>Ga0209578_10002709_pt1 | contig 14260 bp, 10 predicted proteins | sample tdAd472_FD_187127 | JGI IMG/M metagenome (GOLD analysis project Ga0209578, IMG submission 187127) | Marine sediment microbial communities from the Atlantic coast under amendment with organic carbon and nitrate - tdAd47.2 (SPAdes)... | ecosystem: Environmental > Aquatic > Marine > Coastal >...
GGGCCATGGATGGGCACACAGCCTTCTGGCTCGCGGTCAAGATCGGGCTCATCGGGATATTCGCGACCAATTGGATGCAGTTCAACGCGTTTTCGTCTGCCATTCTGTATGGGATCGACAGTATCGCGGGCGCGCTGGTGGCCTCCGTCGGCGGCGGCAGTCCGGGGCCCTCTGGAACTTTCGCTGAAGAATTCGACCGGCTGATCGCGGAGCTGGGCGACTATCTGAACGCTGCCGGGTCCGAGCTGAACTGGATGGCTGGCGCCATGCTCGACATCGTCGGTGTGCTTCTGCTCTCGATCCTTGGCGGACTGGCCGCCTTCATCCTCGTAGCCTCCCGACTGATGATCGCGCTCCTGATCGGGCTCGCCCCGGTGATGATCTTCCTGACCCTCTTCGAGGTGACCAAGGATTATTTCGCGCGCTGGTTGTCCGCGCTTATCTCCTTCGCGATCTACCCTATCGTGGTCGCAGGGGTCTTCGCGACCATCACCGGGGTGGCCTCGGCTCTCATCGGCGAGTTGGGTGATCCTGAAGGGGCTTCCAACATCGGCGCGCTCATACCCTTCTTTATGATGGTGCTCATGGCCAAAGGGTTCATCATCGCAACACCCTTCATCGTCCGCGCGATTTCCGGCAACATCATGATGCCCGCCCTCTCCGGCGGCCTCGGCGGCGGATACAATTTCGCCCGCGCCGCCATGGGCAGCCAGCAGGCCTACAATCGCTACCTGATCGGAGGCGCAAGTGGCGCAGAATACGCAGCCCTCAGGGCGCGCCAGTTCTTTGGCGTGCAGCAGATGCCTGCAAGGCAAGGCATGGGGCAGACGGGTTCCGCAGGCGGCACAGGATCCGCAGACTCGGGATCAAAAATGCTGGCGCAGCTTGCGAGACTGGGACGGCTTGGGCGGCGGTGACGGCCCGGAACTGCCGTTGAACCTCAACGACGAATTCTGTGGCGCAGCCCGCAAAAGCAGCCATTCAAAACTTGAGCAGTATTGCCCACAGCGAAATGATACATAGAGTATGGTGCGATGAGGGTTTCAAGCCTGCCGCAGATAGTGCATCCCCATTGGATCTTGATCAATCTGAGAACTCGAAGAAAGCGCCCACTTTGGGGGCGAAGTTGTCCGGTACGACGATAGCGACACTCTGGCGTGCCCGAGTTACTGCCACATAGGTCTTCGTCTTAGATTGCCCTTCCAGTTCTATTTGGCCAGTCTTCAGGAATTTTTGGAGTTTTGCGTGAGGGTAGATCAAGACACGCTCAAAAGTCATCCCCTTGGAGTCGCCAAAATTGAGGGGACAGCCGACCTTTCCTGCTCCCGCCTTGGACCACTGGAGGGGTTGTGGTGCGAACGTGTCAAAGTAACGCTCCACGTCCCTTTGGCGGACGAGGAAAACTCCATCATGACCTGTAACTTCCCGATTCAAAGATGTCGTCGGCTCACAGTCGGGAAAGAACTGATCTGCAAAGTCACAGATCTCTTGCATACACCGGTGAGAATGTGACTGATGTTCAATCTTGATCAAACCGCCACTTTGCCAGCCAGCAAACTTCTCGATAATTTTTTCTCCAGCGAACTGTCTGTTCTTTGGATTGTCGTTCGTCAAAAAGGTGGCCTGCCGGTGATCCCCGATCAGAGCCACATCAACTTCTGATCTGAGGAGGTACTCAACAAGTTCAAGGTCCCAGCCCGCTAGGTCCTGTGCCTCGTCCACAATAATGCGGTCGAATACTCCTTGAATGCGGCCGATGGGTAACCCACCCGTCTCATGAATTACACTACACGCAAAGTCCGTCGCACGGTCTGACCAGATCCTTTTCGCAGACGAGAAATAGTAGTTCGCAACATCGCTTTTCCGGAAGCGTCGCCGGGACGGGGGCGCGCGCTCAAAGTTGATCGTCTCGACACGTCTCTCGTGAAGGTGGTTCTGATAGGGGCGGACAAAATGGTTGAGCACAAACGAGTACCAAGTGGAAATCGTCACCTGTGGGGGGATTGCCCCAAACTCCCTGTATGCACGGGCCTCAAGCTCACTTCGTCCATTCAGCGTGTATGTTATCAGTGCAGTCCGCTTCTCAGTGTTCTCACAGGCCAGCTTTACCGCTGTCGTGGTCTTGCCCGAACCCGCAGCAGCGAGGACGATACGGTCATCGGATTGCGTCACTAATGTACTCCGGGATCACGAGTTCATCTGCGTGCCCAAATAGCGTCAGGGCCGTGTCAGTCTTGTTTGCCTCCATGTGATTTGACAGCTCAGTATCAGTTGCAAAGGCGGTCCCCAGCATCTGGTTTAGCTTTTGCAACCCGTTCGCCTTGATGAGTTGGGGCTCAAGGGTTCGCGTGTTTGCATCACCGTCAATGTGGATCTGGATTGTCTTGTCGGCGTCATAGTCGTCAAAGAGGGCCCTCTTTCCTACAGGGTCACCGTCGTTGTCGCGGACAACGCTTACGTCCAATTTCAAGAGCCGGGCGATATCCAAAAACCGTTTGAAAGAAGTGCCAACGGAGATCACCTCCACACCCAGTTCAAGAGGTAAGAAACCGTGTTGTTGGCGAAAGCCCTTTTGCACAATTAGCTCGTCTGATGGTCCCTCAACCAGAATAGACCGTGATGCGAGGATTAGCCTAAGAGTGTCGTGACCTGGCAGGCGCTGGAAATAGGATTTTGTATCTGGAGGGAGGTCATCCAATGTGACCGCACTTTCACCGTTGAACATCATCACCCGGTCAATCCCAAGCTTATTCAGTACAAAACTGCTGTGAGTGCTGACGATGAGTTGTTTTCCACCGCACCGGTCTGCCAAGTGCGACACAAGCCGTCCAAGATTTGTATGCGAAAGGTGATTTTCGGGCTCCTCCATTAGGAACAGATCGCAGCTCTCGGCGGCCTCGATCGCCAACTTGATCTTCACCGAATTTTGCTCGCCCTTGCCGACTAGCGTCAACGGAATACTGTCGAGATGCGGAAGAACACCTGTCTCCCAACTCGCACGGGTCGTGGTGTCCATCGCAACAGTTAGCACCTTGTCTGACACGATCCCCTGCTTGGTAGCGAGGTCGGCATTTATGGCCTTGATCCGCTCGTCATCCTGAAACTCGTCTCGCATGCTCCGATACGCAAGCGCAAGATCTACCGATTGCGGCTTAGTTAGGTAGTCGCGAACAATTTCTAAGACATATTTATTTGCAGCATACGAGTTAGAGGTGTTGCTGGGGTCAATCAGTGCCGTCTTCAAGGGCATGGACTGCGCACTAAGCGAAGCACCCGCGAACGACTCCCAAGTAACCTTGTAGTATTCGATTGGCACGCTATTTAGCGCCGCCGGATCGGCGACATATGACGTGAATTCCGCCTGAAAGGCTTCATCAAGCCCGATGGTTAGAGAGACACCGCAAGCGTCGGCCTTCTCACTGTTGTTGGAGCCGCGCAGCACGGCCACGTCGGGAGTGTCCGCCAAGAACACTTCAATACTGATCTCTGGTGGTGGGGTCGGATTGCCCTGCCGGTGCGAGTCGATAAACTCGGAAATAGCTTCTGCATTGATCAGGAACGGATGCAGCTCATACTGAACCGCACGCCGATTTATTTGTCCACGAAGCGCTAGGTTAACAGCCTCAAGAAGTGTGGATTTACCCGCCTCGTTGTCGCCGACCACGACGTTCAATCTTTCATGGAACGCGACGTCGGCGGCCTTTAATGCCCGATAGTTTTTGATTTTTATCCGCTGAATAGGCAAGTCATTGCTCCAATCGTCTTTGACAAATATTTCAGTCCAACTTTGGTTTTCAGGAGTGGCGCATAATCCGAGCGTGGAGAAATTCTCGACGCAAATAGAGGTTAGCTTGAATCAACGGCTGCTTCATCGTCAAAGGCATCAACACTTTGGCGGAAAATCGGCTCTCCGCCCCATGCTTCGCGAGCCAGCTTGCAAGCGCGGGTTTTCAAATCACCGGAAAGGCACCCTTCCTACGAGCCCTCTCAACCAGGTCCGCATAGCGCTGCCCGATACCGACTTTGGAAAAGTGCCTGCACCAGGCAGCCAAAAAGTCCTTTTCGCGTTCAACCTCTTTCTGTTTTGAGAGGATCACGGCAATCCGGTAGGAATAGTAGGGCGCGGGCGTCATACCAGACCGTTCCCATTCATCCAGCCCCTCACCGACGATCTCAACCTGCTTGGCGAGATCGTTGTCATATTGTTTGATGCCACCGGGATCTTCTAGCACCGAAGGAGAACTGTTGGCCTGCAAGTCGGCCAACTTACGCTGAATTGTGGCCTCGTCGTCCTCAATAAAGTCAAATCTGTTCATTTTCTGTCTTGCCGCAACTTGCTTCGCTGTGAGGGCAGGCATAGCATTCATCCGCTCGATCAGGGCATCGAGCTTTTTGAGTGCATTTTCGTCCACTCTAGTTACGGGCTTCGATGGCGCAGTTTCTAGTCCCATCGCCTGACGTTGCTTGGCTGGTGGCCAAAGACCTGCACAGTTCAAGATTACGTCGACCTCTCCGATTAGAGACTTCTTCAGTTCTAAGGCAATTGGCATCCTGTCTGGAAAGCTCGCGACCTCAGCGGCCACATCGGCGGGCACATAGCCCAAGAAGACCCGTGACATTGGCGCTTCGTGCGGCCCAAGGATACCAATCACCTGCATAGCGTTGCTATCATGCTTGTTGCCAGGCTCGGGATTGAGCAATACGCCGAAAGGCTCGCCGCGCGCGTCGGCCTGGGCTGCCAGCCGGAGAAATTCTCTTGCTTCCTCTTTTCGATGGAAGAGACCTTTGACTTCGAACCATCCGCTGCCTATCGTCCACTGCACCCAGTCTCCAACAGGCGCATTGTCGCCAAACTTGTGGGCCTCCCAGCCCTCCATGGCTGGAGACCGCAATCCGCGCTGTTTCGCGCTCGAAAGATTCTTGGGTTTTGTCACCTGAATTGACCGCAGAGTCTCATTGTGTTGCCCGTGTTGTCGGGCCGCCTTGCTTGGCTTCCGGGCCCAGACTGCGAGAACGACCAAACCGAGCCCGCCAATGATCCACCAGAACGAAATACTCACGCTCTTCCTCCATCTGCGAAGTTTCTTACCGCTAGGCGATCACCTCTAAACACATAAAGGGCATTATCCGTCTACCTCTTCTACACTTTCCAATTCGAGCCGCGAATTTTCTTGCTTCAGTCGCCAACGTCTGACGACATAAAAAACGAGCGCCTTTCGAGTTTCGATCATAATATGCGTCTTGTCTTCGAAGCCGTACTCCAGCCGGACAGCGCGCGCTTGTGAATCAGATAGATCTGACCGCGGACGTATCCACAAGCGCACCACGCTGTTCCAGTCCGTGTCAATAGTTAGGGGGGCAGGCCTCTCCCTCGTTTCCGCCTCGATTTGTTTCGTTATTCGTATAGGGAGATAATCGCGGTACGCCTCGTGCTTATAGCTCCATGCTCGGAGATAAATTGCTTCTCCATCGAAATGAAACCGCACCGGACTGATCCACTGCGGGTCGGAGAGACCGCTTGTCATCGATGTGTAGGTAATCTGGATATCTTGTTCGACCTTCATGGCGCGGTAGAGCTGCGCAACGACGGTGGGATTCATTACGCGATTGGGAAGCGGGATGCTCGCGCAAAGCGTCGTGGTATTATTTTCGAGCAATTCGAAAACCTGTTCCGGACCGGTGTCAGTCAAAGGGCTGTGGTTGCCAGTCGAGAAATAGGCCTTCTCCGCGGTATCGTAGACTGGCGGCGTATTCGTCAGAGATAGATAGGTTCGAAAGTCTACGGCGGCCTGTGCCATCGAGATATCAAACCGTTCCATCAAGTCACGGCGGTTCGCCTGACCTCTCCAGGTCAGGCATTGGTCGAGGAACAAAAGTCGTTCTCGTTGCGCGTGTTTGAGATCTTCGAGGCTCATGCGCCGAGTACTACTTGACTCCGCGCGTAAAGTCCATACATTAACTATACGTATATAAAGTGGATTGATCTCATGAGAATACTTCATACCGCAGATCTGCACCTGGGGCGGCAGTTCATGGGGTTGAGCCTCGAAGAGGATCATGAGGTCATCCTAGGCCAGATCGTGGATACGCTCGTGGCCGAGCGAGCCGATGTTCTTGTGATCGCGGGGGACGTTTTTGACCGTGCCTCTCCGCCTAATTCGTCGATCCGGCAGTTCAATCGCTTCCTTAAGCGCGTGGCAGAGCAGACCGAAGCCGCGGTGGTGATGATCTCGGGAAACCACGATTCCGGTGACCGGATCGAGGCAATGTCTGTCTTCTCGACCGCGTCGCGGGTGCTGGTGCGTGGGATCGCCGACGCGGTCGAAACTCCGCTTGTGCTGCGTGACGATCATGGCGAGATCGCCTTTTCCGCACTGCCCTTCTCTTATGAATACGCCGCGCGGGAGGTGTTTGGGGATGAGCGGATTAGCGCGCCGGCAGATGTCATCACGGCCCAAATCTCCGCAGCAAGGGTGCAGGTGCCTGAAGGCGCGCGTTGGGTCGTTGTGGCCCATGCTTTCGTTGCGGGCGGCGCGGTCGGTGAGACCGAGCGCGCGTTGACGCGGGTCGGTGGCATCGAAACCGTGCCCTTGGATGTCTTCGAGGGTGCGGACTATGTTGCACTGGGGCATTTGCACAAGCCGCAGGAAATAGGCGCACGCCATATTCGATATTCCGGCGCCCCGCTTGCTTTCGGATTCGACGAGGCGGGAAGCGAAAAATCCATGACTGTCGTCGATCTGAAAGCTGAAGGGGTTGATATCCACACCGTTCCATTCCGTCCAATCCGGCAAGTGCACTCGCTCACTGGGGCATTCGCGGAACTTCTGGCAGGAACGCCGTCTGAAGACTTCATCCAAGCCATCCTAACGGATGAGAACCCTCTGATCGACCCGATGAAGCGGTTGCGTGCGACCTACCCTAATGCCTGTCATTTGGCCTACGCCCGGCAGGCGCGGGCGCTGGAGACCAAGCTGCTTGGTAGCGGGCGCATCGCATTCACGCCGATCGAGATGGTCGACGACTTCATGAAGGTTGTGCGTGGCCGGGAGCCGAATGCCGCCGAAGTCGCGATCGTAGCGGACAAGCTCCACGCAGCAGCCTCCGGGGAGGAGCAGACATGAGGCCCATTCGCCTATCGTTGCAAGCCTTCGGGCCGTTTGCGACAACCGAGGTGGTGGATTTCCGCTCCGCCATGGAAACGGGGTTGTTTGGAATCTACGGTCAGACGGGGGCGGGAAAGTCGACGCTGTTCTCGGCGATGTCCTTCGCGCTTTTCGGATTACCAACCAAGACCGATCAGGAACCGCGTTCGTTGCGTTCCGATCACGCGGCATCGGATCTCCCTACTGAAGTCGAATTTGTCTTTGAACTGGGTGCCAAGGCCTATCTGATCCGTCGTCGTCCGGTGCAGGAGCGTCCGAAGGCGCGCGGCGAAGGGACGACAGAGGACGCAGCGGAAGCCTCGCTATTCGACGTCACCGGGATCCCGATAGACACGCTTGGTCCGAGCCAGTCTGGTCGCGTAATTGCTGAAAAAAAGGTCTCGGTCGTGGGGCAACAGGTCGAGGCGCTGCTGGGCTATGGGGCAGATCAGTTTCGGCAGATCGTGCTCTTGCCGCAAGGTAAGTTCGAAACGTTCCTGGCCGCAAAGACTGATGCGCGCGTCGAGATATTGCGAGATCTCTTTGACGTGAAGGTCTATCGCGATCTCGCCGCACGGCTGAAGGAAGAAGCCTCAGAGGCAGAACGAGCGTTGCGCGACCAGCGCGCGCTCTATGTGGCTCGGCTCGAAGAACGTGGCTTCGAGAGCGCCGAAGCGCTGGAACTAGGGATTGCCGCAGCCGAAGCCAAAGTCGACGAAAAGAGGAGCATTCAGCAGGGCGCGGAAACGGTTAACGAATCAGCGCGCAAGGCTCTGACCGATGGCGAGCAGGTCGAAAAGGCCTTTGTTGCCGTCGATACGGCACGGAAGGCACTCGATGATCTCGAAGCGAAAACGGGTGAGATCGATGCTCTGGCCATGCGGGTTGAGGCAGTCAAGAATGCCTTGCAGGCCCGTGATCTTGAGTCGGCTTCGCACGATGCGGAGCGCGACAGCCAGATTGCTGTGAATGCCGTGATCACGGCCGAAGGGGAGCTCAACACCGCCACTGGTGCGAAGAAGGAAGCGGCGCAAAAACTGGTCGAGGCGCAGTCGGGCGAGGTGCGGCGGCAGCAGGTTCAGGCCGACCTGACAAGGTTGGAGGCGATTGAGAAGCAGGTCGGGCAGGCATCGGAGCTTCAGAAAGCGTTTGATGAGGCTGCGAGGGACGAAGCTTCGGCGAGGAAGGCGCTGACAATAGCCGTAGAGTCACGTGAAGGGCTCAAATCTCAGCTCGATGCGACCGATCTGGCACTTGAACAGGCGCGAAAGACTGAGGCGGCGCGAGGCAAACTGACAGGTGAACTGGCCGAGAGTAACCGGGAACGGGTCAAGGCGGTTGCGCATGCGAAGGCGCAAGGAGCTGTCGCGGATGCCCAACAAGATGTCAAAGCGGCAGCGAGCGAACTGACGACAAGAACCGAAGCGGCGCTTGCCGCCGATGCGGCCTTGGTAGAGGCTGAGGCCCGGCTTACGCGCACGCAGGCGATCATTCTGGCCGAAAAGTTGACAGAAGGGGCGGCGTGCCCTGTCTGTGGTTCCCATGATCATCCCACTCCGGCCCATGGCACACCTGAACAATCTGGTTTGACCGAGGCGTTTCGTAGCGCCCAGACTAAGGCGAGAACCTCATCCGAAGCCAGGGTTCGGGCAGAAAGCGAACTCGGCAATTGCCGAACGCGGCTAGACGAAAAGAAACGCGCGTTGGACGAACAGGAACGCCCTGAGCGCACGTTGGTGGAACTCGAAGCGGAAATCGTACGGCTGGAAGGCACTGTCGACGCGCTTGGAGAATCCGTCGATCTTGACGCGATGGCGGAGCAGATGGCGGATTTGAAGCCGAAAGTGACCGAGGCCGAGACCGCCGAGGCTATAGCGCGCACTGCGGCAGCACAGGCTCAGACCACTCTGGCCGAGGCGCGCGCCAAGCGCGATACAGTGGTTGAGGCCTTGCCGGAAGGGCTGCGCACGCCCGAGGCGGTTGTCGCACGGCAGGAGGCTTTGCAAGGCGAGCAAGGCCAACTCTCTAAGGCGCTAGAACTGGCAATAGAAAATGACCAAGTGGTCAGCGAGGCGCTGACACGTGCACAAGAGCAACTCGAAGCAGCGAAACGCGCGCGTGATGCGCAGGCATTGCGCGTGGAAAAGGCGCGAGGTGATTTTAGCGCTCGGTTGGCTGAGGTCGAGTTGGACAAAGCGGGCTATGATGCTTGCAAGGCGCATTTCCCGACTCTCGACGCCGACCGTAAGATGGTATCCGATCATCGTGAGGGCCTAATCGCGGCCCGTACGACATGGCAGAACGCAAGGGCCGCCTGTGCGGATCGCGAGCGCCCGGACCTCGCCCCGCTTCAGCTGGCACTCGAAAACGCTACCCAGGAATTGAAAACCGCCAACGATGCGCTCTCTGCGACCAGATCAGATGTTTCGTCCCTTACTAAGTTCAAGGAATCGCTGGCCGAGGCCTTGGCCAAAACCGAGCGGCTTGAGACCGAAACTGGGCCGCTCCGGGGACTAGCCGATCTGGCCAATGGCAAGAACGATTTCAAAATGACGCTCGAGACCTTTGCGATCGGCGCCATGTTCGATCAAGTTCTCGAGGCGGCGAACATGCGGCTCGATCCCATGACTCGCGGTCGATACCGGCTGGCGCGCGGGATTGAGGCATTGGGTGGTCGCGGCAAGCGTGGGCTCGAAATCGAGGTCTTCGACATCAACACCGGCAAGTCGCGCCCGACAGCCACGCTGTCAGGCGGCGAAACCTTCATCGCGGCACTGGCCCTTGCGCTTGGGCTAGCCGATGTGGTCGAGAGCCTGTCGGGCAAAATCCGGATGGACACCATCTTCATCGACGAAGGCTTCGGCAGCCTCGACACAGAGAATGGGGCGGGCACGCTGGACCAAGTGATCCAGGTTCTTGCTGCACTGACAGAGGGCAGCCGGGCTGTGGGCCTGATCTCGCACGTCGGACTGGTGCAGGAGGCCATACCACAAGGCTTCTACGTACGTTCGACCCCAAGCGGAAGCCGGGTCGAGGAAAGAAAGGGACTGGGATGACGAACCGCTGGTATTACCGCAATGAACACAGCCGCCGACTGTCGACCGGGCGAACAGTCTCGGTGCGCGGCGGTTGGGCGCTTCGGGGCGATCGCGGAAGTAGGAAGGACGCATCCTTCAGGCGGACCTGTCCAATTTGCGGTGCGCTGATCGTAAGCGTGGGCATGCCCAAAGGGGGGTGGGTCCACTTTGAGGGCGGCAGAGGCCTGACACGCGTAAAACACCCGTGTCTGCATATTGGCGAAGGTATGAGCAGGCGGCGCGACGAGGACACACCAGACCTTTTTGAGGCAAGGCTGTAGTTCAGGACCTTCTCTCGTGCAGCTTGTGTACGTTTGAGTTCAACACCACATCTAGAAGCTAAGAGAAAAAACATTACCACATGGAGATAAATATGGCGGTTAATCGCAAAGGAACTTCAACCAAGGTTGCCTCGCTTGCAGCCGACACCCTCTTCAAACCTGGCTCTTCACAGATCGCCCGTAAGCTTGCTGGGTCAGCGTTGTCTCAGTCCAACACCAATCGACAAACGGGTGCAAAAATTGAGGACCTGGCTTCAAAGGTACTTCGCAGCGGTCGCTACTCTGAAAAGACGAAAGCACTTGCCGGTTCGGTCTTGTCCCAGTCAAACAAGAAGCGCTGATTGCAAATGGTAAGCAACGGTTTTGGGATCCATCGCCATGGTCTAATTGCTCCACGCTATGCAGCGCTGCGCGCGCCAATAGCGTTCAGAGTGTACCATGAACAAACATAAAACATTTTGAGTGGAGCACATGCGGGCATTCATATCTTATTCCCACCACGACAATGCCGCGCTTGACCGGCTGCACGTCCACCTCAAGAACCTTACGAGAGAAGGGCACATTGAGACCTGGTATGATCGCAACATCTTGGCCGGCAGTGAACTGGACGCCGAGATTGAACGGGAACTGGAGGCGTCCGACCTTTTCCTGCTCCTAGTAAGCCCCGACTTCATCGCATCCGACTACTGTGTTGAACGTGAAATGAGACGAGCGCTTGAACGCCACGCCGCTGGGACCGCCCGTGTGGTGCCAATCATCTTGGAGGAATGCGATTGGAAAGCGATGAGTGAGTTGCGCCAACTAAAGGCCGTGCCGACGGACGGTAAGGCGATCAGTGCATGGGCTAACCCGAACACCGCCTACCTAAATGTCGTGCAGGAGCTTCGACGCGTCATCGAAGCCGAAGCTGTACCTGCGGCGGCGGCGAAGGTAGCCCAAGAGCCGTCTGCCATACGCTCCTCGATTTCACGCTACCGCGCAAAACGGCAGTTCGACCATATCGACAAGGGTGACTTCCGCGATGCTGCCTTCGGGGTCATCAAGGATTACTTCCGACGAGCGATCATCGAAATCGACTCAATCGATGGATTGCGTGGTCGTTTCGTTGAAAGAAGTGCGACCTCTTTTGGGGCAACAGTTGTCAACGGCGGACACCGAAATGGTACGGCCCACATCTCGATACATTGTCGTAAATCGCAAGTAGCCCTAGGCGACATTTACTACTCGTTTAGCGAAAATGCTGGCGACAATACGGCAAACGGTGGCTTCAACATTTCGGCCGATGATTACGAGCAGTTCCTGATCCAAACCATGAACATCTTCGGCAAAGCTGACGAGCGGTTGACGCCAGAGCGAGCGGCTGAGGTACTCTGGAATGAGTTCATAAGCAACGCAGGCATCAGCTATGACTGAGCGTGTTCATTTCCGTTGCAACAATTGCGGGCACCGCTTCGAAGTCGAAGTGCTTGATGAGTACGAGCGCCGCGAGGCTCGCCGTGAAAACCGTCCGACCACTGCGGTGCATTGTTCCGAATGTCACCGAACCGATATTCGGCGGGGTTGGGATTGACCGCTCTTAAGGAGGAACACGCATGCGAAGCACTTTGAACGCCAGATCAGCGATTCTTGCCGAGGTGCCGAAAGGTGCCCTGTTTCTCCTCAAGAGATACGGTCATCAGCCGATCTTTGGCATAAAGCTTTCCGAACCGGAGGTTCAGGAGCACAGCAAGCCGACTGTCTTGCTTTTGAATCCTGACTTCGGGCGCGAGGGCGAAGCTAATTGGCACCGGATTTTCCAATGGGAAGCGGATGAGCAATGTGTTTCCTTCGGAGTCGACTGGATTATCCAGCCTGATTTCGCAGCATCTTCGCTGTCTGATATAAACGATCCGCAGCAAGAGGCATGCTTGACGATCGGCCCCCAGGGCATTCATTTCCGTGCGACATCTGGTGATGGCTTCCGCGCCACCTATCGTCACTTCATCCATGTTGAAACACTGGATCTCGTGAAGGATCTCGGAAATGCAGCCTTCCACCTTACAGGATATCAAATTTTCTTGAACCAAGGAGATTGGGACAATAGGCGGTCGCCGATCTATCAACATGGCGTACAGGCGGCAACTAGCCTACCTGCTAGGGTACGAAATCAAGCTTCTGCTGTGCCACCAGACTGATTTATGCCCGGTGCGCAGCGAGGTGAATGAACGATCGCTTTGCTCATTTCGCCACGGTTGCAATGCCGCACAGCAATCGGTCCGTTATCCGTCCTGCCCGACAGACAGACCAAGCCCGCCATCCTATCGGGCAACCAGCTTTTCACTACCCCCCTCCTGCAGCATCGCTTCCATTTCATCCAAGCCATCGACAGCAGAGCGAATCTGCGCCTCATCATCCACGCCCACTGTCTCGGCATCCGCAACCTGGCCCCCAAAATCCATCTCCATCTGCCGTTGCTCCTCGGCGATCACGGCTTGAACAACGGGCGCGGTCTTCCTTGGGGGGACGTCGGTTTGCCCTGACGGTTGACTGCCCGCTTCTTGGCGTGTGGTCTCCACAACGGCGTCAGACCCACCTGGTCCACTCGGCGGAGGCGTCATCGGCATGGCGCGCACACTCAACGGCAGATTGCCCTGCGGCCCCCCTCCCCCCGGCTCCGGAAACGGTAGCTCGCCCGTCTGTGCCGCGTGGATCGCGCGGAACAGCCGATCGTCGAAGTACTGAATCCGCTTCGCACGGACCGGCATCTGGGCATCGATCACCATGACAATCTCGTCGAGGGGCAGACGGCGCGCCTCATCTTCAGGGAGCAAGGAACTCTCTTCGGTCCGTGTGGATTGGCTGCGGCCCTCAAAGGGGTTCTTGCCGATGGACTGTGAGCGCGTGACCACGGTCTTTGTGGTCTTGCCGACCGCCTTGCTCAGCTCTTCGACGGTCTTCTCATCAGAAGGCGTCAGGTAGAGCTTCACGCCCGCGTTGCCCTGCAGCGCACGGCGGGTGTTCTCGCCATAGATTTCATCGAGGGCAGGGATGGTTTGGGTGACAACGGCGAGGTGACCACGATAGGTGCGCAGTGTCTCGATGCTTTCGACCACGATGGGCATCTTGCCCAAGCGGTTGAACTCGTCGAGCATGATCATCACCGGCCAGGGCTCATCCGGCCCGGGGTCCTTTTCCTGCATGGCCGAGAGCAGGTCGGAGAAAAACAGCCGGATCAGCGGCGCGAGCGGCTTCACCATCAGAGGCTGGACCACGAGATAGACCGAAAAGGGCTTCTTGCGGATCGTGCGGAAATCAAAGTCCGACACCGCCGTCGCTTCGTCGATGGCAGGGTTCTGCCATTGGTCGAGCCCCGAGGTCATCAGGAGCGAGACGTAAGAGGTCAGCGTATCGTTGTTGGTCGAGGCGAGCCGCGTGAAGATCAACTTGGCCGCCCTGTTGTCCACCTCGTGGCCCCGCGCGAAATACTCCTTCTGCTTGTTTCCGCCCGAGGCCGCGATGCGGTAGATCTCGCCCAAGGTCGGACGCTTGCGCTGGAACGCCAAGAGCCCTGCCGCCACAAAGAGATCGATCCCGCCTTTGAGGAGGCCCTGAACCCGGTCGTTGTCGCTTTGCAGGAAAAGCGTCGCCAGGAGCTGCAATTCCATCTGCTGGCGCGCGGGATCTTTCAGTTGATAGATGCGCAGGAGCGGGTTGTAGCGATGCGTGCGCTTGCCCTCCCAATCGGTGGGGGCAAAGCGATAGACCTTGTCGCCTTGGG
>Ga0209578_10002710_pt1 | contig 14258 bp, 12 predicted proteins | sample tdAd472_FD_187127 | JGI IMG/M metagenome (GOLD analysis project Ga0209578, IMG submission 187127) | Marine sediment microbial communities from the Atlantic coast under amendment with organic carbon and nitrate - tdAd47.2 (SPAdes)... | ecosystem: Environmental > Aquatic > Marine > Coastal >...
AAGTGTTAGTACTAAAACGAGAGTGCACCATCGCCAGATGCGACTCATAATCTGCATCCGTCAAATCCTTATAAAACAGAGACACCTGTGCCGTCGTTAGCATCCCTTTATACACCAGCACCTTGGTGGACAAGCTACAAAAATAAAACATTTTGCCTTGCGCCAAGGTATCGCTACCACGCAACTGATGGGTAGTTTTTTTGCGCAGCAGATAAAGCTTGCGCTCTAATTTGTCACCACTGAGACCGTTACCATCAGCAACAAAGAGTTGTTCAATATGTGGGCGTGCCGCTAGAGCAGTCGGGCCAATGTCAGCGCCCTGCGCATCCACTGGCAGTAACCGCCAGCCAAGTAATTTAAGATCCTGGTCTTGAATAGCCTGCTCAACCGCAGCCTTACAAAATTCCCTCTCTTTCGCATCAGTGGGCAGAAATAAGTTGCCCGCCGCATAGCGGCCCGGAGTGGGTAATACGACTGATAAATCTTGCTGTGCCACTTTTGCAAGAAACCGATGCGGTAAAGTAGTCAGAACACCAGCTCCGTCGCCAGTGTTGGCTTCACAACCACAGCCACCACGATGTTCCATCTGCTCTAAGGCATGGATTGCATCTACGAGAATCTGATGACTTGCTTTACCTTTAATGTGGGCGACAAAACCGACACCACAGCTGTCTTTTTCAAATTGAGGATCATACAGACCCTGTTTTTGAGGTAGACCGAAAGCCTTTGTAGAGGTCATTTCGCTGGCCATACCGAATCTCCTTCTTGCGTCAATTGCTCAAAATACTATGTACGCTTTTATTGTATTCTCAGCAGATTCTTTCGAATTTACCGTATTCAACCCCATAAAATTTCGTCAGCATTCCTTAGTTGGCTAAAATTCCTATAGCCAATTGTGCAGACAATTCGGGAGTCGACCACTTAGCGGAGCTAACAAATAACGTTTTTTCGTTATTGTTCAACAAGTTACATGCAACCAAGAATAAACTTGAAAGTCACAGGTTGTTGCGCGGTTTCACGCGGAGCGTAAGTTTACCATTACAATCCAAAAAGGTTAAGAATATTGCTCAAACATTCTTTTTCTGAATGAGGGTCAATAACCTCTTCATTAACGGAGAACGGCTCAATGCCTTCAGACAGAAAACAATATTGACGCTTTAGCAAGCGACGCTGGCAGTTTCCAATAGATAAACAGCATCAAGCCCCGTCAACCTCGCCTCCCACGTAATACCAACGTCCCGCGACACGTCGGAAGACCGACTTTTCATGCATCAGTTTTATATCACCACCTGTATCACGGTAATAAGCATTAAACTCGACTTCGCCATCATCACCCTTTTGGAAGCGATTGAGCACTTCCAGCTTAACCCACTCATAACTTGGCTCGGACAGTGCTTTTGCTGTTAAGCCTCTGGCTGTTGCAGGAAACCACGTTTTTAATAAGTAGTCTCCATAACCACCCAAGGCGTAGGCGCTGTAACGCGAGCGCATTAATTGTTCGGGTGTTTTCGCCCGCAGGCCCATTTTGAGAAAACGTTCGCAGCACTTTGCTAGCGGTTTACCGCTACCACAAATGCAGAAATTATTCCTCTTCACCATATAACAACCTTAGGTTCTCTAACGAATAGCACTAAATTATTCGGCTAAAAAATCATTTGACTGAAAATATAAGCCAATACAACGAAATATAATGCGTTTAGCCAAACTATGATTTCAAGAATGGCTTCGGGAACCTCCACCATGAATTGAACTCTATACCCTGTCGGTATTTTACAGCCTCCAACATTGATAAAAGTCTCATATTTCTTGACCAAATTCGAGGTAATTAATAATGAATTCTTTAAAATTAGCTATGGGTACGCTTATTCTACCGCTCAGCTTGTTTATCGGCACACTCTATGCAGACGAAGGAAATCTTGGCGAACGCTGTATCAATCTGACACAAATCAAAAGTGTAGAGGTACTCGATAACCAGCGTATTCTCTTTCGTATGCAGGCTGGCAAGCAGTTCATTAATGTTTTACCTCACCGCTGCCCTGGACTGAGAAAGAATCAGCCCTTTATGTACCGCACATCGCTGTCACAACTCTGTGATTTGGATATTATTACCGTACTGGATACCGGCGGCTTCGGTTTGCGCCCATTAGGTTCATGTGGGCTGGGACGATTTAAAAACGCCTTGGCAACCGACCTCGCTCCTATCAAGGATGATCTAAAGGTCAGCAAATAGTTTTACTTTCTACTCCGGGCTGCTTGCTTACTTTGCTGAAGGATTCTCTATCGAGCATATTGACTCTATTCATGGCCTGAGAGGATATCTTTCTCTTTGTCATATACCTGCGTCTCAACCTCCATAACCCCGAGCAAGGTATGGAATATATTATCGTGGGTAAAACGCTGCATGGCCTTCTTTCGAATTGCTGATACATCTACGTGAAAACTATCACCAAACCACATCAACGCTGCCACATGTTTCTGTTCGTCCGGCGCCAAACGGTACGGTAACCCATGCAAATACAGACCATTATCTCCCAATGACTCGCCGTGGTCACTGACATACAGCAGGGCAGGCTCGAAGGCAGCAGTATTTGCCTTCAGCAACCGGATCACCTCCGATAAAAAATAGTCGGTATAAAGAATAACATTATCATAGCTGTTGTTAATTTCTTCGGCGCTACAGCTTTCCAATTGGTTGGTATTGCAAGTAGGTTTAAATATGTCGAAACTCTTTGGATATCGTTTGTAATAAGCTGGGCCATGATTTCCCATCTGGTGCAATACAATCAAGATATCGCCACTGTTAATACTATCGATATAGTCCTGCAACCCTGATAACATTCCCGCATCCCGGCATTCAGCATCACAATCAGGATTAGTTCTGGAACTCTTGAAGTCTTCATAGGTGATTCTGTCCGCCACCCCCTTTGAACTCGAATTATTATCTCGCCAGAGTATGTTGACACCAGCGTGCTTTAATACATCAAGGGCATTTTCGGCCCCATTAGCTTTTGATTTCGTAAAGTCGTCGCGCCCCAAATTTGAAAACATGCAGGGTACGGAAATGGATGTTGACGTGCCGCAGCTGTAAAAATTCCCAAAGCTAACCACGTTCTGCTTTTCAAGCAGCGGATTAGTTTTTCTAGCATACCCGTTCAGCGAAAATCTATCGGCCCGGGCGGTTTCGCCAACCACCATAATAATCAGCTCTCGATCAATATCGGTCAAAGGGATAGCCGCATCCTCACCAATAGGCTGAAGGCTTAACAGCTCATCTTTCACGGCTAAACCTTTAACGTATTTAGTGCTCGCATAAATGAACGTGAGTGGATTGGTATAGTACCTGATTTGTTTATGCTCTCTAATAAATGAGGCATAGCTGTCTCCAAAGGCCAGCATCAAAGCGCCAAGAAAAACTAATAACATAGCAATAGTTATTAATTTACCAATGACGCTACGCCACAAGGGTGGATAAGCCACCGGCGCTTTCAGAATCAACATAGCGGGCATCAGTCCGAGCACAAGAAAATAGAGTACAAACCTTAGACTGAACAGATCCATGACTTCAGCAGCATCTGTTTCAACCGCATTTTGGAGCATGCCCTCATCAATAATCGCGCCATAACTATCCATAAAGTAACTTGCTAATGCAGCTAGCACGAGCAATACCGCTAAGATGGGTTTGGTTGTGTATTTCGAACTAACCAGAGTTATCAAGGCGACAATGGCTGCAAACAGGAATACCGCCAACGAACAAATAAAGTATATGTTCTGCTCTGCTAGACCGTATATTTCAAAAACTTTCCTAAAAAATGTTTGGTTATAGAAAGCCACTAAAAATACCGCCGTCAGTGCAATCAACCTTTGTTGAGTTAGTACAAATTTAAACTTCATTTAATTTAATCACTCTTAACAACCAGAAATCCGTTCTGGCAAAACGGAGGTTCAATCCAACTTGGCAAAGCATATAGTGAATTTCTTAAGGGAAACTGATGAGCATCCTTGCTGCGCTGAAACCCTTAACTTAGGCAAAGACAATCAAAACTCATAATCACAGTACTCACAAAATTTACGCATTTCATAACATTTTTAACCCAGGTACTTGAGGTGGTTGAGCAATCCACTAATAGCTAATGGCATAGAGTTCCTGTAAGCTGCACGCGCCGCCAGCATGGCGTTAAACAATACTATTTGCCGCATTAAGAGAAGATCCTATGAGTTTTGCCTCCCTGGGGTTATCCGCCCCCGTCCTTAAAGCCGTCGTCGAAGAAGGTTACGACACCCCTACTCCGATTCAATTGGAAGCTATACCGGCCGTTATAGCAGGTAAGGATGTGATGGCGGCCGCACAAACCGGCACTGGCAAAACGGCTGGTTTTACCCTGCCTATTTTGGACCGACTCTCGAAAGGTGAACGAGCCCAGCCCAACCAGGTACGCGCGCTCATCCTCACCCCTACCCGCGAACTAGCGGCCCAGGTCGCAGACAGTGTGGCAACCTATGGTAAGTATTTACCACTGCGCTCAACAGTTGTGTTCGGTGGCGTCAAGATCAACCCACAAATGATGAAGCTACGCAAAGGGGTGGATATTCTGGTCGCAACGCCTGGACGATTGCTCGACCTGTACAACCAAAATGCTGTTCGTTTCAAGCAACTGGAGGTGCTGGTGCTGGATGAGGCGGACCGGATGCTGGATATGGGCTTTATCCACGATATTCGTAAAATTCTGGCGCTACTACCCAAGCAACGACAAAACCTGATGTTCTCAGCCACCTTTTCTAATGACATCCGTAATCTTGCCAAGGGCTTGGTAAACAATCCGGTTGAGATATCGGTGAGTCCTCGTAACACGACGGTGCAATCCGTGGGCCAGTGGGTTATTCCGGTGGACAAGGCTAAAAAGTCGGCGTTGCTCACTCACTTGATCAAAGAAAACCAATGGGAACAGGTATTGGTCTTCAGTAAAACCAAACACGGTGCGAATCGCCTGACACGTCAGTTGGAAACGCACGGAATCAATGCCGCCGCCATTCATGGCAATAAAAGTCAGGGGGCACGAACTAAAGCACTAGCGGATTTTAAAAATGGCGTTAGCCAGGTTTTGGTGGCGACAGATATTGCTGCTCGTGGACTGGATATCGATCAATTACCGCACGTGGTTAATTTTGATCTGCCCAATGTACCGGAAGACTATGTGCATCGTATCGGTCGCACTGGCCGCGCGGGTGCCACTGGCGAAGCCGTATCTTTGGTTAGCGCAGATGAATTTAAACAATTATCGGATATCGAGCGGTTAATTCAGAATTTAATCCCGCGTAAGTTTATTGACGGCTTTGAACCGACTCACGATGTGCCCGAGTCACGACTGGGTCGTCCCGTCCGAGCCAATCGTCCTAAACGTCCCAAACCGGGGCACCATGATGGCCAACGTTCCGGCGAAAACGCTCGCGGCCACAAGCCCGCTGGCAAGAACAAAAGACATACGACACGCAACAAGTCGACGACGGGCAACTCAGGCAACAGCGTATACCGTGGCAATCAAAACCGGAGCAAAGCGGCCAAATCAGTGTAAACCTCTCGGTTACGAGGCTGTCCTTCCCTTGTTGGACTTGAGGATGTTATCGTGAAGAAAATTGCTGTATTCGCCGATGTACAAAATATTTACTACACCACGCGCCAAGCTTACGCTCGGCAGTTTAACTACCGCAAATTATGGCAATGTCTTTGCGCAGAGGGGGAAATTGTTTCTGCCACCGCCTACGCCATTGACCGCAACGACGACAAGCAACGCCAATTTCAAAGCACCCTCCAAAAAATTGGTTTCAACGTTAAGCTCAAACCCTATATCCAACGTAGCGACGGCTCAGCCAAAGGTGACTGGGATGTGGGTATCGCCATTGACGTAATGGACTTTGCCAGCAAGGTTGACTGTGTTATTTTGGTATCTGGCGATGGCGACTTCGACTTACTGCTGGACAAGCTGTCCCTAACCTATGGAGTGACAACCGAAGTCTATGGCGTACCTGCGCTGACCGCTAATTCGTTGATCGAAGCAGCGGGTATCTTTCACCCCATCACAGAGAGTTTACTGCTTTAACAAACGTCCCAAGACGAGCCCTAACCCCGTATTTGTCTAACTCGAAACGAGCGGCCTTTTAGCTTATCACTTTGCAACTTCTGTAATGCCGCTCTAACCACATCGCGCCTAACTGCCACAAATGACCAGTTATCGTAGGTCTGAATTTTACCTACCTGATTACCCTCGATACCCCCTTCGCCTGTGAGCGCACCCAGTATATCGCCGGGCCTCACTTTTTGCTTTTTACCGCCGTCAATTTGCAGCGTCGTCATCGGTGGTTTGTAGGTCGGGCTTTCCAGCAAGCTAACCGGTGGTAAGTTATCGGTAGCGATAGTTTGCTTCAGATAACCTTCAAGCTTGGCAAATTTATAGCTTTCTTTATCGCTATAGAGTGTGAGGGCAATACCAGTGCTGCCGGCCCTTCCGGTTCGTCCGATGCGATGAACGTGCACCTCCAGTTCGCGAGCAATCTGATAATTAACCACCGCATCCAGTGTATCAATATCTAATCCGCGAGCGGCAACATCGGTTGCCACCAGAACAGATGCACTCTTATTGACGAAACGCACCAAGGTCTGATCTCGATCCTTTTGTTCCAGGTCGCCATGCAAAGCCAGCGCGCTAAAACCACAATGACGCAATTGGTTGGCTACTTCCTGCGTTTCCTGTTTGGTATTGCAGAAAACCAAAGCGGAACCGGGCCGATAGTGAAGTAATAAAAGTCGCAGCGCATCAATCCGCGAGACATCATTTTCAACCTTATAAAAGTACTGTTGAATACTACTATTATCATGGGTGGTGGCAACTTGCACCATCACCGGTTGATGCATAATGCGCTCAGCAATAACCTTAATCTGATTCGGAAAAGTGGCGCTAAATAACAGCGTTTGCCGTTGTTCGGGAATTTGCTCGATAATCGCATCCAACGATTCCTGGAAGCCCATGTCGAGCATACGATCAGCTTCGTCAAGCACCAGCGTATCGACGTTTGTTAAATCAAGCGTATTTTTACGCAGGTGCTCTTCAACCCGCCCTGGCGTACCCACAATAATATGCGCCCCATGCTCCAGGGAACCGACCTGCGGTCCGAACGGCATACCGCCGCAGAGTGTTAATACTTTGATATTATGAATGGTACGCGCCAACCGTCGGATTTCTTTTGCTACCTGATCCGCCAATTCGCGGGTAGGACAGAGCACTAGCGACTGAATTCGAAAACGTTTTACATCCAACTTTTGCAGCAGGCCAAGACCAAAGGCTGCGGTTTTTCCCGAGCCGGTTTTAGCCTGCCCGATAACGTCTTTGCCCTTCAAAATAGGCGGCAGGCTCTGCGCCTGAATGGCTGTCATGGCCTGATAATCAAGTGAGGCAAGATTCTCAAGCAAGGCACTATCCAGATTAAGATTCGAAAAGGCAGTTTGGTTCAATGCAGGTGTCCTTTAGTGACTTGATTGAGTACAGGAATGGGAGTTCGATGATAGTAAATCTGTGGAATCATGTTTTTTCAGCCGACAAAAAAGGGCTAGACCCAAAGGTCTCGCCCTTTTAACCCTCAACTCCCAAGGAGAATGAGGCGGGTCTGCGCTAAATTAACGCAGACTTTTATCGAAATCGGATTATTAAATCGGTTCGATGTTCTCTGCTTGAGGGCCTTTTTGGCCTTGCGTAACAGTGAATTTCACTTTCTGACCTTCGGTCAAGGTTTTGAAACCTGAGCCGGATATAGCGCTGAAGTGGGCAAAAACATCGGGACCAGATTCTTGCTCGATAAAGCCAAAACCTTTAGATTCATTGAACCACTTAACAGTGCCGGTAGTTGTAGACATAATCATAACCTATTTAAATCAAGAGTAATTAAAGCCTTTCAAGAAGGCCATTTTGCTGGAAGTTTTGCTATTACTTATGAAAACAGGACGATAACTAAAGACAGGACATCGAAATGGTGTGCATAAATATAAGACGTACTTTCAAGCGCAATGAATTATACACCGCTTTATACCTTTGTCAATTCACCTCTACAGCACTATTTTCAAGCAAGGATTTACCGTGAGCGCCAATAAAACTGCGGGTTGATATACAAATGAATTGCACCCTATTCGAACTTTTTACCTGCGTGCTAATCCGCTTTTGATTGTCGCAAACGCTCCAAATTCACCTCAATTCTCGCCGTAAAGATAGCCACTCCTTCACGGTTATCTTCAATTTCCTCGCGTTTCCATGCAAAGGCAGGTTCTAGCTCATAAAAAAGCCAAGGACGAAAAAAAGTGCGGCGGTAACGCATTCCTAAACCATAGGATGTTGTTAGTTCATCAGGTCGAGTTTCTCCGCCTGTCCAGACAAAATAAGAAATTGCTGACTTTTCATTCAAACGTTCGCCCATCAGCAGCCGGGTTGACCATTGAACACCATTAGTATCTTCCGAAAATTTCAGATTGTTGGCCCAACGCAGTAGCCGGTTCTCATCAATAGTTCGATCCAGCTCATAGCTACTGCGGATACCAAAACCTTCACCATCAATAAAATATAAGGTCTCCGTAAAACGATGGGTTAAGCCCTCCCCCCAGGGTATTTCATATCGATAGCGTGCATTAGCTTTCCCCTTCAATGACGACCGAATACCCACACTAAAGTCCAAGCGAGACCGTTTTTCATCTTGAATATTGTATTGCAGACCAACCTTCGTATTTTCTTTTTTACCGGTGACCGCACTGATGCCGGCATCAACTTTCTCACTTTCGCTACCTTCATCATCGGTAAAGATCAAGCTGAGCCGCTCGTTAATTCTCGGCAAATGCACTTTTCCACGCAGCCGAACATTAGTGTCATTACCTGCAGACTCTTCCCACTCATTGTCAAAGGAAAGGCGTAATGAAGTGTAAGCCGACTCAATATCGGCTCGTGGTACGCCAAAAAAGTTATCTATCCAATTTGCCAGAGAGTCTGCGAGCGGGACGCATAGGCATGACTTTTATCGAGCCAACTTGAGCTTTCGGAACGATTAAAATCCTCCTCATTCGCCGCAGAGGTAGCTACTGTCTCTTTATCTGAGAAAGGGATAGTTGCAGCACTTTCGGCAACGGCCAGCGCCGGTATTGTCCCGACGCTAGTCATAAGCAAGCAAAGACAAAGGTAACGGTTCATACCTCCAAATGTAAGACATCTTGTATTAAAAAAGCAATAGCGCGGACTATACAGTGGTTCTTGTCCATTAGCTTAAAGAACCTTTTCCAGTTTTCAAATTTCAACAGATATCTATTCCCCCTTATCTTGCACCTAACTTTATCGTCCTTCTGTTTGTTTTTTCAAAACGCGACTGAACAATTTTTCTAAACGCAAGCAGAATCAACCCGATTAACTGAAGATTATCACTCGTGTTCTGAAGTATATTAGAATGTCTTACCCCGTCTCTGCTGAGACCACGCCGAAAAACCGAGCCTTATTTTCATGTCTATTACAGCGCATCTACAGCAAGCACGCCTTTCAAAAAAAGGCAGTTACGAAGTTCGCACACATCATATGGCAGGCAAAGAACCTCGTTATACTAACCGGCTAATTCTGGAAGATTCACCTTACTTGCTGCAACATGCCCACAATCCTGTTAACTGGTTCGCCTGGGGGGACGAAGCATTTGTCACGGCGAAAGCAGAAGATAAACCGATATTTCTTTCCATCGGCTACTCCACCTGCCACTGGTGTCATGTCATGGAAGAGGAAAGTTTTGATAATGAAGCAACCGCAGCAATCCTTAATCGTCACTTTATTAGCATTAAAGTCGACCGCGAGCAAAGACCCGATTTAGATGAGATTTATATGACGGGAGTACAGCTTATCAGTGGTCATGGCGGCTGGCCAATGAGCAGCTTTTTAACTCCAGAAGCGAAACCTTTTTACGCTGCAACTTACTTCCCACCACAGCAATTTAAACAGTTGCTGGCGCGCATCAACCAACTATGGCAGGCCAATCAAGATGAATTATTGGGCAACGCCACATCCGTAGCTACGGCGATTAACCGACAATTGGCACACCGCACACAGGCGCTAGAAGTCGGACAGCAGCAGATTGAACAAGCGCTCGAGCAGCTTTTAGCCAATCAAGATTCTGTTCATGGGGGTTTCGGATCGGAACCAAAATTTCCTAATGAATGTGATTTGTGGTTATTTCTCGATCAGCTTGAACGGGAGCCGGACGCACTCCACAATAACCCCAAGTGGGCCACCCTAAAGCAGGCACTAACAGCGATGCTCCAGGGCGGCATCTATGACCAACTGGCAGGTGGATTCCACCGCTACTCAACCGACGATTACTGGTTGGTACCGCATTTTGAAAAAATGCTTTACAACCAAGCCCAGTTGGCTCGTCTTTATGCGCGTAGCTGGGCATTAAGTGGCGGTGAAATATCGGGTATATCCGAGTTTCGACGCATCAGTGAAGAAACACTTGATTATGTGTTGCGCGAAATGTGCTCAGATGAAGGCGCATTTTTCTCGGCTACCGACGCTGACAGTGAAGGCGTAGAGGGTAAGTTTTTTACTTGGCGCTACGCAGAACTTAAGCGGCTACTGCCCCCTGAACTGTTACGACTAGCGGAACAGGTGTATGGCATCACTAAACAAGGAAATTTTGAGGGTAACAATATCCTTTTCCTGCCACAAACTCTCCAACACTGTGCCGACCAATTACAGGTAACAACCTCAGTGCTGTTAAACGACCTGAACAGGCTGAAAGAGACTCTTCGTCAGGCGCGTACAAAACGCGTAGCGCCTTTGCTAGATGACAAAATTATCACCGAGTGGAACGGTATGATGATCACGACATTAGCGGAAGCCGGCTACTTGCTAGACAAGCCAAATTATATCGAGGCTGCGGCAAAAGCCGCTCTCTTCCTCTGGGGCCAGAGCCGTGACGGTGACGCTAATCTATATAGAATCAACCGCAAGGGCAAAGCCACCACCGCCGCAAACCTCGAGGATTATAGCCAATACCTGCAAGCGTTAATAGCATTGTACGACGCCACCAGCAACACAGATTGGCTCACTAAAGCCAAGCTAATTTATCAGCAAATGACTGCCCTACTTTGGGATGAAGAAAATGGAGGTTTTTACTGTAGCCAGTTAGATGCCAGTGGTCCAATGATCGTTCGCGCTCAACCTTATTTTGACGGCGCAACCGCTTCAGGAAACTCTGTCGCTCTGGCAGCCTTAGTGGCACTTAACCAGCGTCAAAAAAACATTGATATTGAGGGTCAAATCGGCCAACTTATCCAGCGCTTTTCCGGTGTGCTGGCCAAAGCCCCTACCGCTAGCTGTCATATGTTAACGGGTATTGCGCAACACCTGAAAGTGAGCCCTGCCAGGCTACAGTACGCGGCGGAAGGTCGTATAACCATTGAAGGCAAGTTACACACAACCATCGAACAGCGCTATCAGCTTTCGCTACTGCTACGAATAAGCAAAGGTTGGCATATAAATAGTGCTGAACCTGAAAACCCTCAACTGTTCCCAACCAGCGTTGCCCTGAGCGCACAAACACAAGGCTGGGAGATTATAAATGTCCGTTACTCAGAACCGCCGCATGATGAACAGATAGAAGATTGTACCAAGGTTGGCATATTTCTCGAACTGAATGCGCCAACAAAAAGATCGCCCCTCATCGTTGAACTTAATTTTCAGGCCTGCAATGACTCAACCTGTTTGGCGCCCGAACAAATCAGGATGATTCTCCGTTAAGATTTTTTACTGCGTAGCCTTGCGTTTCATTCACTTACTCTGTACTCAAGGAAAACCTAATGTCCCGAAATTTCCTCTTCTTCAGGATACTGAGCATCCTCACAGTCCTCACTTGGGCGCGGAGCGCCAACGCTGCAAACACACTTCCCAAAATAACAATTATTGCCACAGGTGGCATCATCGGGGTTTACAAGAAATAGCCGGGGAGTGTGAGTAACTGCGGACAATTGGGCCATTGCCCGCGAGAAGTCTAGCGTACTGAGATAGAGCGTGTTGCGCCTGGGTCATTGACCAGAACATGAAGATAGCGGTGACAAGCCTTTAAATAGGCCGCTTCTTCTTCGCACATGCCCTGATAGCGAGTTGCTGGATCTACTTCAAGTAATGCGACTATAGCGACCGCGGTCCTCTCAAGATTATTTTTCGCTAACGCCATCAGTTCCATAGTAGAACGATGTTCGCAGAACTTTTTTACTGCCCACTTTTCAAGGCTGGCTTTTGGAATAATCTCTGACATACAGCACCCGGAATTCATCTTATCGCAACATTTTGTTAATAACTAAAAGAGGTCTGTCTTCATGTTATTTATCAAGCAAGTTAAATGCCATAATAAATATTGCCTTAATTTTCAAAAACTTATTTTTAAAAATTTATTTCAAGAAACCGGTAATGTAAATTTTATTGACCATATTTTTCAATAATCGACATTTTTTGCGCTATTGGTGAAAAAATCTGCATCACCGACATAAAGCGGTAGACTGATGGTAAATGTCGCGCCTTGTCCCGGTTCACTTGCCACTGCGATTGAGCCTTTGTGTCGACGCATCACCACATCAACAAAACGCAGCCCTAATCCCGCCCCTGGCCGCTCTTTCGCTGCACCTGATGAAGCCCGTTTAAAGCGTTTAAAAATATTCTCTATATCCTCGGCCGTAATACCCACACCTTGGTCTCTCACCTGACAAATAGCCCGGCCATTCTCAACCTTCAGCTCGATAAAAATAACGCTATCCGGTTGGCTGAATTTTATGGCATTGGAAAGCAGATTAATCACCGCCCGTTCCAGCAAATCGCCTTGCCCCATGATCCAGATATCTTCATCACAAATCATCTGCTGGAAAGTGATCCCACGACACTCAGCCTGCCGAAACACCTCATCTATAGCGCCGCTCACCACACGATGCAAGTCGGTCAGTTCAAAATTAACCTCATTACTCGCTTCAGCGCGCGCATAATGTAAGAAATTGTCAGCGACTTTAAGGTTTTTATCGGCGTATTTTTCTATTTCATCAAGCATTGCATCAGGGTTTTCTTCCCACTTTCGATTACGCGCCAGTTCAATAATTGCCAAAATGGAAACCAGTGGTGAGCGTAAGTCGTGAGAAAGAAAATTAAGGGTTTCATCTCTGGCGCGTTCGTACTCCTTTAGAATGCTGATATCAGTTAAGACGAAAATAACGAACTGCTCATCGCTATCACCACTTAGGGTATGAGCCTGACATAGCAGGTGTCGCTGTTCAAAGTTCACTGCTTCGGATTGAATTGGCTCTCCTAGCTTATATAGAGCGGTCAGTTCCTGCTGCCAACTTTCATCCATCACCAGAGTTAAACGCTTCAATAACTCTAGAATCTGACCTGAAAAATGTTCGTCAGAGATCCCCAGTAGTTTTTTAAAGACTTCATTTTCAAATAGCAGACGGCCACTTTTATCTGTAATGGCTACGCCATCCACCATGCTTGCCAAACTATGTTGTGCGAAATGGCTAACCTCTCGAAACGAGGAATTCGCTTGATTAAGCTGAAGAATCGCGGCGGTAATCGCTTCCGGCGCCGTTGGCAAATCTGTTGGCGCTTGAACCGTAAAGGGCTCAATCAACGCAGTCAGCATCCCCAGTTCAGCTTCACTTACCATCTGACCTGAATCCTTTCCCCAAAACAAGTAGAGATTATAGGGCTTATCCTCACATTCGATCTGTATGGAAGATATGCTGCCGGAGTGCTTCCAAATATGTAGCCTGGGCTCCTCGACGACAGCCGTTGAACTGACCTCGCCCTGACTTTTCACTTCGCCAGCGGTGCTTTTCACCAGCCAACCTTTGAGCGGGATTACTGAGCTGAGAAATTCTAAACCGCTATAAAGACCTGCGCTATTTTGGGGTTGCTGGATGATGGATTTTTCCTGCGCGAGCTGCTTCAATTCGCGTCGAAAATACGTTAATGCCTGCTGCAAACGCAGCAAACTCCAGAGTAAATAGCTCAAGAGAAAAGCGACGCTAACGCCCGTTGGTGGAACCCAAAAACCGAAAGTATTCAATGCCACTAATGCACTGGCGTTGGTTACGCCTATTCCGAGCAACAAAAATAGCATGAGTGCGCGCGGTGCTAAGAAAGCACTAACCAAGGTGATCGATAAGGATGCCAGAAGAGTGAATAGCCAATAACCTTTGGCGGAGA
>Ga0209578_10002711_pt1 | contig 14253 bp, 10 predicted proteins | sample tdAd472_FD_187127 | JGI IMG/M metagenome (GOLD analysis project Ga0209578, IMG submission 187127) | Marine sediment microbial communities from the Atlantic coast under amendment with organic carbon and nitrate - tdAd47.2 (SPAdes)... | ecosystem: Environmental > Aquatic > Marine > Coastal >...
CCATGGCGCTTTTGGTAAAGCGTGCCGAGAGTTATTCCGACCAAGGCAATTAGACAGGCAGCAATCCCTTGAAGATCGGCACTTTCAAGATTGAGCTTGCGGGCACAAACCAGCCCAACGCCGCCAAGACCAAGCAAGAGGCCGAGCCACTGGCGAGCGGTTACCTTTTCACCAAGCAGGGGGCCTGCACCCAGAGCGGTCAAAATCGGTTGGGTGCCAACAATTAGAGCGGCAACGCCAGCTGGAATTCCAAAGGATATGGCGGCAAAAACCCCACCCAAATAGGCCCCGTGAACGAGAAGGCCAATGAGGGCAGTGTGTCCCGCCTCTTTTAGGGATGGCCAGGGCGCACTCATGAGGAGGCCGACGGAACTTAAGAGTAGGGTCAGAATGACGAAGCGCCACAACAGGAACGTGAAGGGTTCTGCATAAGGCAGACCAAATTTCGCACCAATGAAGCCCGTACTCCAAAGCAGGACGAATACGCCAGGCATGACAGTAACCCAGAGTTGGGCTGCCCTGTCGGCACGGCTATCTGGTTGGCTATTGGGCTCGGTCATGACGCGAAAAGAATCCCTATGTCGGTCGCCCACCAATTATGGAGACGGCCAACCGGCCCATCAAGCCGGACGTTACTCGTTGGCGATCCGTATGGCCTTTTCATAGGCTTCGCGTGGGAGGTCTTTTAAAACCTCTTCTGCCAACGACAGCCAATTGCGCGCTAATGCGATTCCGCTGTCATCTGGCCCCAATGGGGCCGGAGCCTGGTCCATGGCCTCCACCAACCTTGCGAGCAGCTTGGTCAAGAAGACCAGCCATTCATCGGGCATTGGTGGTGTGCCGTTTCGCCAATCTAGCAACGTTTGTCTCGGCTGGCCGACCATGCGCGCCAGATCAGAAGCCTTGATGCCGATAGCCTCAAAGCCTCTAAAGACTGGGTGGTCTACATGGACCGATGCCTGGGTGCGGCCTGATATGTGTGTATATGTGTTGCTCATACCATTGAAGATAGGACGTTTTTAGGACAAATCAAAGTATATTTTGTGTCAAAAGCGTCGCACCACACAAAATCTTGTGGCTAACCTGTGGAAAACTTCTGCTGTTACAGGCGGCGGATGAGTCTAGTTTGGTGGTTACTTGAGGTGTTTCAGGACGGTGATTCAGGGAGTGTGAAGTATTGATCTAACAATAGTTGCGAGGGGCTTTAGGTTCGTGAGCGGACCATAAAAAAAGCATGCAAAGCCGCTGAAGCGGCTTGCGTTTTTAAGTCTAAGTAGTCGTCAAAATAAGAAGAAGGGATTTGACCTAGAAGCCGTCCCTTTGTAGGCGCTTGCGTTCCAGCTTTCTCAAGCGAGCGACCGCCTCTGCTTTTTTGCGGGTGCGGGCTTCCGATGGCTTCTCATAGGAACGGCGGCGTTTCATTTCGCGCCACATGCCTTCTCTTTGCATTTTCTTTTTAAGTGCTTTGAGAGCTTGGTCGACGTTGTTTTCGCGGACGATTACTTGCACGGTTGATATTTCCTCCAATCAAATTCCTTCACGTGGGTACGGCATTTCGTAAAAAGCCACGCGAGGTTCCTATTCTACCACAATTGCCAGCATAAAGGAACGCGAGGAAAAAATACTTGAATCTGGAGAAGAAAGAGCTTCATGCAATTGAGCTACGTTAAGGATTTCCTTGCAAAACTTTGAGCTAATGCCCACAAGGCGAGAGAGCTTACAAGGCTCCTAATATGTGTGGTGGTGGGCAGAAAATACATAAAATTGCCCAAAGCTGCGCTTTTGGCGCTGCTAGTTTGCATGGCTCCTCGGCCGGTTGGAAACCATAGAATCCTGAATTCGCCATCAGCGTTTCGGGAGGCTAAAAGGGGGCAGCATGAAGATTGCCAAAAAACTACCCGTCGTGCTCATTGCGCTTGCCGCTGTGACAGGTGTTGTTTTGGGGGCCGTTGGCTACTTTAAGTCATCGGGCGAAATTGTTTCGGCAGCTGAGAGCAAGCTTGAAGCTTTGCTGGAAGCTCGAAAAACGTCATTGGATGATTATCTGAAAAGCGTTGCCGATGACGTCGTAATCATGTCGGAAAACGCTATGATTACCGAGGAAACACTAACTTTTCAGTACGCGCTAGAGTTCAAGAAGGGTGGCGCTGAGAGAATCCGTACAGCCTACATTGAGAAAAACCCAGACCCAAAGGCCAGGGAAAAACTCAATAAAGCCGATGGTACTCGCTATTCCAAAGCCCATGCGCGGGTTCACCCAATTTTGCGCCGCTATGCAAAAATTAGAGGCTACTACGATGCCTTCTTGGTGGATGCGAAAGGGCTTATCGTCTACTCAGTTTTCAAAGAAGATGATTACGGAACCAACCTCGTGGATGGTCCTTACAAAGACACGGACTTGGCTACGCTTTACAAAAAAATCAAAGAAAAGCCGACCAGGGGTGTTGCGCTCTTCTCTGACTTTAAGCCTTATGCGCCGAGTGCCGGAGCATCAGCTAGCTTTATTGCAGCAGCCCTTTTGGATGGCGAAGAGTTTCTGGGGGCCGTGGTTTTCCAAATTGCCGACGATAAAATTAACCATGTCATGCAGCAGGCAACAGGCCTGGGTGAGACAGGGGAAACCTATTTGGTTGGCAGTGATTATTTGATGCGCAGCGACTCTCGTTTCTCGAAAGAGAAGACGCTGGGCAAGGTCAAGATTGAAGCGGAAGCAGCAAAAGCGGTGATCGCAGGGGAATCAGGTCTTCTAAAAGGAAAGGACTATCATGGTGATGATGTCCTGACGGCCTTTGCTCCCCTTGATTTCCTCGGTGTGCGCTGGGGAGTCATGGCTGAGATTGACCAGTCGGAAGTGATGGGGCCCTTGGCCAGCATGCGTAATTTCATGATCATTACTTGCTTAGTTGTGATCGCCGTTGCATCAGCCATCGGCATTGGCTTCGGACGCAGTATCGCAGGGCCGATTGCTAACATGACGAGCGCCATGGGACGTCTGGCCGGAGGGGATACTTCTGTTGACGTGCCCGCTCAAGGACGCAGCGACGAAATTGGCGAAATGGCCGAGGCCGTTCAAGTGTTCAAAGACAATGCTGTTGAAATGGAAGGTTTGGAAGCCGAGAAGAAACGCAACGAAGCTAAGGCTGCCGAAGAGAAAAAAGCCATGATGGCGAAGTTGGCCGATGACTTCCAGGCCAGCATTGGTGGCGTGGTCCAGTCAGTTTCTTCCGCTTCGACCGAGATGCAGTCTTCTGCTGAAGCCATGTCAATGACAGCAACAGAAACCAACAGCCGCGCGAACGTGGTTGCTACGGCCTCTGATCAGGCATCTAACAACGTTCAAACAGTGGCTTCTGCTGCCGAAGAACTTTCCAGTTCTATTGGAGAGATTTCTCGTCAGGTTTCCGAGTCCACTCGCATAACCGCCACGGCCGTTGAAGAAGCCCAGCGAACCAATGAGATGGTGGAGGGGCTGGCAACAGCATCTTCGAAAATTGGTGAAGTGGTATCGCTGATTACGGATATTGCCGAGCAAACCAACCTCTTGGCGCTTAATGCGACCATTGAGGCTGCGCGCGCCGGTGATGCGGGTAAAGGTTTTGCCGTTGTTGCATCTGAGGTCAAAAACCTTGCAAACCAGACCGCTAAGGCGACCGAAGAAATCGCTGCCCAGATTGGTAACGTCCAAGGGGCAACAGCTGACTCGGTTAAGGCCATCGGGGGCATTGCCAACACCATTGGCCAGGTCAACGAAATTGCTTCTACCATTGCTGCCGCAGTGGAAGAGCAAGGTGCAGCGACCCAAGAGATTGCCCGCAACGTCGAGCAGGCTTCTGCTGGCACCCAAGAGGTGACAGCAAATATTTCTTCGGTTACTCAGGCTGCGGGCGAAAGCGGACAGGCCGCTGACCAAATGCTATCAGCTGCCAAAGAGCTTTCGGTCCAGGCTGAAACGCTGAATGGTCAAGTCGACAAGTTCCTGAATGAAATCCGCCAGGGATAGGTAAGACATAACCAAAGAAAAAAGGCCGGGGTTTTCCCCGGCCTTTTTTGGTTTGAGCGTTTTGTTCTTAGTCGTCGTAAGAGACGAGGCTGCTAAAGGGCACGTCAAGTTTCTCGCGGCCTTTTAGGAAATTCAACTCGATGAGGCAGGCTGCTGCAACCACATCGCCGCCAACCTTGCGGATCAACTCATTGGCTGCCACTAAGGTTCCTCCGGTTGCTAGCAGATCGTCGAGCACCACGACGCGCTGACCTTTTTCGATGGCGTCTTCTTGAATCTCAACAACATCGGTTCCGTATTCCAACTCGTACTCATGCTTGATGGTTTTGCCAGGCAGCTTTCCTTGCTTGCGAACCATGATGAAGCCGCAGCCGAGCTTTAGCGCCAGAGGCGCCGCCATGAGGAAGCCGCGCGATTCGATGCCGACCAGCACATCGGGCTGAAATTTAATGAGTTGCCGCGCCATCCGACCCATGGCGACCTGCCATGCATCTGGGTGGGCTAGTAGAGTTGAAATGTCATAAAAAAAGATGCCCGGCTTCGGAAAATCCGGAATGCCGCGAATATGGTCTTTGATGTCCATAATTTTAAAGTCCTGAAAAGCCCCTTGGAATTTTGATGGCCCATCCTATCGTTGAGACCGGGGGAGCGCAATTGCTTCAACATGCCGTTTTTTTGAGCTTCCCTTGCATCCATGCCTTTCAATGGATTAGGCTTGTTTTTAAGAATCACTCATAAAAAAACTCCTGCCTAGAAAAGCCGGAGCGTGACCGTCGATCAGGACTGTTATTTAAAAAGAAATCATGACAAGGAGCTTTCACCAGTGTCAATTCGCAAATTCATAGTGCCTACCATTCTTGGTATCGGCCTTGCCGCCGGCGGAATGGTTTCTGCCCCTGCGACGGCCCAGGCTGAACAAAAGTTCATCACCATCGGCACCGGCGGTGTAACGGGTGTTTACTATCCCACGGGCGGCGCGATCTGCCGTTTGGTCAATAAGGGCCGCAAGGAGCATGGCATTCGTTGTTCGGTAGAGAGTACAGGTGGCTCTATCTATAACATCAACACCATCCGTGCTGGTGAGTTGGATATGGGAGTGGCCCAGTCTGATTGGCAATATCACGCCTATCATGGCACAGGGAAAGAGTCGTTTATTAAGGCTGGACCTTTTAAAGGTCTCCGGGCTGTTTTCTCTGTTCATCCAGAGCCTTTTACCGTTGTTGCTCGTAAAGATTCGGGTATCAAAAAGTTCGGTGATCTTAAAGGTAAACGGGTCAATATTGGCAATCCTGGTTCCGGTCAGCGCGGCACAATGGAAGTGGTTATGAAGGCCATGGGTTGGACCAAAGACGACTTTGCCTTGGCTTCAGAGCTGAAATCGTCCGAGCAGTCCAAGGCGCTTTGCGACAATAAGATTGACGCCATGATCTTTACTGTTGGTCACCCGAGCGGGTCGATCAAGGAAGCAACGACCTCCTGTGACTCCGTCATTGTTGAAGTCAGTGGTGCTGCCGTTGAAAAGCTGGTCAAAGATAACAGCTATTATCGTATCGCGACCATTCCTGGCGGCATGTATCGCGGTAATCCAAAGGACACAAAAACCTTTGGCGTTGGCGCAACATTCGTTTCTTCGACCAAGGCTCCGGCCAACACGGTTTATCAAGTGGTGAAGGCTGTTTTTGAAAACTTCGATTCCTTCAAAAAATTGCACCCGGCTTTCGGCGTGCTGAAGAAGGAAGAGATGATTATGGACGGTCTTTCAGCTCCGTTGCATGATGGGGCAGCCAAATATTACAAAGAGGCTGGCTTACTTAAGTAAGGCTCATAAATACCGGGAGAGGGCGTGCGTCCTCTCCCGTTTTTTTCTTTAGGTGGGACGCGAGGCCCAATGGCGGAACAAGAGGCCCCAAAGGTGGCTCACGCCGATAGTGCAGAGGAAATTGTGGCTGAAGCCGATACCGGTGGACGACACCCCTCGAACCCCGCGCTTGCCAAGTTTCTGGTTTTGACCGCCCTTACATGGTCAATCTTTCAGGTTTACGTTTCTTCTCCGCTGGTTCTTGAGTTCACGCCCTGGATGAATGAGGACGTTGTTAAACGCTTCCATCTGACCTTCTCGATCTTCTTAGCCTATTTGAGCTTCCCAGCCCTTCAGCGGTCCCCTCGAAACTACATCCCCATTCAAGATTGGGTGATGGCCTGCATCGCTGCCGCCAGTTGCCTCTATTTAATTGTTTTGAACGATGCATTAGCTGAACGCCCTGGTGATCCGACGACCCTCGACGTGGCTGTCGGCATTGTCGGCGTTCTCTTGCTGCTTGAGGCAACTCGTCGAGCCCTTGGCCCGCCTTTGATGGTCGTTGCGGGGGTTTTCCTGATCTATACCTTTGCCGGCGCCCATATGCCCGATGTGATTGCCCACCAGGGGGCCTCGCTCAACAAAGGGGCCTCGCACTACTGGCTGACGACCGAAGGGGTGTTTGGCGTCGCTATCGGCGTCTCGGCAACCATGGTGTTTCTCTTCGTTTTATTTGGATCCCTATTGGAACAGGCAGGAGCCGGAAACTATTTCATTCGCGTCGCCTTTGCCCTGATGGGTCATTTCCGTGGAGGCCCTGCCAAGGCTGCCGTTGTTTCATCGGCCATGACCGGGATGATTTCGGGTTCCTCCATTGCCAATGTCGTCACCACCGGCACCTTTACCATTCCCTTGATGAAGAAGGTTGGCTTTTCGGCTGAGAAGGCAGGGGCGGTTGAAGTAGCCTCATCGACCAATGGGCAGTTGACCCCACCGATCATGGGGGCTGCGGCCTTTCTGATGGTTGAGTATGTGGGCATCACCTATGTAGAGGTCATCAAGCACGCCTTCTTGCCCGCCGTCATTTCCTACATCGCTCTGATCTACATCGTTCACTTGGAAGCCATGAAAGCTGGGCTGGAAGGCCTGCCCCGGGTTCACAAAATGGGGGGTAAGGCTAAACTGCTGGGGGTCTTGAGTGTCATTATTGTGTTGGGCGCTCTCACTTTCGTTTTACCTCCGGTTATTGAGGGCATCAAAAGTATGGCGGGTGATGCAACGGGGTGGACTGTTGCGGCCCTGCTGGTCATCGCCTACATCGCCCTATTGGCCTATGCCGCCAAGGTGCCCGACCTGCCAACCGATCATGAAGTGCGCGAATTGCCCCCGGTTGGCCCAACGGTGAAGGCCGGGCTGCACTATCTTTTGCCCGTGGTTGTTCTCGTATGGCTGCTGACTGTTGAGCGTTTGTCGCCCGGCACGTCGGCCTTCTGGGCAACCATGTTCATGATCTTCATTATCCTGACCCAAAAGCCCTTACTGGCTTTGCTACGCGGCCAAACTAAAGACGAAGCAGAGAAGATCACCATCGGCTTGCATGACCTGATGGATGGCATGGTTGCTGGGTCGCGCAATATGATTGGTATTGGGGTTGCCACGGCCGCTGCCGGGGTGATTGTCGGCACCGTGACTTTGACCGGCATTGGTCAGGTTATGGTCGAGTTCGTCGAGTTTATCTCGGGCGGCAACCTGGTTCTCATTTTGCTGTTTACCGCGCTTATCAGTTTGATCCTCGGTATGGGGCTGCCAACGACGGCCAACTACATCGTGGTTTCGAGCCTCATGGCGCCGGTGATTGTGACCTTGGGAGCGCAGTCGGGCCTGGTCGTTCCGCTCATCGCGGCGCATATGTTTGTCTTTTACTTTGGGATATTAGCCGATGATACGCCGCCCGTGGGGCTGGCTGCCTTCGCAGCAGCGGCCATATCCCATGGCGACCCAATTCGAACGGGTCTTCAGGGGTTTGCCTACGATATTCGGACGGCGATCTTACCGTTCATATTTATCTTCAATACCGAACTCTTGATGATCGGTATTGAGGGGCCGTTTCATCTGGTTATGACGGTAGTGGCTGCGGTGGCAGCTATGTTGGTTTTTGCTGCTGCCACGCAAGGTTTCTTCTTTGCCAAAAGCCGCAAGTGGGAGTCTTTAGCCCTTCTTCTCGTTGCCTTCACCCTCTTCCGACCGGGTTATTGGATGGATATGGTCATTCCCGCCGTGGAAGACCGTCAACCGTCAGAACTGATTGCCCTGGCCGAGGTGGCACCGGACAGTGGAAAGATAACCATCAAGGCGTTCGGCATGACCATCGAAGGGGATGAGAAAACCCGCGTGATTTCTGTAGCACTTGGGGATCGAGCAAGTGGGATTGAGCGGCTTCGGAATTTTGGGGTCGAGTTCAGAGAGGAAGACAGCAAGATCATCGTCGACCAAATTGGTTTTGACAGCCCAGCCCAAAAAGCGGGCCTCGATTTTGATTGGGAAATTCTCGCTATTCAGGTGAAGACCGACCGCCCACCAAAGCAAGTTTTGTATTTCCCAGCTATCTTGCTGCTTGGTTTCGTCATTCTTTTGCAGCGTCGCCGACAAACAGATGGTGTATTAAGAAAAGAGTAGGACAGACAGTTGTAAAACTCTTCTGGTTATGGACCGGCCTAAACTGCAATGGGTGGGAATGGTATATGGCATTGCAGTTAGAAATCTTTATGGACTTCAATAGGCTAGATTTAATTTTCTCCTTTAATGAAGAAGCAAACCAATGGCCCTGACGACCAAAGATGTAGAAGCCCTTCTTGGAAACCCGTCTGTTGATATGCGGGCAGAAACGGCAGCAAAGCTTGCCGGGCAGTTTCAAGACAGCTCTTTAAGCGATGCAGAACGAAATATCGCGACCGATATTTTCCGCCTGATGGTCAACGACGCTGAGGTGCGGGTGCGCAAAGCGCTTGCCGATAACGTCAAAGAAAACCCAGGCTTGCCTCATGATGTTGCCAAAGCCTTGGCCGATGATGTGGAATCGGTTTCTTTGCCAATGCTCCAGTTCTCTCAGGTCTTAACCGATGCAGACCTGATTGAGATTATCAAAAGCCAAGGCGAAGATAAGCAGGAAGCAATTGCCCAGCGCGAAGTCGTCAATGAGGCTGTCTCGGGTGTTTTGGTTGAAGAGGGCAGTGAAAAAGTTGTGACGGCATTGGTCTCTAATGAAGGGGCTGAAATCGATGAAGGTAACTTCCTGAAAGTTGTCGATAAATTCGGCGAGCAGGAAAGTGTTCAAAAAGCCATGGTTGGGCGGGCAAAACTGCCGGTTACCGTTTCTGAGAAACTGGTGACCATGGTTTCGGAAAACCTTCAGCAGGTATTGGTCGAGCGCCATGAATTGCCCGCCGACAAGGCGACTGATCTGGTTTTGAGCAGCCGAGAAAAAGCGACCATGAGCATTTCTGCTGAATCCAGTGAGGATGATGTGGAACTTTTGGTTAAGCAGCTCAATTCCAATGGCCGTTTGACCTCGTCTATTTGTTTGCGCGCCCTCTGTATGGGTGATTTGGTTTTCTTCGAGACGGCTTTGGCAGAGTTAATCAATCTGCCTGTCGTCAATGCCCGTCAGTTGATCCATGATGGTGGCTCACTGGGGTTAAAGGCGATCTATGAAAAAGCGGGAATGCCCGCTGTCTATTACCCGGCGGCTCGGGCTGCCGTCGATGTGGCTAGGGAAACTGAATATGACGGGGAAGAAAACGACAGGGAACGCTTTTCGCGGCGTATTCTTGAACGGGTTCTCACTCAGTATGGTGACTTGGGTGTCGAGCTAGACGGCGAAGACCTCGACTATCTCCTTGAAAAACTAGAAGGCTTGCCGGGCGACGTTGTCACTTAAATCAGCGCTTCAAATAGCCTAGATCTTCCCACAGAGCATAGGTGCGCCGAAATTCGGTCAGCGAGGCTAGGATCATTGCGAAGGTTTCGTCTTTTTCAGCTTCGGTTTTTGCGACGTCTTCCCATGCTTTTTCAAGATCGCGCAGGACCTCATCTGGCCAGCGTCGTAGCCGGGCCCCGTTTTTCTGCATTTGTTTAAGCGCTATCGGTTGGGCCGCCTCTCCACCGGTGAGCCCCTGCCTCACATTGTCGCTGCAAACTGTTTCAATAGCGGCCTTATGCGCGCTCGGCAGGCTTTCCCAACGGTCTTTCCGGGTTACGAAATCCATCAGACCTGCTTGGTTCTGCCATCCGGGCAGATAGTAGTGGGGCGCGAATTTTTGGAAACCGAGCCTTTGGTCAATGGCGGGTACGGAGAAAGCCACCGCATCAAGCTTGCCGCTTTCAAGGGCTGCAAAAATTTCGCCGCCAGCAAGGGGAATAATCTCAACCCCCATGGCCGTCATAACTTTTGCGCCCAGACCGTCAAAAGCGCCGCGCACTCCTTGCAGGTCGCCTGAAGTGACGATCGGATCTTTAAACCATCCTCCTGCATTGGCAACCGTAAGCCCGCAGGGTACGGCATGAAGGCCGAGCTTTTCATAGACGGGTGCAAAAAGATCATCGCCTTGCTCAAACAGCCAGGAAAGAAAGGCTTCCGGGGCAGGTCCGAAAGGAATGCCCGCACGGATTTGCATCGCCGGGGCTTGGCTTGCAAGCATATTGGGTGAAATGAAGGCTCCATCTATGACGCCGCCATTCAAGGCGTTCAAAATTTCTTTTGGGGCTGCCAGAGCTCCTGGCTCGTAGTAACGTAGATCAAGTGCGCCGCCTGAAACCCGAACGGCCTTGTCTTCCAAGCGCTTTGCCAAGGTGCCAAGCACCGGCAGCGTGGAGGGATATGCTCCGGTTATTTTCCAGGCCGTGTCAATTTGAGGTTCGGGTGGCGGCAGAACCTCTTCGGCTTGTTGCTTATTCGCTTTTGTAGGAACCGGTAGACTTGGCGCAATCAATGTTGCTCCGACAACAATGCCAACAACCAGCCCAACAACAGCTCCGACAATGGTATCTCTCATCTTTAGATCGCCCCAATAAATTTGGTCGCCAAGTTACCCGAGACTAGTCCATTCGTACAGATGGTAAATTTTGCACGTGACAAGCCTCTAATCGGTTGCCATCTTTCATAGAATTATAAAATTTAAAGGGGCCATTTCGTAGCAGATGAGTATTCGTACCGCACTTGTGGCAACCGTTGCCCTCCTTTTGTTTGCGACGTCGGGGTTTATTATTGTCTCGTCGTACATAACATCTGAGCGCGTGCTCATCGGCCAAGCCCGACAGATTCTTGAAAATCTTTCAGAAGACGTTTTGGGCAATACAGAAAATTTTCTCGACCCCGCCGAAAGTGCTGCTGAATTAACTCAAAAACTAGCCCTTCACGAAGTTGTAAAAAGCGACAACATTGAAGGAATGGAGCGCTATTTCTTTGAGCAACTCCAGATATACAATCAGTTTGCCGGAATCTATTTTGGCACGCGCAAAGGGGCATTCTATTTCGTCAAGCGAGACGATACGGTTTCTCCCGGCGGGTATCGCACAAAGGTTATCACCGAAAGGATGGGCCGAGCCGGTGCAACGCTGATCTGGCGCGATGCTAATTTTAAAGAGGTTAAGCGGTCTATTGATAAGGAAGACCGATATGATCCGCGCGTCCGACCTTGGTATAAAAAAGCAACCCTGCAAGGTAAGCTGATCTGGACCAACCCCTACATTTTCTTCACCTCGCAGAGGCCTGGCGTCACAACGGCAAGCCCGGTTCACGATGCCAATGGTGACATAAAAGGGGTTGTTGGTGTCGATATCGAGATCGACCAGATTTCAGGGTTTCTTGATGACTTGAAAATTGGCAAAACCGGCTCGGCTTTTATCCTCAATATTAATGGCGACGTGATCGCATTTCCTGAGCTGGAGAAAATCAAAACCGACGTCGGTGAAGGGGATAATAGGTTGCGATTTACCAGGATTGACGAGCTGGACGCCCCTGTCGCGAGGGCGGCCCACCGGTCTCTAGTCAATGCTGGCGGTGTCAATAGCAGTCGAAGCTCCACCTTCACGTCTTTTGATCTCGATGGAAAAGAGCATCACGCGATTTTTGTGCGGTTTCCTAATCCAGATTGGCCTTGGCTGATTGGGATTTATATGCCCGAAGACGATTTTCTTGGTGATGTGAAGCAAGCATTGTTGACCAATATCATCGTCGTGCTGCTGATTTCGTTGGTCGCAGTCGCCATTGGCTTAGCACTCGCGAGGAGTATTTCCAAACCGGTAGTCCAATTGCGCGATATGGCCTTGGCATTAAAAGAGGGTGATTTCAGCCAAAATATTGAGGCTGAAAGTGCGTTCCGCGAAACCCAAGACATGGTGGAAGCCTTTAAAGAGATGGTTGAGGGCTTGAGGCGCTACGAAGCCAGCAATCAAGGTCTTACAGATAGCCTCCGCCGAGCCCATGCGGACCTTGAAGTTAAGGTGGATGAGCGGACACAAGAGTTGCAATCGGCAAAAGAAGAGGCCGAAGAAGCGACCCATGCAAAAAGTAAAGTTTTGGCAGCAGCCAGTCATGACTTGCGGCAGCCCCTTCAGGCTTTAACTCTCTTTGTCGCTTCCTTGGCCCAACGGGATTTAGATGAAAAAACGGCGGACCTCGTTAGCAAGATTGAACGATCTGTTGAGGCCCTGGACGATCTGCTCAATCTACTGCTCGATATTTCAAGGCTAGATGCCGGCTTGGTCGTGCCTCAGTTGGCCCCTTGCGATCTTGGAGATATTCTCTCCCATCTTTGCGCAGAGCATGAGTCCATTGCCACGGGCAAGGGCTTGACCTTGAGGACTGTCGTTCCGAAGAATCAGCCCATCGTGACGGATCGGACACTCTTTGAGCGGATTTTGCGAAACCTTTTAAGCAATGCTCTTCGCTATACGGACAGCGGAAAGATTCTGATGGGCTGCCGGTTGGGCAAAGACAGGCTGAGAATTCAAGTAATCGATACGGGGCAAGGTATTCCCGCTCGGGAAGTTAAAAGCATTTTCCAGGACTTCTATCAGGTCGCCAATGAAGGACGAAACCGCCGCCAAGGATTGGGGCTTGGCCTGTCGATCGTTGGTCGTCTTTCGGCCTTGCTCGGAATTAAAGTGTCGGTCGAGTCGGTTGAAGGTAAAGGCACGGCCTTTACGATGAGCGTTCCATTGACGGCCATTCCCGCCCAGAAAAAAGCAAACCTTTCCTCTGAAATTAGTGGGGAAGCCTTGCCGGGACGGCTTATCCTGACCATTGATGATGACCCCGAAGTGCTGTCTGGCATGGTTGAGTTGATCGGAGCCTGGGGACATGAGGTTGTTGCAGCGCCCGATGGTGCTACTGCACTTGCCGCTTTTGAGGGTAAAGATCGTTTGCCCGACCTCGTTATTGCCGATTGGCGCTTGGCCGATGGGGAATCGGGCGATCAGGTTATCAATCAATTTAAAGAGCGCTATGGCAGCCATATTGTGGCAGTGCTATTAACCGGTGATACGGCACCAGAACGGTTGGTTGAAGCCGATCAAAGTGGACTGAGGCTATTGCACAAACCCCTAAAACCCGACGAGCTTAAAGCCGTCATTGCTGAAGCAGGGCAGACCCTATGAAGGTGGTAAACTACGGCAAAGGAAGCCTTGTTTTTTCTGAAGGGGATCAAGGCGATAGCGCCTATCTGGTTCAGTCAGGCAAGCTTGAGGTCTCACGAGAAGTCGACGGAAAGCGAAGTGTTTTGGGTGAGATTGGGCCGGGCAAGATGTTCGGCGAGATGGCTTTAATCAGCGACGCGCCGCGCATGGCCACCGTGAGCGCTTTAGAAGACAGCCTACTGATTGCCGTTCCACCCGAAGTCTTTGAAGCGCAACTCAATGATATGGAAGCCATGACCAAGGCCTTGTTGCTTAGCATGATCGGTCACGTTCGATCTCTCACAACCAAGGTCGAGGCCTTGGAAAAGCAATTGGGTGCAATGCCCGACCCGGAGCCTGAAGTGGTATTCTACAAGCCCGCGGGTTTTAACAAGTACAAGCAAGAAGGCTGACATGATCTGCCCCCTTTGCGGCAGTGACGAAAGCAGCGCCTATCATCAAGACAAAACCCGCAGCTATCGGCTTTGCAATTGCTGCAACCTGGTCTTCGTGCCGCCCGAGCACCATCTCTCGCCCATAGAAGAGAAAGCGAACTACGACCTTCACGACAACCAGCCGGATGACCCTGGATATCGTAACTTCCTGGGCCGTCTTTTTGAGCCATTAGCTGAACGCATTCCAGTGGGGGCAAAGGGATTGGATTTTGGTTGTGGGCCAGGGCCAACGCTCTCAGTGATGTTTAAAGAGGCGGGGCATGACGTGGCGCTCTATGATGCTTTTTACCAGGCGGATGAAGCAGTCTTTGATGACCGTTACGACT
>Ga0209578_10002716_pt1 | contig 14234 bp, 10 predicted proteins | sample tdAd472_FD_187127 | JGI IMG/M metagenome (GOLD analysis project Ga0209578, IMG submission 187127) | Marine sediment microbial communities from the Atlantic coast under amendment with organic carbon and nitrate - tdAd47.2 (SPAdes)... | ecosystem: Environmental > Aquatic > Marine > Coastal >...
ATGCCTCCAGCACGTCGGTCGCAGTTCCCTGAGACGTGTGGATGATGACCGGCACGCGGCGGGCCAGCTGCTGATTCCGCAGCGCGCGACACAGGTCGAGCCCCGATCCATCCGGCAGCAGCCGGTCAGTAATCACAAGGTCCGGCAGCGGTTCCTGCGCGGCCACTTTGATGCCTCGTTCGAGCGTCTCGACGGTCTCGGTCTCGAAACCGTCAGCCTTCAGCACGCCGGACAACAGGCGGCTCTGAACAGGGCTGTCTTCGACAATCAGAATCTTCGCCATCAAATCAGATTCCAGTCGGGGCGCTCACAGAAACCAACGTGCTCCATGGCCGGTTGCGAGAACAACAATAACCTCGCGTCTCTGAGTTTCCCGACCGAAACCGGTTGCGGACTCTCCGAGACACACCGTCCGACATCTTAAACCGTGCCCTCCGCTATGACAGTCACAGAACGAAGCTGCTTCGATCGACAGCCTTTCTCCAGACTCCGATTTCCGAGCGATCCGCAAACTCGTGCGGTCGGCGATCATGCTCAGGCGAATGTTCCGGACGGATGCTCGGGACGATGAATCGTCAGACGAGCCGTCGCTCTTCGCGGTCCAGCGCGTCTGCCAGAAACGTCACGGCTTTCTCCGCCATCGCGCTGAAGTAGATCCAGTTGTGGCCGCCGAACGACGTTTCAAAGTCGGACTCGTAGGCAATGCCCGACGATGACAGCTTGCTGGCCAGTCGCTGGCCGCTGTCGATCCAGGCGGAATCCGCCGGGTCGCAGGCGATGAACTGATGCCGCGGCCAGTTCAGCGGATGCAGGTGCAGGATTGCCGTCTGCTGCCGTGCAAGTTCAGCGGATTCGAACATCTCATCCAGCGGCAGCCCCTCGCCGTACACTCGGTGAAAATCGATCGCCGGAGAGATCGCCGCCACGATCGGAAACTGCCGACCGTGCCGATACGCAAGCTGCAGCGCTCCCTGGCCGCCCATGCTGATTCCCAGCAACCCGATGTGCGGCGGTTCGACTTCCCAGTTCGCACGGATCCAGTCGACGACGTTCTCCCGCACAAAGTCAGCCGCCGTGAGCTGCTCGTCGAAATCGGGACAGACATACGGCAGCCACCAGGCGCGACCGCCGTGCGGACACAAACATCGCAGACCGTGCCGTTCGAGCTGCTGAGTGTAGTCCGGTTTGTCGACGAGCGTTTCGCGACCATGTCCGTGCAGATAAATGACCGCCCGCCCCGGTTTCGGCGTCGACGGTTCAAACACGTCAACTCGCTTGCCGGCAATTTCCGTTGAACTCCAGTTGCCACTCATCGGGACTCTGCTTCAGAAGAGTTGTAGGCCAGTGATGACCAGCACGATCGTGCGTCACTGCTGATCTGACCTGAGCAGTGTAGCGAAACCGCAGACGTCGTCCGGTCATCGCCGAGAGGTACCGAATTGACTTGCGTGAAACGGCCCGGGCTCTGCGTCGCCAGACAGGTCGGCGGTCGGCATTCGCTGTCGAGCGTGAGCACTCGCGGGCGCCGTTCCACAACCCGCCTCAGCCTTCAGGAAACGCAGCCTTCAGGAAACGCAACGGCCCATGATCCATCAAACGCAGCCGCCCATGCAGCTCAGAATTCTGACAGCGCAGAGTTCAAACAGCTCAGCGGCCCATGCAGCGCACGAGCAGCGCGGACATGTCGTCTTTGACCTGCCCGACTTTGCTGCCCGAGAACGCCAGCACCTCGTCACGCAGCAGTTCGATGATTCGCGCCGCCGGGAGATCACGATGCCGATGCAGGAAGTCGAGCACTCGCGGCAGCCCGTAGAGTTCGTTGGATTCGGTATGAGCTTCCTGAAACCCGTCGGTCGGGACAAAAAACAGATCACCGGGCCGCAACTCGATCGAGAAACTCGTGTTGATAATCGTGTCCGGGATCAGCCCCAGCGGCAGCCCCGTGCTGGGCAGCGTTTCCGTTTCGCCATCCGCTCGCAGCACGTAACCGCAGTGCCCGGCGGAGGCGTACGTCAGCGACCGTTTGTCGGGTTCGAGCCGCGCAAAGAACAGCGTCACAAAGCGGTGCTCCTCGAGATCGGCCGACAGAAACCGATTGGCAAGCATCAGGAGTTCGCCGCAATGCGGACGCGTTGCCGCGATCGCTCGCAGATAGGCCCGCAACTCGGCCATCAGCAGCGCCGGGCCGAGCCCGTGTCCGGTGACGTCGCCGACAACGAGGCCGAGGCAGTCGTCGGCCATCGGAATGAAATCGAAATAGTCACCCGCGGTTTCGTCGGCCGGGTACACCGCTCCGGCGAGATCGTAACCGGGAATCTGTGGCGACTGTTTTGGAAAGAGCGCCTGCTGAACATGCCGTGCGGCCTTCAGCTCTTCTTCCATGCGCTGCTGCGTGCTGATGTCAAGCGAGACACCGATCGTGCCGATGATCGTGCCCGCGGCATCGCGCAGCGGTTCGACATGCACCGACAGCGAACGTCCTTTCCAGCAAAAATCGAACGAGACCGACTGGCCGGCGAGTGCCTGTCGGTGAGCCACCAGCGGCGGGAAGTCGGGCTCCGTCGTCTGGAAGTAATCGGCCAGTTGTTCGCCGACGACCGGGCGTTCGAAGTCGTCGCGGATGACGCAGGCCGTCGACGGTGCCGTGATGCGCAGGTCCGTGTCGGTCGTCCACAGGACCGCCGGAAGCTGTTCAGTGATCAGCCGCAGATGCTCATCACTTTGCCGCTGCCGCTCGCGAGCCTTCTGCCGCTCGATCGAATAACGAATTGCCCGTGACAGAAGCTGGCCGTCGATGCGGCCCTTCACCAGATAGTCCTGCGCCCCGGACTGCAGCGCTTCGAATGCGACCGTTTCGTCATCCAGGCCGGTCAGCACGATGATCGGCAGCAGTGGCAGCTCGGCCTGGACGCGCTGGCAGGTTTCGATCCCGTAGCTGTCCGGGAGGCTGAGATCCGCGAGAACGACGTCGAATTTGCGATCGGTCGCAACGGTCGCCCGCAATTCGGCGAGCGATTCACAGCGGCTCACTGCGTATTCAGCGGAGGTCACCTGCTGGAGATAGATCTCGATCAGATCAGCGTCGGACTGGCTGTCCTCGATCAGCAGGACTCGAAAGTGTGGTTTTGGATTCATCAGAACCGGCTCACGTTCGCCCTCATCTGACTTGCCGGGGGGGACTGCCCTGTTCCGGGACTCCACAGCGTCAGACGTGAGAATCGGTTATCACTCCACTTCGTGAGGATACCCGCCCGGAAAGTGATCCGCTACGGTCTCTCGTTTGCCTGTTTCCACCTTTGTCCGTTTCTTCCATATCAATGTTGACACAGTTTGCGATCCGCCTGATCTGCGGCCTCAGCGTTGTCTGGTGCGTCATGCCGCGAGCCCAGGTCACGTCGGGGTTTTTCCGCATTCAGATGCTGGTCACGCTGGGCCTGTCCGCTCTGGCCGGCATTTCTGCCGGGCACTTTATGGGCGACGACGCGGCACCCACACTGCTTTCGCCGCTCGCGCTGCAGGTTGTCGCCGGGACGCTCGGGCTGTTGTCGTTCATCGGCTCCGTCGCCTGGACACTGGAACGCCGCAGCGGAGGCGGACGTTTCGGCTTTGCGATCGCCGCGATCTCGACCGTCACGCTCATTCTGAATTGTGTTTCGCAGAAGTCGCTCAGCACGCTGGCCGGCAACCTTTACTGGCTGTCGGAACTGGCCACGGCGGGAGTCTCCGGAGCGGCGGTTGGTGGGATGCTGCTCGGCCACTGGTATCTGACTGCTCCGACCATGTCGACATCGCCGCTCAACCGAGTCAACGTGTGGCTGGGTTTCTGGGCCGGCCTGCGACTGCTGCTGGCCATCGTGGCGATGGCGATGTTCCATGCTGCCGTGTTTGGCGACGGAACGTCGAGCAACTCGGGGGCATCGTCGACTCATCTCGTCTGGCTGAGTCTGCAGTGGCTCTGCGGGATGCTCGGCCCGCTGGCGTGCTCCGTGATGGTGCAGCGAATCATGAAGTATCGAAACACACAATCGGCGACGGGAGTGCTGTTCGTCGGTGTGATCTTCGCCTTTCTCGGCGAGATGGCGGGGGCACTGTTGCGGAACGAACTGCAGCTTCCGTTGTGACATCACAGATTTGAAATCTCACGTCCGAGATCCGGCTCAGGAATTGTGACATGCAGCTCGTCTATCATTGCCCGGTCTGCGACACGCTGAACTACTCGTCGCCGTCATCCGCCAATCGCAAACTGACCTGCGGCACGGACGACTGTCAGTGGTCACGGGAAATTCCCGAGACACACATCGACGGCGATCGTCCGCGGAAATGCCTGTGCTGCGGCAATCCCGACCTATGGCGGCAGAAGGACTTCCCTCAGGGACTCGGCGTCCTGATGGCGGGCACCGGAGCGACACTCAGCATCATCGCGTGGGCGAACTACCGGCCTCTGTGGGCACTGGGCATTCTGCTGGTGTTTGCCGCAATCGACATGGCTCTTTATGTCCTGATGCCCGACGTGCTGGTCTGCTATCGCTGCAAATCACGGCACCGCAAAGCCGACATGGACGACGATCATCCGCGCTTCGATCTGGAACTGGCCGAGCGTTACCGCCAGGAAGAAAAACGGCTCGCGGAAGCTCAGCAGTCGATGCCGGACGCCTGACGCAAAATCTCAGTTGATTGCTTTCAACCGTAGCTGCCGTCGCCAGACGACGGTTGGCATTTCCACGCTCTGGCGATCGTCGCCACAGAATCGCCAGGCAGAGCGCGGTTGCGTCTTTTGCACAAGAGTTCGGCAGGCCCGGAAAACGGTCGGCGCAAAAAAGAAAGGCGGCACCGGCGGGGGGGTGCCGGTGCCGCCTCGAAGAGAGACCTGCAGCAAGGGGAGAGTGATTCCGCGAACCAGAAAGGGAGGGAGGGAGAAGTCCGCGGAAACGAGGGAGGGAGAGGGGAAGTGAGAAGGGAGGGAGTGAAGAGTCTGCAGTTCTCTCTGGACAGGTTCGTTGAAGTGGTTCAGAAGTGACGCTTGCGATTTTCGTAGCTGGATTCGCCAGAATTCAGAGATGCCCGAACGACCGAACTCTTGCGAGTCCAGCTACTCAATCAGTCACCGGGCCGCGACTGTTGCCGAGGCCGGCAGCAGAATCGGAGACTCGGATTCGGAAGACGGGTTGGTGGCTTTCCAGCCGCTGACGCGAGCCACGCTCACACTGCGGCTGGATCGCGGCCCGACAGGAACGAAGAGTGACTTCGTCGATCGTTTCGGAGCAGCAGCCATCTCGATGGATGGAGCAGGAATCTGGCCGAGGCCGTCGTCGACCGGCTTGACTGAAGTTCGGCGAGGCGTCTGTTCTCCTTCGATCCGGTCAAGTTCTCCGCGATCGTCGAAGACATCGTCACCGGCATCGCGAGGTTCCGGAACGGTGCGGCGAGCGGTGCGGTTTTCATCCGGCTTTTTCGCCGTGCTGATTGGATCGGCGGTTGGTGCCAGGCTGAGCTGCGTGGCGGAAGGCGCGACGGCCATGGTCGTGCCGACGGGAGCCCAGGTCCACGCGGTCCGAGTGACCGGAACGTTCTTGACGACAGTCACCGGCTTCATCGCGACGACTTCGTCCTCAACCCACTTAATCCGGTTGACGGCGACCTTGCGTGTCGACTGAACGGGCTCGTACCGAGTCACCTGGTACTGCTGCTTCTGGACGGTCTGCATGGCTACCCGGCGAGTCACCGGCACCTGCTCCGCCACGGTCTGCGGCACGTACTGGCGGCGAGCGACCATGTTTGGCGTGAAGGCCGACCGCACTCGATAAGCGGTCCGGTTCAGCCAGCCCATCGGGCCGGGCGACGGATCGTACTCGCACGGAGTGACCTTCGGATTGCGGTACCAGTTGGTCTGCCAGTAGCCACAGTTCTTTGTGACCGTGCGGCACTCGGTGACGTCCTGATAAGTCGTCACGGGAACGTCGCGTGTCCGCGTTTCGACAACTGGCCGATACGTCGTGACGGGCTGCTCGATGTACTCGACCTCGGTCACTGGCCGTTTGACCTTCTGTTTGACCTGCTGGTACTCCGTGACGGCCACCTGCTGCATGACCTGCTGCGTGACGGGCACGCGCTGCATGCACTGCTGCTGCACGATCGGCTGAGGCGGAGCACAGCCACAGTTGAAGCTCGGGAACCACTGAGCGGACGCGGTCGAAGCCGAAGCCACGATCGCGGCTCCCGCGGCAATGCTCAGGGCGCAACGAATTGGTCGAAGCATGACAAGCCTTCCTGCCGTGTTTCGGGGGCAATGAAGAATGAGGTGGGAGAACGTGAGGAGTGTCGCGTGTGGCCGATCGGTGAGTGATCAGCCTGACCGGCGGAACCGAACCTGGCGGCAGGACTCTGTCGCCGGAGAAGTTCGAGGGGAGAGTTCCGCCGCTGCGACTGACCCGCGGCTCGGGGTGCCTGGCGGGTGGACACGGACCAGAGAATCGGCAAGTCGGGAGATTCTCATGTGGTCTCGTGGTGAGGGGTTGAAGTGGCGAGCAACTGGCTGTCACTCGTGTGGGGCGGATGTGTATGGGCGGTCGCGAAAATCGGTCAACGGGCTCTGAAGTCGTTCTGTGGCTGTTTGCAAATATGACAAGGATTCGATTCTGAACGGCAAATCGAGTCCGACGGCGGCGGTCTTCGAGCACGCGGACATGGCAGGATCCTGCAGAAATTACAGGGCAAACGGCCTTTGATAGCCGCGATCAGGCAGTTTCTGGCAAGCGGAGAATCGCGATGTGGCACTGATCGCGAAGCGATCGCAGAAAGTAGCCGGGGGTTGGAGCGCAGCGGAAACCCCCGGTAGGCAGCAGATTGTGTCTCGCATCCTGAAGGGATGCCAGAATTGGACGCCAGACACGGGAGTTCTGGCATCCCTTCAGGATGCGGGGAGGTGTGCACTCCCAAACCGGGGGTCTTCGACCCCCCGGCTACTCTCTGTGATCCCTTCGGGATCAATCGCAGATTCCACATCGGGACGTCAGCGACCACCTCGCGTCTCAATCCCGGCTTCGATCAAACACGGTCAGCAGAGCGGGCAGCGGGACCAGCGAGACGAACAGGCAGCTGCCGACGCCGATGACCAGGACGAGCCCCAGGCTGTAGAGACCGCGATGCGCGGCGATCATCATGCTGCCAAAACCAATCATCGACGTGAACGACGTGAGGATGATGGAATTCATGGTGCTGGCGGCCATCTGATAGTGGCTCTTGCGGGTTCGGAAGTCGTGCACGACGTGAACTCCGTCGTCGACGCCGATGCCCAGAATCAGCGGCAGGACAATCAGGTTCGCCGGGTTCAGGTCGACGTCGAGAATTGCCAGCACCCCGTACATCAGAACGCCGCCGGCCACGGGAGGCATCAGCGTCAGCGCGGTGAAGGCGACGCTGCGCCAGTCAATCAGCAGAGCCATCGTCGCGACGAGTGTGACGAACGCGCCGAGCGTCACCGCCCAGTTCAACTGGCCTTCCTTCATCACTGTCGAGACGCCTACACAGGTGGCGATCACGGCCGACGGCAGCGTCGTTCGCAACGCCGCGTTCGGCCCCAGCAGATCGATCAGCAGCACAATCGAAACGGCAATCAGCGCGTAAAGAGCCGCCTCCTGATAACTCGCCATGATCTGCTGCGAGGCCTCAAAGTTCTGCAGCGGCGTGCCAGTGACCTGCGGATCAACGCTGCGGACATCCTCGACAAACCGCGTCAGTGGTTCGATCTCCCACAGCGGTTCGCGCGGGTAAATCTGCAGTGCCCACTGGCCGCTCTTGCTGATGAACCGACTGGTCAGAGCCGATGGCAGATCGTCCGGAGTGATGGGCTCGGGATCGGCAGATTCGGCGACGTTCTGAAACTGAGCCAGCAGGGCTCCAATCATTCGCTGCTGATACTCGGTCAGAAACGCGGACTGTTCTTCGAGACTCAACTTGTCGAGTGAGTCCAGAAACTGATCGACGGAGGCAACAAGCTGTTGCGCCAGAGGATGCTCCATCGACCGGCACATCGTCAGCGTTTCTTCGAGCGCCTTGCCGACACCGTCCGGATTGACCGGCGACGTCTGCGGCACCTCATCAGGCAGTTTCGCAAGTTGTGCCTGGTAACCCTGCACGAGCAGCATCGTTTCCGAGGCAGGGTAACGCGGCAGTCGTGACGCCAGTTCCTCGACGTGATGCACCGTCGGCAGTTGCAGAAATTTCTCGCGCAGGGCCAGAGCTTCCTCGCGCGATTTTGCCAGCGAGACCGCGTACAGCAGTGAGCCCTGCTCGGCCCGTTCGCCTTTCGCCGGTGCGTGAAAAATCCGTTTCTGAATCTCGACCGACTCCAGCCCGTCGGCCTGCAGGTTCAGCAGGTTGTAGTCGTACCGGACACGAGCCCGGATCGCTCCGCCCTGCCACTCGAACGCGTGCGAGGCCGGGATCGCGACCATCAGCATGGAGACAACCAGCGCGGTCATTGGGCGACGACTGATGAACTGCCGCAGCGCATCTTCGTGAAACGGCGTTGGCAGCTGTCGTTCAGCAAGGTTGCGGTCGGCAAACGCGATCAGTGCTGGAAGGACCGTAAACGTTGCCGCCGCGCACAGCAGCACGCCGGCTCCGGCGATGATTCCCAGCTCGGCCACGCCCAGAAATTCGGTCAGCCCGGCACAGAAGAATGCCAGCGACGTCGTCACCGCAGCAGTCAGAATGCCGGTGCCGACGCTCGCCGAACTCTCGCAGAGGGCTGGCCGCAGTTCAGAACCGTGATGCCGCAGTTCCAGATATCTCGACAGGTAATGGATGCCGAAATCGATCCCCAGCCCGATCAGAATGGCGGCAAATGAAACTGACAGAATGTTGAGATGCCCGATTGCGAGCGTCGTAAAGCCGAACGACCAGGCCATGCCGACAGCCAGCATGATGAGCGCGAGCAGCGGGTGCTTCAGCCCGCGAAAGCCGATCAGCAGCAGCACACCGACGCCGAAGAACGACAGCACCGACGCCCGAATCATGTCGGCCTGCGAGCGGCGCATTTCGTCGTTTTCGAGAACCGGGATTCCGGTCAGGCCGATGTGGACATCGCTGTGCCGGGACTGGGCGGCGGCGATCAATTCCCGCAGCCGATCAATCGACGGTGTCGCTCCGTTGAAGTCGTCTCCAGTGTCGACGGCGCGGGCCTTCAGGAAGCCGATCGTGCCCGCCTGATTCATCAGATAAACGACCTGATCCGCCTGGACCGGCATCGTCGGATCGACCTGCAGCGGTTGGGGCCACGGGTTTTTGAACTGCGACTCTGACGCAAATGTGTCGAGACTGTCGGACAATAGCACGAGGTGATGCAGGCTGGCGTTGAGCCGCTGCTGGCCGTCGAGCCGCTCTTCTTTCGTCGAGCCTGTCTCGGCGAAGTCGGCCCCGTCGTAAATCTGAATCAGCAACCGCTCGATCAGCGAATCGAGCTTCAGCAGCTTCCAACCACCAGCCAGCACGGGCCGAAACTGCCGCAGATATTCGAGCCCCTCTTCCAGCTGTTCGGGCGAGAGATACTGCAGACCTTTCTGCCGCAACCGACCAGGTTCGACTTTGAACAGAACGCGGTCGAAGTAGGCGTCTTCTGCGGTGACTCGTTCGCCGAGGTCTTCCAGCGTCGCCTTGATCGCTTCCGGATCTTCCCCTTCAACGACAACGACGAGATCGGAGGCATCTCCGAAGGCCTGCGTGTAGTTCAGCCAGCGACGATGGAATTCCGCATTCGGGTCGATCAGGTCCGCGCGGTCGGTCTTGAACTGGATCAGCGCGACGGTCAGCGCGACCGCGAGTGCTGCCGAAAACAGCGCGACGACGATCCACAGTCCCGGTCGGGCCGAACTGGTTTCCGCCAGCCGGGCCAGCACACGACTGACGGCAAACGCGGTTCCCTGGTGTGGCCGTCCGTGACTCATTCGCGAATCTCTGCCGTTATCACGCCGCGACGAATTCAGCCAAACAGACCACTGACGGATTCGTTGCGGTGAATCCGACGGATCGCCTCACCCAGCAGTGGAGCGACCGTGACCGTTCTCAGCTTGTCAAAGCGTTTCTCCGGCGGGATCGACAGGCTGTTCGTGACGACAACTTCCTTCACAGGCGCTCCCGCCAGACGCTCGACTGCCGGTCCACAGAAGACCGCGTGCGACGCGCTGACGTAAATCTCGCGAGCCCCATGATCGGCGGCGACCTGAGCGGCTCCGACAATCGACCCGGCTGTCGAGATCATGTCGTCAAACAACAGCGCGACTTTGCCTTCAATCGGTCCGCCAATCAGGTTGGCCTGCAGCGTTTCCGTCGCACTCGACCGCCGTTTGTCCACAATCGCGAACTGTCCGCCCAGATTGTTGAGGTGCTGCAGCGAACGTTTGATGCTGCCTTCGTCCGGGCTGATGACGACCAGGTCTTCGGGCGGAATATTCATCGCCTTGAAGTAGTCATCAAGCACCGGCGCGGCATACAGGTGGTCGACCGGGACATCGAAGAAGCCCTGAATCTGAGCGGCGTGCAGGTCCATCGTGACGACCCGGTCGGCTCCCGCCGTGCTGATCAGATTGGCGACCAGTTTCGCGGTAATCGGCACGCGGCCCTGGTCCTTGCGATCCTGCCGGGCATAACCGAAGTAGGGGATGATCGGCGTGATCCGCTCGGCACTGGCGCGAGCACACGCGTCGATCATGATCAGCAGCTCCATCAGGTTGTCGTTGACGGAGGGGCCGGTCGGCTGGATGAGAAAGACGTCGCGACCGCGAATGTTCTCGTGAAGCTGGCAGCTGATTTCGCCGTCGGGGAAGTCCGCGAGGTTGATCGCTCCCAGATCGAGGCCGAGGTACTGGGCGATTTCAGCAGCCAGTTCCCGGTGAGCGCGGCCGCTGATCAGGACAAGTCGTTCGTGCATGGGGCATCCAGAGTTGCAGACCCGCCGCGCCATCCGAATTCCGTCCGGCCGCCACCAAGGTCGTCGAGGTGCGTATCGTGGCAGGTTCGACGTCTCTGGTTCAATTCAGCACGCAGCCTTCTCCGAACGAATCAATCCCGCCTGATACCGGAGTGCAACGCTGATGTCCGGGTTCGAGTTGCGGAACGGCGCAAGAACCCATCCGGCGAGCCCACGGCGTCAGCCGTGGGTTGTCCTGCACTTGCTGAGTGTGCCACTGGCTTTGCCAGTGCCGTCCCTTCATAAGTGCCGTCCCTTCATCAAGGAGACGAAACGAGGAGCACTGGCAGAGCCAGTGGCACACGGAGCAGCACAAGCTGTATCGGGACCGCAGCTTGGATCAGACAGACGACGGTCCGTCATATCCCGCGACACTTCCTCACATCCCACTCTGCTGAGCACGCACGGTTGGCGGGTCCTGCTGAAACGGAGCAATGATCTCCTGCAGGCCCACCTGCTGGACGCCTTCGCCGTTGAGTTCCCGCTTGCGGCCGTCGACGAAAACCCGGGCCGAGACGTTCAGTAATTCCTCGCGCTGCGTCCGATCGATGCCCTCGATCCGCTGGACCGTGCGTTCGACCCAGCCCGGCTGCCGCTCCATCGCGACCTGCATGAAGCGGATGAATAATGTCAGTTCGCGAAAGTTGCGATCCGCGATCAGGTGGCTCACCGGCGAGATCAGCCGCGCCACGGTGTCGACGGTCTGCGACGGAAACGTCACGAACAGGTCGAGATCCTGAACGAGTAGCGTCTTGCCATCGTCGGCCTTTTTCGGCTGCACACGCAGGTGCATGATCGACGTCGCGCGGATGGGACGCGGCAGCAGCGGACTCTTGTACGCCCCGTCGCAGTGCAGCAGAACGCTGTCCGTGTCCCGGTGGAGCACTTCGATCGTTCCCTCGGAACCGTCCCCGGCGTCTCCGAACCAGACGGCCGGCTCAGTCTTTTTCAGCTCGAACTGCGAAATCTTCAGGACCTGCCAGATGCCGACAGCGGCTTCCGGGTTTCCCACAAAGTACGAGTGAACTTCTGGAGCAGCCTCGACGACCAGCGTTGGCAGTTGCCGGAACAGGCTGCGGTTTTCGAGCACTCCGCGAACTGTGGCGATCTGCTCAGCCGTCAGTTTGCCCGCCGGCAGCCGTTCGATCGCCGTCTTGAGCGCGTCCTGGGATGAATCGCCTTTGCGAAGAATGTCGACGTGCAGCGGAGGAAAATCGCGGTCGGGCGCTGGGTTTTCGAGGCCCGCATCATCAGCTCGCAGCCGTTCCGCGTTCGCTCCGCAGACTGCCAGAGCCAGCAGACAGGCCATCGATCGCAGCACTCGGCACGACCGCAGACGAGACTGCAGCCACTGATACTGCCCGGCGACTCCAGATGAGCGCATCCCTGCCCCTCGATTCGACTCTCGAAGCTCTCTCCCCGCATTGATGGAACGCCCGGCGCACGCCGACACGTCCGCGCGCGAATCTCCCAATCCGCACAATCGCTATCATCGGCAGGCCGCCTGCTCGGGCATCAGTGGAATTGAACTGAGAAAGTCACCTGAGCGTGGCCGGGGCAGGAACACGGCGCGAACGAAGCTCCGGCAGGCCCTAACTTCCAAGCCGAGAACGCCGACCTTGCTCCGCGGGCTCAGTCCAGCCATGGCCGCTCGGTCGCGGCTTGCACCGCTGTGTGTACCACGGGCTCTGCCAGTGTGGTTCTTGTCAGAAAGCACCGGGAAGTGAAGCACTGGCAAAGCCAGTGGCACACAGCGACCGGTGCAAGCTCGGGCAGGCTGTAACTGTCAGGCTGAGGACGCCGACCTTGCTTCACAGGCTCAGTCCGGCCATGGCCGCTCGGTCGCGGCTTGCACCGCTGTGTGCCACTGGCTCTGCCAGTGTGGTTCTTGTCAGAAAGCACCGGGGGGTGAAGCACTGGCAAAGCCAGTGGCACACAGCGAACTCTGGCACCCGGCGAACCGTGCAAGCTGATTGGGATCCGCGCCAAGGTACCCGGCCACTCAGGTGTGACGTTCGCCGAGTCCGCCCCCCTTGCACCGGCGAGCCCTCGGCGTCAGCCGAGGGTTGTCACGGATCGGAACCTCGCGGATTTGGGAGAAGAAACCGCACGGCTGACGCCGTGGGCTCGCCGAGGTTTGCGTGGTCTCCTGGGAATGTCCCTCAACTCTGGACTCCCTCCCCGCCCTCGACGGAATGTAGCTGCCAGGCAATACTCGCGGGTTTGATCCGCCCGCTGTTTGGTTTTCCGCTTTCTCTTATCTGCGACGGACACTCGATGAGCAGCCAGCTCGGCCATTTGCGAACTCAGCTTGCCCGCCTGCAACGGACCCGCCAGTCAATCCGTCTGGCGACGGCGGCCAGCCTGCTGCTCAAATCGCTTGTGGCGATTCTGGTCGTCGCGTTTCTGGCCGACTGGTCATTGCGGATGACCGTGCTGCAGCGAGTGGTTCTGTTGAGTCTTGTCGGAGTCGCCGCCGTCTGGGCGTTTCGTCGTCTCGCGCTGCCCTGGCTGAAACAGTCGGACGATCTGGTCGAACTGGCGTTGATGGTTGAGCGGCAGCAGGGCATCGACAGCGATCTCGTTTCGGCACTGCAGTTCGAGAATCCCGAAGCCACGGCCTGGGGCTCGCCGCAGCTTGAGAAGGCGGTCGTGGCCAACGTTGCTCAGCGTTCGTCAAGAATCGATGTGATGGAAGGCCTGCCGATCGATGATCTGAAGCGTCGCGTCATGGTCTGCGGAGTCGTGCTCGTGATTGCTGCCGGGGCGGTCCTCTTTGCACCAGGGCACGTCTTCGCGTTCTTCCAGCGGCTGCTGCTCAGCGACGTTTCATACCCGACGCGGACGCAGCTCGACGAGATTCGCGTCAACGATGCGGCAGCCAGCCGGCGGGTCAGCAGTCCAGCGGGGCACCCGGTTCAGTTTCTTGTCAAGGCGTCCGGCGACGTGCCGGTTTCCGGTCGAGGCCGCATTCGCGTCGTCAGTCTCGATGGCGGCGTCTCAACCGAAGTCGCACTGGCGAACACGGAAAGCGAACCGGGCATCTTCGCGGGCGAGCTGCCGCGGCTGACGGACTCTGTCACGTTCCAGGTGTTCGTCGGCGACGCCCGCTCGCGCGAGATTCAGATCGACGCCGTCCCGCTGCCTGTTGTCGAACTCGACATTGACGTCACGCCACCTGAGTACGCAGCCGCCGTTCTCGCCCAGGAAGAGGCTCGCGAGACATCCGGACTCTCGCGGCGACAGCTCGCCGTGCTGAGCGGCTCGC
>Ga0209578_10002721_pt1 | contig 14211 bp, 13 predicted proteins | sample tdAd472_FD_187127 | JGI IMG/M metagenome (GOLD analysis project Ga0209578, IMG submission 187127) | Marine sediment microbial communities from the Atlantic coast under amendment with organic carbon and nitrate - tdAd47.2 (SPAdes)... | ecosystem: Environmental > Aquatic > Marine > Coastal >...
CTGTGCGCCACCTTTAAAACTCTCATCTAGTGCTTTCAGCGATTTTATCCCCGCCAAGCCGGATAAGCGATGACTGAGCGCAGCAACCGGGCTCATCCCACTACAAGCGGCAGCCATTGCCAGCATATGTCCGCTGCCAGTAACGCTTTGTTCAGCATGCGCCCGTTTTTGCGCCACAATATCTTGGATGCGATCTAGCTCGTCAAATCGTGGCGTCTGTAAGGTTTTATAAACCAACTCGCAAAGCCCGGCATGGTTACGAGTCAACGCTTTTGCCGACAAGGTAAAATAGCCTGTAACGGCTTGCTCGTCATCAACTGCTCCACGTATCTGACTATGCGCATGAATACCGCCGGAGACACTTGATTGCCACTCCTGCACCTTAAGGTAATCCAGCTCACCACAGCCCAGCTCCGTGAGGCAGCTGGTGTAATAGGGCACCAAATTTTGTAATTCTTGGCTCAGCTGTGGCAAATCGTAAATCACCTGCTGATAGACCAAACCATTGGTACCCTGCGCATAATAGGTCAGCGGTTGCCCCGTAATTTTTGACGCCTTTACCGGTGTGGGTATTTTCATGCTGACAGGAACATCAGCAATACCTACTTTTGGCAAAATCTCAGCACTATCTTCCTGCACCTGGCGCTCTGCCAACGCGGCGCTTTGATCAATAATGGCTCGTTTTTGTGGATCGCTCAGGCTCGTCTTGATACGCGCCAAACGCGCTGCCTCGGCCAAATGCTTGCGTTGGCTCAATTTCGTGTCTGGCACCAGAGACAAACGCACGCGGTGATAATTATCCAACAATAATTCTTTAACCAATCCCTTTATATATTCTGGATCTTTAATTTGCTCGCGAAGACTTTCGAGCACGGGATCCAAATTTAGAATCGCAATCGGATCACCACGATGAATCGCCGTCGGTAATCCGGAAAGAATGAGCTGTAAACCATAAGGGAAGCCATCACCTCGGACCTCGCGTTGACTCAACTCAAGCTGATGCAACACCGCTTCAACACGATCTTGTGCGACGCCATGCTCAGCCACATCCAACAGCACATTTTCGACCAGCTGCTCAAACTCCTTGGCTTTGTCCGCTTCGCTTCCTTCCAAGCCGCAGACAAAACACATCTCACGATTAGAGTCTTCAAGTCCACACAGCGGAGATGGTGCGCTACCGATATCCGTCGTTTCCAGCGCCTTTCGCAACGGCGACGCACTATCATTAAGTAAGACGTTGGCTAGCAGGTGTGCCTCCAATTGCTTCTGCAGGTCTATACTCTGTCCTAACAGCCAACCCAACACCAGGTGAGTTTTACCACCTTCATCATCATCCGTTGCATAACGTTCTTCCACCACAACTGGCGCGTGATAGCGTTTTTCATCCAAGACGCCAATGTGCATATCCAGCGCATCGAAGCGCATTAAGGCGTTATCATGAATACGTTGTTGCAACTCAACCGCTGGAATATCACCATAGGTCATGAACACCGCATTACTGGGATGATAATGGGTGCGGTAAAAAGCCATCAATTGCTCGTAACTTAAATCGGGAATGTCGTCCGGTTCTCCACCACTGTTGAAATGATAGGTGGTGGTTGGATAAAGGTATTTCGACAAGGTCTGCCATAAAACGGATACGGGTGAACTCATGGCCCCCTTCATTTCATTGAAGACAACCCCTTTGTACACCAAGTCAGAATTGACATCACCTGCCTCAGCAAACTCGATGCGATGACCTTCCTGAGCAAAATCCAAGGGGTCCAGGCGTGAAAAAAATACGGCATCCAAATACACATCCAGCAAATTATAAAAGTCTTTCTGGTTTTGCGAAGCAAAGGGGTAGGCCGTCCAATCAGAGCTGGTAAAAGCATTCATAAAGGTATTAAGCGAACGCCGCAACATCATAAAGAAGGGGTCGCGCACGGGATATTTTTCACTACCACATAGCGCTGTATGCTCTAAAATATGAGCCACGCCGCGCGAGTCCATCGGCACGGTACGCAGCGCAACAAGAAATACATTTTCGGGATTATCCGCTGCCAAATGGTAATGCAGCGCGCCCGTTTTTACATGTTCAAAGGCCTGTACTTCCAGATTTAACGATTGAATGTGTTGATTACGTAGCCAGCGAAAGGATGAATGTGCGGCTGGCTCTTGCTTGGCGTTATTCTGCTGAGTTGTCATTACGTGGTTTTACTTCCCTTACGTTTTGGTTATCAAAGTGTGTCACCGTCAATCTATTCCTGTTCCAGTTTCCGCTCAGGCTCCAACACCAATGAGACAGAGTTAATACAATAGCGCAATCCCGTTGGTTGAGGGCCATCTTCAAAAACATGCCCAAGATGGGCATCGCAGACATTGCATAACACCTCAGTGCGTCGCATATGCAAACTACTATCCTCTTTTTCCGCCACATTTACCGTATTAATCGGCTGCCAAAAGCTGGGCCAACCAGAACCGGAATCGTATTTAGTTGCGGCATCAAACAGCTCAGCCCCACAGCAGGAACAACGGTAAATGCCTGGTGTTTTACAATTGTAATATTTACCTGAGAATGGCCGTTCAGTGCCCTTTTGACGACATATATGAAATTGCTCCGAGTTTAAGTCGGCAGCCCACTCTTGTTCTGACTTAATGATTTTATCCATCTTTGTCCCTCTTTAGGTTCAAAACTATATCAGTCGTATAAGGCTTCGACCATAGTCTGCATTAAACGATCAGTGTAATAATGGGCGAGTACTTCTCGACGCGTTAGTCGTCGGCTCGAACTGATAGCACAAAACTTTCAACGCTCGATTAGAATCAATGTCGGCAAACTCTTTCGGGTTCTCAAGCCGCTGTTGGAAAACCAGTTTACCGGCGTTAGCCTCAATTATGTCTTTTAAATAAACTTCCCCTCTGGCCGGGTCATTAAGACAAAATAGCACCTCTGCCCCCTGGGTTATCATATCCGGTAGCCGTCGGACTATGCGAGCATAGTCATTTTCTGTCACGAAGCTACCTCGCTGATAGGCTGGCGGGTCGACCACCACCAGATCGTAAGGTCCTTGACGCTTCAGCTTGCCCCAGGAACGAAAAATATCGTGAGCCAGAAAAGATACCCTGTGTAAATCCTGCTCATTTAAACGATGATTCTCCCGCCCTCGCGCTAACGCCTTGCTGCTCATATCAATATTAACAACAGAGCGCGCTTGGCCAGCCAATCCGGCGATGGAAAAAGCACAGGTATAGGCGAATAAATTAAGTATCCGCTTCCCAGCGGCGCGCTCACGCAACCACTGGCGCGCGCAAGCCATATCTAAGAACAGCCCGGTATGCATTCCCGAGTTAAACGCAAGTTGATATTTAAGATTGCCTTCCTCAACGACCAAGTGATTCACAGGAGCGCCAGCCACCGTTTCAAAAACTGCCGGTTTGCTAAAACGACGCTGTAAGACAACAGACGAAACTCTGTCGTTTGAGTAGACAACAAACTCATCAATTAACTGACGCAAAGTGAATTCTTCCCACTCTTGGTAAAGGGTGATAAGAACTACTGGCGGCAGCCAATCAATGCTGATTGTTTTTAGTGGTGCTTGCCCCTGTCCACGACCATGAAAAATCCGGCGAGGCTCTCTGGTAGACCAATCGAATTTCTGTATAATAGCCGATAGCATACTCAACAAATTAACCAATAAATATATAATATAATCATTATCTTATAAATATAACTTAATCTTATTTATTTTAATTTTTAACATATTTTTGTTCAACGACTAATTACGCACTATACTTTTCATATATCTATTTTTTTGACACTTTTCGGATTACTCTAGCTATGACGCAACAAAATAAAGACCATCAAACAACGGACGATACAGCGCAGGAAACCGACTTCAATGGCGCCGCGCTGATCGACGAAAATGGCAATGAAATCCCCATTACCGAAGAAATGATTCAAAATGCCTGCGAAGAACTCGACAGCACTGACGAATAAAACTATTGAAGCCCCAGCACCTCAAGCTTTAGCCTTAGCTCTGGCGGGATAGCACTGCTGATAATTTTGGTTTGTTTGAACTCTCGGCGCAGGGGATATTCCTTTCTTAACCGATCAAACTCAATACCTATCTGCTCCGGGCTGAATTGTGTTAATGATTTAAGAGCTGCACTGTCTCGGCCAATATCGTAACAAGCCAACATCACGCGATAAACTATTTCCTCCCAACTTTCATCCTGTCCCGCTACAAATAACACTTCTTTCTTTGGCGGAAAGAGATCGATAAATTCTTGCTGCGGATAACCGAAGAAATCACAGGCACCCCGGCACACCATGGCCGTGCCTTGCAGCTTGCCCTCTAGACTGTAGCCCGCTATATGCGGCGTCGCAATATACACTTGTTTGAGCAAATCCGGCGCAATTGTCGGCTCCGACTCCCATACATCCAGCACCGCTCTGATATCCTCGCGCTCCTGCAAAAGCTGACTCAGCGCCTTATTGTCTAGCACCTCGCCACGCGCACTGTTAATTAAAATGGCATTATGTCTAATCTGAGCAAGGTTCTTGGTATTAAGCAAATGATAAGTGGCATCCTCACCGTCGAGAGTTAAGGGGGTGTGCAACGAAATAATATCAGCTTTCGCCAGCAATTCAGCTAGCGGTACGAGCCCTTCCTGACCCTGTCGTTGCAATAGCGGGTCGCAACAAACACAAGTCAGCCCTAACGCTTCAGCACGTATTTTCAGCCGACTTCCTACGTTGCCAAGGCCAACAATGCCCAGTGTTTTAGTTGCCAAGCAAATACCCTGCTCCAAGGCCACCGTAGCCAAAGCACAGAGTACGTAATCTACTACCGCATTGGCATTGCACCCCGGTGCGCTGGCGAAGCCAATGCCTTGATTTTGCAGGTAATGATGATCAATATGATCCATGCCAATGGTGCAGGTTCCAACAAATTTAACCCTACTCCCAGCCAACAAGGCTTTATCGACTTTGGTTACCGAGCGGACCAATAGCACATCCGCTTCTGCCACGGCGTCGGTATTGATTGCTCTACCGGGCATAAGTTGCACTTCACCAAAACCAGCAAAGAACTCTTTAACGTTACTGATATTTTCGTCAGCAACTATCTTCATCGCGTTACCTTAGTTATCGTTGACAGCCCTTCCATCACAATATTTGGTTGCTTAATAGCCCGGGGGGCTGCATCCTCGACGGGACACTAGCATCCTGATAACCAGCTGCCTAGTATTGTGTGATAATTTTTCTCGACCGCTCAGATAGAAAAATAGCTGGACTAATAAAACAGTTCAGCATGAGTTCCGAATTTGGCTAGTTTTCGTTCTCAAAGTTATTACAATATTCTTATGATTGACGCACAACAAAGTGATAGCTATCAAAAAGCACGCCTATCCAGAGATGCGCGATTCGACGGCCTTTTCTTTATCGCAGTTAAAACCACCGGCATTTACTGCCGCCCAATCTGTCCGGCATCCCCACCAAAGGAGCAAAACGTTGAATATTTCCACACCGCTGTGCAGGCTGCAAATGCCGGTTATCGCCCCTGTTTGAGGTGTCACCCGGATAGCGCCCCAAACTCCAATCGTTGGCAGGGTGCTAAAACGTCTTTCCAAAGAGCGATAAAGCTAATTGACCAAGGCGCGCTACAAACCGGTTCCGTTGAGCAGCTGGCAGACCGATTAGGCATCACAGAGAGATACCTTAGGAATTTATTTCACACCCATTTGGGCCTTTCACCAAAACGCTATGCGCTCTATCAACAATGCCTCTTCGCCAAACAACTACTGCACCAATCTCATTTATCTATTACAGAAATTGCGTTGGCATCTGGTTTTAACAGCCTTCGCCGTTTTAACGATTGTTTTAAAAATTCGATGGGGATGGCGCCTTCAACGGTTCGCCGAAGTAACGAGGCGCTGCTTCCACCGGAGCTTACACTCAAATTGTACTACCGCCCTCCCTTCAACTGGCAGCTGTTGTTGCAATTTTTACGGCAAAGACAAATCGAACAGCTAGACTGGTGCCACGAAAACACATACGGCCGCACCATCGAACTCGGTGCCAGTAAAGGATATTTTGAAATTTCTCCGCAACCTACTGCGCACTACCTTAATTTAAACCTGCATCTAAACGCTTACCAAAACCTGAATATTTTACTACATCAGATACGACGGTTATTTGATCTCGATGCCAACAGTCAGCAAATCGACCAACAGCTTGAACCACTTTTTTTTGGCCCGTTCATTTATCACCATGGACTGCGACTGCCGGGCACATGGAGCCTATACGAAGCTGGAGTGAGAGCGATTTTAGGGCAACAGGTTTCCGTCAAAGCTGCCACCAACCTGGTCACTACTCTCGTCTCTAATTTAGGCCGTGTCCTAGATCAGAATAAACGACTATTCCCATCCCCCGAGTCCATCGCCAACAGCGAATTGGCCTTTTTAAAAATGCCACAATCTCGCAAGGACACCCTGATTCGCTTCTCGCAATGGTGGATGCAAACATCAAACCAAGAAGATATAGAACAGTGGCTAAGCATCAAAGGTATTGGATTGTGGACTGCCGATTACGCAAGAATGAGAGGTCTTGGTGACCCTGATGTTTGGCTTGGTTCGGATCTTGGTGTAAAGAAACAACTTAGCGGACAACACTGGCAGACAGAAAAAGCCGCACCTTGGCGGAGTTATCTGACCTTACAACTTTGGCATCAATAGGAAGCAGTATGTATCAAGATTATTTTGAAAGCCCTATCGGGATAATTGAGATAAGAGCGAATGAAAAAAGCATCATTGCGCTCGATTTCTGCGAAACACCCAGTTCATCAACACCCAGCCCAATTTTGGATAGCGCCAAAATTCAGCTTAATGAATACTTTGAAGGAACAAGACAACTATTTGATTTAAATATTAAATTAAATGGCACAAATTTTCAGAAGTCTGTTTGGGATAAACTGTTAAACATCCCCTATGGGCAAACCTGCTCGTACCATGATATCGCCAGACGTATCAACAACCCCAAGGCCGTGCGTGCTGTCGGCGCCGCCAACGGCAAAAACCCAATTGCACTCCTTGTGCCCTGCCACCGGGTTATCGGCAGCAATGGCACTCTCACCGGCTACGCAGGAGGTCTTGAACGAAAGGCTTGGTTACTGGCACATGAAGCAACTTACGGTTATCAAAACCCCAACCCTCAGTTATTGGGCTTTTAACAATCCAGAGGGCTATTTTCCTTCCTATTTCTGTATCTAAATTTTACATATCGCATGTCTAACAGCTTCATACTAAAACATGAGGAAATTTTATCTTATTGAAAAATAAGGATAATTTTGTTTTTCGAAATGTTGGCTCGGGTTTTGCTTTATCAAGAATCGAGGGCATTGTTAGGATATTCTTTTTTGTGAAACAAGAAATACCAAAATGAATCAGTCCACCTCAATTTAATTAACTTGGAATAATTCGGAGAAATTCAAATGAGAAAAATTACCTTGATCGCAGCAGCTGTTGCTATGGCGGCTAGCTTCACAACTGAGGTGAACGCTGGAGCTAACGATACCGCTAAAATTAATGCAGTAGTACCTCCTTCCATCACTATCGGTGGTGGCAATACTGGTGGCGGTACTGCTCCTTCTGGAAGCCAAAGCGATGCGGCAAATGACCCAGGCAGCAACACCAACGGCGGAACTTTAGGCGGAATCGCTTATGGCCAAACTTATGGCGCTGATCGCTCTGCTGATGGCAGCGCTTTCTGGGCAACTGGTCATTGGCTGATTCACTCTAACGTTCAGGTTAACAAGTTCGCGTGTGCCGGAACTGACCTGTACAAAGGTGGTGTTAACCCAGCAGTAGCTGGCGATTTCAACACATTGCCTATCCCTCTGGATACAGCTGTTCCAGGAACTATCACTGCTAGCCTGTCACAAGATTCAAGTGGCGGCGCCGGTTCTGCAGCATACTCTGGTGTGTTGCTACAAGATGGCAACTGGGAATTTAAACAAACTAATTTTGTTTCTTTCCACGCCGGAACCCAAGAACCTACTCAGTGGGTAAGCTGTAAGCTACATTGGACCAACACGGATCCAGAAAAAGCTCAAGGCGATTACATGGGCTTTATGCGTGTTTATGCAATGTACGGTGGTCAAGGTGCATAAGTCGCAGACAGCTGTTTAGCTCACTAAACAGCTTGGCGAAAAACTGAAGGAGTCCAGTGCCAATTCAACACGGCATTGGACTCCTTTTTTGTATTTAGAAAAACTCAAGGTTCAACTCACCTCTCCTTCTCCCTCATCACATCGAACGTCCGCAAATGAAGTAAAGAGGGCTACTCTTATATCGCAAACTTGCAGTCAACTAGAATTGCTGCCGAGCCAATACCAACCCTTCGATTTAAAACTGCGACTCCGGCAGACGCACAACTAATCCATCCAATTCATCGGAAACGGTAATCTGACAGCTTAAACGGCTATTGGCTTGACGCTCCACGACACAATCCAGCATATCGTCCTCCACCTCACCCGGCTTTCCAACTTTGTCCGTCCAGGCGTCATCAACGATACAGTGGCAGGTCGCGCAGCTACAGCAGCCACCACACTCAGCAACGATGCCGTCAATCATATTATCCACCGCACCTTGCATTACCGTGCTGCCCTTCTCCACATGCACTTCATGCTCTGTGCCATTAAATTCGATATATTTAATAAGCGCCATATCTACTGCTCCAAATTTAAGGTTGTAATAATTCTTTCATTGCTACGCCGGTGTCGACGAGCCGATATTTATCCACCGCTATTTTGTCAGTGATCAGCCGTTTACCTAACATAAACTCTTGTGGCTTATTCACAGCATCTACGGCGATTACAAAGCCCTGCTTTAGGTAGAACACCGCGAAACTTCGACCACTTTCAATATTTCCGCGTATCACGATTTCATCATGACCTTGCGATAAACCTGCAATCTGTAGTTTGAGGTCATATTGATCCGACCAAAACCAAGGTAGCGCGTGGTATGTTTTCAACTTACCACAAAGAGTGGCGGCAGCAATTTTTGCCTGGTCAACCGCATTTTGTACAGATTCCAGACGAATCAGACGGTCATAAATAGAATTATGATGCACTGTGCAGTCACCGGCTGCGACAATATCCAAATCACTTGTTCGTGCCTGTTCGTCCACTAAAATCCCATTATCCACAGCCAAACCTGCCTCTGCGGCAAGCTCCATATTGGGTAAAACCCCCGCACCTATAATAACCAGATCAGCTTCGATCTCAGCCCCATCATTACAAATGACACGCTCAACATGCTGATTTCCAGCAAGCGCCTTTACCGTAACTTCGGTGCGTATCTGTACCCCCTCTTCGGCATGAACACGGGCAAAAAATTCAGACAATTCCGGCGTAGTGACCCGTTGCAATATCCGTGGCATCATTTCGAGAATGGTAACCTGCATACCTAGTTGCCGAAGGCTTGCCGCAGTCTCCAAGCCGATATAGCCACCACCAACAATAACGGCTTTTTTATCGACACCAATAAATCCTTTAATCTGCTCCACATCACTAATGGTTCGCATATAAAAGACACCGGGCAACTCAGCACCAGCCAAGGGTAATTTCCGTACCCGTGACCCGGTTGTTAACGCCAGCTTGTCGTAGTGCAGCGACTCACCATTATCCAGGGTCAAGGTTTTGTTTTCTCGATTTATCGATTCAACCCGCACACCCAAGGTGAAATGAATATCTGTTTTTTCATAAATCGCAGGTTGACGAATCAACAATTCGTCCATCCCCTTTTTGCCCGTCAGAAAATCTTTCGACAGCGGTGGCCGGTGATAAGGCAGGAAAGGCTCATCACCGATAATCAATATGTGTCCCTCCCAGCCCTCTTGCCGCAAACTCGGCGCAAGTTGTGCTGCGGCATGGCTGGCACCAACAATAATGCAGGTTTTTTCTTTCATTCAAACACTTCCTCAATCCCGTTTTTGATAGGCATTTATCGCCCTTTTTCTAATTTTATTATGGGCCCTTATTTCTCTAACTTACCGATCAGCTCCTTTAAAAGTTGTTGAAATTCATGTTGCTTGGTAGAACTAAAACTCCCGAACACAGACTTTTCATGCGCTTTGACCAAAGGTGTCAATTTCTCAATCATCCGTTCTCCTTTGGCCGTAATACCAATAAAGACATTCCGACGGTTGGCTACATCCTTTTTGCGCACAATGAGCCCAGCTTTTTCCAGCTTATCCAAAGCTTTGCTTAGGGTAGGCTGATTCAGCATCACCATTTTCGCTAACTTACCAACGCTCTGCTCTGCCTTACTCACAGCGGTCAACACACGCCAAGTACTGATCGGTGTATCAAACTCCTTAAAATAATCATTAATGCCTTGGCTTAACAAATAACTCGCTTTGGCAACTAAATAGGGCAGATAATCTTCGGAGAATGCCTTATCACTCACACCATTGCCTTCAACTATATTGTCTTTAACTTTAGAGTTATTCTTCATTGCCCGAAGCCAGAAAAAGTTTTATTTTAGACCAGAACATATTCCTTTTCATGTATTTTATGCTAATATATTCCAATTCATATATCGAGCCTAACGAAAACAGGTATTGAATCCAATCCACTCAAATAAATCAACCTATGACGACTGTATATCAGGCATTTCTCAACAGCTTAGAAAAGTACCCAGAACATACTTTTTTAAATATCCCCTCAGCCGCAACCCGAGGTTATCAGAAGACCGCGGTTAATCTGAGCTACTCAGCCATCGCAGACTGGATCGATCAACTCAGCCAAAACTATAAAGCCCATGGCTACGGGTTAGGCTTGCGCGTAGCGCTTTTGCTAGAGAACAGAGCCGATTTTTTTGCGCACTGGCTCGCACTTAATAAGCTGGGTGTCAGTGTTGTGCCAGTCAATGGCGAAATGCAAATTGATGAAATCGCCTATTTGCTGGATAACAGCGATGCCTGTCTTGTGATTAGCATTCCAGAAAAACAAGCTAAACTTAAACAGGCTACGGCACAGCTAAGTCGACAAATACCTATTATCGCAACTGATAACTTTGCCAGCCTCCCTGATAGCCCGCTCAGTCCCACAGAAGCAACACCAAACGAACAGAGCGAATGCGCCATTCTTTATACCTCTGGTAGCACTGGCAAACCCAAAGGTTGCATCCTGTCGAATGAATACTTCCTCGAATGCGGCCGCTGGTACATGAATTTGGACGGCCTATGCAAACAAGAACCGGGCAAAGAACGTATTATTACGCCGCTACCTCTAGTGCACATGAACGCCATGGCTTGCTCTTCCATGGCGATGTTGATGAGTGGTGGTTGTATCGTACAGCTAGACCGCTTCCACCCGAAAAGTTGGTGGAATTCCGTACGTGAATCCAAGGCGACCATCATTCATTATCTTGGCGTGATGCCCGCCATTTTACTCAATATGCCGCCATCACCGGATGAGGATTTTAGCCAGCAAATTAAATTTGGCTTTGGCGCTGGCGTTAATCCGGAACACCACGCCCCGTTTGAACTACGCTTTGGTTTTCCTTTGATAGAAGCCTGGGCAATGACTGAATCGGGAACGGCTGGCTGTATTATAGCGAACCACGAACCACGCTCGGTTGGCACCAGTTGTTTGGGCAAGCGCTCAGATCAGATAGCCATCAAACTGGTCGACGACGAAGGCGTTGAGGTTAGCCAAGGGCAGCCCGGTGAACTGCTGGTGCGCGCCGCAGGGGACAACCCGCGCAAGGGTTTTTTTTCAGGTTACTACAAGAATGACGCCGCTACGCAAGAAGCTTGGGAAGGGAACTGGCTGCATACCGGCGATATACTGCGGCAGGACGAAGAAGGATACTTTTATTTTGTTGACCGCAAAAAAAATGTAATTCGACGTAGCGGTGAAAATATTTCAGCCTTGGAAGTGGAAGCAGCCCTGGTGCTTAACAGCTTGGTAGATCAGGTTGCCGTGACGCCCGTACCTGATGAAATTCGTGGCGACGAGGTCATGGCCTGTATTATTTTAAAGGCTGGAGTAGAAGCTAGTGAAGCAACTGCAACGTCCATCTTTGAACGCGCCATGCAATCACTGGTCTATTACAAACTACCCGGCTATATTGCCTTCGTCAAACAACTCCCACTCACCGCTTCGCAAAAATTGCAACGCGGTGAAGTCAAACTAATGGGGAGAGAGCTGTTATCGAAAGCAAACTGTTTTGACTTACGCAAGCTTAAACGCAGACCACGCTAAGCCAATAAATTGCATGAGCTAATGATCTATGAATAAGAATCAACCGAAATCTTACGCAGGCATTGCTCTGGTCGCACCCACCAGTTTCGGATATAGCCGTCAGAGCGAGCGTGGCGCGAATTGGTTTATCGGGCGTACACTGGCGCAAATGTTAAGTGCCTCAGGCCTCGAAAAAACAGATATTGATGGCATGGCCATTACCAGCATTACCCTTACCCCCGATTCGGCCATTACGCTAACCCAACACTTTGGCATGACGCTACGCTGGCTAGATCAGATTTCACTCGGTGGCGCTTCCGGTATTGCCGCCATGCAACGCGGCGCTAGGGCGATACAAGCTGGCGACGCTGAAGTGATTGCCTGCATTGGTGCGGACACCTCCATTAAAGGCGGCTTTGGAGAACTGATCAGCCAATTTAGCCGCTTCACCATGGATGCTTCCTACCCATACGGAGCCGCCGGCCCCAATGCCGCTTTTGCGCTGATAACCCAACGCTATATGAATCAATACGGCGCGACACGGGAAGACTTTGCGCACATCGCTGTCTCCCAGCGATACAACGCACAGCATTACGCCCCGGCTTTACTCGGGCATAAACCATTAAGCACGGATGATTATCTTAGTGCTCGCCCCGTCGCTGGCCCATTACATCTGTTCGACTGCGTCATGCCCTGCGCTGGTGCTGAAGGCTTTCTGATGATGAGCATCGAGCGCGCCAAGTCATTAAATGTGCCTTACTCGATCATCACAGCTATTGGCGAACTGCATAATGCCTTTCCAGATGATCCCGTGCAGATTCGCGGAGGCTGGGCTGCTTATCGCGACAACCTCTACAACATTGCGCAATTAGCGCCTGGCGATATTGATCTGGTGGAAACCTATGATGATTATCCGGTTATCTCGATGCTGCAACTTGAAGGTTTAGGCTTTTGCCCAGCAGGAGAAGCTCACCAGTTTGTTCGCGCAACGCCACTGACTTTTGATGGCGGCGGTTTACCCCACAATACCTCCGGCGGACAACTTTCCGTAGGACAGGCGGGCTTTGCTGGCGGTTACCTCGGCCTAGTCGAAGCCATTCGCCAGCTCAACGGACAAGCCGTAGATAATCAAGTTACCAATGCTCTGCATGCGATGGTCAGCGGATACGGCATGATCAATTATGATCGCGGCCTATGTAGCGCCGCCGCCATTCTGAGGAGCGCAAACGCATGAATCAGCCAATCACTCCGCCCAAACAGCGCACCGAACTGGGAGAGGCGCTGAGTGCTGCCGCTATCGAAGGCGAACTAGTCCTACAACAATGCCAAAGCTGTGACACTGTGCAATACCCTCCCCGTGAGATTTGCCACCACTGCCTGAGCGATAAGCTTACTTGGCAAAGCGTCGACCCCAGTGGGAAAATATTAGCGGCAGTTGAACTGCACCATAGTTATGAAGCATTTTTTAGCTCACATTTACCCTGGGTGATTGCTTCTATCCAGCTCAATTGCGGCCCGATTGTTTTTGCGCATATCGAAAAGAAAGCAGCGCAAGCAGGCTCGCCAGTAACTTTGTTCGCACATACTGATCGTTCCGGGCAAAGCGTATTGATCGCCGCAACTGAGCAAAGCAGCAAACCGGATTATCCAGCTTTGTTAAAGCTGCTCGGATTCGATTAAAACCGGACATCACATTCAAATTTTCAAACAGGCGATGATAGATATGACAAACAAAACCGCACTAGTAACCGGAGGCAGCACCGGCATTGGTCGGGCAATCTGCGAGTGCTTTCTAGAACAGGGTTATCAAGTGGTCAACCTAGCACGACGTGCGCTGGAGCTCGATCATGATCAATTGCACAATATATCAGTAGACCTTTCCGACGTTGAGTCCACTCGGTCAGCTGCGCAAGAGGCAGCCGAAAAATTCAATATCAGCACACGAGTACACAATGCCGGATTAATTCGTCCCGCCCTATTG
>Ga0209578_10002725_pt1 | contig 14199 bp, 10 predicted proteins | sample tdAd472_FD_187127 | JGI IMG/M metagenome (GOLD analysis project Ga0209578, IMG submission 187127) | Marine sediment microbial communities from the Atlantic coast under amendment with organic carbon and nitrate - tdAd47.2 (SPAdes)... | ecosystem: Environmental > Aquatic > Marine > Coastal >...
ACCTCGGTAATGCATTGCTCGTCTGTGCGACGGAGACCAAGACCGACGCCGATATCGAAGCCTATGTGGACGCGATGCGGGTCATCTTTGCGGCGTCGCCGGCGCAGTCGACCTGACGGGACGGGACGGCACAGTGGCAAGAGTCATCTACCAGGACGCGACGTATCAGACGCATGGCGAACTGCCGACTATTGGTAGCAACGCGCCCGATATCATGCTCGTTGACACAGAACTGAGGAATGTGTCGCTCGCGAACTGGACTGGCAAGCGCAAGATCATGAGCATCTTCGTGAGTATCGATCGGCCAATCTGTTCGAAGTCCGTCATAGAATTTGACCGGCTGGTTGCAGGCCACGATGACGTCGTCGCGCTCATGGTGAGCTACGACCTGCCGTTTGGTCACCAGCGCCTGCAGGAACAACACCACCTGGAGCATGTTGTCGGTCTTTCGGCGATACGGCACGCAGGATTCGGCGAGAACTATGGCGTAAAAATTTTGGACGGGCCGTTGGCGGGCATGTTTGCGCGTGCCGTCGTGGTCATTGACGAGAACGACACCGTCGTTCACACAGAGCAACTTGAAGACATCTCGATCGAGCCGGATTACGTGGCGGCATTTCGCTCGCTCGGTATCGACGTGTCTGACGAATGAGAGCATGGAATAGAGCATGGATAACTACCTGGACAAACTGATCTTCGAAAAATCGCGTGAGGGCCGACGAGCGTTTGCGCAGGCACCTGGTGCCACAGCGGAACTCGGCATCCCCGAGAATTTTCTGCGTACTGACAAACCCAGGCTGCCGGAGGCGTCTGAGTTACAGGTCGTCAGACACTTCACGCGCCTGTCGCAAAAGAATTTCTCGATCGATACGCAGTTCTATCCGCTCGGCTCCTGCACGATGAAATACAATCCGCGGGCCTGCAATTCGCTTGCGCTATTGCCGGGTTTCGCGGGTCGGCACCCGCTCGGACCTGTGAGTCACGGCCAGGGTTTCCTGAGCTGCATGTACGAGCTGCAGGAGATGCTCAAAGCTGTGACGGGCATGCAGGGCGTCTCGCTGACACCCATGGCGGGGGCCCAGGGCGAGTTGACCGGCGTTGCGATGATCCAGGCCTATCATCAAGCCCGCGGCGACCTCGAGCGTAACGAGATACTCGTCCCCGATGCGGCGCATGGGACCAATCCAGCCACGGCGACAATGCTCGGCTGTGTCGCGAAGGAGATCCCGACAGGCCCGGACGGCGATATCGACATGGAGGCGCTGAAGGCGGCGGTCAGCGAGAAGACGGCCGGCATCATGCTCACCAATCCATCGACGCTTGGCGTGTTCGAGCGCCATATCGTCGAAGTGGACGACATCGTTCGCGATGCCGGTGGCCTGCTGTACTACGACGGCGCCAACCTCAATGCGATCCTTGGCAAGGTCCTCCCCGGTGACATGGGATTCGACGTCATCCACATGAATCTGCACAAAACATTTTCGACGCCTCATGGCGGCGGCGGTCCGGGGTCGGGCGCCGTCGGCGTGGGCGAGCGCCTGCTGCCGTTCATGCCGGTACCTGTCGTAGGCAAACAGGAAGTCGACGGCGAAACGTCCTACGACTGGTTAACGGAGAAAGACCTGCCGCGGACGATCGGCAGATTGTCCGGTTTTATGGGGAATGCTGGCGTACTGTTGCGCGCGTACGTTTATATGCGGCTCGTCGGCCGCGACGGCATGCAGCGCATCGCCGAATACGCAACGCTCAATGCCAACTACCTTCAAGCGCGACTGCGCGATGCGGGCTTCGAGCTGGCTTATCCTGACCGGCGCGCGAGCCACGAATTTATCATCACGCTGAGACACGAAGCGAAGGAGCTGCAGCTGACGGCAATGGACATCGCCAAAGCGCTGCTCGACTACAATTTCCATGCGCCCACCGCGTACTTCCCCCTGCTGGTTTCCGAATGCCTGCTGATAGAACCTACGGAAACCGAAAGCAAGGAGACGCTGGACAACTTCGTGAATGCGATGATCGATATCGCGAAGCGTGCCCGGGAAGGCAAGGAGTCCTTCAAGGAAGCACCCTTTAATACGCCGGTGCGGCGGCTCGACGACGTCAAGGCGGCTCGCCAGCTGGACGTCCGCTACGAACCCTAAGAAAAGGGGCCAGAGTCACACACGGTTCCCCCGGGCCCCGGCCCGGGGGAACCGTGTGTGACTCTGACCCCTTTTATTTGGAACTGGTTCACCACTACCCAGTCCCTAATACTCTACAATCCGTCATCAGGATCCCTATGAGCTACCGCACAACTTTCGCAGCCATCTTCGCCCTCGCATCCGCAATGCCGGTACTGGCAGCGGAAGATACGGCCTGGACGAATACTCTGGAGCGCATTTCCTCCGGTGTCGTGTCGATTCGCGTGGATTCGACGCGCGCCTTCGACACGGAATGGAATTCATCGACGCAGGCGACGGGCTTCGTCGTCGATGCCGAACGAGGTCTGATCCTGACGAACCGCCATGTCGTGACGCCGGGTCCGGTAGTAGCCGAAGCGATATTCCGCAACAACGAAGAAGTTCGCCTGACGCCCGTATATCGGGATCCCGTGCACGATTTCGGCTTTTTCCGCTTCAATCCTGCCGACCTGCACTACATCGAGCCGGCCGAGTTGCCGCTGCGTCCTGAGGGCGCCGGAATCGGCCGCGAAATTCGTGTCGTTGGCAACGATGCGGGCGAGCAATTGTCCATACTTGCGGGCACGATCGCGCGCCTGGATCGCAGAGCACCCGATTACGGACGGGGCAAGTACAACGATTTCAATACATTTTATATGCAGGCCGCGTCGGGCACCTCGGGCGGCTCGTCCGGCTCGCCCGTCGTCAACATCGACGGCGAGGTCGTGGCACTGAACGCAGGCGCGAACAATTCGGCAGCCAGCAGCTTCTTCCTGCCGCTCGACCGGATAGAGCGGGTACTGACGCTGATCCAGAAGGGTGAGCCGGTCACTCGCGGTACGCTGCAGACAATGTTCCGGAACAGGGCTTACGACGAATTGCAGCGCCTCGGTCTGACCGAGGATACCGAGCGCCTGGTGCGCTCCGCCTTCCCGCAGCAGACCGGCATGTTGACGGTCGAGCAAGTCATTCCGGGTTCACCGGCGGCCGGTAAGCTCCAACCGGGTGACATCCTGCTGCGCATCAACGGCGTGTTGGTCACCGAATTCGTGCCGCTCGCGGCGATGCTGGACGACATGGTCGGCAGCGAAATTGAGATCGAGGTGGAGCGCGGCGGTAAATCAATGAGTCGTTCTATTGTCGTTGCCGACCTGCATGCGATTACGCCTGCAGAGTATCTCGAGTTTGGCGATGGAATCGTGAACGACCTGTCGTACCAACAGGCGCGACATTACAACCTGCCGGTGCAGGGTGCCTACGTCGCCAATCCCGGCTACCTGATGTCGAAGGCTGCGATACCGCGTGGCGCCGTCATCACGAGGCTGGGCAAGCAAGACATTGCCGGTATTGACGACCTGGAAAGGGCGCTTGCAACGCTTGCCCACGGGGATCGGGCGCAGGTGCATTACGTAACGATCGACAATCCGCAAAACACCGTGGTTCGTACTTTCGACATGGACCGGGTCTGGTTCCCGGCGCGGCGCTGCAAGCGTGACGATGCGACGGGCATCTGGCCCTGCCGCGACCTGGCGGATGGCCCCGCGCCCAAGGTGCCGGTCGCCGGCAGCACACAATTCACGCAGTACGAGGACCCGAGAGTCCGGGCGATTGCTTCTTCACTGGTCGTCGTTACGTTCGATCTTCCGTACACGGTGTCGGGTATCGCCGAGCGCCACTATTACGGTACCGGGCTGGTCGTCGACACCGAGCGCGGCTACGTTGTCGTCGATCGCAATACCGTGCCCGTTGCAATCGGTGATGTCACTGTGACGTTTGCCGGCTCGCTCGAAGTCAATGCCGAAGTCGTGCAGCTGCATCCGCTGCACAATCTCGCAATCGTCTCTTACGATCCGTCACTGATCGGCGATACGCCGGTGCGTGCAGCGAAATTCAACAAAGAACCTTTGCAGCCTGGCGACCAGGTTTGGGTCGTCGGCATGAAGGCCGACCACCAGCTCGTGCACCAGGAGAGCAAGGTGGCGTCGGTTGATCCTCTGCTATTACCGCTGTCGCGCACGTTGCGATTCCGGGACACGAATATCGAAGGCGTCGACCTTGTGAACGCCCCCGCCGACGTCGATGGCGTCCTTGTGGACAAGCGCGGCAGGGTTTCCGCCGTCTGGTCGAGCTTTAACGTGCAGTCGGGCGGCGAGGCGGCTCAGTTCAATCGTGGCGTGGGCGCCGATCTCGTTGCCGAATTCGTCGATATTGTCAGGGAAGGGCGACCATTTTATTCGCTGGAAGCGGAATTCGTGTACGCCCCGGTGTTTGCCGCACGCAATATGGGCGTCGATGAAGAGTGGCTGGCGCGGCTCGAAGATAACAACCCGTTGCACCGGCGCGCGCTGTCGGTTACGCGGCTCGTTGCGGGCACGCCCGCGGCCACCGCGCTGCGCAATGGTGACATGATCCTGGCCGTTGACGGCGAGGTCGTAACCTCTTACCGGGCGCTCGAAAAAGCTGTTCAGAAGCCACGGGTCACGGTCACCGTCTGGCGCAATGGCAATGCGGTGGATATCGATGTCGAAACGGCGGCGCTGGATGGACGCGGTATCGACCGTGCCGTGTCCTGGGCGGGTGCCCTGTTGCAGGATCCACATCGCCCGATGGCAGCGCAACGCGGCATTGATCCCTACGGGGTCTACGTCGCGTTCTTCAGCTACGGTTCTCCGGCGACACGTTACGGTTTGTACGCCGGGAGACGGGTCGTCGAGGTCGACGATGTGCCGACGCCTGATCTGAATGCGTTCGTCGAAGCCGTGTCCGGCAAGAAAGATCGCGAATCAATACGCCTGAAGACCGTGACCTGGAATGACGCCGTCGAGGTCATCACATTGAAACTGGATAATCAGTACTGGTCTGCCTATGAAATACGACGCACGGAAGACGGCTGGGTACGCTCCGAGATCGGTTCGTAGCCGCTTGTTATCGGCAACGCTCGCGATAGTCGGTATCGCAGCGTTCGTTTTTTATGGTCTTGCCGCCGCCCAGGAGCTCTATAAGTACCGAGGCGAGAACGGCGAGTGGATTTACTCTGACCGCCCGCCGGACGATGGCCAGGCGGTCGCCGAGGTGCGCAGTCTCACGCCGTCGTCGCCGAAGTCCGGCATCAAGGTTCGTTATGAACTGGACGGTACCGACGTTCAACTCGTGGCCAGCAACGAATTCTTCGCACCGGTCGAATTGGCGCTCGACTTCGTGACAATCGAGGGTCTCGAGTTTCCGCACCCGGACGATCATCTGCGCTGGGTGCTACCGGCGCGCAGCGATCTGCTGCTGGTCAGTCTCGGCATGCTGGACGATGCCGTCAGGCCATTCATCGAATACCGTTACGAATTCATGGTGGGCGATCCGACGGCGCAACACAGGCCGCCCGAACCATACCGCGTACCGTTTGCGATCGCGGGCGATCACCCTGTGAGCCAGGCGTTCCCTGACACGGTCACGCACACGACCCCGGACTCTCGATACGCCGTCGATATCGCGATGCCGGTTGGCACAGATATCTTTGCGGCACGCAGTGGCACCGTATTCGACGTGTCAGCGAAGAACTTCAAGGGCGGTACGGACGCTCTGCGCGACATGTCGCTGGCCAATGTCGTACGCATACTGCATGACGATGGTACCTACTCTGTATATGCGCATCTCAACCTGAACTCGATTCGTGTCCGGGTAGGCGACTATGTGCAACGCGGCGAGTACATCGCCGAGTCAGGCAATACCGGCTACTCCAGCGGGCCGCACCTGCACTTCGTTGTTGTCAAAAATGCGGGTATGGCGATGGACTCGGTGCCAGTGGAGTTTGGCGGCGCCAACTCCAGCCCCGTTGCACCGGCGACCGGCCAGTTGCTGACCGCGTACTAGCGGTTCTCGCAGATCATGAGTTTCTATGAAGACCGAGTTCTTCCGCATCTGATCCATCTGGCGTGCTCGACGAAACCGAGCCGAAAACAGCGCGAGAAGATCGTGCCGCTTGCTGAGGGAGACGTTCTCGAGATCGGCTTTGGCAGTGGGCTGAACCTGCCGTTTTTCGACAGACGCAAGGTTCGAAAGATCTGGGGGCTTGAACCCGCGGTGGGGATGCGACGCAAGGCCGAACCCACGGTCGCCGCATCGGGCCTCGATGTCGAGTTCATCGACCTGCCCGGCGAGAGTATTCCACTCGAGGCAAACAGCGTGGACACGGTACTCGTCACCTATACGCTGTGTTCAATTCCGGATGCCATCGCCGCGCTGGAAGGCATGCGGCGTGTACTGAAGCCGGGCGGGAGCCTGCTTTACTGCGAGCACGGTATTGCACCTGACGAAAATGTGCGCAAGTGGCAACATAGGCTGAATTCTCCCTGGCGTCGCGTCGCCGGTGGTTGCAACATGAACCGTGACATACCGGACCTGATTTCTAAAAGCGGCTTCGAAATCACGGCCGATGAGCGAATGTACATCCCGGGCGTCAGGATGCTCTGCTACAACTATTGGGGGAGGGCGCGGGCCTTCAATTAGCCGCAACTGCGGTTACAGGTCCGATTCTGACCAGTTTCGGTGTGCCAAGCCATTAGACTTGGCGCTCGGATACAGTCAGGAGCGCACGATGGACTTCCAGGTTTCGGCCCTCGATGTCGAGAAATTCACACACTTGTTTGGACAGGACACCGAGACCCTGTTGAAGCAGGGGATCCAGCGCGCTGTCGTCGATAGCAGCCCTGGATACCCATGCCGTGTCTCTCTGCTGGACGCCGCAGTCGGCGAAACCGTGCTGCTCATGAACTACGAGCATCAGCCTGCGGCGTCACCTTTTCGCTCGAGTCACGCGATATTTGTGCGGGAGCGGGCAGTCCAGGCCAGACCGGTCAAAAACGAGATCCCGACGATGCTCAGGCACCGAATACTTTCGGTTCGTGCGTTCGATGCGGCGGGAATGATTATTGACGCGGATGTAATCGACGGTGAGGGTCTTGAATCGCTGATCGAACGAATGCTTGCAAACGAATCTGCGGAGTATCTGCACGTTCACAACGCCAGGCTCGGTTGTTACATGGCACTCGTCGAACGCGATTAGGCGGAAAGTCGGTCCACGGACGAATATACTCGTTGGTAGCCACGAAAAATGGAGCTACCAATGAATCGAATGATGTTGGCCTTTGCCTCACTTTGTTTATTCGCGGGTCCTTGTGATGCGGGCGAATCCGAGAATATTGAAATTGTCAGGTCGATGGTCAAAACGATTAACGGCCGTGACCTGGATGCGCTGGACAAATTTGTGGCGCAGGATGTCGTTAGACATAGCGCCGCGACGCCGGATGTTTCCGTCACGAGCCTGGCGGAATTTCGCGCGTTTCTCGAGGCCGATCTCGAAGCTGTCCCCGATTCTGTACAGGCAATAGACATTATTTTTGGAAACGATGATTTTGTCGCGGTCAGGGCGACATACTCCGGAACTCAGGAGAAGCCGATGGGACCGTTTCCCGCAAGCAACAAGAAAATGATGTTGCCGTTCATGGCTATCCTCAGGATAGAGGACAAGAAGATCGCTGAGATTTGGGTTGAGTGGGACAATATCTACGTGTTGACACAGCTCGGACATTTTCCGCCGCCGGCAGAGTAGTTCGTCAAATCTCGCGCAAGCATCGGGTAAGATCTCGACTTCAACTGGCTGTGCGTCAGATCAGATCGAGCAGAACCGGCAGGACCAGCCTCTTTACGATACTCAGTATGATCACGCCGGCCAGCACCACCACCAGCGTCAACAGATTCCATTCGTTGAGCACCAGCCCAAGCGCAAGTGCGGCAGCGGGCGGATGCTCGGTGCGAGTGACAACCATCAGGAACATCGCCAATGATATGGCCAGTGCGCCGAAGACAATCGTGACCGCATGCACGGGGACCGCGGGGATATTTACAAGCGAACTGAGCATGGCCATTGCCGATCCGGAGATGATGCCGACAACGTAACCGCCGATCATGCTCCGCGGCCCGGAATGCAACGATCGCGGAACGGCGAAGGCGATGAATGCACTGGCGCCCAAAGCGGCGATCAGCACGGTTTGGGTCACTGAATCGAGAATCAGCAAGAGCAAGAGTACGACGAGTCCCGCCAGTCCGCACTGCAGTGCGTAACGCTTGAAGCTCTCGCGTCGAATATGCTGGTCAATATCAAGGTTCAATAGCGCTTACCAGAAATCTCGGAAGAAATTTTATCTACGCATTAAAGTCGGGCATTTCGCAATCGTAGCGCGTTTCCAATAACGGATACCGAACTAAGGCTCATCGCTGCTGCTGCGAACATCGGGCTCAACAGGAGCCCGAAGAACGGGTAGAGAACACCTGCGGCGATAGGTACGCCGGCCGTGTTGTAAGCGAATGCAAAAAACAGGTTTTGCCGAATGTTACGCATCGTTGCACGGCTCAATGCGCGTGCTTTGGCGACCCCGAGCAGATCGCCGCGAACCAGCGTAACACCCGCACTCTCAATCGCGACATCTGTGCCCGTGCCCATCGCAATGCCAACATCAGCCTGGGCCAGCGCTGGCGCGTCGTTGATACCATCGCCGGCCATGGCGACAATCGATCCGCTCGCCTGTAGATCGCGCACGACTCGGTTCTTGTCCTCGGGGGACACTTCAGCGTGCACCGAGTCGATGCCGATCTGCCGGGCAACAGCGTCAGCGGTCGTGGCGTTGTCGCCCGTTAGCATCACAACGCGGAGACCGGCCTGATGCAGTTGCTCGATCGCCTGCCGAGTGGTCTCCTTGATTGGATCTGCCACGCCGAGTAGCCCGGCGGCCTGCCCATCAATGGCGACGAACATGACTGTCTGTCCTTGCTGGCGGAAGTCATCAGCTTGTTGCGCGAGTTGTTCGTCAAATGAGCCGCTCGCCCGCATCAGCTTTTGATTGCCGACCACGACGCTTCGGCCGGACACTTTGGCGCGAGCGCCTTGTCCGGTAATCGACTCGAATCCCTGCTGCTCGTCGAGCGAAAGGCCGCGGTTTCTTGCGCCACCGACTATGGCAGCCGCCAGCGGATGCTCGCTCGCAATCTCGACTGCGGCGGCGAGCGCGAGTAGCGAGTCCTCGGAGTAGCCGTTGACCGGCGACGTCATTACGAGTTCGGGACGGCCTTCGGTGAGCGTTCCGGTTTTGTCGACAACGATCGTATCGACTTTCTCCAGCATCTCCAGCGCTTCGGCGTTCTTTATGAGAATTCCGTTTTGTGCGCCTTTGCCGGTGCCCACCATGATCGACATCGGCGTTGCAAGACCCAGCGCGCACGGACAGGCGATGATCAGCACGGCCACCGCATTTACAATCGCGTAGGCCATCGCGGGTGGCGGACCCAGCCAGCTCCACAGAGCAAATGTGACGATCCCCGTAATAATGACGGTCGGTACGAACCAACCCGCAACAACGTCTGCCAGTCGCTGGATCGGTGCGCGGCTGCGCTGAGCTTCGGCAACCATCCGGACGATCTGCGACAGCATCGTATCGTCGCCGACGCTCGTCGCCAACATGATAAAAGAGCCCGTGCCGTTGACCGTGCCGCCAACGACCTGGTCGCCCGCACGTTTCTCGACGGGAATCGGTTCGCCGCTGATCATCGACTCGTCGACGCTGCTATGGCCTTCCTCGACTTCGCCGTCGACTGGCACCTTGTCGCCGGGTCGGACGCGCAGTCGGTCGCCTGATACGAGCTTGTCGACGGAGACTTCTTCTTCACGGCCATCGGCGGCCAGGCGGACAGCCGTGGGCGGCGCAAGCTCGAGCAGCGCGCGGATAGCGCCGGATGTCCGGCTGCGGGCCTTCAGCTCGAGTACCTGTCCCAGCAGGACCAGTGTCGTAATGACGGCGGCTGCCTCGTAATACACGGCGACATGGCCGTCGAAGCTTCGAAACGCTTCGGGGAAAATGCCAGGCATCGTGGTTGCAACAAGCGAATAGCCAAATGCAACGCTCACGCCAAGGCCGATCAAAGTGAACATATTGAGGTTGCGCGTGCGCAGAGACTGCACGCCGCGAACGAAAAATGGCCAGCCGCCCCAGAGCACCACCGGTGCCGCCAGCAGCAATTGCAGCCATTGCGCCCAGGAAGCCGGAACAAGATCTGCCAGTGGCTGACCCGGGATAACCTCGCCCATGGCGTAGACGAACAGCGGCAACGTCAACGCCGCGCTGATCCAGAATCGGCGCGTCATGTCGTCGAGTTCGGAAGTATCTTCCTCGCCGACTACGATGCCTTCCGGCTCCAGCGCCATGCCGCAGATCGGGCATCCGGAATTACGTACGTCCCGTACTTGAGGGTGCATCGGGCAGGTGTAAACCATGCCGTCATAGCCGGCCGGGACAAGATCGTACTTGCCATCCGGTGCCGGCTCGTCCGTCGAGTGACAGCTATGACAGTGGGAGTGGTCGTTTTCGCCTTGATGTTGCATGGGTCTGAATGCTCACTGTTCTATTTCCGGGTCGAGGTTCGAAGATTCTGAGACCTGCATGGCCGCGGGCAATTAGGGTAAATCCGTACTACCGCGAGTTTCGGCGGTACTGACCGAGCGGCTGCGCCAGGTCAGAAACAACGCAGGGATTACGATCAGCGTAAGTATCGTGGCGCTGACCATGCCGCCGACCATCGGTGCCGCGATGCGCCGCATCACCTCCGATCCGGTGCCGCCTCCGAGCATGATCGGCAGCAGGCCGGCAATGATCGCCGCCACGGTCATCATGATTGGTCGTACGCGGAGAAGTGCCCCATCGATAACAGCCTGTTGCACGTCGGCGAGTGCAAGTGGTCGGCCCTCGGCCTCCGCTTTCGATTGGTTTTGCCGAATCGCCTGGTTCAGATAGACCAGCATGATTACGCCGATTTCGACCGCGACGCCGGCCAGTGCAATGAAACCGACACCCACGGCGACCGACAAGTCGTATCCCAACAGGAAGAGCAGCCATAAGCCACCGATCAGCGCCATCGGCAGCGTACCTATGATGATGGCGACTTCAGCAAAGCGCCGAAAGTTCAGGTACAGCAGCAGCACGATGATCGCCAGCGTGAGAGGTCCGACGACGGTCAGACGCTCCTTCGCCCGTACCATGTACTCGTATTGCCCGGACCACGCGAGCGAGTAGCCGGCTGGAAGCTCGATAGCGGATGCGACGACGCTTTGCGCCTCGGCGACGTAGGAGCCGAGATCCCGTCCCGAGATGTCCACATAGGTCCAGCCATTCAAGCGCGCGTTCTCGCTTTTGATGGCCGGCGGGCCGTCAACGACCGTCACGTCCGCGACGTCGGCCAACGCGATACGAGCTCCCTGTGGCGTGACAATCGGCAGCAGCTTTAACTGCTCGACGGAATCTCGAACTCGCTGTGGGTAGCGGACGTTGACCGGATAACGTTCGAGACCTTCTACGGTCTGCGTGACATTCATACCACCAACAGCGGAGCGCACGATATCCTGAACGTCGTTGATATTCAGCCCGAATCGCGAAGCGCGATGCCGGTCGATATCGACGTCAACGTAGCGACCGCCGGCGACCCGCTCGGAATAAACCGAAAGCGTGCCATCGACATCTGCCAGCACGCGCTCGAGGTCCTGGCCGATGCGCTCGATCACCTCGAGGTCGGGACCGGCAACCTTGATCCCTACCGGCGTCTTGATCCCTGTTGCAAGCATGTCAATGCGTGTCTTGATCGGCATGACCCAGGCGTTTGTCAAGCCGGTGTATTTGACAACGCGATCGAGCTCTGCGCGCAAGCTCTCGGGCGTCATGCCTTCGCGCCACTCCTCACGCGGCTTGAGTTGAATCACCGTCTCGATCATTGTCAAAGGCGCAGGGTCAGTTGCGGTTTCCGCGCGACCGATCTTGCCGAAGACGCGCTTCACCTCCGGTACCGCGCGGATCATCCTGTCAGTGTGCTGCAAAACCTCACGTGCCTTGTCGACCGAAATGCCGGGATACGTTGTCGGCATGTACATCAGGTCGCCCTCGTCGAGTGGCGGCATGAATTCCGAACCGAGGCGCGTCGCGGGCCATAAGCCAATGAAGAGGACGACGGCGGCAATCACCAGGGTTGCCTCCGGGGCACGGATAACCGCGTTGATGATCGGGCGATAGGCTGCGATGAGTAAGCGGTTGAGCGGGTTCTTGTGCTCTGGGGTCACATTCCCTCGAATGAAGTAGCCCATCAGGACCGGTACCAGCGTGATCGACAGACCGGCTGCCGCCGCCATGGCGTAAGTCTTCGTGAACGCGAGCGGCGCGAACAACCTGCCTTCCTGTGCCTCGAGCGTGAACACTGGCAGGAAGCTCAGCGTGATGATCAACAGTGAAAAGAACAGTGGCGGACCGACTTCAGTGGCCGCGTCACTCATAATTCGCCAGCGATTCTCGTCCGTTAGTGGTTCTTTCTCGATGTGCTTGTGGACGTTTTCAATCATGACAATCGCCGCGTCGACCATGGCTCCTATGGCGATTGCGATGCCGCCAAGCGACATGATGTTCGCGTTGATGCCCTGCAAATGCATGACAATGAAAGCTACGAGGATGCCAATAGGGAGGCTTATGATTACGACGGCGGAAGACCGCAAGTGGAACAGGAATACGGCACAGACTAGTGCCACAACGAGGAATTCCTCGACGAGTTTGCTCTTCAGAGTATCGATCGCACGCGTGATCAGGTCGGATCGATCGTAAGTGACGACAATCTCGACGCCGTCCGGCAGGCTACGTTGCAGTTCGTTCAAGCGCTGGCTCACCGCTTGTATGGTTTTTGAGGCGTTTTCTCCCCAGCGCATCACGATGACGGCGCCGACCACCTCGCCCTCGCCGTCGAGATCCGCGATACCACGTCTCATCTGCGGACCAATGCGAACTTCCGCGACGTCGGAAATGACGATCGGAGTGCCTTCTGCGTTGACGCCCAGTGGAACGTCACGCAGATCATCAAGACCCTGCAGATATCCGGTGGCACGTACCATGTATTCGGCTTCGCCCATTTCGATGACGGACCCGCCGGTCTCCTGGTTGCCGGAGCGGATAGCGGACTTGATTTTCGAGAGCGGAATGCCGAACGCTCGTAGCTTGTCGGGGTCGACGACAACCTGGTACTGGCGCACCATGCCGCCGATCGTTGCGACCTCCGCGACACCCGGAACCGTTTGCAGCTCGTACTTCAGAAACCAGTCCTGAATGCTGCGAAGTTGTGCCAGGTCGTGTCCACCCGTCCGATCGACGAGCGCGTACTGGAATATCCAGCCGACGCCGGTGGCGTCGGGTCCGAGTGCGGGTTTCGCATTATCAGGCAATTGCCCCGATACCTGGCTAAGGTACTCGAGGACGCGCGAGCGCGCCCAGTAAAGGTCCGTACCGTCCTCGAAAATGATGTACACGTAAGAGTCACCGAAGAACGAATAGCCGCGAACAGTGACTGCCTTGGGTACGGACAGCATCGCCGTCGTGAGCGGATAGGTCACCTGATCCTCGACGACTTGCGGCGCCTGGCCGGGGAACGACGTCTTGATGATGACCTGTACATCGGAAAGGTCGGGCAAGGCATCGACCGGAGTCTCTTTAACCGCGTATATTCCCCAGGCCGAGACAAGCACGGTCAGCACCAGCACCAAAACACGATTCGCGATCGACCAGCGGATCAATCCGGCGATCATTGCGATGACTCCATGTTGTGCTCGCTATGGTCCGTCTCTGCCGGTTTCTCGGGTCTTGCGGTCTCCATTGTTGCGCCACCGCCATCGTCGGAACGCTCCATGCTGGAGAATGCCGATTCGATGTTGGATTCCGAGTCGATCAGAAACTGACCGCTGACGACGATCGGATCACCGGCCGAGACCCCATCGAGAATTGCAACTCGATTGCCGGATTCGATGCCGATCTTGACAGGCTGCGAACGAAAACGACCGTCACCGAGTGCAAGAACCACACGATCGACTGCTCCGCCTCGGATCAGTGCCTCACGAGGTACATGGACGACACTGTCGGTATCGTTTCCGTGTATCGTTACTCGTGCGAACATATTGGGACGCAGTACTTCGTCTGTA
>Ga0209578_10002729_pt1 | contig 14186 bp, 6 predicted proteins | sample tdAd472_FD_187127 | JGI IMG/M metagenome (GOLD analysis project Ga0209578, IMG submission 187127) | Marine sediment microbial communities from the Atlantic coast under amendment with organic carbon and nitrate - tdAd47.2 (SPAdes)... | ecosystem: Environmental > Aquatic > Marine > Coastal >...
TGGGAAAACAATATCATCGGCGACATGTTTGTTGGGCTCTATACCGAAGACGCCGAAGCCAACCCAATTCTTGGCGCTGCTGAATCACACACCGTTAGCGAAGACGGCCTCACCCATACATTTATCATCCGCGAAGGGCACGTCTGGTCCGATGGCAAACCCGTAACAGCCTATGATTTTGAATTCGCCCTGCGCCGCATTCTCAACCCCGCCATGGCCGCTGAATATGCAGCAATCCTTTACATCATCGACAACGCTGCCGAGATAAACTCCGGTGCCTTAACCGACGTCGCGCAGCTCGGCGTGCATGCCCTTAACGCGCGCACATTAGAAATTAATCTAACCCGCCCGGCGCCGTTTTTGCCACAGCTTTTGACGCACTACACGACCTTCGCCGTTCCCATGCATGCGGTGGAAGAGTTCGGCGATCAGTGGACGCGACCCGAAAATTTCGTCTCAAACGGTGCTTACGTTTTAGAGAACTGGATTCCCAACGATCACATCACGGTGGTAAAGAACCCGTTGTTCTTTGACGCTGACAATGTCGCCATCGATCGCGTGAACTTTTACGCCACCGATGATGCCTCCTCGGCATTGCGCCGGTTCCGCGCAGGCGAACTTGACAGCAATTCAGATTTTCCGTCGCAGCAATATGAATGGCTGCAAGAGAACATGCCTGCAGAGACGCGGACGTTTCCCTATATCGCCACAAGCTATATCGCGGTGAACACAATCCGCCCGCCATTTGATGACATACGCATCCGGCGCGCGCTGGCCATGGCGATCGACCGCGACACCATCGCTTATGAAATTTTGAAAGTGGGTCAGACACCGGCTTACACCTTGGTGCCGCCGCTCATTCCCAACTACACCCCGCCCGAAGCAGACTTCGCGAGCGACACCTTGGAAGAGCGCATTGAAGCCGCGAAGGCACTGATGCGCGATGCCGGATACGGCCCGGACAATCTTCTGCAATTTGTCTATCGCTATCGCGAATCCGTCGACAACCGCCGCGCCGCGGTGGCCGTCGCCAGATTCTGGACCGAGATCTATGTGGATGTGGACCTGGTGAACACCGAAACCGCAACCCATTATGATGACATGCGCGCCGGTAACTTTGCCTTGGGCGATGCAGGCTGGGTTGCGGACTACGCAGATCCTGAGAATTATTTGTTCCTCGTGGATTCCAACTCCGGGCAGCTCAATTACGGCAATTACAGCAATCCGGAATATGATGCCCTTTTGGCGCAAGCCTCGCAGACGTCAGATTTGTTAGAACGCGCCGAAATCCTTGCCAGTGCCGAGCGGATCATCATGCATGACATGCCCCTGATCCCCACCACCTATGGTGTTTCAAAAGCATTGGTCGGGCAGCAGGTTGTTGGCTGGGTCGATAACGCCCTAAACATTCACCGCACGCGCTATATGACTATCGATGAAAGTCAGCGAACGGTGCGGCCCAGCATGGGTGACCAGATCATGCGCTGGTTCAACTAATCCGCGAATTTGGCGGCGCTCGGGCCCTTTTGGGCGAGCACACGGGTTAAGGCTGCGCTCTCGCGCAAAATAGGTTAAGAACACCCCCAATCCGGCAATGCGCCGTGGGGGTTATAAATTTGGAGGACCATCAATGAAATTCTCTTCGTGGGTTATGATCATCGCTACCGTAGCGGTCGTCGCAATTGTTGCCGTTATTGGCTTTAGCAGTGTCAATGAAGATGTGATCGCACAAGGGGCTGATGGCGGCCCCATGGTCATCAACCGCGGCAATGGTGCTGAACCTGCAAGCCTTGACCCGCACCGCGCCAGCGGCACTTGGGAAAACAATGTCATCGGCGACATGTTCCTGGGCCTTTATACAGAAGGCCCCGACGGCGCCCCAATCTTTGGCGCGGCCGTTTCCCACGACATCAGCGACAACGGCTTGGTCCACACCTTCGGCCTACGCGAGGGCCTTTTGTGGTCCGATGGAGTTCCGGTCACGGCAGATGATTTCGTTTATGGCTTGCGCCGCATTCTTGATCCTGCCACTGCCGCCCGCTACGCCTTCATCGTTTACATCGTTGAGAACGCGCAAGAGATCAATGGCGGCCAAATGGAAACATCGGAACTTGGTGCCCGCGCTATCGATGACCTGACGCTTGAGATTACACTGACGCGACCAGCGCCCTTCCTGCCTTGGCTGCTCACGCACTACACCATGTTCGCCGTGCCCCAACATGCGATTGAGGAATACGGCGATGATTGGACGCGTGCGGACAATATGGTCAGCAATGGCGCTTATACGCTCGCCCAGTGGGTTCCTAACGATCACATCACCTTGGCAAAGAACCCTCGGTTTTACGATGCGGACAATGTTGCCGTTGATGAAGTCATCTTCTATCCCACGGACGATGAGTCGGCAGCACTACGGCGTTTCCGCGCGGGCGAGCTTGACTTGAATACGGGCTTTCCCTCACAGCAATATGCCTGGCTTCAGGAACACATGCCTGAAGAGACGCACGTCGTTCCTTACTTCTCGACGAGTTACATTCTTTTCAACATGGAGAGCGATATCTTCCAGGACCCTCGCGTGCGTCGCGCGTTGTCCATGTCGGTACGTCGTGAAGTGATCACCGACATCATCTTGGCAAATGGTCAGGTCCCGACTTACTCGCTCAATCCGCCCCTGATGCCCAATTACGCGCCACCGGAATTGAACTTTGCGATCGACGGCGAAGTGACGCCCGAAGTGGTCAATGCTCGCGTTGAAGAAGCGCAGGCATTGATGCGCGAAGCGGGATACGGGCCGGACAATCCCCTGCATTTCACATACCGTTACATGGAAGGGGTTGACGCCCGCCGCGTCGCGGTTGCCCTTGCCGGTTGGTGGGAACAGATCTACGCCAACGTGGATATTGTGAACACCGAACCTGCCGTTCACTACCGCGATCTGCAAACCCGCAACTACGACATGGGTGCGGCTGGTTGGATCGCAGATTATCCGGACCCGGAGAATTACCTTCTGTTGTTCCATTCCGAATCCGGTGCGCTCAACTATTCCGGCTATGACAGCGAAGAATATGAATCGCTACTCAATCAGGCACAACAAACAGCTGATGCTGACGAGCGTGGTCGTCTTTACCAAGAGGCTGAAACAATTCTGTTGACCGATTCACCATTCATTCCGACCAGCAACAGCGTATCCAAGACCCTCGTCGGTCAGCATATTGTTGGCTATGAAGACAATGGTGTGCACATCCACCGCACGCGCTGGATGTCCGTCGATGAAAGCCAGCGGCCTGAACAATCCAGCGTGGTCGACAGCATTCGGGGCTTGTTCAATTAAACTCAGGGCATCGACCTAGTTTCAAAGCCCCCGGCCATGGTCGGGGGCTTTTTCTTTGTGTAGGCTTTGGCCATTGGAAGCGCCCACCAGAAACAAGCGGAGAAAAACTTCATGCAGATGCGGACCATGGTTATTGGCGCGGTCGTAGTAATGCTTGGCATTGCCGCGGTCTTCGGCTTTTCAGCAACCAACGAGGATGTTAGCGCCCAAGGCGAAGCCGATGTGGTGGTCCTGCACCGCGGCAATGCGGCCGAACCTTCCACTCTTGACCCGCAACAGGTGGACGGCACCTGGGAAAGCCGCATCGTCAGTGACATGTTTCAAGGGCTTTATACCAACGCCGCTGATGGCGCGACCATCCTGGGTGATGCCGCAGCGGTGGATGTGAGTGCTGACGGTCTGACCTACACCTATACCCTGCGCGAGGGGCTCATTTGGTCCGACGGGGCGCCGCTGACCGCCTACGATTATGAATTTGCATTTCGCCGGATGGTCAACCCGGAGACCGCCGCTCCGCTTGCATTTGTCTACTATAATTTCGTCAATGGGCGCGCCATCAATGCCGGCGAGATTAGCGACCTGACACAGCTCGGCGTTCACGCACTCAACGACGGGACGCTTGTGGTTCAGCTTGTCCGTCCCGATCCCCACCTTGCCAATCTGATGACGAACCAACCTTTCTTTCCCGTCCCCCGCCACGTCATTGAAGAAGTGGGCGATCGATGGCCGCGCCCGGGAAACATGGTGACGAACGGCCCTTATGTGCTCACCGAATGGGTGCCCAACGATTTTGTCCGTTCGGCCAGAAATCCAAACTTTTATGACAACGCCAACGTTCAGATCGACGAGGTCTACTACTACCCCACTGACGATGCAGCCTCTGCCCTACGCCGATTGCGGGCGGGTGAACTTGATCTCAATACGGAGTTTCCTGAACAGCAGATCGACTGGCTGCGCGAGCACATGCCGGCGGAAACGCGGGTCAACTCCTCCATTTGCGTCGGCTATATCTCACTCAATACTGAGCACCCGCCCTTTGACGATGTGCGCGTGCGGCAAGCGCTTACGATGACAATCGATCGCGAGATGCTGTCCGAGCGCGTGCTGCGCCTGGGCGAACAACCCGCCTACTCCATTGTAACGCCCTTCGCCGCCAACTATGCCGCCCCCACACTCGACTGGACGGAACTAAGCATCCCCGAGCGTCAGGCGCGGGCACGCGAATTGCTCGCCGATGCAGGCTTTGGCCCCGACAATCCACTTCATTTCACTTATCGCTATCGCGAAAGCATCAAGAACCGCCGCGCCGCCATCGCCATCGCCGATATGTGGGCGGACATCGGCGTGGAAGTTGATCTGGTGAATACGGAAGTCGCGATCCACTATGACGACTTGGAAGCAGGGAACTTCGATGTGGGTGATGCGGGCTGGTGTGCCTTTGTGATCAAGCCCGAGGAGCTGTTGTCGCTCTCCCACAGCGATCTCGGCAGTTACAACTACGCCAATTACCACAATGAGGACTTTGAGGCGCTTTACGATGAGGCCCTCACCGTGGCCGACCTTGCCCGCCGCAACGCGCTTCTGGCCCAGGCCGAGGTGCTCTTGCAGGCAGATGCACCGCTGATCCCAACCTATTACTACGTGGACAAGAACCTCGTGGGGACCCAGGTTCAGGGTTGGGTCGATAATCCCCTCAACACACACCTCACGCGATGGTTATCCATCGACGAGACCCAGCGCATAGAGCAGGAAAGCTTTGGCGACCGGATCATGCGCTTGTTCAACTAATCCCGCGGACCACCTCGCGAAATTTTCATGCCCTCAGGCCATAGCCCGAGACATGTTCTTTCGCTAGGCTGCCCGCCAAGGTAGGGGCACAAGCGGCAAGAGCTCGAAGAGCCGGCCGAACAAGGGAGGTTCGCGTTCATGTTCAATCGGCCATGGGTTATTGGCGCGGTCATCGCTGCGCTTGTTGTTGTCGGTGCGGTGGGCTTTTCGTCGATGAACAAGGGCGTTACGGCCCAGGATGGAGACGGCCTCGTCGTCCTCAATCGCGGCAACAGCGCCGAACCTTCAACTCTCGACCCCCATAAGATGACGGGTACTTGGGAAAGCCGCATCGTCGGCGACTTATTCGTCGGGCTTTACACGGCAGCGGCCGATGGCTCTGTCATCCTGGGCGCGGCGGAAAGCCATGAGGTAAGCGAAGACGGCCTCACCCACACCTTTACAATCCGCGAGGGTCACACCTGGTCCGACGGCGTTCCGGTCACTGCATTTGACTTCGAATTTGCTTGGCGGCGCTTTGTAAGCCCCGAAACGGCGGCAGAATTTGCCTCGCTTTTAGAGGCCGTGGTCAATACCAACGAAATTATCCTAGGTGAAATGGACCCATCTGATCTTGGCGCCTTTGCCCAAGACGAACGCACTTTCGTCGTCCAACTAGCCCACCCCGAACCCTTCATCCCCGAGATCGTGGGGTCTTATTTCACCTATCCGGTGCCAAGCCACGTTGTCGAGGAATTTGGTGATCAATGGGTGCGGCCCGGCAATATGGTCAGCAACGGGCCCTATATGTTGACTGAGTGGGTTTCAAACGATCACATCAAAGCCGTGAAAAACCCTTATTTCTATGACACCGAAAACGTGGCGATCGACGAAATAATCTTTTACCCGACCGACGACAGTTCATCCGCCCTCAGACGATTTCGCGCAGGCGAACTTGATCTGAACACGGACTTTCCGTCGCAGCAGTATCAGTGGCTGCAGGAAAACATGCCCGAAGAAATGCGTGTTCCACCTGCCTATACCACCAGTTACATCGTCGTAAACACGACGCAGCCTCCCTTTGACGACGCGCGTGTTCGCCGTGCGCTAGGCCTCGCCATCAATCGCGACACCATCACGCATCTGATCCTCAAAACAGGACAGACCCCTGCCTATACGCTGGTGCCACCTTATGTGGAGGACTACCCCACGCCTACGCCGGACTATGTGAGCTGGACACAGGAGCAACGTCTGGCAGAAGCCCAACGACTGATGACTGAGGCGGGCTACAGTGCCGATAACCTCTTGCGCTTCACCTACCGCTATAGGGAATCCATCGACAACCGTCGCGCCGCCATTGCCGTCGCTCAAATGTGGGGCGAAGCCTTTATAGAGGTCAATCTGGTGAACACGGAAGTCGCGGTCCATTATGCCGATCTAAGGGCTGGTAATTTCACCGTGGCTGATGCCGGTTGGCAGGTGAGTTATGCCGACCCTGGGCAATTCCTGTTGCTCACAAACATGGATTTTGGCGAACTCAATACGTCGATGTACGACAGCCGGGAATTTGCCGATCTTTTTGCCCAAGCCCAGATGACTCCTGACCGGTTGGAACGGGGCGCAATTCTGGCCCGGGCCGAAGCCATGATGCTTAACGATGCGCCGCTGATTCCCACCTATTACGGGATAAGCAAGGCGATTGTCGGCCCGCACATCCAGGGCTGGGTCGATAATCCGGAAAACGTTCACCGGACGCGCTGGCTGACCATCGATGAAAGCCTGCGCCCCGAGCAAACAAGTTTCAGCGATAGAATTATGCGCTTGTTCAATTGATCGTGCCTCATCGTGAGGGAGCGCTTTTCACATTAGGAGAATAGACATGGGATCACGCATCCTTCCCATCCTGGCGATGTTTGCGCTTGTTGGTGCCGCAATTTTTGGCTTCAGCCTTTTTCAAGAAGACGCAACAGCACAAGGCGAGTTCGGCACCGGACCTGTCGTCCTTCACCGGGGCAATGGCGCTGAACCTGTAACCCTGGATCCGCATGGATCCGCTGGCACCTGGGAAAGCAACATCCTGCGGGATCTGTTTTTGGGGCTTTATACTGATGGGCCGGACGGTGCGCCCATATTCGGCGCTGCTGACAGTCACGAGGTTAGCGAAGATGGGCGGACCCACACGCTTACGATCCGCGAGGGCCTGGTTTGGTCAGATGGGGCGCCTGTCACCGCCTATGACTATGAGTTTGCTCTGCGGCGCATTCTCGACCCCAACACCGCAGCGCGCTACGCCTCATTGCTGTACCTCATCGAAAATGCCGAGGACATCAACATAGGCCGAAACCCCAACCTGGAAGATCTGGGGGTTCGTGCCATTGATGAGCAAACGCTTGAGATCCACCTCAATCGCCCGGCGCCATTCATGCCATGGCTGCTGACCCACGTCACCATGTACCCGGTGCCAAAGCACGTGGTTGAAGAATTTGGTGACAGCTGGACTCGTCCGGCAAATATCGTCTCCAACGGGCCTTACACGCTGACGGAATGGGTACCGAACGATCACATCACGGTGGTCAAGAACCCTTTGTTTTTTGACGCGGAAAGCATCGCCATCGACGAAGTGGTGTTTTACCCAACAGACGATGAAAGCGCGGCCCTACGCCGCTTTCGCGCTGGCGAGCTGGACATGAATTCAGGGTTCCCCTCGCAGCAACTCGACTGGTTGCGCGAGAACATGCCCGAAGAGACCCGTATCTTTAATTACATCGGCACCAGCTATTTGGCCGTGAACATGCGCGAAGGGCCGCTTCTTGACGCGCGGATCCGCCGCGCCCTCGCTCTCGCCATCAATCGGGACATCATCGCCTACGAGATTTTGCGCAAAGGTCAGACCCCGGCCTATACCCTGGTTCCCCCGGAAATTCCCGATTATGCACCCCCGCAAGCTGATTTTGCGGATTGGACCCATGATGAAAGGGTCCATGAGGCCCAGCGCCTGATGCGCGAGGCCGGCTATGGCCCCGAAAACACCTTGCACTTCAAGTATCGCTACCGGGAATCCGTTGATAACCGCCGTGTAGCCGTAGCAATGGCCCGTTTTTGGCGGGATATCTACGTTGAGGTGGATTTGGTCAATACAGAGCCAGCGGTTCATTATCAGGACCTGGAACAAGGTAATTTCGACGTTGGCGACGCCGGGTGGATCGCTGATTACCCGGATCCCGAGAATTACCTGTTCCTTTTGGACTCCAGTTCCGGGTTGCTCAATTACGGAGGCTACGCCAACTCTGAATTCGATGCGCTTTTGGCGGAAGCCGCCCAGACCATGGATCTTGAGGCGCGCGCCGCGATCCTGGCCCAGGCCGAGACCATTACCATCGAAGAAATGCCATTAATTCCAACCACTTACTCTGTTTCAAGTAATTTGGTGGGCTCTCAGATTCAGGGATTTGAGGACAATGTGGTCAATATTCATCCGACGCGCTGGCTGTCGATCGATGAAGATCTCCGGCCTGTCCAACCAAGTTTCGTCGACCAAATCATGCGTTGGTTCAACTAGGGCGATAATGGGGTTAATGGACCCCCTCTCGCCCGTCGAATCGGCTGATTGGGGAAGCTGCCTGCAAAGGCGGTTTCCCTAATGTTTTACGTTTCTTCAATCAATCTACTCAGGGCGCTAGGGAACTGTGACACTTGCGCCACGCCCCGCTGCAAATAGGCCGTACCAAGGGCCCCTGGGGCATTTTGAATTTGACTGTTTTCCCCCCCAATCAGTAGCGTAATTAGTGGCCAGGCAAGTCTCAAGCAGGGGGCTCTGTACGTCCGCAAGTGACGGATGAGTGTTCTGAGACGTTTGCGGGCGTTATGCGCTCCAAAATCTGCCTTCTTCTTGGGGGGAGTGCTTGGACTTAAACCAAAGAGGCGGTACGCCGTCTCGATTACGAGTTGACCAACTTAGGGGACTTAGACAGTGGTGACGAATGATATTCAGACATTAAGTCTGCGGTCGCTGTTGCTCGCGGGGGCGGCTGCAGTTGCCGTTTCTTCGTGGTCCGTGCCGGCTTTGGCACAGGACGACGACGATGACGAAGAAACCTTCGTGATCACCGGTTCGCGGATTTCACGTTCCGACGTGACTTCCGAAAACCCGGTGACCATCGTTTCGGGCGACGAACTCCGCAGCAGCGGTCTTGCCAACCTTGGTGAATCGCTTCGCCAGACATTGGCGGCCGGCTCAGCGGGCTTTAATCAATCCGGCGTTCTTTCGGGCGGCGGTGCGACGTCAGTTGACCTTCGGAACTTGGGTACGTCCCGAGTTTTGATTCTTGTAAACGGCCGCCGCGTGGCCAGCTTCGCCGACTCATTGGCGAACACCGCGGGCGACTTGTCGTTGATTCCACTTGCAGCTGTTGACCGCGTCGAAATCCTTCGGGATGGCGCATCGGCAGTGTACGGCGCTGACGCCGTATCGGGCGTGATTAACGTGATCCTTCGCGATGACTACGAAGGCTTGACACTTCAAGTTCTTCAAGGGATGTCGACTGAAGGTGACGGTGAATCAACCACCCTTTCGGCTGTCATGGGCGGCAATTTCGAACGCGGCAACATTGTTGCTTCGATGGAATACCGCTTCCAGGACGAAGTACCGCAATCTGATCGTTCATATGCGTTTCCGGCGATCTCTAGCTTGAGTGCGTCTGCCTACAATAACGGTTCGGCTTTCTCGCCGGGCGGTTTTTACAGTGGCTCGCTTGGCCTTGGTTGTACGGTTGCTAAACGCCTTGGTGGTGATGAGACGACTTTCTATGGTGGTCTCTACTCCGACGGCACATTTATTCCAGTTCTTGGCATTTGCCCGACGACGCTTCGTGCGCCTTCTGGCAACGGTCGTTCCGCTCCGACGCGTTACGATTACGCCTTTGAACAGAATATCTTTAACGCCTCTCAGGTCTTTGGTGCCACGTTCTACGGGACATACGACATCAATGACTCGATCACGGCATTCTTGGAATTCCAGGGTAATACGCGTGAAACGGAAAGCCGTCTTGACGGTAACCCGGGTTATTTCACGGTTCCGAACAGCAACCCATATGTGGCGGCTTCGGGTCTTGGTGCCGGTTACCAGCTGATCCGTCCTTCGACGACGGTTGGGCCGCGTAGTTCGACCATTCAGGCGAACTTGTTCCGGACTGTTGCTGGACTGCAAGGGGACGATCTGTTCGGCCGCTTCTCGTGGGAACTTTCCTACCTGTGGACCAAGGTCGACTCCACCGTTCTTGTTGATTCGGTGTTCAACCCGATCCGCATGCAAATGATTTCCAGCCCAGCACTTTGCCAGTCTACTGCGCCAGGTGATGTGGGTGGGCTTTGCGATGCGGCTCTTGTTGCCGACGGCAAGGGTTCTTCGACCACCTCGACTTTGGATGACGCGCTTGACGTACTTCGTCCGGGGAACTGGGGTCCGAATGAAATCGCCTTCTTCCGTCAGACTTCCTTGTCTCAGTCGGTTTTTGAGACTGAGAACTGGTCGGGTTTGATTTCAGGCGATATCATGAATTTGCCGGCTGGCCCGCTCGCATTTGCGGCTGGTGCTGAACGCCGTGAAGAGCAAGGCTTCAACAAGCCTGACTCGGTTACGGAAGCTGGTGAATCGATTGCGAACCAGGTCTTCACGACCCGTGGTTCCTACGATGTGACTGAAGTCTTTGGCGAACTGAGTATCCCGGTCCTTTCGGGCATGCAGTGGGCTGAAGAACTGACCGTTAGCTTGCAAGGTCGCTGGTTCGATTACTCGAACTTTGGTGACGATACCGTTTGGAAAGTTGGCGTGAACTATCAGGCGACCCCTGATATTCGCTTCCGCTTTGGTCAAGGTACGGCGTTCCGTGCGCCGCTCATCACGCAGCTGTTTGGCGGTGGTGTGACAAGCTTTGACTTCTACTCGGACCCTTGTGTGGGTGCGACTGCAGCCAACGTGATTGCGAACTGTACGGCTGACATTGGTGCTGGCTACAACCCGGGCACGTTTGCCCAGTTTGCGGGCCAAGCTAAAGTGCTTGCTGGTGGTAACCCGAACTTGACGCCAGAAACGGCGGACACCATGTCCGTAGGCGCGATTCTCACGCCGTCGTTCATGCCGAACCTTTCGGCTACCATTGACTGGTGGCAGATCGAAATCGAGAACCTGATCTCACGTCCGACGACGGACTCGGTTATTGATGCCTGCTACAACCAGCCGCTCGGTACTGAAGCTGCTGGCCAAGTTGGTAACTGTGCCTTGTTCTTCCGGAATGCGGTTACAGGTCAGCCAGTTGGTCTCGTTAATCAGCTGTCGAACACCTCCGGTGCTGTCCGCACTGATGGTCTCGACTGGTCGGTTGCGTACTTCTGGGATCAACTTGGCGGTGTGTTCACCTTCAGCCACGAGGGAACGTATGTCTTTGAAAATACGTTTGCTCCTGGACAAGGTGGCGCCAGCGACCGCGGATCCATTCCGCAGTTCAAGGCGAATGCCGGCTTGACCTTCGAGCGCAACAACTGGGCTGTGACCTGGCGGACGCGTGTCATTGGTGACATGGACGATCCTCGTTTCGACGGCAACAACCTGTTTAATTACGACGGACCAGAAGCCCACATCGAGCATGATCTCCGTGGTCGTTACCAGTGGAACAACTATGGCTTCCTCGTTGGTGTGAACAACATCTTCGACGATGAACCGCCATATGTGTTCGGTTCGGGTAACAACAGTGACTTGTTCAGTTACAACGCCATGGGCCGGTATGTCTTCGCTCGCCTTTCGGCGGACTTCTAAGACTTACCGATCCAAATCGGATCAAACGGATGCGGCGGCCAATTGGCCGCCGCATTTGTTTTGGGCAAACGCTTTTTCGAAGATACTGCCCACCCTTGGGGCTGGACACGCCCCCGCCTTCAAGGCATTTAGGGGCGGCCTAAACCCCAACGCCATAGCCCAAGGCCGCTGAACCCATGGCCCCTTCCCTGACACAGCCCGGCACCTGCTTCTTTGAGAACCGCCTTTCCAATGAAGGGCAAAGCCGCCTGTTTCAAAACCCCACGTCCCTCATTGAAGCTCAGCAACTTGGTGACGTGGCGTCGGCCCTAGCCCAGTTGGCATCCGCCCAAAGCTCTGGACTGTATCTGGCGGGGTTCATTAGCTATGAGGCTGGCTATGCGCTGGAGCCACGATTGGGCGCCCTGATACCCAGCAAGAGCCGCGCCCTGCCCCTCATCCGATTTTATGCCTATAAGCAATGTCAAAAATTGGAGGCGCGAGAGGCCGATGAGCTGATGAGGGATTTGCCGTTCGGTCACCGCCTGAGCGCGCCTGAGCCCGCCCTGTCACGAGAGCAATATGGCGCGCGCGCCAGCCAAGTGCTGGCCTATATCCGTGCAGGCGATAACTATCAGGCAAATCTGACCTTCCCCTTGCGCGGTGATTTTCAAGGCCCTGCATTATCGATCTATGCCGCCCTTCGCACAGCACAGCCCGTGGGCTACAGCGCCTACCTCTCCTTAGAAGAAGCAGAGATCCTTTCGCTCTCCCCTGAGCTTTTCGTCAGGCGACTCGGTGATCGGCTGGAAACGCGGCCAATGAAAGGGACCGCGCCAAGAGGGCAAACTGCAGCTGAGGATGAATTGCGCCGCCGGGCATTACGTGCGGACCCAAAAGAGCAAGCCGAGAATTTGATGATCGTCGATCTCTTGCGCAATGACCTTTCCCGCGTGTGCCGCCCCGGAAGCGTCACCGTGCGCCGCCTCTTTGACGTTGAGACTTATCCCACCCTGCACACCATGACCTCGACGGTCGAAGGACAAATCGAGGGTGATAGAACAGTGGCGGATATCATGCCTGCGCTGTTTCCTTGTGGGTCGGTGACGGGGGCACCAAAAATTCGCGCCCAGGAAATCATCCGCGAGCTCGAAACCGAACCGCGCGAGGCCTATACCGGCGCCATTGGATTTCTTGAACCCGGTGGAGACTTCTCTTTCAATGTCGCCATCCGCACGCTGACTGCCCACCGTGACGGGACCTACACCTACCCTGTGGGGGGCGGTATCGTGGCGGACTCAACGCCTACACGGGAATATGATGAGTGCTTGCTCAAGGCTCGTCTTGTGATGGACGAGGCTGAACCCTTTGATCTCATCGAGACCATTGCCTGCTCGCCTGACGAGGGCTTTGTCTTGCTCGAGCGGCACCTGGCGCGGCTTTCGGCTTCGGCCCTTTGTTTCCACCGCCCCTTTGACCGTGAAGGCGTTCTTGACGCGCTCGACGCGGCCGTCAAAAACCAAACCGCAAAACCGCTGCGGCTCCGCTTGCTTCTGGGGCCGGACGGTCAGCTAAGCGTCACCACGTCTGAGCTCACCCACACGCCTGACCCAACTCTTTATTTCACCTTTGCCGCGGAACGTGTTGATGCAGCCGATCCCTATCTGCGGCACAAGACAACACGCCGCAGCCTCTTTGATCGTGAGCTTGCACGCGCCAAGGATCTGGGCGCCGGTGAAGTCCTGTTTGAAAACCAATATGGGGAGCTGACCGAGGGGGCGTGGACGAGTGTCTTTGTGAAAATGGACGATCACCTGTTGACCCCAGGCCTGGATGCGGGGCTTTTGCCTGGCACCTTGCGCGGTGAGTTACTTGCGTCGGGCCGTGCTTTTGAGGCGCGGCTCACGCGTCAGGATCTTATGACTGCCGAGGCTGTCTTCTTAGGAAATTCAGTTCGGGGATTGATGAAGGCCACGCTTGTAGAAGAGAGCGGGGCTACCGCTCAATCCGCAGCCGCTCCCGCTTAATCCTGAAGGATCAGGAATCGCCCGCAATCGCAATCGTTTGACCGGGCTGAAGCCGTTCACCGCCACGCACGATCACCTGGTCCCCCGCGCTTAGGGCACCACGAACTTCCACGCGGTCCCCTTGGGCAGCACCGGTTTCTACCTGGATGCGCTCAGCAACGTTTTCTTCGCCCACACGGAACACGTAGGTTCCATCGGACCGCAGAATAATCGCATCTCGCGGCACCGCGATGACCTGACGAGGTACGGACGATGGCACGGAAACACGAACGGG
>Ga0209578_10002730_pt1 | contig 14180 bp, 7 predicted proteins | sample tdAd472_FD_187127 | JGI IMG/M metagenome (GOLD analysis project Ga0209578, IMG submission 187127) | Marine sediment microbial communities from the Atlantic coast under amendment with organic carbon and nitrate - tdAd47.2 (SPAdes)... | ecosystem: Environmental > Aquatic > Marine > Coastal >...
AGGGTTGAAAGACGGCATGTCTCTTCTTTATCCAAGAATTTTTGAATCTCAAGGCCTGATACTCGTATCTCCCACTCACAACTATAATGTTACTGCATGGATGAAAGCCTTTATTGATCGTCTATACTGCTTTTATAACTTCGATGATAATCGACCCAGAGGGTGGTCGAGTCAGTTAGCAGATCAGGGACGTAAAGCCGTCCTAGCGGCAGTGTGTGAGCAGGTAGACAAAAACGATATGGGGTTTACGCTTGAGGCTATGCGTCTTCCTCTTAAAGCGCTGGGATATGAAATTGTAGGAGAATTGCCTGTCTTCGGAATTTTTGACAAAGCGAAAGTAAAGGAGAAAAAGGAAGTATTGATCTCAGCTTCAAACCTTGGGGCAGATCTGGCAAAATCTCTTTTGCGATAAACTCATTTTATAATATTGTATCGTAGGAAAAGCAGTTACGTCAAAAAGAATCCTATTGAATGCTGTGCTGTTGAATACAACTCGCCAGCACGCTCCCGTTGCGTGCCAGCCATCGATTGCAAGAAACGCTGTGCTGAAAATATCTTAAATATTTTTGAGTATCCGGACCCGTGCTGTAAAAGTGGCTAAAAATCCAATCAATGACGATCAGATTACCCATATGGATCATCTGCGGAAGATATTCCAGCTCCAGCTGATTTAAAGGCCCTATGGTGTTGATCTCCTTACCTGCTTCTTGATAAGCCCCCAGAAAGCTAGTCAATTGCTCAAGCTGCAGATTCCCATCCGTACCCATCTCCCAGGAAGTACAAAAATACAGTATCGCCAGACCGACATCAAAACACCTGGCGTCAATTTTTGACCAACCAAAATCAAACACACCCACTACTTGCCCGTCCTTAAACTTAAGATTTCCGGGATGATAGTCTCCATGAACGGCGAGGCGGGGCATTGCGTTGTATTTTTCTTGGGGTGGAATATTCTTTAACATGCCGAGCAGATCATTGAATTGCTCCAAGAAAAATTCATCAAATGGAGATTCAGCAGCATTACGGGCATATGCTTTCCATTTTGATGCCATTAAATTAATCTCATCGAAATTGCTCCGTTCTCTCCAATCCTCTGTCCCTTGCCAACCAAATATCGTGTTATGATACAAAGCGAGCATTTGGGCTGAATTTATCAATTCCTCATCAGAGCATAACGGGTGGTCCCAACTGCATTTATCTTTGCCCGGCAGAAAACTAAAAACAACAATATAATTTGGGGGGTCTTTTTCTTTCAGGTTGCGGTCAATCTCAACGTAAGTTGTTCCATCCTTTTTCGTAATACACCGTGGGGAGAACTCAAAGCCTCTTACCTGCAATTCTTGCAGCAATGCATGCTCAAAGCGCACTTTTTTTTCAGGAGTTCCTTGACGGTATCGTCTCAACAGATACCGGGTTTTTTTGCCATCTCGAAGCGTTTCGATTTTATAGCTGTCATTGACGTAACCTCTATGAATACGCTCTTGACGGACCAACTGTCCAATATCGTAATGTTCAGAAAGAATATTTCTATTGCTTCTAAGGATATCCTCTTGAATTGTAATAGTATCTTTTTTTTCAGTATTCATTTGCCAGTCTATTTTATATTTAGACAGGATTTACAGGATCTTCTTTTCCCCTTTCCGGATGAAAGGGAAAAAACCAAGTCCGCTGACGCGGAGGTTTTCACTACACTACAAGCAATACCATCGGCCTCTTTGGATTTCTTTTCCCACTTGAAAAGTTTGCTGCTAAACTAATGTGTTCATCAATTTTCTAAAATAATCAGCATCAATGGGCGGTCGCTGGATATCATGCTCAGTTAAGCAATTTTCAAAGCGAGTACAATCATAAATACTTTCATCGTTTAAATACATTTCGACATCCACCAGGGATTGGGCCAGCACATTAAGAATGTAATCATCTGCCTCTTCGGCCTGGGCATATAGCCTTGATTTCCATTCATCAAAGGAGACATATTCAGATACTAGTTTCATCTCAAACAATAAATCAAATACTGTCTTGGACGGCACTGGGTCGTTTTGCACAATATTGAATACCTGGCCGAAACATGAAGGATTGCTTGCAAAAAGAACTATAGACTTCACCAGAAGATCTACCGGAGTTAGTTCGAATGCCCAATCGCTTTTATCAGGAACGCACTTTACCTTGGCGCAGGCATCAATAATCATGGATTGAAAATCACTTGGATTAGTAACCCCCGTGCCACTGTGATGTCCAATATTGCCCGGGCGGTACAAACAAACCGGCAGGCCCCTGGATATCGCTTCCCATACCAGCTTTTCGGCAACCCACTTGGCCTGGCCGTATCCGTTGGTCAAATGATCGGCATATGAATCAATATCATTGTTTTCCAAATATGCTTCTTTATCTTCTCCTGCAAATATGCCGTTTGTCGATATGTAATGGATCGGCTTGGTTGTTGATGTGCATGCTAACCGCAAGATCTCTTGGGTACCGTTTACGGCAGCAGGTTTTATGATAGAATAGGAGTAGACATAATTCACTAGCGATGCACAGTGAAAGATAAAATCGATTTCTTGGGCCAATTCATTAAACTGTGCAACCGACAACCCAAAATACTTCTTTGTTAAATCACCAACAACAGGAACAATCCTGTTGTTTATATTGTCATTCCATAAATGATAATATTTTAGGTTTTTAACGACGCGATGTATGGCGTCTGTTTGATCACCGCTTTTTATACGTACCAGGCAGTAAATTTTTACATGATCTTTCGTAGATTTTAATAATTCATCAAGCAGAAATGCCCCAAGAAAACCTGTTGTGCCGGTGACTAAGATCGACGCTACATCATTTAACTCCAAGGGTTTTTTATCAGAAGCAGGAATAATAGAAGGTTCTAAGAATGCATCTTCTTTGATTGAAACGCTCAGCGCAACATCTTTAGCGCCATTATTCATAAATTTAACAAGTTCTGTTACCGTCGGGTATTCGTAGACGTCTTTGACCATGAGTTGAACACGAAATATCTCTTCTATAAAGATCGTTAATTCCACGGCTAATAATGAGTGACCGCCAAAATCAAAGAAACTCGAATCATTTTTTATGCTTTTAGGATCTAAAAAGAGAATGCGCTCCCATAGTGTCCGCATGATATTTTCCTGTTCTTTTAGAGAAGCCCCCTGGTCGAGTTGAATATCTGAAAAATCATGTTGATATTTAGGCGGCGGTGACGGCAGTAATTTATAATTCAGTTTGCCGGTGATGGGATGGAGCGGAATATTATCCAGCTCTATATATGTACTGGGAATCATATAATGGGGCAGGTATAACTTTAATATATTCCGAATCGCTACGCTTGTTCCCGTGCGCTCATCAATTTCCCAATCTGCGGCCCCATGCCTGACAACATATGCCACCAGCCGTTTGTCCTCCCCTTCTTCACCCTCGGCGATTACGGCACAACTTTTGACGTTTGCGTGCTCGAGTAAAGCCGTTTCAACAGCGCCTAAATGGATGCTGTATCCACGTATTTTGACCATGAAATCGCAACGGCCTTTGATTTCCAGTTTTCCACCCGCATGAATTTCAGCCAGATCTCCGGTTCGATAGAATCTTTGGCCCTCAATTAAAACAAAACGCTCTGCGGTTAAATCCGGTTTCTTCAAATATCCTTTGGCCAGGCAGGGGCCGCCGATGTAAAGCTCGCCGACGCCTCCCGGAAATACCGGTTGCATCTTCTCATCAAGCAGCTTTAATTCTACGCCTTGAATAGTGTGTCCGACGGTGCAAATTCCTGAAGGCAAATCCTTAGCATCCCGCAAATCGACATCGGCGACATCATGGCATTCGCTGATACTATAAGTGTTTAACAGGCGAACATGATCCGGCAGTAGCTTTAAAACCCTGTTCTTTAGATTAACCGTCACCACTTCGCCATTTAACCATATGGCCTTAAGCGATGACAGTTTTAGTCGAATTTGCTCAGCATCGACCGAGTTGATAACGGTTTCCAGTAATGACGGGGTGAATAACACCTCGGTGATCTTGTGGCCTGCCAGATAATCGAGAAGAGGTCTGGGATCATAAATAATGTCATCAGGAATGATATAACAGGTTGCCCCTTTCAACAAAGGTCTTAATATTTCCCATACGAAAAAAATATTGCACGCAACGCGATCTTGCGGCTGGTAGGAACTCTGTTCATATCTGCTTGTATAAGAATGAACGACTGCCCGATGGGGTACCAATACGCCTTTTGGCTCGCCTGTCGTGCCGGATGTATATGCAATAAACGCCAAATTTTCCAAGGATATCGATGCAACCGCATCCTTATCATATATGCCCACTCTCCAGGTATCATCGACATCCATAAATAATGGTTTTGCGGAAAGGTCTGAATTAAATCTATTTCGATATTGACGCTTTGTGACAATAACCTTTGGTTGGGCCTCATCAAAGATCTTTTCCAACAAGGCATCCGGATAGGCCAGCTCCAAGGGTATATATGCACCTCCGGCTTTTAAAATGGCGATATAGGCGACAAGGTACTCCATACAGGTCTCCATGAAAATGCCGACGGTCTCATCAAAAGCAACCCCTTGATTTTGAAGAAATCCGGCCAGCTCGTCTGTGGTTCGATCGAGTTCCCTGTAAGTCAAGGTCTTGTCGCCGTCAACCACAGCAACAGCTTCCGGTGTACGCTCGGCCTGGTCCTGAAATAATTGATGCAAGCACAACTGTTCTATTTTCATTCGACTTCCTTTAATAAAATAATCTAAAAATATCAATAGAAGAACCTGGATTGAAGCCTTAATAGCCATAGGTTCATAAAATTTTATTCCTTTTACTTAGGTACAGGCAAAATTGTTGCAGAACCTTATTGCTAAATGATTCCACTAAATTAGGCTGTAAATTTTGGCATCTCCTCCGTTTGACACAACCAGTTTGATAGTGTATAAGTCAACACTTAATATTTGATATATAAATATTTGATATGCAAATATTTTTGATTAATAATGTAATGATCAACAATATATGAATTGAAATGTTTTTTCAATCCTGAACTCAGGCAACCAAAGGAGAACACATGAAGAACGCATATATTCATCCGGCTATTGACGAGCTTAAGGCTGATCTCGCGAAGGGCAAAATTACACGGCGTGAATTTCTACGCACAACCACGCTGCTTGGCCTATCCGCCACAGCGGCCTACGGCCTGGCATCCAAGATACTGGGCAAGGATGTGCTGCCGGATTTCGTGTCATCCGCCATGGCTGCCGGACAGAAAAAGGGCGGAGTATTGAAGTTTGGTATGGTGGTACAAGAAATGGCCGATCCGGCGACATATTCATGGACCCAGAAATCTGTCGTTGCCCGACATATAATTGAGTACCTGGTAGAGACCGGTCCGGATAACATCACACGACCCAATCTGGCAACCAGCTGGGAAGCATCCGACGATCTGAAGACCTGGACCTTTCATCTGCGCAAAGGGGTTAAGTGGTCTAACGGCGACGACTTCAATGCCGATGATGTGGTGTTCAACTTTACCCGCTGGCTCGATCCCAAAACCGGTTCCTCCAACTTGGGTCTATTCGACGCCATGCTCAAAGAGACCGGCGAAAAAGATAAGAAAGGGAATCCGATCAAGCGCATGATCAAAGGTGCAGTGGAGAAGGTGGACGCACACACGGTCAGACTTAACCTGAAATCGCCGGTGCTGTCGATTCCCGAGAATCTCTACAACTACCCCACCGCCATTGTTCACCGCAATTTTGAGAAAGAAGGTGGTGATCTTTCCAAAAACCCGGTGGGAACCGGCCCGTACACCCTTGTCCAATTCAGGGTTGGAGAGTTGGCTGTCTTGAAAAAGCGCAAAGAACCCTATTGGGGCGGCGAGGTCTTTTTAGACGAGATCCGCTTTATCGACCTGGGTAAAGATGCCGGCGCTTATCTGGCCGCCATCGCCTCGGCTCAGGTGGATGGAATTTATGAGCTTGATCTGACCACGCTGGAAGCGGCCAAGAATATTCCGGGAATCAAGGTGATCTCGATTCCGTCGACCCAAACCGGCGTGATTCGGATGAAAGTCAACAAGAAACCGTTTGACGATATCCGTGTGCGCAAGGCGGTTCAGAAATGTTGTGATGCCAAGCGAATGCTCGACATCGCCCACCGCGGCCTGGGGCTCGTTGCGGAACACCATCATGTCGCCACAATACATCCCGAATACTTTGCCCTGCCCCCGTTCAAGCAGGATATCAAAGGCGCCAGGAAACTATTGGCCGAGGCCGGCTACCCCAATGGCATTGAATTAACCTGCAATGTGGGGAATACCGACGGCACCTGGGAGCAGGATTGCGTTGCCTTGCTCAAGGAAGATGCCGCCAAAGCCGGGATCAATATCAAAATGAACGTCATGCCGTCGGCGCAATATTGGGATGTCTGGACCAAAGCACCCCTCAGTCTTACTTCCTGGACCCACCGGCCGCTGGCCGTCATGGTATTGGGTCTGGCCTACCGCACCGGTGTACCCTGGAATGAGTCCAGCTATGCCAACCCTGAGTGGGATGCCGCCCTGACCGAAGCTGAATCGACGCTGGACGTTGAAAAGCGTCGGGCCAAGATGGAGAAGGTGGAGAAAATACTTCAGGATGACGCCGTTCTGGTCCAGCCATTCTTCCGTGCGGTATTTTCCGCCACTCGTGATAATGTCGTCGGTTTTGAAATGCATCCAACCCGATACTATCGCTTTCACAAGGTCTCCCTAGCGTAGTATTAACAGCGTAAGCTCGGGTAAGGGGGCGTTTCGGCGCTCCCCTAAGTATAACCTGGATTGAGCGGTTCAACGTTCAAGCCCGCCCTGGCGCGACTACCGTTATCAAAAAGATCAACCCTCTGTTATCAAAATCTATGCCTTGGATCCAACTTTTTGAAATCAGGTCTGGGCCAGGGGTTCCGGGTTGACAGGCTCTAACAGGATCAAATTAAAAGGGTTACGTCTCAATAAAAGCAGCAAGTAATTTTCACCCAGAAGGTGAAAGAGACCAAACCTGGCATTGGGTAACTTCTCAATAAGTTAGGGTTTAGAAAATCGCCGGGCTTCAGAATTTTTCAAAAACCCTGAAGCCCTTTTCCTCGAGGTTATTGAGAAATTACGGCATTGGTTTGTAACATTTTGTAATGTCAAAATGTTATAACCTTTGAACCTGGAACTCTGAACATAGAACCGATCAATTTAGGTATAATATATCAGGAGGAGTCAAAATGGTCACCCTGGTGGTAAAACGCATCGGATTCATGATTTTTACCATGATTGTCGTATCGCTGATTCTTTTTCTTTTGCTGGAAACGAAGCTCACCGGCGACCCGGCCACCCGCGTGCTGGGTCAGTTTTCCAGCGCAGAACAGCGGGAATTATGGCGGGAGCAGCACGGCTATAATCAACCCGTCGCGCTGCGTTACGTAAAGTGGCTGGGCAATTTTGCGACCGGCGAGCTTGGGGAGTCCATCCGTTTTAAAGGCCCTGTCGCTGACGTTATGTTTCCGCGGCTGTGGAATACCGCCATCCTTGGCTTTGTGACGTTTGCCATTATGATCCCGATCTCTTTGACGTTAGGGGTTTTATCGGGAATGAAGGAGGGTTCCATGCTCGATCGAACCATATCGGTTTTCGGCATTATTACAACTTCCGTGCCGGAATTTGCCAGTGCGGTAATGTTCTCCGCCCTCTTTGTATTTAGCCTGAAATGGTTGCCCGGCACCAGCAGTATGTCGGGCGGGTTTGAATTCAAACAGTTGATTCTGCCGGCTATGGTGCTGATCGTCTATGATTTTGGCTATGTTGCCCGCATGACCCGGGCATCAATGGCGGAAGTGATGACCTCCCAGTACATAAGGACAGCGGTGCTAAAGGGCCTGCCTTACCGATCGGTAATCGTTAAGCATGCGTTGCGCAATGCATTAATCGCACCTTTCACAGTCATCATGTTACAAATCAACTGGCTGTTGTCCGGGGTTATTGTAGTTGAGTTTTTCTTTGCCTACAAGGGGTTTGGGGCCTTGATCCTGGAGGCTTCCCTGAATAACGATATCGCCCTTCTGGAAGCATGCGCCATGGTGGCGGTTTGCGTTGCCGTTACGACGCAAACCATCGCCGATATCGGGTATACCTTTCTCAATCCTCGCATCCGTTTCAGCTAAGGAGTCTTTATGCTCATAACGACATCTACAACAGAAATGCCCACTGCAGGATATGGCGCGGCTTTCTTGCGCGCATTGAAATCATTTGCCCTGTTGCGGGAGAGTTGGGTCGGTATGGTGGGAACGTTTCTCATTCTGTTCTGGATACTGGTTGCCGTCTTTGCACCCTGGCTGGCTCCGTTTGACCCCAATGCGTCTATCCAGCCGTTTGCCAAACCGGGTATGGAGGCGGCCAAGATCAGCGGCACATTCTGGCTCGGCACCGATCATATCGGCCGGGATATCCTGTCACGCGTCATCTGGGGTTCGCGCACGGTATTGATCTATGCGCCCCTTGCTACCCTTTGCGCTTATACAGTGGGTATTCTGATGGGGCTTGCGGCCGGATATCGCGGCGGCTGGGTGGATGATGTCCTGTCCCGTATTGCAGACATCATTCTCTCATTTCCGGTGCTGGTGTTGTATATTATCATCATCGCGACAATAGGTGCCTCCGGAATTAACATCATTATTGCCATCACCTTTGCATCTTCCCCCGGGATCATGCGTATCGTGCGGGGATTGACGCTGGACCTTCGCAATCGCGACTATGTTGCGGCGGCCCAGACCAGAGGCGAATCAGACTGGCGCGTGATGATAGTTGAGATCCTGCCCAACGCCCGCGGCCCGCTTATCGTCGATGCATGCCTGCGTCTTGGTTACGTTATTATCACCATCGGTGTGCTCGGTTTCCTCGGTCTGGGTCTGCCGCCGCCGGACCCTGATTGGGGCGGCATGGTCAATGAAACACGACAAATGGCCATGGCCTTTCCGCACATGACGATCTTTCCCTGCATCGCGATATCTTCGTTGATATTGGGGTTTAATCTACTGGCGGACGGTCTGCGTGAAATCTCATTGCGTGATTAGTACCTTAGAAATAATTTTCTGCGTTTTTTTGGCAGGTAATTATTTCGTAAAGGTACTTATCCAGCTCCGCTGGGTTAGGAGGTAAGCAACATATGAACAAAGATCAAGCACCGGTACTGATCTGCAAGGACCTCTGCATCTCTTACTATACCCGGGCGGGAGAAATCCCGGCGGTAGTGGATTTTTCGCTGACGGTAAAGCCCGGTGAAACCATCGGCATTGTCGGCGAATCGGGCTGCGGTAAATCTACCGTCGCCATGGCGATCATGCAGTACATGGGCGCCAACGGGGGTATCAAGAGCGGCAGTATCACCTTCAAAGGCCGCGATTTGACCCAACTGTCGGAGAGAGAGCTACGCAGTATTCGAGGAGCCGAGATCGCCATGATTTACCAGGAGCCTTTTGCCTCTTTGAATCCAAGCCTCAAAATAAAAACTCAGCTTATGGAAGTGCCCCTGGCGCATGAGAACATTTCCAAGGATGAAGCGCGGCAGAGAGCTGCGCAGATGCTGTCTGATGTCAATTTGCCCGATCCTGAGCGGATGATGGAATCCTACCCGCACCAGTTATCGGGAGGACAGCAACAGCGAGTGGTTATCGCCATGGGGCTTTTGTCGAATCCATCACTGTTGCTGCTGGATGAGCCTACTACCGCACTGGATGTGACGGTAGAGGCCGGCATCGTCAAGCTGGTTGCCGATATCAGCAAGAAGTTCGGCACATCTCAGATCTATATTTCCCATAACCTCGGGCTGATTTTAGAGACCTGTGACCGGGTTTTTGTGATGTATTCAGGTGAAGTTGTAGAAGAAGGAACCATTGACTCGCTTTTCACCTGGCCAAAGCACCCTTACACCCACGGCCTTTTTGCCTGTATCCCGTTGCCGACGGCGGATAAAAATGCGGCACCGCTGAAACCGATTCGGGGTCAGCTCCCGTTGCCATTTGAGCGACCCCAGGGCTGTTATTACCATCCGCGCTGTGATCATTTCAAGCCAGGGCTGTGTGATCTTGAGCGTTTCAAAATGGTACATGTTGAAAATAGTGCGGCCGACCATCGCGTACGATGTTTACGCTATAAAGAAATCGACCATCATCGCGAGGTGCCGGGCGGTGAGGCCAAAGAGGCGATCGAACTTGGCAAACGGGTCCTCAAGGTAAATGGCATGAAGAAGTACTACGAGGTTCGTGACAGCTCACTGCGGGCTTTATTTGCCGGTAAAAGAATTCGCCAAGTAAAAGCCAATGAGGAGTTGAACTTTACTGCCAGGGAAGGTGAAACTGTAGCGATTGTTGGTGAATCCGGTTGTGGTAAATCAACCTTTGCCAAAGTTCTGATGGGTTTGGAGACAAGTACTGCGGGCGAGGTGCGTCACAACGGCAAAGAAATTTCGGAAGTGGCAGTTAGAGACCGCAGCGCCAAACAGATTAGCTCGCTTCAGATGGTATTTCAAAATCCGTTTGACACCTTGAATCCAAGCCATAGTATTGGCGGTCAGATATCACGCGTTATCAAGAAATTTGGGGTGGAAACTGATAAGAAGAAAATATTCGATCGGGTAATGAGCCTTCTGGATACGGTCAAACTGCCAAGGGATTTTTATTTTAGAAAACCCAGGCAGCTGTCGGGCGGACAGAAGCAGCGTATCGGTATCGCCCGGGCATTTGCCGGAAACCCGAGTATGGTAATTGCAGATGAACCGGTTTCCGCACTGGATGTCTCTGTTGCGGCGGCGGTAACAGAGCTGCTGATGGATATTCAGCGCGAACATAAAACTACGCTGCTTTTCATAAGCCATGATCTGAGCGTGGTGCGTTACCTGTCGGATCGCATTGTCGTCATGTATCTCGGGCATATTCTTGAAAGGGGAACCACGGAGGATATCTTCGCCCCACCCTATCACCCCTATACGGAGGCGCTGTTATCTGCAGTACCGATCGCCGACCCTGAAGTGACCAAGCGTGAAATTGTGCTGGAAGGAAATCTGCCGAGTGCAATGAAACCGCCCAAGGGTTGCCCGTTTTGTACCCGCTGCCACCGGCGAATTGGTGATATCTGTGATAATGATTTGCCGCCGGAGCAGTTTGTGGTGGATCGGCACATCATCAAGTGTCACATATCCCTTGAAAAACTGTGCCTGGTGTTACCGGTCATCACGGTGCCGGATGTATCAGAGCGTCTCCACGTCGAGCAGAGGGAATAAGGCGGGCAAGTGATTTTAAACAAAAATCCTCATTTTCGGGTTTGAAGGCTCTATAGCAAGCAGATCCTATAATCGAATCCACTGACCCACCGTATCTACGGCTCGACCGTTGCCAAATTTCTCTATGAAGATTTTGAAATAGTGAAGTTCTTCCTTGCTCCGTATTATGGGGAAACTTTTTTGAGCTTCCAGTAATTCCTCATCATTAATGGTCTCTTCAAAATATTTGGGAAGAACGTCGGCCGAGCCGGATCCCTGGGAGAATTCCTGTTTCAGCCGCCATGCGATCTCTTTGGGCAGCACGTTTTCAAAAGCTTTTCTGAAGATCCATTTTTCGATTTTCTGGTCACCGTCAGGTTTTTGCTTATATTCAGGGGGAAGGGTCATGGCATAGTTGAGCAACTCTCCGGATATCAGTGGCGCTACGACCCGGACAGAGTTACACAAGTTCATGCGGTCCAGGCGTAAGGAGGCGTTGTTGTGCAGAAAACCGATACATTCCATTTGCCGGGCAAACAATTCTTCGGCCGGGAATTCCTTGAGATACATGTACCCGCAAAAAACCTCATCACCGCCTTCTCCGGAAAGCAGGACTTCGATCCCTTTTTCTTTGGCATATTGGGAGATGAGGTAATTTGACACAGAGCTTCTCACCAAAGATGGATCAAAGTTCTCCAGGCACCGGATCACTTCGGGCAGCACAGCCAGGATTTGGTCAAGATCCACAATCAGTTCATGGTGGTTGGAGTTGACATGGTCGGCCATCAAACGGGCGCATTTAATGTCTTCACTTTCTCCTACGCCCAAGGCAAATGTCTTTAAACGCTGCTCATTTCCGTATTTTTCCCTGTAAGCGGCACTCGCCAGCCAGACAATGACACTGCTGTCTATGCCGCCGCTAAGCAAACTGCCGGTAGGTACGTTGAAATCTACGCGATTATTGAAGCTGCGCTGGATAATATCTCTGATCGTTGTCGTTATTTCGTCAAGGTCGTCTTTAATGATTTCCGGCGGACTTTGGGGCAGTTTGGCAAACCGGGTCAGCGTGCCCGAGCCATCCATATAATGTCCCGGCGGAAATTCGTAGACATCGTCGGTGATCTCTACCAGGCTCTTCAATTCGGAAGCAAAATAAAGCCTTTTATTTTTACGGCCGTAAAACAGGGTCTTGATGCCTAAGAGGTCTCTGGCGGCAAAAAGGTTTTCGCCGTCGGATATCACGAAAGCAAAGACGGCATCATTTAAATGCGAAAACATGGATTTGCCGTGGTTTTGGTAAAGTTGTAGCAGCAGGCGCTCCTCCCGGAAAGAACCGTCCGGCATTCCATAAACCGGAGATAATTCCTGCCAGTTTCCCATCTGACCGTCGTAACAGATTCTTAATTCCGGATACTTTGCGTTAAAGGCCGGCACCTGTGTATCGCCCCCAGCTAAAACGACATCCGGGTTTCCGGGAATGTCGCCGATCAGATAGTTCTGCGCCATTGCGATCCGTTTATCTTCGAATATCCCTGATAAATACGGACCGCGATGTTTGATTAAACGAAACATCGACTCAAGTTCCAGGCGGTCTTTTTTATTATAGACGACAGCAAATCCACTCATTCAACGCTTCCTTTCTTTTATTTAGTCCTGAAAAATCTGGTCTTCTGGGCCAGATTCTTTACTTTCTAATTTCAAAAATTCCGACGAGTCCGTGCCCCATCCCCGTTCCGGGTTGGAGCTCCATTTCAAGCTTTCGCAGGGCAAAGCCGAGGACGGATTCGATCAGATTGGCGCGCACATCGCCCCACTTTAACCAGCCCACGCCCTCGATGACCCTGCGCATGGTTTCCATGGCCTCCTGAAGCGGTTTGGGGTAAGAGGGAAGAATATCCGGGATACATTCCAGCTTGCCGGCGTCGCAATCGTAGTCGCCCAGAAGACTCATGGTGTATTTAACCAGGGCGTTGCAGGACATGAAAAACGATTCAAAGAATTTATTGAGGTGCTCAAATCCCGGCCGGGGGACGTAATCAACCAGTAAATTCTCTAAATCCGTGCGCACGTAAGTTTCAAAAAGGGCGTTGACCGGGCCGCGAAGCTTGGGGCAATTTTTGTTGTAATCCCCCGTGTCCAGGTGGCGGCCGATGAATATGGAGCGATCGAAATAGACCAGGGGTTTGATTGCTACGCCGGCTTCCTGCGAGGCGCTTTCAATAATCGCTTCGATTTCCTGCCGGCAGACAAGCTTGAGCGGAAAAGCGGCCACATCGGCCGCGGCTCTCTCCTCTTCGGGATAGATATAGGATATGCGGTAGTCCATGAAGTACTCCTGATCGGCCGGGTGGTGCCACAGATCCTGCCATTCAAAGGTGTAACGACCGAGCCAGTCTCCCATAAAAACTGCCTGGTCAGGTGCGTGCCTTAAGATGTCGGCGATGATTTTAATGCACTGCTCACTGGTAAAGTGTGAAAGGGTCCCGAAAGAAGTAAAATATAAATCAAAGGGCGGTTCTTCATCCAAAATTCCGGGAATCATACCCTGGGAAATATCTGCCGTTTCAAATCGTAATTTGGGTTTGTCACCATAGTATTCCAGAGCCTGCTGAATCAAATTTTCGTTAAGATCAATGCCGACATATTCCTTTAATATATCGTCGGTGACGGCGTTGACAATGTAATCGTGGATGCCCGGGTGCTTGGTGGTAACCCCCATGATCAGATCATACCCGTCCCCGCTGCCGCAGCCCACATCCAGTATACGCATACGTTCCAATCGCTTTTTCTTGCGTGCCACCAGATCGTTGAGAGCGGGGCGTAAAAAGATGGCGGTCACCTGATCTTCCCAAAATCTTCTGACATTGTCATATTTCCCCAGCAGGCCGGTGGCCTTGTCGT
>Ga0209578_10002731_pt1 | contig 14178 bp, 11 predicted proteins | sample tdAd472_FD_187127 | JGI IMG/M metagenome (GOLD analysis project Ga0209578, IMG submission 187127) | Marine sediment microbial communities from the Atlantic coast under amendment with organic carbon and nitrate - tdAd47.2 (SPAdes)... | ecosystem: Environmental > Aquatic > Marine > Coastal >...
GGCAGCTCATCGAACAACACAGTGTGGCTCCCGGCTGTTACGAGTGTCACAGCCTGATCGACCCGTATGGTTTCGCACTCGAACAATACGACGTACTCGGTCGAATCCGCCCGACGCCCGTCGACACGAAAACAAAACTGATTGGAGGCGAAGAGATTGCCGGTATCGACGGCCTGCGGGACTACCTGCTGATCGCCCGTCGCGACGACGTCGTCCGCCAGTTCTGCCGCAAACTCCTGGGCTTCGCCCTGGGCCGAGAAGTACAGCTCTCGGACGAGATCCTGCTGGCGGATATGCTCACAACTCTGGAAGCTAACGACTACCGGTTCCAGACTGCCGTCGAAGCGATTGTTGACAGCCCGCAGTTTCAAAACATCCGTGGTTCATCGCAGACTACAGGAGTTTCAGAATGAGCTTTCCATCGGATGAGTCTCGGATTGAGCGAATCAATCGCGACCTGGCACGGTCACAGCGTAGTAAGAGTCCCGCAGAAAAAATCGAGCTGATCAGTCAGGCGAATTCCTGGGTTCGCCGACTGGTTTGCGAGGACGTGCGAAACGAACATCGCGATTGGCCGGAGGAGCAGAGTGCCTGTGAAGTTGCATGGAGAATGCTTGAGGCAAACCTGATGGCACGAGCCGACTTCGATAGATTGTGGAATCGGACAGCTCAACACTGACAACGCCTGCCCCCGCACAAATTCCAATTGGACATGCGAGGCCCCAAATGAGTCATCAACTCTCCCGTCGAACAATGCTGCGTGGTCTGGGCGTCAGTATGGCGCTGCCGTGGATGGAATCGTCTCGTGTCTGGGGCGATGAGCCTGCCGGGCGCGAGCCGTCCAGTCAGGCGCCGGTGCGGATGGCGATTCTGTTTTCCGGCTGCGGCTACCATCGCACAGAATGGTGGGCCAGGGGCCAGGGGCCGGAGATGGAACTCGGTCGCGTGCTGCACCCGCTCAACGACTTCCGTGACCGAATGGTCTTCATCCGTGGGCTGTACAACGCCGAAGCACTCAAGGGCAACATCCACAGTTCGCAGACCGGCAACCTGCTCTCCGGAGCCCCGCTGGCTGCTGGCGGCACGATCCGCTCGGGCACCAGCGTCGACCAGGTCGTCGCGCAGCGGATTGGCCATCAGACAAAGCTGCCGAGTCTCGTACTGGGCTGCGAGAAGGCCAACCCGTCGGTCCACAAAAACTACTCGATGCTCTACAGCTCGCACATTTCGTGGAGCAGCCCGACAACGCCGACGCCGCTGGAAGTCTACCCGGCTCTGGCCTTCGATCATCTCTTCAAAGACAAGGCCTCAAAGAGCGATCGCAGCGTTCTGGACGCAGTGCTCGCCGACGCCAACGACTTCCGCCGAGGCATCAGCCGGCTCGATCAGCAGAAACTCGACGAGTACCTGAACTCCGTCCGTGAAGTCGAACAGCGAATTGAACGAGCCGGCAAACGCGGCGAACTGCAGGGCTGGCGACCGACGCTGACCGAACCGGACATGCCGCGTCCCAAAGACGGCTACCCGCAGGACATCGTCGAGCACATGAAGCTGATGTCCGACATCCTGGTCCTGGCCTTTCAGACGGACACCACCCGCGTCTGCACACTGAAGTTGAACAACGACCACGGCACCCTGCGTTTCCCGCACCTGGGCGTCGACTACATGATCCATCACCTGCTGAGCCACAGCGACACCGAAGACTGGCTCAAGGTCAACCAGTTTTTCCTCGAACAGATGGCCTACATCGCCAGGCGGCTCGACGCGATTCAGGAAGGCGAACGCACGGCCCTGGACAACTCGATGATCATGCTGTGTTCGAGCATGCTCAACGGCCACCACGACGCTTCCCAGTTGCCGGTCGTGCTGCTCGGCGGCGCCGGCGGCCAGCTCAAAGGCGGCCAGAACCTCGACTACCTGCAGAATGAAAACCGCCAGATGTGCCGGCTCTATCTCAGCATGATGCAGAAGATGGGCGTCCAACTCGAAGCGTTCGGCGATGCGAGGGAACCGCTCACGGACGTCTAACGGAAGCCTTCTTGCGCAGACTGCAGTTCCTCAGCCCATGCCGAAACAAGCAGCGCGTTTCGATCTCGACTGGCTCCTGCCGATCAAGTTGCCCTAAGCTCCCTGACCACTTGCCGCGTCCGCCTGCAGCGTGCATCCCGGCGGTCCCCAGCTGAGAATTCTCGACGTGACGAAACGGAGGTCGTCTCGTGACCACATGCGTTGGAGTCGGTCAATCTACGAATCCCAATTCGTCTTCCGCCGGGCGGGCAGCAGCACAGAAGGCGCTGGAGTCCGCGTCGCTGGGACAAATTGACCTCGCACTGGTATTCGCCACCGCCAAACACCAGCTGGCAGCACTGCGTGACGGAATCCGCGAAGTCATCGGCCCGGATCCGCAGATCGTTGGTGGCAATGCCGTGGGAATCGTAACGAGAGATTCTCTGGGCTACGACGGGACGGAAGCCGGAGTCGCTCTGTTCTCGTCAGACAGCACGGTCTTCCACACTGCTCTTGCAGAGGAACTTGCGGGCAACGAGACCGAAACAGGAGCACGCCTCGGTCGGCAGCTGCTATCCAATCACCTGTCACCGGATGACGGACTCCTCCTCTTCTACGACACCGTCAACCTCACCACAGATCAATTGCGTCTGAACATGGCCACGCCATTGATCGAGGGCATGTCACAGGAGATTCCGACCTGGCCGAACATGGCGGGAATGGGACTGCTGGGAGACATGCAACTTCAGCCAACACAGCAACTGTTTGGCGATCGCATCACACAGCAATCGGCGATGGCCATCCAGTTCACCGGTGACCTGCAGATGGACACGGTCATCATGCATGGTTGTCGCCCGGCGGGTGACTATCACACCATCACGAAAACGGACGGGGCAGTCGTCCTCGAGATTGATCACCGCCCGGCCCTCGACGTCGTTGGAGAACTTCTCGGCGCGGACTCAGACATTGGCTGGGACGATTACGCATTCTTTGTCACGCTGGGAGTCAACAAGGGCGACCGTTACGGAGCCTTTCGTGAAGACGACTACGCGAATCGCATGTGCATCGGCGTTGATGAGCAGCGTCGCGGACTCATCATGTTTGAGAACGACCTGCGTGCCGGCTGTGACGTGCAGCTGATGAGACGCAGTCTGGACGTCGAGTACGTCGGACAACGCACTCGTTCTCTGCTGGCGAAGCTTGACGACCGGAAACCCGTGTTTGCTTTCTATATTGACTGCGCCGGACGGGCCGCCGCTTACTGCGGCCTTGACGAGGAAGACGCAGTCGAGGTCCAGAAGGCATTGCCTCCCGGAATCCCGCTGCTGGGAGTCTATTCCGGCGTCGAAATCGCCAGGGTGGCAGGCGACGTGCAGGCCCTCGACTGGACGGGCGTCCTGTGCCTGTTCAGTGAGCCTTAACACCCCATTCAGCCGGAGGCAGGCAATCCACGCACTCGCACGCCGGGTCCAGCAACAATGACCGATCCCGCTTCACCAGCCGACTCTGACCGCGAGTCGCTCGAAAAGCAGCTCGCATATTATCGCCAGCGTGTCGATGAACTGGCTGGTCAGACGGTGATTGCCGACTCGAATCTGTCGCGTGCCCGACGGGAACTCAAGCAGCGGCGACAGAGTCTGGCTGTGCTTTCAGATCTGCATCGGACGGTTCGCACAGACATGTCTCAAGAAGAGATTTCGGATCGGACGATCGCCCGGTTTCACGACGACCTGAAAATGGATCGCACGGTGCTCCTCATGCGCGACCGCGAAACGTTTCGACCGGTCGCCTGGCGGGGCTTTGACGAAGAAGCCGAGCATCATCTGTCGCAACTTTCACTCCCGCTCAACCCGGCCGACACATGCGTTCTTGTCACCAGGGCCACGCCAGGCACAGATAGCATTCAGCAGTTGCGTGATGGGCTGAGCATCCCGTTCTTTGTCGCAACGGACGTCAAAGTCAACTCGACCGTCGCTGGCGTCATCATCAGTGGGCGGATGCGAGAGCAGAAACCGTTCTTTCCGCCCCTCAGCGCAGGCGATGCCGCAACACTCGAATCGGTCGCCGGCTTTCTGGGGGCCGCACTTGAGAATGCCCGGCTCTTCAACCATGCCCGGGATATGGCCCTGTCGTTCGCCCGGTTCGTGCCGCGGGAGTTTCTGCAGTTTCTCAATCGAGACAGCATTCTCGACGTCCAGCTGGGAGATCAAACGCAGCAGGAGATGACCATCCTGTTCTCGGACATTCGATCCTTCACGACGATCTCCGAACGAATGTCCCCGCGAGAGACCTTCGATTTCATCAATCGTTATCTGCGATACGCGGCCCCCGTCATCCAGCAGAACGGCGGCTTCATCGATAAGTACATTGGCGATGCCATCATGGCTCTATTCGCAGGCGGCCCCGACGCAGCGGTCCGCGCCGGCATGGAACTGCAACTTGCCGTTTCCCGCTTTAACGACAGCACTGCCGTTGCCGGTCACCCGCCCATCGCCGTCGGTGCCGGACTCCACACGGGCACACTGATGCTTGGAACGATCGGCTTTGACGAGCGAATGGAAAGCACTGTCATCGCCGACGCCGTCAATCTGGCCGCCCGGATGGAGGGCCTGACAAAAATGTATGGAGCCTCCGTTCTGATCAGCGGCGAATGTCTTGAACTTCTGGAGTCACCAGAATCGTTTCCTCACCGTCTCGTCGACATCGTTCGCGTTAAAGGCAAGCAGGCACCAGTTCGAGTCTATGATGTGTTCGCCGGAGATTCCGAACCCAGACGGCAGGCCAAACACGAGACGTCAACAGCCTTCGCTTCAGCTTTTCAGGCCTACTGTGCCGGCGACTTCCGCAACGCATCCCGGCAATGGCGAGACGTCCTGACCAGTCACCGCGATGACGTCGCAGCTGCTCTGCTGCTTAAACGCTGTGAACAGTTCCTTGCCGCCCCGCCGGATGACGACTGGTGCGGCATCACGTCTCTTGACCACAAGTAGTAGCCCACCAGGAATCCGCCTCAGGCCAGCAGTTCCTCGATCGGACTGCCTGTAATGAGCGGACGCGGACGATCGGTCTGATCGTAGAGAACCGTTTCCGGTTCGATGCCCAGCAGGTGGTAGAGCGTCGCCGCAAAATCGGCCTGGTCGCGCGGGGACTCGGCTGGGTAAGCGGCAGAATTGTCCGACGCTCCGAAAACCGTTCCGGGAGCCGTCCCGGCTCCGCAAAGAGCCAGTGAATAGACCCACGGCCAGTGATCGCGGCCCGAGCGGCTGTTGACGGCAGGCGTCCGGCCAAACTCCGCGTTGACAACCACCAGGGTGTCGTCAAGCAGCCCGCGCTGATTGAGATCAGTCACCAGACCGTGCAAAGCGGCGTCGAACGTCGGAGCCAGCGACTTCTTCATCTTGTTGAAGTTGTCGCTGTGCGTATCCCACGAGCCGCTGGGGGTGTGGCAGTAGCTGACGTTGACAACCGGAACACCGGCTTCGATCAATCGCCGAGCGAGGACGCAGCGCTGGCCAAACTCCGTCCAGCCGTACGACTGCCGCAGAACCATCGACTCGGACGAGAGATCGAACGCCGATCTGGTCGCGACCGAACTCAGCAGCGAAAACGCTCGCTGATAGAACTGGTCGAGATCCACAGCGTCAGCAAAGCCGTCGAGCATCCGCCGCTGTTCATCAATCTGCCGCAGCAGAGTCTGACGATCCCCGATGCGGGAAGACGTCAGCTCGTCAGTCGGTTGAACGGCTTCAATGCGAACATCTTCGTCAAGCAGCTTCTGGTCAACGGGAAAGTGCGCGTGGCGGGCGCCGAGAAATCCTGGCAACTGGCCGTGCAGTGTCGTCCCGTTGCTGCGCCGCATCAGCGGCCCGATCCGCACCCAGCCGGGCAACTGATTCTGCGACGGACGGACAGCGTCGACCACCGCTCCGAAAGGAGGAAAGTCGGCCACCGACGGCGGGAAGTCCCGCTGCGGCGTTCCGGGCGGATGCTTGTGTCCCGTGTTGGCCGGGAGGCTCGCCGTCACATGATTTGGATTCGAATGCGACATCGAGCGGATAATTGCCAGGCGATCCGCCAGCGTAGCGCACTGTGGCAGCAATTCGGAGAACTGCACGCCAGGCAGCGAAGTCGAGATCGCACCGAACTCGCCCTTCACTGCCGACGGCCCGTTCGGCTTTGGATCGAACGTCTCCTGCTGAGGATGCCCACCGTGCAGATAGAGCACGATCATCCGCTTCGCCCGCCCGAACGAACCGTTTCCTGACGCCGCCAGCGCCTGATTCCGCAGCAGCTCCGACAGCGACAGTCCGAACAGACCGCCCAGTTTGATCGCATTTCGCCGTGAAACCCGCTGCTGCATCACTTCGCCTCACAAAGTAGCCATCTCGCTCCGCCAGGATGAGCCGCCGTGACTTGCTGCCTCTGAAAGCCAATTCTGCACAGTATGCGGTCGGCGGCTGCGAGAAAACACGAAATGAGCCCAGTTCTGAGACACCCACGTCGCCATCTTGACCACTGCTGGGTTGCGTTTCGATCGCGGAGCGATCAACGACTTTGGCTGGTCGACGGTTTCTTGCCTATCGCCGAAAACGTTCGCCGTCGGGGTGCTGGGGGCTGACGACCCAGGGGTCTCCGTGGTCGTGGTAGCCGCCCTTCTCCCAGAAGCCGGGCTGGTTGTCGGCGGTCAGCTCAAGCGCTTTGAGCCACTTGGCACTTTTCCAGGCGTACAGCTTCGGAACGATCAGCCGCAGCGGGCCGCCGTGGTCAGCGTCGTGGCGGTCGGCGACGAGAACGTCGGCATCGTCGAGATCCGCCAGCGGCAGATTCGTCGTCCAGCCGAAGTCGTAGCCCTCCGCGACGACGAACTTCGCTTCGGGAAGCGGCTCGGCTTTTTCGAGCAGAGTTTTGATCGAGACGCCTTCCCACAGATTGCCGAGTCGTGACCAGGTCGTCACGCAGTGAAAGTCGGCGAAGACCTTCACGCGAGGCAGTTGCTGGAACTCGTCCCACGTCACCTTGAACGGACTCTTCACGAGGCCGCGGACCTCGAACGTCCAGTCGCCGAGAGACACTCGCGGAACGGTCGACGCGTGCAGAACCGGCCATTTTCGAGTCCGGGTCTGCCCCGGCGGGATGCGGTTCTGACGGTGCGTGTCTTCGCTGATGATGACGTCGTCGTCCCAGCCGGCTGGGCCAGGAGCGTCGCCGGGCTGGTATTTCGGGTCGGAAGAATCGGTGGTCATCGAACACCCCCCTTCGGCACGGGTTGTTTGACGCAGATCGTCGTCGTTTAACGCCCAGCCGCAGGCGACGGCTACCAGAACAGTTGAAAGTTGTCGGGTGGCCGTCGCCTGCGGCTGGGCGTTAAACAAAGGTCGCGACGCGTGGCTGGCAGCTTCGTGCCGCGTTGAAGTTTCCCAGCACGTCCGCTGGCCAGCAAGGTCACTGCTCACCAGCAAAACGTGACAGAAAACTCATCTGGACTCGGTTTCTGATAACCGCGACTCTCCGCCCGGTGTAACACTTTCGGGCTGCGGTTACGCACCGTCGGAAGCAACTCAGACGACGATTTCCTCGACATTCTTACCAGCCATGTCCACCGAAGATCGATACCTCGTGACCGGAGCTGGCGGCTTTATCGGCAGCCATCTCGTCGAAGCCCTGCTCCGTCGCGGCCATCGCGTGCGCGCCTTTGTGCGGTACACGTCGAACGCGAACAAAGGCTGGCTCGACGACATTTCGCCCAACCTGAAGGAGCGGCTGGAGTTCTTCCACGGGGACATTGCCGACGGTCGCGCGGTCATGGAAGCCTCCCGCGACTGCTCCCGAATCTTCCATCTGGCAGCGCTGATCGGCATTCCATACTCGTACGTCGCTCCGCAGAGCTACGTGACGGTCAACGTCCAGGGCACACTGAACGTGCTCGAAGCCGCGAGGACACATCAGCTCGAACGCTGCATCGTGACGTCGACCAGCGAGGTCTACGGGACGGCGCTGTACACGCCGATCGACGAGAAGCATCCGCTGCAGGGACAGTCGCCGTACTCGGCCACGAAGATCGGCGCGGACCATATCGCGCTCAGCTATCACAAGGCGTTCGACCTGCCGGTGACCGTTGTTCGCCCCTTTAACACATTCGGGCCGCGCCAAAGCACGCGGGCGATCATTCCGACGATTATCACGCAGGCCCTGCAGCGAGACGTGATCGAAGTCGGCAGCCGCAACCCCGTCCGCGACATGGTTTTCGTCGAGGACACAGCGAACGGCTTCATCGAGTGCGGCGAGTCGGAAGCGTGCATCGGCGAGGTCACGAATCTCGCAACGAACGTTGGCGTGTCGATCGGTGACCTGATTGACCGAATCCAGAGCCTCGCCGGAACCAGCCTGCCCGTTACCGAACGCGACGAACGGAAGCGGCCCGAGAAAAGCGAAGTATTCACGCTGCTGGGATCGGCGGAACTTGCTAGAGAACGCTGTGGCTGGACGCCGCAGGTGACGCTCGACGACGGTCTGCAGCGCACCATCGACTGGTTTCGTAATTCCCAACCCAGGGACGACGTGGGGGAATATCGAGTATGAGAGCTGTGATTCTGGCAGGAGGCCGCGGAACCCGACTGGCTCCGTACACAACCGTCATCCCGAAACCGCTGCTGCCGATTGGCGAGCGTCCGATCCTCGACCTCGTCCTGCACCAGCTGGCGGACGACGGTTTCACTCACGTCACGCTGACGCTCGGCTACATGGCCGACTACTTCAAAGTCTTCCTCGCCCAGCGGCCTGAACTTCACGAGCGTCTGAAGATCGACTTCATCGAAGAGACGAAACCGACAGGGACTGCCGGCTCGCTCGCGATGGTGCCGAACCTCGACGAGCCGTTTCTCGTGATGAACGGCGACATCCTCACCGACCTGAGTTACGCGGACCTGTTCCGCTTCCACCTCGAGCAGGATGCGGCGCTGACGATCGCAGCTCATCAGAAGCAGGTGAAGATCGACCTCGGCGTCCTGGAAATCGCCGGCGACGGCCGACTGACGGACTACATCGAAAAGCCAACGAAAAGTTACTCGGTCAGCATGGGCATCTACGTGTACCGGCCCGACGTGCTGGAGATGGTCCCCAAAGGCGAGTACCTCGACTTTCCGACTCTGGCGCTGAATCTCAAGAACGCCGGTCGCAAAGTGCTCGCCTGGAAGACCGACGCGACCTGGCTCGATCTCGGTCGTCCGGAAGACCTCCAGGAAGCGACAGAGCTGTTCGCCGAACACGAGTCGCAGTTCACTCTCCGCGCGGCATAAGGCGACTGACGGCAGCAGTAAAGTAGCCATCTCGCTCCGTCGAAATGAGCCGATGCCAGAACAAACGGATTCGCTACGGATAGCGTGCGAAGCCGGCGCCCGCTCTTGTCGCGGAATCTCGGTAGAAAGCGTTTCGTGACAGCGGCTCTTTTCGCCGAGCGAGATGGCAACACTAAGCTGCTCACTTGAGCTGCGGTCGTCGTGCCCAATTGAATCGTTAGAGCCTGCTCGATGCCGAAAGCGCTGGTCATCGCCGGAACGTCGTTCATCGGACGTCACGTCTGCGACCACCTGCAGGCAATCGGCTGCGAGGTCGTCGCGACGTCGCGGCGAGCGCCGGTGAATCTTCCCGTCGAATGCATCACCTGCGAGCTGACCGACCGTGTCTCTGTCGAAGCCGCGATTCGCAACTCAGCACCCGACTGGATCATCCAGTGCGGCGGAGCGACCTCGAGCCGCGACCCACGCGAGCTATACCTGACTCACGTCGATGGCACACTCAACGTCCTTGAAGCCGCGCGAGAATTTGCTCCCAGTGCGGCGATCTGCCTCTTCGGCAGCGCGGCGGAGTACGGCCCAGTTGCCGCAGAGCGTCTCCCCGTCAGCGAAGATTGTCCGTGTCAGCCGACGACATTCTTTGGAGCGTCGAAACTCGCACAGACACATCTCGCTCAAGCTGCTGCGGCCACGAACAACCAGCAGATCGTCATCGTGCGTCCGTTTAACGTGATCGGGCCCGGTCTCCCGGACTTCTACTTCGCCTCGTCGCTCGCCCGCCGTTTGCTCAAGCTCAAGTCAGAAGGAGCGCCACCCGGAACGCTGTTCGACGTCTTCAACGCAGACTCAACTCGCGACTTCATCGATGTTCGAGACGTTGCGGGCGCTGTCTCCACCCTGCTCCGCGGCCTGGCATACGCGAAGACCGCTCACCCCCAGATCATGAGCGGTGACGTCTTCAATCTGGCAACAGGAATCGAAACGCCGCTGCTGAATGCAGCGACCCTGCTTGGTGAACTCGCAGGAGGCTATGAACCGCAACCGGCCGGAGCAGTCGAATCCCGCGGCGGAATCGTGAGGTCGATCGGCGACACATCAAAGCTCCGGCAGACATGGACCTCATTTCTGGGCACCAGTTCTCCTGCCGCAACCGCCCCCTGCTTTCCGCAGTTTTCGTGGCAGACGAGTATTCGCGACATGTGGTCATTCATGACGAAGAACGTCTAACACGATCCGCCTTTGCGTCATTGACGAAACGGGCCAGTTGAAGTGCAGAAGGCCGAAACCAGGAGCCTTGCACACTTGCGGTCAGTCGCCTGGAGTGTGCCGCGACGCTCAGTCGTCGAAGGTTCCACCCGCGCCGCACCTGATTCATCACTCAACCTGTGAAGCGAGTCATGCGATTGACGGAGACGTCGTCCGCAGTGTGCCACTCGCGTTGAATGCCTACCATCCCCGAAGTGTTCACTCAAATCATCGACTTCCGCTGAACGAGGCTCGCGCGAATGAAACTGCTGTTGACCAACGATGACGGTATCGATGCCCCGGGAATCGCTGCCCTGGCCGAGGTGGCCGCGCAGTTCGGCGAGGTGTTCGTCGTCGCTCCCGACATGGTGCATTCCGGCTGCGGGCACCGCGTCACCTCGGAAGGGCCGATCTCGATTGACGAACGAGGCTCCGGTCGCTGGGCGATCAGCGGGACGCCCGCGGACTGCGTTCGCGTTGCCTTGTGGAAGCTCGTCCCGGATGCCGACTGGGTCCTCTCTGGAATCAACGCGGGCGGAAATCTGGGTGTCGATGTCTTCATGTCCGGCACCGTGGCTGCCGTTCGAGAAGCAGCTCTGCACGCAAAGCCCGGCATCGCGCTCAGCCAGTACAAGAAGAGTGAAACTCAATGGAACTGGGCACGAGCCGCTCGACTTGCAGAACAGACCATCGCGAAACTACTCGCAGAGAAGCTGACACCAGGCAGTTTCTGGAACGTCAATCTCCCGGATCATGGCGCCGAACAGACCTCACCCGAGTTGCGCCACAGTCCGCTGAACCCTCTGCACCTGCTGATGAACTTTGACGAGCACGACGGCGGCGTTCGCTACACCGGCAACTACCACGATCGCCCAAGGACTCCGGGAGACGATGTCGACGTCTGCTTCTCCGGCCATGTCGCCATCACCGAGATGAGCGTGTGGTAGCCACATCGGCCCCGTAACGACTCGCATTATCCGCTCCTCACGTACTGGAATCGCTGCGCCCGCCTGAAATTGTTTTACTGTCGAGCATCCCCGGCAAAGTCGAGCCGACGTGTGGTCGCGGCATGAGTGAGGGCGCCCTCGGATCACAGTCGACGGTCTAAAACCGCCTGGTGTTACGGCTCGGCATTTTCCGACTGACTGGCGGAGTACTGGCGGGTCAGCTCTTCGGCCAGAGAGAGGGCTTCGTCGGTGGTTTTGATTTCCAGATTCAGCTGCGCGTCGCGGACGGTGTCGAGGATGGGTTTGAACTCGGGGCCTGGTTTGTGGCCTCGGGCGATGAGCATTCTGCCGGTGAGCAGGGGCGGCGGGTTGATGTCGTCTGCGGTGTGCTGAGCCAGAAAGTCGATGCAGAAGGCGGCGTCGGCTGGCTCCAGGTCGCGCGACAGCCGGTCGGCCTGCTCCAGCTGGAGCAGACTGGCGGCCAGCGGTTCGGCGAAGGTGCGTTTCAGACGAGCGAGGCTCAGGGCGGCGGCATCTCGCAGGGCGTGGCGGTGGGTTGTGAGCCAGACGGCGTCGGCAATCTCTCGGTTCGACAGCCTGAGGCGACGGCCTGCCGTGTCGATGGCGGCGGCTTCGTCACCCGCGAGCTTCCGCACATCGGCCACGGCGGCAAACACTGCGGCGAGTGCGACTGAAAATTCAGCTTCGCCAAGCAGTCGAAGATGCGTCAGCAGACGCGACCATTCGGTCGGACATTCTTCAACCGCCTGCAGCTCGGGCAGAACCTGCGGCAGCAGGCCCACGTCCGCCGTCAATTGGAGCGCCCGGTCGCGATGTTCGTGTCCCAGCATCCGCCGCAGTTCGGCAGCGATGCGTTCGGCGCTGACGACATCAATCTGCGGAGCCATCGAGCGGACGGCTGACGCGGTGTCTTCATCCAGATGGAACTCGAACGTTGCCGCGAAGCGCACAGCGCGGAGCATCCGCAGCTTGTCTTCCTGCATTCGCGCCGCGGGATCGCCGATGGCTCGGATGAGCCCGGCAGCGAGATCTCGCTCACCACCGACGAAGTCGAGCACGCGATCGGCCAGCGGGTCGAAGAACATTCCGTTGATTGTGAAATCGCGGCGTTTCGCGTCTTCAACAGCCGTGCAGAACGACACGGAGTCCGGTCGGCGTCCGTCGAGATAGTCGCCGTCCGTCCGAAAGGTCGCGACCTCGACCTGGCCAGCGGCTTTGGGCCCCAGCACGACGATAACTCCGAAACTCTCGCCAACTGCCAGCGTTCGACGGCGTCCGAACAGTTCTCGCACCTGCTCCGGTCGAGCATTCGTGGCGACGTCGTAATCCTTGGGCGTTCGTCCCAGCAGCAGGTCGCGAACGCACCCGCCGGCCCACAGAGCTTCGTATCCGGCGTCGACGAGGCGTTGCACGACCTGCGTGGCGAATTCGAGTTGGGCGTCGGGAGTCATGCGGCGTTACAGCTTGATGTTGCGATACGGCAGGGCGAGCTAAGCTCTCGCTCGATCAACGGACGCGGAGTGTACGTCTCAGCGAGGATGCTGAGCGACCGTCGCCGCCGCGTCAGTCATTGAACCGCCCACACTGGAATTCACGATGTCTCGATTCCGCGTTATCAGTACTGCCCTGCTCTGCTGCTGCGTTTCTGCATCCGCGTTTGCCGCCGACTTTCACGTCTACTATCTCGGCGGCCAGTCCAACATGGACGGTTACGGCTACGTCGACCAACTCCCGGCAGAGCTGAACACGCCCGTCGATGGCGTCTGGATCTTTCACGGAAACACAGCCCAGGACGCACATCCGGTTGATGGACGCGGTGTCTGGTCGATGCTGAAGCCGGGCCACGGGGTCGGTTTCAAGTCGGACGGCCAGACCGCTCAGCACTCGAATCGGTTCGGCGTCGAACTGACACTCGGTCGGCGTCTGAAGGAGATTTACCCGGACCGGAACATCGCCTTCGTGAAGTATTCGCGCGGCGGAACGTCGATCGCGATCGAGGCAGCGCGAAACTTCGGCTGCTGGGATCCGGACTTCACCGACGGCGAAGGTGAGGCCAAAGGCGTCAATCAGTACGACCATTTTCTGGCGACTGTCCGCAATGCAACGACCGCTCGCGACATTGACGGAGATGGGACCGACGACCGGCTGATTCCCGCCGGCATTGTCTGGATGCAGGGTGAAAGCGACGCCGGCAGTCAGGAGATCGCCGATCGCTACGAAGCGAATCTCAAACGCCTGATAGACCTGATCCGGGCCGCCTGGAGAGTTGATGATCTGCGCGTCGTCGTTGGCCGCATTTCCGATTCCGGCAACGACAAGACCGACGGCAAAGTCTGGGACTTCGGCAAAACCGTCCGTGAAGCTCAGCGAGCCTTCTGCGAGAAAGACGGCAACGCGGCACTCGTCACTTCAACCGACCAGTACGACTACTCGGACCCGTGGCACTACGACACGGCCGGTTACATCGACCTCGGGATTCAATTCGCCAACGCGCTGGCCGGTTAGTTGCCGGAAGCGCCAGAGAAATAGCGGGCCATCAACGCGGTTTTCCGCAGGTGGCCCGAGAACAATCGCGCGTAGCTGGATTCAGTAGTTCCAAGTTTGGTGATTGCCATAACTCATGAGCCTGGTTGCCATTCGGTCGCTGGGAGGGAGCCATCGTGGAG
>Ga0209578_10002733_pt1 | contig 14173 bp, 5 predicted proteins | sample tdAd472_FD_187127 | JGI IMG/M metagenome (GOLD analysis project Ga0209578, IMG submission 187127) | Marine sediment microbial communities from the Atlantic coast under amendment with organic carbon and nitrate - tdAd47.2 (SPAdes)... | ecosystem: Environmental > Aquatic > Marine > Coastal >...
CCGTCCGCCCGGGTGTGGGCAGATGGTGTATCAGGTAAAGCGATTGGGCGAGTTCTTCGATCGGGCCCCGGTCATCAAAGAGGCCCGCGTGACGGCAGAGCTGACCAAGCCGCGCGAGCTGCTCTACGTGGGCGAGCAGTCGATCGAGGTCGGCACAGCCGTCGTCAATGCCGAGGGCAAGTTCGCGGGCATCGTGGTGACCCAGCTCCCGGGTTCCGAGGAGATGGAGGCCGCCGGCGGGTTCGGCTCGAATTTCTCCGACTCCTACATCTGGGCGATCCTGCCGCCGGCCGAGGTTGCCAAGGCGACGCGCGACGCGATGTCGCTGCTCGAAGAAGAGGAGTGATCCCGGATCAGTGTGCGGATCAGTTTGCAGGCTGGGGCGCGATACGGCGCATGCGGATGCCGTCGGCGTTGGGGCCGTAGTACGCGGGCAGGTCAGTGATTTTCGTAAAGCCCGCCGAGGCGTACAGATTGATCGCCGACTGGTTGGACTTGCGGACCTCGAGATACACCCGCCGAACGTCCTCGGCCTCGAGCGTTTCCAGTGACCAGTTGAGCAGCGCCCGCCCAATGCCCTTGCCCGCCATGTCCGGGGAGACCGCGACCGAATACACTCGGCCAGAGCGCCAGCGGAGGTGCGAGCGGATGAGCCCGACGCACCAGCCGGCGACGACGCCATCGATCTCGGCGATGCCCACGCGGGCGCGCGGGTTGCCGATGAGCCTGCGGATCTGGCCGAGCGAGAAACGGTCCTGCTCGTCGGTGAAAGCCTGGTTCTCGACGCCGATGATGGCAGCCGCTTCTTCGATGGTCGCCCGGCGGACGGTCATGTTGGACTGCATGGCGACCTCCGCGACCTGGCTGGACCTCCGCCGCTGCGTCAGTGTGCGCACAACCGCGGTCTCGGGCGAGCCGGTCTCAGGGCGGGGCCTGCGGGCGATGGTGTGCTTGGCAAGCATCCGCGAGGGACGATAACTGGTTTTGGTGTATCGCAGCGAGGCGATGCCCCAGTCGTCGCCCGCGTTGATCTCGGTCGCGCCAGCGAAGTTGATCCGGCAGAACTCGGAGTAGATGAACTGCGGGGCACCGGCCAGCCCGGGCTCGGTCTTCTCGACACAGACCACGCCCATGGTGGGGCTGAGCCATTCACCGATCGTAAAGCCCACGAGACGCCCTGCGACGCGGACAGCCATCGATTCAAGACCAAGCGGCTCAATAAGCTCGAGGAATCGGATCGTGCTCTGCTCGTCGCGCTCGCGGAGGATGTCCACGCCCATCAGCCGCTCATTGGCCTCGCCCTCGTGGCGGATGTCGGCCGCCTCCCGCCACTGGGCGAGCAGGCTGACGCACTCGGGGATGTCCTCGGCGCGGATGGGGCCGGTGGTTATGTCCGGGTTCTCGCGCATGAACTTGCTGCGGAGCTTGCGTTTGCCCTTGAGGTCGCCGCCAGCCAGTTCGACGAGGTCGTCCCGGGGGTAGACGTAGTCGCCGTGCATCGTCTCGGCGGCCAGATCCATCCAAGTGGTGCCCAGGATGCTCTGGACCATCTCCTCGGAGACGTACTCGATGCGGGAGCGCTCGATGCCCGGGCCATCTGCGTTGTGGGCATCCATGATGGCAAAGCTCGCCTCGACCGCGTCGGGCAGGCGCCAGGCCTCGGTGGGGCTGAGCGGCAGCGGCGGGAGCATCATGGAAAGGTCGCCGTCGGCGGCACTGAAAAGGCAGAGATGCCCCTCGATCATCGCTTTGCGGAGCTGGAGGGGTTCGCTCCAGCAGAGCGAGGCCGTGAACGAGGCGTCCGAAACAGGCTCGGCCAGGCTCGCCAGAGCGGCAGCGAAGAGGGGTTGGTCGTCGATTGTGATCTGAGAGAGCGAGGCGTCCGTGGCCACCGAACACGCGTGGTGCTCGTGCCTGAGAACAGTGTTTTGAATCATCGGGTGCCCGAAGGCTCTTTCCGTGGTCGGCATCCAGTGCCTGTCCGGTGGGAGTGCTCGGCCTTTCGCGACCGCTCGACTCCTACGGAAACAATCATCGGATGGGTCGGGTCAGTCGTCAAGTGAAGGAAAAGAAATCCACGCTCGCCCGTCCGAGATTCATGGTTCTCTGACCTCACCGGATGGGGTTAGACTGCAGGGTCATGCATGAGACCGAACCGACCATCCCCGCCGGCCCCCTCGGCTGCCAAATCGAGCTCGAGTACAACGACCGTGTGAACTTTGTGGTCCAGCAGTCGGGCACGCCTCTGATCGATGCGGTCGTGCTGACCAACACCTCCGAGGAGACGTTCGAGGACCTCGTCGTCACCGCCGAGGTGGTCTCGGGCGAGGCCGAGCCATGGGTCGGCAGGCTCGCCCGGCTGGATCCGGGCGTGACCGCACGCCTGCGTCCTGAACGCTGGCGCCTCGGGGCCGCAGCGCTGGCCAGCCGGACCGAGGGTGAACGCACCTCGCTTGCGATTACAGCCGAGGCCAACGGGCAAAGGGCCGAGGCCTCATTCGATCTCGATCTGCTCGCCTACGACCAGTGGCCCGGCGGCGGACACCTGCCCGAACTCACCGCGGCGTTCGTCACGCCCAATCACTCGCTCATCGCCGAGCTTCTCAGAGGCGCCCGGCGCATCCTCGGCGAGCGCGATGAACGCGACGCGATCGACGGCTACCAGTCCGCCAGCAGGCAGCGGGCCGCCTTAATCGCCGAGGCGTGCTTCCTCTCGCTGGCCGAGCAGAAAATCGGCTACATCAGCCCGCCGGCGAGCTTCGAGAAAGCCGGCCAGCGCATCCGCCTCGTCGACCGCGTGATGCGCGAACGCTTCGGGACGTGCCTAGATCTCTCGCTCATCCTGATGGCGATGTGGGAGCAGGCGGGGCTGAACACAGTGCTGCTGCTGCCCGAGGGGCACGCGATGCCCGCGTTCTGGACGCACGACAGCAACCTGCCCGAGACCGTGATCGACGAGCCGGCGCGGATCCGCAATCTGCTGGAACTCGGCGAGATCGTCGCGGCCGAGTCGACCCACATCACACACGATTCGCCGACATTTGCCGGCGCGGTCGAATCGGCGCGCCAGGCGATGAACAAGCCCGGCTCTGTGTTCTGCGCAATCGACCTGAAGGCCTGCCGAAAGCGGGGCATTCGTCCCTTGCCGCTGCGTGAGGACAACCTGCCGGGCATCGATCCGGTGGCCATCTCGGGCGAACGAGCCGTCGGCGACGCATCAGCGCTCGGGAGTGTGCTGCTGGCTGAGCGCGCCGATGCGGGGGTCGTATCGCCCAAGCAAGATGCAGAACCCGCCGAATCAGGGCACGAGCGGATCGCGCGATGGCAGAGCCGGTTGCTCGATCTCTCGCTGCGTAACAGGCTGATCAACTCGCGCGACACGCAGCGGACGCTGCCGCTCAACGTGCCCGATATCGCCAAACTCGAGGACATGCTCTCCTCGGAACAACGCCTGCGCATCCTGCCCAAGGTCGAGGGCGATGACGCGTTCCGCATGGAAGAACTCGAAGACAAACGCATCTACTCCGATTGCACCGCAGCCGACGCTCAGAAACGGCTGCTGACGATCTACCGCTCGGCGCTCTCGAGCATCGAAGAGACCGGCGCCAACCTCCTGCACCTGGCGCTCGGGACGCTTGTCTGGTACGAGACACCCTCGGCCGACACGCCCCGGCGAGCACCGCTCGTGCTCATCCCTATCCGTCTCGTGCGCACGTCCACCGGCGGCGGGTATGTCTACACGATCCAGCTCAGCGACGAGCCGGCCAAACCCAATATCACGCTCCTCGAAAAACTCAGCAACGATTTCGGCATCGATTCCAGATTACTGGCCGAGCTCCCCGAGGACGAGTCGGGCATCGATATCCCAATGGTCATGCGGAATTTCCGCAACGCCATCCGCGAGACGCAGCGATGGGAGGTCGAGGAATCGGCGCACCTGGGTCTCTTCTCGTTCAACAAGTTCCTGATGTGGCGGGATCTCAAAGAAAACCTGGGCGCTCTGCGTGAGAACCGTCTCGTTGATCATCTTGTTGAGCGGCCGGGCGAACAGTTCGATGACCGCCCGTTCCCGGATGCCAACACGCTCGACGAGACACTCCCGCCCGGCAGGCCCCTGTGTACGCGGGATGCGGACTCGTCGCAGCTCGTCGCCGTCTGCGCCGCCGCCGACGGGCGGAGCTTTGTCCTCGAAGGCCCGCCCGGCACGGGAAAGAGCCAGACGATCGCCAACATGATCGCCGACGCGCTAGCCAATGGCAAGCGTGTGCTCTTCGTCGCCGAGAAACTGGCGGCCCTGTCCGTTGTCCGCAAGCGACTCGAGCAAGACGGCCTCGGGCCGTTCAGTCTGGAACTCCACTCGGCTAAGGCATCAAAGAAAGAAGTCCTCGCGCAGCTCAAGGAGGCACTCGACGCCGAGGCGCCGATGCTCGGCAGCGAATGGAAAGCCCGCTGCAAACAGCTCGGGGTGACGCGTGAGCAGCTCAACACCTACGTCGAAGAACTCCACCGCAAACGCGGCTCGGGCGAGTCGCTCTACCGGGCGCTCGGGACACTCAACACCCTCGGCGAACAGCCCGAGGTTGCCCTCCCCGTCGAAGATCCGTCAACAATCACAGCCGAGCAGCTCGCCAATTGGCGCGAGTGTATCGAAGAATTAGCCCAGCGAAGCAAGCCCGTCATGCCGCCAAGCGAGCACTCGCTGCTCGGGATCGGTGTCTCGGAGTGGGACTTCGCGATGACCGATCGCGTGCGTGGTGCGATCGCACACGCTGATGAGGCGTTCGGCAAACTCGATCAATCTGCCCGCACATGGCTGACAAAAATCGGCTGCACGGATCTTGCCGACGAACAATCAGCCTCGGACATCGGTACGCTCTCGGAACTCGCCGTGCTGCTGGCAAAGTCGCCCTCGCCCGCGCCGGCGCTGCTGAGCGGTCGCGATGCCAAGGCCCTGCGCGAGCGTCTTGGCAACGCGATCAAACTCGGTCTTGAGCGTGATCAACTGCGAAACACGCTCGGCGAGCGATACCAGCCAGAGTTCCTGTCCATCGAGCACCTGCCGCATCTCGACGCTGCCAAGCGTGCGACGGATCAGATCTCGCTCATCCGCTTCTTCCGCGCCCGGTCCGTGCGGGGCAAGCTGCGCGTGTACGCCAGAGATAAAGTCCCCGCGCTGCCCGAATTGATCACCGATCTCGAGCGGGCGATACAAGCCAAGCGTTTGCAGGACGAACTGGCCGGCATGTCGGACCTGGCGGCCGCTCTCGGCCCGGCATGGCACAACGCCAACACCGATTGGGATGCACTGACCGCCATGCTGGAATGGGCCAACTCATTCTCAGCGCAACTGATGAAGCTCAGCCATCAGCCCGCCTTGTGCAAACAGCTCATCGTAGCCGCGTGCGACGCGTCGACAGTTATCGAGCGCGAGTGCAAAGCATTTGTCCGCGCGCACGGCGCATGGAAAGAAACGTGGTTGGCCTCGGCCCAGACTCTGGCAACCGATGACGAGCGTGCGTTCGGCCCCGATGCTCCCGGCTGGCTCGTGCGCGTGGCGAGAGTCCTCAATCGCTGGCCCGCCGGTCTTGATGATCTCAACAACTGGTGCGTCTACAACCGCGCTCGCGATGCGGCCAAGCAAGTCGGCCTCATCGATCTCGTCGACAAGTTCGAATCCGGCGACCTCCAGCAGGAACAGCTCGGCCCCGCGTTCGAGTCGAACCACGCCAGACGGTGGTTCATGGCCGTCGCCAACAGCGTGGAAGCCATACGCACATTCAACGCCGAGCTCCAGGAATCGCAGATCGAACGCTTCCGCTCGCTCGACAAAGACGTCATCGCAATGACCAAGGCCGTCGTCGCAGGCAAGCTCGCCGAGGTGTCTCCCTCGGCCACGGGCCGCGCATCGGCTCAGTCCGAGGTCGGGATACTCCGGCGAGAGCTCGAGAAAAAAAGCCGACACATGCCGACACGCCGGCTCATTGAGCGCCTGCCCAATCTGCTGCCCCGCCTTAAGCCGTGCTTCCTCATGAGCCCGCTCTCGGTCGCGCAGTTCCTTGATCCATCGATGCCCAAGTTTGACATCGTCGTATTCGACGAGGCCTCCCAGATCCCCGTGTGGGACGCAGTCGGCGCGATCGCACGCGGCAGCGAGGTCATCGTGGTGGGGGATTCAAAGCAGCTCCCGCCGACGAGCTTCTTCCGCTCGATCGAGGGCGATGACGACTTCGAGGAATCCGAGAGCGCCGTCGACGATATGGAGTCGATCCTCAAGGAATGCAACGCGTCCGGCGTTCCGGCCTTGCGTCTCAAGTGGCACTACCGCAGCCGGCACGAGAGCCTGATCGCATTCTCAAACTATCACTACTATCAGAACGAACTCATGACGTTCCCCTCGCCCGAGGAACGCTCGGACAGCATGGGCGTCTCGTTCCGCCACGTGCCCGAGGGCATCTACGACCGCGGCGGGACGCGCACCAACCGCATCGAGGCCGAGCGCGTCGTCAAGGACGTCGTCGCCATGCTCATCGATGAAGCCGACACCGACTCGATCGGCATCGTCACTTTCAACCAGGCGCAGCAGACACTCATCCAAGATTTGCTTGATGAGAAGCGTCGAGCGAATCCCGACATCGAGCGCTATTTCACCAACGAGGTCGAAGAGCCGGTCTTCGTCAAGAACCTCGAGAACGTGCAGGGCGATGAGCGCGACACGATCATCTTCTCAGTAGGCTACGGCCCGGACGACACGGGCAGGCCCTCCATGAACTTCGGCCCGCTCAATAAGGAGGGCGGCGAGCGCCGGCTCAATGTCGCTGTCACCCGCGCCAAACGCCGCCTCATGGTTTACAGCTCCATGACGAGCGACATGATCGACCTGCGCCGGACGCGCGTCACGGGCGTCAAACACTTCAAGCACTTCCTCGATTACGCCCAGCGTGGCCCCGAATCGCTCGAAGAGTTCCTCTGGACCGCCGCCGATGCCAAGACCGACACACGCTTTGAGCACGCGCTCCGCGACAAACTCATCGAACGCGGATACGAGGTCGACGAACGCGTCGGCTGCGCGGGCTACCGCATCGACCTTGCGATCCGAGACAAGAAAGTACCGGGGCGATACCTGCTCGGAATCGAGTGCGACGGGCCGCAATACCAATCGGCTCACACCGCGCGCGACCGCGACCGCACGCGGCCATCGGTCCTCAAGGGCCTGGGCTGGAATCTGCACCGCGTTTGGTCGACGCAGTGGCACATCTCCCCCGAGAAATGTCTCGCACAGATCGATGCCGCGGTCGTCCGTGTCCGAGAAGCCGAGTCCGGTTCGGATCAGCCTGACTCAGAATCAGAGTCCAGCAGCGCCCCGATTGTCGCCAGCGCCCCTGCCGCTGCACCCGCAAGTGCGCCAACAAAGAAGGCCAACTACGACACATACACACCGGCGACCCCCGGCAGGTCCCGCGTAGGCAAACGCGATATCTATGCACCCGAATGCGACGAGCTGCTCATGCGCTGGCTCAGCTCGATCATCGAGATCGAAGCGCCCGTGCTGCAAGAAGTCGCGATGCGCCGCCTCGCCGGCTTCTGCGATCTCGCCTCTGTGCGCGACCGTTTCCGCGAGCGGTTCGACGTGGTGCTGGGTCACATGATCGGGCGGGGCTATATCAAGTCCACCGGCAAGACGCTCTGGAACCCGGGCGATGAGCCGGATGAGTACCTTTCCGCGCGCGCGCCGGGTGATGATGCCGACAGCAAACGCGATGCGGACCAGATCCCACCCGAGGAATACAGGGCGGCCGCGGTCTTGGTTGTTCGCGAGCAGTTCGGGCTTCCCCGGCAGGATCTCGCCAAAGAAGCCGCGATCAAGCTCGGCTTCAGTCGGCTCACCTCGACACTGGCGCCGTTTATCGACAGAGCCATCGAGAGGGCCATCACCGAAGGCCGCCTCTCGGAAAGCGATGGCATTGTCAGTCTGGGCGGCTCAGTCTCGTCGTAGAATCAGGCATCGATGTATCAAGGGCAATCGCCCAGCAAGCCTGCCGGTGTACACCAAAAGGTGTAAGCCCTCAAAGGCCACCAAGGAGACGCCCATGTTCATGCGCATGGTTTACGACGACAAGCTCGCACAGGCTGCCTACCTCATAGGTTGCCAGAAAACGGGCGAGGCGATCGTCATCGACCCGGAGCGTGATGTCGACCGCTACATCGATCTCGCCAAAGCCAACGGATTGCGCATCGTCGCAGCGGCCGAGACACACATCCACGCCGACTTTGTTTCCGGCTCACGCGAACTCGCCGAGCGCATCGGCGCCAAGGTCTACGTCTCAGACGAAGGCGATGCCGATTGGAAATACCAATGGCTCGACAAGAAGCTCGGCGGCGGCAGCTACGACCACACGCTTCTCAACGACGGCGACACGTTCTCCGTCGGTAACATCGACTTCAAAGTCATCCACACGCCCGGACACACGCCCGAACACATCGTCTTCGTCGTGACAGATCGCGGCGGGGGCGCGACCGAGCCCATCGGCGTCGCCACCGGTGACTTCCTCTTCGTCGGCGATCTCGGCAGACCCGATCTGCTCGAGTCGGCCGCCGGTGTTGCAGGCATGATGGAACCCTCGGCCCGCCAACTCTTCACCACACTCAAGAAGCTCGACTCGATCCCGGACTACGTCCAAGTCTGGCCCGCCCACGGCGCCGGCAGCGCCTGCGGCAAGGCGCTCGGGGCCGTCCCCACAAGCACCGTCGGCTACGAGAAACGCTTCAACCCCGCGATCAAGGCCGCCACCAGCCAGCAGAACTTCGTCGATTTCATCCTCGAAGGCCAGCCCGAACCGCCTCTGTACTTCGCCAACATGAAGCGCGACAACAAGCTTGGCCCGCCCGTGCTGGGCGGCTTGCCGACACCGCCGCGCGTCACAGCCGGCGCACTACGCCACCTGGATACAAAGACCATCACGCTTATCGACACCCGCCCGTGGGACGAGTTCCGCAAGGGCCACGTGCCGGGCTCGCTCTGGCTGCCGATGGGCAACTCATTCAACACGTTCGCCGGCTCGTTTGTTCGCGATACCGACGAGATCTATCTCATCATCGATCCAGCCAAGCTCGTAGAAGCCGTGCGCGATCTCATCCGCGTCGGCCTCGACCACCTTAAAGGCTGGTTCGACGCATCGGACATCGCACTCTACCCTGATTCGGCTCATGCGTTTGCCACACTGGACGAGGTATCCGCCAGCGAGGCCGGCAAGTTTCTCGACGACAGCAACGCTCAAGTGCTCGACGTCCGGCGAGCAACCGAGTTCGCCGGCGGCCACATCGAGGGCGCCACAAACATCGCACACACCCGGCTCGCCGGCCGCATGAATGAAGTACCAACCGGCAATAAACTGCTCGTCAATTGTCTCGGTGGCGTGCGATCCGCGGCTGCCGCCTCCCACCTCAAACGCAACGGCTACGACGTCACCAACCTCAAAGGCGGTATCCAAGCCTGGAATAAAGCACAGCCCCAGACCGCTCAGCAATAAAAAATCTTCAAGGAGAAGGCCATGGTCACACAGGCACAATCCAGCAACAACAAGAAACTCGTCGACGTCTCGCCCGAACTCATCGAGCAGTGGCTCAATGCCGGCGAGGCAGTCCTCATCGATGTTCGCGAGGATTTCGAGCACGCCGAGGAACGCATAGAGAGCGCCCGGCACTTCCCCTTGGGCCAACTCGATCCCGATGCGATCCGCAAGCGCTTTCCCGATACGCGAATAGTTTTCCACTGCCGATCGGGCGGACGATCCGCCAAAGCCGCCGAGAAATTCCGCGCGGGTGAAGAACCCGTCTACCACCTCGCCGGCGGCATCGAGGCGTGGAAACATTCCGGCAAACCAACAATCAAACCCGCAAAAGCTCCAAAGCTCCCAGTTATGCGGCAGGTCCAGCTGACGGCCGGTTTCCTCGTCGCACTCGGTGTGGCGCTCGGCGTCACCGTCACGCCCTGGTTCCTGGCGCTCTCGGCCTTCGTGGGCTGCGGGCTCATGTTCGCCGGCGCCACCGGTTGGTGCGGCATGGCGATGATCCTCGCCAAAATGCCCTGGAACCGATCCAGCAAACCCGCCGGCGCGAGCTGCTGCTCGGCGTAGCACTCAGCTCGCCAAACGATCCTCATCGCCCGAGATCCCCAGCGCTTTCATCTTCTTGTAGAGCGTCGTGCGGTTGATATCGAGCTGCTCCGCCGTCACCGAGCGGTTCCAATCGTTCGCCTCAAGAGCCCGCAGCAGAATCCGGCGCTCGGGCTCCTTGAGCGCCTCAACAAGCGGCAACGGTTCCCACGGGCCATCCTGAATTGCAGATTCGCCCTGCAAAATCGACAAACCCGCCTCGCCGCTGACCACCGCCGACGGCAGCGATTCGATCCCGATCGTCGGCTTGGTCGTCAAGACCGCCGCCCGCTCAACAACGTTCGACAACTCACGCACGTTGCCCGGGAAGTTGTAGCGGACAAGCGCCGCCATCGCCTCGTCGGTGAAACCGATCAGTTCCTTGCCGAGCTCGGCCGCGAATCCCTCGAGAAAGTGCGCCGCCAGCAGCGGGATATCGTTCGCCCGCTCGCGCAGCGACGGCAGATCGATCTGCACGACATTGATGCGGTAATACAGATCCTGCCGGAACTTGCCCTCTGCGACCAACCTGTCGAGCGATTCGTTCGACGCCAGGATCACACGCACGTCTACCTCGACCGTCTCGTTCGAGCCCACCGGCTCGAAGCGCCGTTCCTGCAGCACACGCAGGAGTTTGAGCTGCATGCCCGGGCTCGCCGAGTTAATCTCGTCGAGAAAGAGTGTCCCGCCGTGCGCCGCCTGGAACTTGCCGACCTTGTCCGTGTGCGCGCCCGTGAACGACCCACGCACATGCCCGAAGAGCTCGCTCTCAAGCAGCGTCTCCGGGATCGAACCGCAGGCCAGCTCCACGTACGGCTGCTTCGAGCGGTCGCTGCGGTCATGAATCGCGTGCGCGATCATGCTCTTGCCCGTGCCGCTCTCGCCAGACATCAGAACCGTGGTTCGGCTCGGCGCGACCGCCTCCACCAACTCGAACACCCGCTGCATCCGCGCATCGCGCCCGACGATGCTGTCCAGCGACACCTTCCCGCGAAGCTGCTTGCGGAGCTTGGCGTTCTCCTGCAACAACGCCTTCTGCTGGATCGCCCTTTCGATGGCGAGCTCAAGCTCGCTCTCAACAACCGGCTTAGTGAGGTAGTCCGCCGCGCCCAGCCGCAGCGCCTCGACCGCCGACTCAACCGTGCCATACCCAGTCAGCACGATCACCGCCGAGCCGATCTTCCGCTTGCGCACCTCGCGCAAGAGATCCAGCCCGCTGACGCCCGGCATGACAACATCCGTAATGATCGCGTCCGGCACACGCCCCGGCTCTTCGATGATCGCCAGCGCCTCGCGCCCACCAAGCGCACTGGACACGTCATACCCCGCCACGCGAAGCACCTCTTCGAGTGACTCGGCGACATATGGATCATCGTCCACGATCAATATCTTGTGGGATTCAGGCATCCTCTTGATATCGACGACTGTTGCGTCCGGTCAACGCCAAAGGCCTCAAGCACCGCCAATTCAGCGCACGCTCACCCCTCCAGGTGTTGCGTCCCCTCAACAACCGCCAATCCTGCGTCCGAGAACACTTCCTCGGTGGGACGGGCATCCCGCCCATCTTTTTCGGCTCAAGCCAGCCCGAGCGCCTCCGCATCGCGGTCACTGAGCATCCCGCCATCGGACCGCTTACGCACCGTGCCATCACGCTTCCAGCTCCGCTCGCAGCGCTCACGCTCACGAAGATCGACAACGCTCGGCTGCTTGGCCGACGCGTCCAGCGTCACCTCGCTCACGCCCATCAGATCCGCAAGGTCGATCGCATTAAGCTGCGCCAGCAAGCCATCCGCATCCGGCAACTTCACGCCCGCATCAAGCGGATTCTCGATGCCCTTTTCCTTCGATCCTTCAAGCGCCAAAAGCCCCGCGTCCCGCGCCTCGATCGCAGCTACCCAAGCGGCACTGACTTTGACACCAGACTCGGGCTGCACCTCAAGCAGATGCACGCACGCCTCGTCGTCGCCCGTCAGGGAGCGGTACGCCTCGTCGGCCGTGTGGCACAGGATCGGCGACAGCAAACGCGACAGCTGATCCGCGATCCGGTACAGCGCCGTCTGCGTGCGCCGGCGACGGGGCGAATCGATCCTGTCGCAGTACAACCGATCCTTCACCGCCGCCAGATACACCGAGCTGAGCGTGTCATTGCAGAAGTTGAACACCGCCGTGTGAGCCGTCTTGAACTGATACTTCTCGTACGCCTCCTGCACCTTCTGTGTCAGCCCGTCCAGCTCAGAAAGCACCCAGGCCTCAAGGCTCGTCGGCTCGATCGCGTCCATCGCCACGCTATCGCTCTTGGCATCAAAGTCGGCAAGATTGCTCAGAACAAACCGGATCGTGTTCCGCACCTTGCGGTAGCTCTCGCCGGCCCACTTGAAGAACTCGTGATCGACCTTCACATCGTTCTCGTACGCCAGGGAGCTCACCCACCAGCGCAGCACGTCCGCACCGAACTCCTTGAACAGCTCCTCGATCGTGTCGCCCGAGCTCTTGCTCAGCTTCTTGCCGTCCTTGTTCACCATGAACCCGTGCGTGAGCAGCGCCTTGTATGGCGGCTCGCCCATGCTCCCGAGCCCGGCGATCAGCGACGACTGGAACCACCCGCGGTGTTGGTCAGAACCCTCCAGATACAGATCCACCGGGAAATCCTCGCCCCCCGAACGCTCACGCATCACCGCGTTCCACGAGGAGCCCGACTCGAACCACACATCCAAGATATCGCGTCCCTTGGAAAGAGCCGCGGTCGTCACTTCGCCGTCACGCAGTTCCCGCGGCGACTCGCTGTCCTGCGCCGGGTCGTAGTGCACAAGCAACTCCTCAGCTGACATCGTGAACCACGCTTCCGAGCCCTTCTCGCCCACGACCTGCGCCACCGCGCGCACGACCGCCTCGGTCATGAAGCTCTCGCCGCCGGGCAGCGTAAAGCTCGGGATCGGCAGACCCCACGCACGCTGACGGCTGATGCACCAGTCGGGCCTGCTCTCCAGCATGCCGCGCATCCGGTTCTTGCCCCACGCCGGGATGTACTCAACATCCGTCTCGGTCTTCTTGAGTGCCAGATCCCGCAGCGACTTGTCATCCCGCTTCGTCGGACGATCCACACCCACGAACCACTGCTCCGTCGCGCGGAAGATCACCGGCCCCTTGCTCCGCCAGTCGTGCGGATAGCTGTGCATGAACTTGTTGGAATGGAACAGGTGCCCGCTCTCGGCCAGGCGATCCGCCACGAGCGCGTTGGCCTTGAAGACGTGCATCCCGCGCAGCCACTCGGGCACCGATTCGTCGTACGTGCCATCACCCCTGACCGGGCAGTACACACCGATACCCTCGCGCAGTCCCGTCTGGTAGTCATCAGCGCCGTGGCCCGTCGCCGTGTGCACAAGCCCCGTGCCGTCTTCCAGCGTGACGTAATCCGCCTGCACCACGGTCCACACCTTGTCGGGCGATTGATCAGTTGCAGGCACATCCTCACGCAGTGGGCTCTTGTACCGCACACCCAGCAGCCTGTCCCCCGTCGTTGTCGCGAGCACCTCAACCGATTCGCTCTTGGCTTGCTTGGTCACCTGCTCGACAAGACCCGACGCCAGAACCGTGATGTTGCCATCCACACGCACAAGCGCGTACTCGTACTTCTCGTTCACCGCGACAGCCATATTCGCCGGCAAGGTCCAGGGCGTCGTCGTCCAGATCATCAGACTCGGCTTGGTCTGCGGCCGATCGTCGCCCGTCAGCCCGAACCGCTCGTACACGTCTTCCGCGTCGGCGCACTCGAAGTCCACGAACACCGACAAATCCTCGCGGTCGTAGTACTCCAGCTCCGCCTCAGCAAGCGCCGTCTCGTTGTCCACCGACCAGTGCACAGGCTTGAGCGCCCGGTACACCAGCCCCTCCCGGCAAAGGTCACCCAAGACCTCCAGCACCTCACGCTCGTAGCGTGGCTGCATCGTCAGGTACGGGTCCTCGTAGTCCGCGAGCGTCAAGAGCCGCTGCATCTGCTCGGCCTGCAGCTTCTGGAACTTCTC
>Ga0209578_10002736_pt1 | contig 14168 bp, 13 predicted proteins | sample tdAd472_FD_187127 | JGI IMG/M metagenome (GOLD analysis project Ga0209578, IMG submission 187127) | Marine sediment microbial communities from the Atlantic coast under amendment with organic carbon and nitrate - tdAd47.2 (SPAdes)... | ecosystem: Environmental > Aquatic > Marine > Coastal >...
GAGGGCGGCGCGGTCTACGTGCTCGAGACCCTCGCCCGGGCTCAGGCGCGCGGCGCGCAGATCCTGGGCGAGATCGTCGGCTACCACATCAACTCCGACGCCACCGACGCGGTGCTGCCCAACCCCGAGCGCCAACAGCAGTGCATGCGCGCGGCCCTGGCCAAGGCCAAGCTCGAGCCGGGCGACCTGGACATCGTCAACACCCACGCCACCTCCACCCCGCGCGGCGACGTGCAGGAGTGCGCTGGGCTGCGGGAGCTGCTGGGCGACACCCAGGGCGTCTACGTCAACAACACCAAGAGCTACATTGGACACGCCATGGGCGCAGCGGGTGCGCTCGAGCTGGCGGGGAACCTGCCCAGCTTCCAGGACGGCGTCGTCCACCCCACGATCAACGTCGACGACCTCGACCCGGAGTGCGCCCTCGATCAGCTCGTGCTGAACGAGCCGCGCGAAGTCGGCACCGTCGACGTGATCCTCAACAACAGCTTCGGCATGCTCGGCATCAACAGCGTCGTCGTCGTGCGACGCTTCGTCGGATAAGCAGGGACCCCCATGCAAGTGACCGAAATCAAGCCCGTGATCCTGGACATCATTGGCGACATCGCCCCCGACGAGGACCTCAGCGACGTCAAGCCCGACGTGCGCCTGCGCGACCAGCTCGACCTCGACTCCATGGACTTCCTCGACATCGTGATGGAGCTCCGCAAGCGCTACGGCGTGGAGGTCCCCGAGGCGGACTACCCGCAGCTGGCGACCCTCGACAGCTGCGAGGCCTACCTGGCCCCGCTGCTCGCCGACAAGTAGGCGAACCTGTCCGAGGAACCACAGCTCCCGCTCCCCGGTGAGCCGTCGGGCCCGGCCCCCGCTCCAGCGCACGACCCCTACGCAACCCCCGAGGCCGAGCTCGGCGAGGAGCCGCCCGCCGCGTTCCTGCACCTCGACGCGAAGCGGGTTCGCCGCCGCTACGGGGTGCAGGAGGCCACGATCCGCCACCTGGGGGCGTCCTTCGTGTGCGTGGGGATCGCGCTCTTCCTCCAGGGCGGGGTAAACGTCGTCACCGTCCAGCGCTTCGTCGACAACGACGAGGCGCGCCTGGTCGCGACGGTCGTCTCCGGTGTCCTGACCCTCGGCGCCCTGCTGGTGGGGCTCAGCGGCGTGGGCCTGTTGAAGCTCGCCCCCGCCGCGCGCTACGCCGGGATCGTCGGCGCCGTGTTCCTCGTGATCCTCTGCCCCTGCGGGACCTGGCTCTCGATCTACGCGCTGATCGTGCTCTTCTCCAAGAGCACGGGGACCGTGTTCAGTGAGGACTACGCCGAGGTGATCGCGGCCACCCGCCGCACCCGCCTGCACGCGCCGGGCGGGACGCTGATCGTGCTCTGGACGCCCGCGGTGTTCGTGGTCGTCTCGAGCCTGATCGGTGTGTTTCGCATGGCCACGCTCCGCTAGCGCGGATCGCTTCGGGTGGGCTACCGTCCAGCTGCGGAGCTGGCATGAACCCCGACTTCTCTCCTCCCCCGGACCCGGCCGACGAGCCGAACCTCTACGCCGCCCCTCAGGCGGAGGTCCACGACCCGGGCCGCAACCCCATGGACCCCGTCTCGATCCGCGAGGAGCACGTGCTCCACGAGGCGTCGATCAAGTCGGTGGGCTGCCTGTTCCTCCTCGGCGGCGGGCTGTCGCTGCTCTACGTCGCCGGGCTGCTCTTCGCCGTCGTCAACTCGCAGCAGGGGCAGGACGACTTCCTCAAGGTCCTGCTCCCGATCACGTTCGTGATCGGGGGCGTCTACCTCGCGGTGGGCTTCGGCATGCGCAGCCTCTCCCCCGGCGTCAAGATCCCGGCCGTGGTGCTCTCCGGGTTGTCGATCCTCAGCTTCCCCTGCGGGACGATGCTCGGGATCTACGCGATCTACCTCCTGCTCTCCCACAAGGGCAGCGTGGTGTTCTCCGACGAATACAAGGACGTGATCGCCGCGACCCCACACGTCAAGGCGCGCACACCGTGGTACGCCTGGGTCGCGCTGCTCGCGATCCTGGGCCTGATCGGGCTCGCCGCCTTCGGCTCCGTGATCTCCCGGCCGCATTGAGCGAGCCTCGTCTCCGAGGTTCAGTTCGATCCACTGCGCGGTAGACTCTCGCGCATGGGATTCGACTACGGGCCGCTGGAGGCGCGCTACGACGCGATCGTGATCGGGGCCGGCATGGCCGGCTTGGCGGCGGCGATCCGTCTGGCCATGTTCGACGTGAAGGTGATGGTGCTCGAGAAGCACTACATGCCCGGGGGCCTGAACAGCTACTACCACCGCGCCAAGCGTCCCTTCGACGTGGGCCTGCACGCCATGACGAACTACGCGCCGCGCGGCGCGAAGCGAATGCCGCTGACCAAGCTCCTGCGCCAGCTGCGGATCCCTCACGCCAAGCTCCAGCTGGCCGAGCAGGTGCGGAGCGAGGTCCGTTTCCCCGGGGTGACGCTGCCCTTCACCAACGACTTCGAGGTCCTGCGAACCGCGATCGCCGAGGCCTTCCCCGCCGAAGCCGACGCCTTCGACGGGCTGGTCGAGGCGATCAAGGCCTTCGACAACCTCTCGCTGGACCGCGAGCAGCTGCCAGCGCGGCCAGTCCTCGCCCAACACCTGGGGAACCCGCTGCTGATCGACATGCTGCTCTGCCCGCTGATGTACTACGGCTCGGCGGTCGAAGACGACATGGAGTTCGGCCAGTTCGTGACCATGTTCAAGAGCATTTTCCTCGAGGGTTTCGCTCGCCCCGAGGGCGGGGTGCGGACGCTGACGGACCTGCTCAAGGCGCGCCTGAAGGAGGTCGGCGGCGAGCTGCGCTTCAAGCGCGGCGTCCGGCGAATCTTGAGCAAGGACGGCAAGGTCTTCGGCGTCGAGCTGGAGAATGGCGATCAGGTGATCGAGGCGCCGGTGGTGATCAGCACCGCCGGGCACCACGAGACCGTGGCCCTCTGCGAGGCGCTGCCAGAGCCCGACGCCGAGGCCAACCCGGTGGGCCAGCTGACCTTCATGGAGTCGATCCACTGCCTCGACTGCGAGCCCAAAGAGCTAGGGCTCGACCAGACGATCGTGTTCTTCAACGACTCCGAGCGCTTCCACTACAAGGTCCCCGAGGACTACGCCGACCTCCGCTCGGGGGTCGTGTGCATGCCCAACAACTACCAGCACGAGCAGCCCCTGGCCGAGGGGCTGGTGCGGATCACCTCGATCGCGAACTTCGACCGCTGGGCAGCGCTGGAGAAGCCCGAGCCCTACGCCGAGGTCAAGGAGCGCTGGCGAGCCGCCCAGGCCGAGACGGTCGCCAAGCTGCTGGGCGAGTTCCGCGAGCGCGTCGTCTACCACGACACCTTCACCCCGACGACGATTCGGCACTTCACCGGGCACGACAACGGCGCGGTCTACGGCGCGCCGGTCAAGCTCACCGACGGGCTAACCGGGCTCGACGGGCTGTTCCTGGCGGGCACCGACCAGGGGTTCCTGGGGATCGTGGGGGCGATGCTCTCGGGGATCTCGATCGCCAACGCCCGCGTGCTCCAGGCCCGCTAGCCTTCCTCAGGAATCGCCTTCCAGCCGGCTCAACGCTTGGATTCCAGCCGGGAGCATGCTGAAATCCCGCCTCTCGAAGGACTTCTAGTATGGCTCCACGGGATCACCTCAAGGGCGTCGACGACTTCTACGACGCGATCGTGATCGGCTCCGGCCTCGCCGGGCTGACCGCGGCGAACCGCCTCGGGCGGGCCGGGCACAAGGTCCTGGTGCTCGAGCACCACTACCAGCTCGGCGGGCTGGCCAGCTTCTTCAAGCGCCGCGGCAAGCGGATCTTCGACATTTCGCTGCACGGCTTCCCGATCGGCATGAAGAAGACGCTGCGCAAGTACTGGACCAAGGAGCTCGCCGACGACGTCGTCCAGGTCGAAGGGATCGTGTTCGACAACCCACAGTTCTCGCTGAAGACGACCTTCAACCGCGAGGACTTCACCAAGCTCCTCGTCGAGGAGTTCGGGGTCGCCCAGGAGACCGTCGAGGCCTTCTTCGAAGAGGTCCGGGCCATGGACTTCTACGACCAGAACCCAATGACCACCCGCGAGCTGTTCGAGAAGTACTTCCCCGGGCGCAATGACGTGGTGCGGCTGCTGATGGAGCCGATCACCTACGCCAACGGCTCGACCCTCGACGACCCCGCGATCACCTACGGGATCGTGTTCAGCAACTTCATGAGCAAGGGCGTCTACATCTACCGCGGCGGCACCGACAAGATGCTGCGCCTGATGAAGGCCGAGCTGGAGAAAAACAGCGTCGACGTGCGGATCATGGCCTCGGTCGAGCAGATCCTCGTCGAGGACGGACGCGCGGCAGGCGTCAAGGTCAACGGGCGCGAGATTCGCTCGAGCGTGGTGCTCTCCAACGCGAACCTGCTCTACACCCTGCACGAGCTGGTGGGCGACGAGCAACTCAGCCCCGAGTTCCTCGAGGAGGTCAACGCGGTCCGGCTGAACAACAGCTCGACCCAGGTCTACCTCGGGCTCAAGGAGGGCGAGACGATCCCCAACGTGGGCGACCTCTTGTTCACCTCGGTCCGCCCCGAGTTCAGCTCCGAGGCGTTGATCGACAAGCAGATTACGTCGCGCACCTTCTCGATCTACTACCCCGAGATTCGCCCCGACGTCGAGCCGAAGCGCTACGCGATCGTGTCGTCGACCAACGCCTGGTGGGAAGACTGGCAGTTCGACGACAAGGCGGACTACGAGCGGGCCAAGGACGCCCTGATCGAGGAGACGATCGAGATCCTCGAGCGATACCTCCCCGGGGTGCGCGAGAAGATCGAGTGGAAGGAAGCGGCCACCCCCTGCACCTTCAAGCGCTACACGCGCCACTACGGCGGCGCGAGCTTCGGCACCAAGTTCGAGGGGCTGAAGGTCAGCATGGACCTGCCCAAGCACATCGAGGGGCTCTACCACGCGGGCTCGGTCGGGATCATCATGAGCGGCTGGCTGGGCACCGCCAACTACGGCGTGATCGTCTCGCACGCGGTCGACAAGTACCTCGACGGCCTCAAGCGTGATCAACCTGCCGACGCCGTGACGAGCAACGTGTGAGCCGCGAGCAGGTCCTGGCAGCGATCCCGCACCGCCCCCCCTTCCTCTGGGTCGACGAGGTGGTGAACCTCGACCCCGAGGCCAAGACGATCCATACACGCAAGTTCGTCGACCCCGAGACGCCCTGCTTCGCCGGGCACTACCCGGACTTCCCGCTGCTCCCGGGGGTCCTGGTGTGCGAGGCGATCTACCAGAGCGGCGCCGTGCTCCTGGCGACGGTCGCCAAGGACCAGCTCCAGGACGGCTTGATCCCGGTCCTGACCCGTGGGCGCGACAGCCGCTTCCGGCGCATGGTCCGCCCCGGCGAGACCCTGGACCTCGAGGTCCAAGTCGAAGACGGGCTGGGCGGCGTGTTCCAGCTGTCCGGGACCGCCAAGGTCGACGGCGAGCTGGCGGTCAAGGCCAAGTTCTCCGTGGCCCTCGTCCCGCACCCTGGGGAGTAAGCCATGCCCGCCGACTTCCTCGGCCTCGAAGGCAAGCCCGTGCTGGTCATGGGCGTCGCGAACCGCAAGAGCGTCGCGTTCCACACCGGCAAGGTCCTCCGCGCCGCCGGCGCCAAGGTCCTCTGGAGCTGCCACTCCGAGGCGCGCAAGCAAGAGCTGCGCAAGAAGCTCATCCCCGACGAGCCGCTGTTCGTGTGCGACGTCGAGAAGCAGGAGGAGATCGACCGCCTCGCGGCCGACGTCGCGGCTGAGGCCGGGCAGCTGCACGGCTTCGTCCACTCGCTGGCCTTCGCCAACTACAGCCAGGGCGCGGTGCCCTTCCAACGAACCGTGCGCGAGGACTTCCTCCAGGCGGTGGACATCAGCTGCTTCTCGCTGATCGCGACCAGCAACGCCCTCTCGCCGCACTTCGCCCCCGACGCCTCGATCGTGACCATCGGGATCTCGAGCACGACCATGGCGGCACAGAACTACGGCTACATGGCGCCGGTCAAGGCCGCCCTCGACTCGGCGGTGGTGTTCCTCGCGCGCAGCTTCGCGGGGAAGGCGCGGGTCAACGGAGTCCGCCCAGGGCTGCTCAAGACCCAGAGCTCCGCGGGGATCCCCAACTACGTCCCGGCGTATCTGTATGCCGAGCAGGCGACGCTGCGCAAGCAGGCGCTGAAGACCGAGGAGGTCGCCAACACGGTGGCGTTCTTGCTCTCGCCGGCGTCGAGCGGAATCAACGCTCAGGGCCTGGTGATCGACGCAGGAATGTACTGCAACTACTTCGACCCGACGATCGTGGAGAAGGTCACCCGGCTGGACTAGCCGAGGAGAGCGAGAGCCCTCCCCTGAAAGCGCGAGCCTTCAGCCCGTTGGGGGTGAGCCCGAGCAGCTTGCTGCGAGGGCGAGGGGGCCTCGGAGAGGCCCCCCATAAAACCAGGCGAGGGGGCCTCGGAGAGGCCCCCTGAAAGCGCGAGCCTTCAGCCCGTTGGGGGTGAGCCCGAGCAGCTTGCTGCGAGGGCGAGGGGGCCTCGGAGAGGCCCCCCATAGAACCAGGCGAGGGGGTCTTGGAAAGACCCCCTAAATGAAAGAAACGACCTCGAGCAGCGCGGCTTCGGGGTCGTCCAGCTTCTTGATTCGCTCGGAGAGCTCGGCCAGGGGGGCCTTGGCCGCGTCGTCGGCGGCGGCGAGGGCGTCGGCCACCTGCTGGCGACCGTCACTGAGGCTGCCTGCCTTGGCGGCCTCGAGGAGCTTGGCGGCGAGGCCGCCCTGTTCGCTCTCGCTGCGCGCAGCGCGCACGAGGGCGGTGACGCGCCCCAGGGCCCAGGGATTTCGGGCGAGGAACGCTTGCGTGTTGCGGCGGGTCTCGGCGGTCAGGCAGCCCGCAGCGAAGCCGCACAGCTCACCCACCACCAGCTCTCCGCTGGCGAGGGCGGCCTCCGCGCTGCGGGCGCGGCGAAATCGCTCCTCTACGGCTTGATCGACGATTTGATTCCAAGAAGCGGCGCCCGGAGAACCGGGGACCGAGTTAGGTGGCAACGCAAGGGACATGGCTACGTCCTTTCAGCTGGATGGAACTCACCCGTGGAGGGTGAGGAATGGAGTGCGCCTGCGAAGCGACTCCGAGTGGTTGATTCGAAGAGCTCGCCCGCCTGACCTGCCCCCTGAAAGCGCGAGCCTTCAGCCCGTTGGGGGTGAGCCCGAGCGAAGCGAGGGCGAGGGGGCCTCGGAGAGGCCCCCTGAAAGCGCGAGCCTTCAGCCCGTTGGGGGTGAGCCCGAGCGAAGCGAGGGCGAGGGGGCCTCGGAGAGGCCCCCTGAAAACACGAGGCCCCCTGAAAACACGAGCGGGCGCTCACTTGGAGGCCCGCTGTGGTTTGCGTTCGGTGAGGCACGCGTTGTAGTCGGGGTAGATCATCCCCAGCCCTTCCTCGACGATCTTGAGCCGCAGGTCCTGCATGCGGCGCTCGACCGCGGAGGGCTGCAGATCCAGGCCGCCCAGACGGGCGATCTCGGCGGGGTCCGCCTCGCGCTTGCAGGTGCCGTCCTTGTACATCCGGCACCCTTGGTTGGTGGTCACCGTGCAGCGGTGATCGATGATCGCCAGGTCGACGTCGTCGATCCGACCACGCGCGCGAACCGCCTCGTAGGCGCGGTCGACCATGGCCATCCACAGCTTGAGCCGGATGCGGTTGATGCACAGGTTCACGGCGTTGGAGGTCAACTTGCGCGCGCGCTTGAGGTCGGCCGCGGTCATGCCCACCCGGGCGACCAGGCGAGCGAACTCACGATCCTCTTCGGCCTGCGCGCCGAAGACCTCGACGACCGCTCGAGCGACGTCGGGCTCGAGGGAGCAGATCGTCGCCAGCTCCTCGGCGGTCAGCCCGTCGAGGGCAGCCCCCAAAGCGACGGCGTGCTCGTCCTTGCACCGCTTGGTCCCCATGGCCTCCAGGGCGACGCGCATGGCGTCGATCGAGGGAGCGGTGTGCAAGGTCTCGACGATCTCAGCCACTTGCCTGCCCTGACAGATCAGCGAGAAGATCACGAAGTCGATCGACTTGATTCGCCCCGACTCTTCCAGCTCGGCGAGGACCTCGGCGACCAGCGCGATCGCGTCCCTCCGCGACACCGACTGGGAGGTCTGCCCCTGAGGACGATTCTCCGTGGGATCCATTTCGTCGATCGAGGTCGCAGCTCGCTTCTTGCGCGCGATCTCGTCGAGGCAGTAGTTGCGCGCGATCCGCGCGACGTAAGCCCTGAAATTTCGTCCGTCCCACTTGGGGATCGCCTCCCAGACCCGGCCCCAGATCCCCGGATACTCGTTCTCCGGGTCAAGGCCGTGGCGATAGAAAATACCTCTGAGCCGGAGTTGACTGTCGAGGGTTTTCATCATTCCCTCGAACGCCTGCGAGTCGTTGTCCTCGAAACACTTACGCATTTGCTCGTAGAACGGGGAGGCCAACGCGTCCCCGGCGCAATCGCAGAGGAACTCCACACACTCGGCGTGCCCGCCAGGCAACTCCGCGACCGGGGGCACGGGCTCCTCCTCGGCCTGCTCCCGCGCCGTCGCGAGGGGCTCATAGCGACGGAGGCTGAGGATCAGCACGTTGTCCAGGAACGGTCCCCGCACACCTGGCAGCGCCTCGGCGACCTGCGCCAGCAAGGTCTCGAGCTCGGCCTCGTCCACACCGTTGATCACGACGCACCCTCCTAAAGGTCTCACATGGTACAGGGGGGGAGGCTCCCACGCCCCTCGAGCGGACGGAGCGTTGAGCGCCAACCAATGAAAGCGGGCGCACTCACGTGCGCCCGCTCGAGTCTTCCGTTTCGCGCGATCGCTTAGCGCGTGTGGATCTCGGTGCTGTCGAGGGGGTCGCCGTTGGCGTTCTGCCCGCCGATCACCATGACCGAGTTGTTCTGCAAGGTCACGGCGCGGTGCTCGGCGCGCTCGGTCGACATGCTGACGGTGCCGAGCATGGCGTTGTTGAGCACGCCGTAGACCTCGCACTCGGGGGTCGGAACGCCGGTGGCGTCGATCCCGCCGGTGATCAGCATGTCCGAGGTGGTGCCGATCTCGGCCACCGCGGGGCTGGTGCGAGCGGTGTTCAGGGTCGGACCCGAGGTCCAGGCCTGGTTGCCGGCGTCGAAGAAGAAGGTGGTGTCCTTGATCTCGACGGCCGAGCCAGCGGCGTCGAGTCCCTCGCCACCGGCGAAGAACGCGTTGCCAATGCTGTCGACCTCAGCGCCCATGTTGAAGCGCTCGCCGTCCGGGTTGTCCGGGGCAGCGATGAAGGTGCCGGCCTGGGCGTCGAGCCCCTGGACACGGGGGCTGGGGAAGCCGGTCAGGGCCAGGCCCTGCTGACCCATGGCGACATTCGCGCCGCCGACGATCATGGCGGTGTTGCCCGCCAGGACCGCGTTGCCCCAGGTGTGCTCGGTGTTCGCCGCGACCGTGGTCCAGGTGTCCTGGAGGGGGTCGTAGACGTCGGCGGTGGTCAGCGAAGCGGTCAGGTCCTGGTTGAGCCCGCCAGCGGCCATCACGTTGGCGTTGCTGGTGAGGGTCATGGTGAACCAGCCGCGGTTCTCGCTCATGGGCGCGATCGCGGCGAACGCGTTCGTCTGCGGGTTGAAGACGTAAGCGGTCTGGAGCATCTCGGGGACGGGTTGACCCTGAGCGTCGAGGCGCTCGGCGCCGAAGCCGCCGCAGACCAGCACGCGGCCGTCGGCCAGGCTGACGGCCTGGTGCAACTGACGCGCGGTGGCGAACTGCCCGGTCGGGTCGATCATGAAGGCTTCGTTTTGGGTCGGCGCGAGGTTCGCGACCATGTCCCAGGCACCCGCCTGCGGATCGTAGACCTCGGACTCGGTCATAATGCCCTGTCCGTCGGTCCCGCCGGTGACCAGCACCCGGCCGTCGTTCATGACGGTCGCGGTGTGCCGATAGCGCGGTGCGTTGAGCGCCGGGCCCGCGGCGAACTGGCCAACGGTTCCGCCGCCGCCGCCCGTGGTGGTGCCACCGCCGGTGGTTCCGCCGCCTGTGGTGCCACCACCAGTCGCGGCGGTGGGGCTGGCGCCGGTGCTGCCCGGTCCAAAGTACTGCTTGCTCTTGTTGCTCCGGGAGCCGGTGTTGCAACCCGCGAGGAGGGTAAGGGCGACCGCTGCCGTAAGTAGTTGTGTTTTCATTCCCGCTTCCCAGCTAATCTGATCGTGCGTGCCAGATCAGGGCACGCTGTCAACGAAACATACAATTCCCGATCCAATCCAGGTCAGAACTCGGTAATCAGTTAGTGCGTTGCATGCATGTGAGTTAGGTCCAGAATGCCGATGGTGGCGTCGATGTGTTGCTGTGCATTCAGTTCGGATTTCCGTTTTCCGTCTCTCTTGAGTGCCACGGATGGGCGCCAACCGCTCGCCACTTCCAGAGGACTCGAAGCTCGAGGATGGAAGGCCTTGGTGAGGCTCGGGACCCCAGGTTGTCTAGGCTGCAGTCGTGCCACTCTAATTTCTTTGATCAGAGGTTCTTGCTGCCCGACTCTACCTTCACTGTGGACTTAAGCGCCCTTCGTGACTAGCATTGGGCTTCAACGTCGGCGTATTGCGCCGCCCTGCGCCTACCTAAAGGGGGGCTAAGATGAGAAAAATCAAGACCAAGGGCCTGAAGATCAAGGTCCGGAACGTCGATCGTGGACCTCGATACGCCGTCGTGCTGAACAGCACCCTGGACAAGACCGCAACCGCCGACGCCCTCGTCGAGACCTTCGACTGCAACGAGGCCTTGGCGATGGACGTCGTCAAGAAGACCCCCCTGGTCATCTGTCGTGACCTCGACCAGAGCGTCGCGTCCAACTACGTAAAGCGTTTGAAGGGCAAGGGTAACTTCCAGGTCTGGCTCGAGAGCGCGGCGGGAAAGCTGCGCCAGATGAACCTCAAGCAGAAGAACGAGACCCACGCGATCCCGACTCCACATATCCGGAAGCACTAAAAAACAAATCCATGACACAGAGCGTCGCAGCTCACCTATACTCATCCAGCGTCGGGCGAGTGCGTCCATAGCCAATCCTTGCCACTTTTTGGCGCGCCTTGCCGCTCATCCCAACTAGGAAACTTATCCCATATGAAAGCCCGCTACGACTCCAAGCCCCTGAAGCTCGCCGCGAAAGTCAAGATGAAGTCGGACGACGACGTCGAAGGCTACGTGACGAAGACGGGGTTGATGCGCCTGAAGCGGGGCGGAACCACCAAGGTGGACGTCTACTTCCCGGAGCGGAAAGCGCGCGGCTACACCTTCATGGCACAGCGACTCTATCTGGCGAGCTTCCTCAACTACGCCGGGAGCATGACCAAGAAGGCCAAGTCGGCCTACTAGTTTTCAGGGGGCCTCTCCGAGGCCCCCTCGCCTCGCAGCAAGCTGCGAGGCTCACCCCCAACGGGCTGAAGGCTCTGGGGGGCAAGCGGGCGGCGAAGCGGATTGCTTCGCCGCTCTTGCTTTTGGTTTGAGCGGGCGGCGAAGCGGATTGCTTCGCCGCTCTTGCTTTTGGTTTGGTTGCCTCGCCACGGGCTACTCCCCGAGCAGGGTGCGCAGGGCCTCGGCCAGCGGTCGCCCCTGGACGCGGGCCACGAGGCTGGCACCGCTGAGCGCGATCCGTTCGCGGCCTTCGGGCCCCGTGTCGAGCAGCCAGAGGGTCGCGCCTTGCCCCTGGGCGTCGAACACCCGCACGGTCGCCTCGCCGGTCTGACCGACCGCGGGCTCGCCCCACTCCACCTGGACCTCTCCCAGAGAGCGAATCACCGCATCGAGATCCGCCTCGACCTCTGCCCCGGCCTCGTCCACCCACGCGCCGCGGACGCGGCCGAAGGCCGCGCGCCGCGACCCTTGGACGACCTCCAGTCGGGTTACGTCGCGGGGCTCTTGCAGCAGCAGCCGTCGCCGAATGAGGCTCGAGCGCGTCCCCTCGAACAGCCGACTCGCCGGGAGGGGCTCGACCTCCAGGCAACGCTCACCGACCTGCAGGAACGCCCGACCGTCCCGCTGGGCCAAGCGAATCGCGGAGGGTTGGACCCCGACGTCGAACACGAGCTCGAGGGCTCCCTCCAACTGGGCAGGCTCGGCCGGACCCACGACCCGCAGCCGCGGGATCCAACCGAGCAGACTCCCCGCGCGGCGTGGGTCGACGGGGGTGGGGTCGTTGGCGAAGCGGAAGGGCCCCGCCCTGAGGTCGAAGCCTTCGGGCCCTCCCCGGCGCAGACGTGTGATCTGCCCGGGCTCGACCGGCACCGGCGGCGCGAACCACCGCCGGGGATCCGGCTCGAGCTCGCGGGTCACGAAGTCGGTGACCACGTAGACCCGGTCCTCGCTCGGGAGGCGCACGAACAGCCCGAGCTGATCCGTGTCGAGGGCGTAGCCCACTTCGCGCACGTCCTCGGGCTCGATCCCCGTGACTTGCCCCACCAGGAGCTCCCCGAGCACCGCGTCTCCGGCGCGGAGGGTCACCCGCTTGCCGCGGTCGGGGCCGACGCCCCACTCGTCGCGTGGGGTCTCGCCGGCGACCCGTTCGCGCCGCCACCCGGCCAGGCGCTCGATCAGGGCGCCGACCCCGGCGTGGGCGGGGAGGTCGCCGGCGGAGGCGACGACCCAGCCCTCGCCCTTGCGGACCAGCTCGACCGCCTGCTCCCCACGCGCGATTCGAACCCGATCCACTCGGGACGGGTCGAAGTCCAGGAGCGGGGCGGGAGGCTCGAAGCGCGGCTGGGTCAGCGCCAGCACCAGCCGCAGCGTGGCCAACACCGCCACCGCGGTCCCCCAGCCGACGACCCGCCGCGAGGCGATCACGCGTCACCGCCTTCGGGGGCCTCGACCGCCTGGGCGAGGCGGTCGCGGCGCTCGGCCGCGACCCGGCCCCGACGGAGGCGAACGAGGAGCAGCCCGCCAAGGCCCCCGCCCAGGACCAGCAACGGGATCAGCACCACGTGCACCAGGTTCAACGCCGCCTCGCGATCGAAGCCGGCGAAGTCGCCGTCGTAGAGGGGTTGCGCGGTCTGGCGCCCACGGATCCCGGCCAGCGAGCGGTCGAGGCTCCAGTCGACCAGCGCCCCGACCAGCTCGGCCCCCGAACCCTGGGACTGGTTCGCGTCGCGAGCGAAGTCCACGTCGCCCACCACCACGACCCGCGTCTCGACCTCGCCCCCAGCACGGGGCTCGGCCAGCGGGTCCTCCCCGGCGCCCGTCCAGGCAGGGGCAGGCTCGCCGGCCCAGGCACTGGAGAGCTCGCCCACGACCGCGGCCGCGACCAACCGCGGCGCGAGCTCGGTGGTCGGCGCCGGAACCCGCAGCGGGTTCACGTCCTGGGACTCACCGTCGACGGTCCAGCCCGGCGGGGTGGTCACCAACGCGACCGGCCCAGGGGCGCCCTCGAGGTGGCGGACCTCACCGGCGAAGAACACCGTCACCCCGCCCAGGCGACCGAGCACCGGGCTCTCCGCGTTGTGTTCGGGGGTGCACTCCACGTAGTAGGGGTAGGGGTTGAGGACCCGCGCGCCGTCGGCGACGAAGGGCCACTCGCGCCCCCCGGGCGCGGCGAGCAGCGGGCCGACGCTCAGGCCCCAGGCCTCGAGCACCCGGTCCAGAGGCAAGCGAGGGAAGCGGCGGGCGACGTAGCTGCGCGGGTCGATCGCCCAGGACTCGGTCAGCAGCACCAGCCGGCCTCCGCCCGCCACGAACTGGTCGAGCTGGTAGGCGAGGCGCTCGCTGGGCGGCAGCGGCGCGCAGTAGACCAGGCAGCCGACCTCCTCGGGGACCGCGGGCATGGCCTCGAGGTCGAGCTCCTGCACCGGATAGGACTGCTCGAGCACGGCGCGGGTCTGCCCCATGCGGGCGTTGCTCGTGCCCGCCCAACCCACCCGCACCCGGGGCAGGATCAGGCGCTGAATCGCGACCGCGACGTCGTGCTCCAGGTTGGGCCGGTGGAGCGCGAGCTCGATCGCCTCCCGCGGGCGATCGCGGTAGTGGAACGAGACCCCCGCGAAGGCCTCGACTTGCTCCATGCGCCCTTCGCTCTGCACCCGGTAGACGATCTTCTGCACCCCGTCGCGGGCGGCTTGCTGGATCAGGCGCTTGCGCTCGCGCACGTCGA
>Ga0209578_10002744_pt1 | contig 14140 bp, 15 predicted proteins | sample tdAd472_FD_187127 | JGI IMG/M metagenome (GOLD analysis project Ga0209578, IMG submission 187127) | Marine sediment microbial communities from the Atlantic coast under amendment with organic carbon and nitrate - tdAd47.2 (SPAdes)... | ecosystem: Environmental > Aquatic > Marine > Coastal >...
GTCGGCGCATAGGTTTTCGAATCCCCGGGCACCGCACATTCACCGGACGCAAGACCGAGCACTTCAATCGCGCGCACCATCGCAGGCGTGGATTCCGCATCGTTGCGCGCGCGGACCATGATCCCGGCGGTGTCCAAGATCAAAAGTTTGGTCCGCTCGATCACGTCGGCGGGCAGGTCTTCGTAACCAAGATTTACAGCAAATTCCGCCAGACGGCGGCTGGTACCGGTCATCGGATGTCTCCCAACATGTTGATTTTCGCCGAATGCTTCGGCTCTTGGCGAATATTCCACCATACATCAAGCGATTGAACAAATAGGAATATCTGCACTATATATCGCTAATTCAGATCAATGAGGAAGCCATGCTGCCGGTCACCCTGAAACAACTTGAGACCTTTCTCGCCGTCGCCGAAGCACGCGGTTTCCGCCGCGCCTCGGAACGACTCAACCTGTCGCAGTCCGCCGTGACAGCGCATGTACAGCAACTGGAAAGCACCCTCGGCGTGCCGTTGTTTCACCGCACCACGCGTTCGGTCCGCCTAACAGACGCGGGCACCGAACTGCTGGACCGCGCCAACCGCACCGTCACCGGCCTTGAGGACACCATCCGTGCGTTTAAGGACGAAGCCGCGATGACACGGGGCCGCGTACTCGTTGCCTGCGCACCGAGCTTCGCATCGTCGATCCTGCCGCCTGCGCTGGCCGCGTTTCAGTCTCGCCATCCGGAAATCTTCATTCAGGTCCGTGAAGCATACGGCAGCGAAATCATTGAGGCGCTGCGGACCGACAGCGTCGATTTCGGCATCGGCCCGCTGGACCGTAACGACAAGGACATCGCCTTCACGCATCTCCTGTCGGACGGATTTGTCGCCGTGATCAACGGTGACCACCCGTTGGCCCGCAAGAAAACTGTGAAATTCACCGACATTATGGATATGCCGATCCTCGCGATGCCGCGCCGTTCGGCGACTCGTGACCTGCTGGAAAAAGCGTTCGAGAAACATGGCCGGGTGCTGGAGCCCAAATACGAAATGCTGCACCACCAGACCCTGATCAGCATGGCGGACGCCGGTTTGGGTGTGGCCGTTTTGCCGGAAACCGCGGTGCCGCCGGCACGCGACGGGTCCTATGCCGTCATCCCGCTGGCAGAGCCGGAGATGAAGCGGCGCATGGGCATATTGATGGCGCGCGGGCACAAGCCCTCTCCGGCGGCACGCGCCGTGGCCGACGTTTTACCGGAATTCGTTGCCGATTGGGTGCGGGCCGCCTGAGGCTTATTCCGCCGCGTATTGCTTTTCGGCGTCGTAGTATTCGGGAAAGCCGACAATCGCCTGCAGATCCTGGAAGGTGATGCGGTTCGACAGATCCTGCTCACCCGACTTGATCATCGCCAATGTTTCCTGCATCGCCTTGATCGCCGTCATCAGCATCGCGGCCGGGTAGATCGCAACCTTGTAGCCGATCTCTTCAAGCTCTTTCGGCGACAGATACGGCGTCGTCCCCTGCTCGACCATGTTGGCCATTTTCGGCCCGTCGACTTCGGCACAATAGCGCCGCATTTCGTCTTCGTTCTTCGGCGCTTCGAGAAACGTGATGTCGACCCCGACCTTCCGGAACATTTCACAACGGCGGATCGCCTCGTCCATGCCTTCCGGTCCATTGGCATCGGTCCGCGCCATGATCAGGATATCGCCGCCCTTATCACGGACTTCCTCGCGGGCATCGACGGCCGCCTGCAGGTGCTGCTTTGCCTCGTTGAACGGCACGACGCGCTTGCCGATGGTATGGCCGCAACGCTTCGGAGAAACCTGGTCCTCGATCATCACACAGGCGAACCCGGCCTGCGCATAGCCCTGCACGGTGCGCTTCACGTTGATGGGGTTGCCGAAGCCCGTGTCGCCGTCACCGATTACCGGGATGTCCACCGCGTTGCACAGGTTACGTCCCTGATCGACCATTTCGGCGTAGCTGATCAGGCCCGTGTCCGGCTCACCGATGCGCACCGCCGAGACCATGAAACCACTCATGAAAGCGGCGCTGAAACCGGCTTGCTCGCATAGGCGCGTCGAGATGGCGTCGAAAACACCCGGCGCGGTGATGATTTCCGGTTTGTCCAAAAGGGCCTGTAGCTTGGCGGCGGCGGTCATGGCTGTATTCTCCTGTTAAGTAATCTTTACTGTCCCTTGAAGGCGGGCGTGCGTTTTTCGAGAAACGCGCGGACGCCTTCGCGGTAATCCTCGCTGTCGCAAGGCGTGTAGCTTTCGCGGGTCTCGGCTTCGGAAATCGGCGACGGATCGTCGAGAAGCCGGTTCAGAACTTTCTTGGTCATCCGCGCCGCCAGCGGTGCACCGGACGCGATGCGCGCCGCCGTCGCCATGACTTCGGTTTCCAGCGCCGCGTCGTCGACGACACGATTCACCAAACGGTGACGAAGCGCTTCGGCGGCATCGATCACCTGGCCTTCAAGCAGAAATTCCAGCACCAGCGCCTTTCCGACCAGATCCAGAAGAGGCTTCATCTCAACCGCGGCGAAGGCATGGCCGATGCGCTTGATCGGCACGCCGAAGCGCGCCGTTTCGGACGCGATCCGCATATCGCAGCAGGCCGCGATCTCCAACCCGCCGCCGGTGCATGCGCCCCGGATCATGGCGATGGAGGGATGGCGGCAAGCAAGCAGAAGGTTCAACGCCTTGTCGGTGGCTTCACCGTACAGGTATGCCTGTTCCGCGTTATCGCGTTTCTCCGGGAACTCGGAAATGTCGGCGCCTGCAGCAAATGCCTTATCACCGGCACCGCGAAAAACGATGCAGCGCAGCGTGTCGTCGGCATCGAGCGCGGCAATGGCTTCGGACAACCAATGCCACGCGGCAAGACTCAACGCATTTCGTTTCGCCGGATTGTTCAGTGTCACGAGCGCAATATCGTCCTTGCGCTCGACTAAGATCGGATCATCGCTCATTTGTCATTCAGTACGCGCATCGGCGCACCGTCCATCCAGGATTTCACATTTTCGACGGCCTGCGCATAGACAAGCTCGTACAGTTCTTTGACCACATAGCCTGTGTGCCCTGTCAGCACCGCGTTATCAAGACCGCGCAATGCGTGATCGGCGGGCAAAGGCTCGACGTCGTAAACATCGATACCGGCACCGGCGATTTCACCTGACGACAATGCCGCGACCAACGCATCTTCTTCGATGATGGGACCGCGCGACGTGTTGACGATGTAGCTCGTCGGTTTCATCTGCTTGAATTCCCTGGCACCGACCAATCCGGTCGTCCGTTCGCTCAGGATCAGATGAATGGATATCACGTCCGACGTTTCGAACAGGGTGTCGCGGTCGACCAACTTCACGCCAACCTCGTCGCAGCGTTCCTGCGTCAGATTCTGGCTCCACGCGATTACGTCCATTTCCATGGCCAGACCGAACTTCGCCACCCGCGCGCCGAGCTTGCCCAGCCCCAGCACGCCGAGTGTCCGACCGTTCAGGCTTTCCGACACATACGCCTGCCAGCCGCCGTCACGCATGACGCGGCTTTCCTTGGATATCTTTTTATAAAGATCGGTGATCAGCGCGACGGCATGTTCCGCCGCCGGATACGGCAGCATGTCCGTCCCGCAGACCACAATACCCTTGGCTTTTGCATGCTCCATGTCGATGGCGAGATTGCGCATCCCCGTCGTCACAAGGCATTTGAGATTCGGCAGTTTGTCGATCTGCGAGGCAGGAAAGCGGGTCCGCTCGCGCATGCAGACCAGGATGTCGAACGGCTGCAACGCTGCGGCAATCGTGTCTTCATCCCAACCCAAATGGGTATCGAAAACGGTGATTTCCGTATCGCCCAGCGCCGACCAGTCCGCCGAACCGAGCGCGGCATTTTGATAGTCGTCGAGAATTGCGAGCTTGAGTGCCATACCCCTCCCCCATACTTTCTTGGCTTCATGTTGTTACAGGAGAGATTATGTCCGAGGGCACTTCAATCAAGGTCGAAAATCAACAGGCCGACGATGACGCCGCAATTCGCGCATCGAAAATCGCCACCGCCGGGGTCATCGGGCTCGGCACGATGGGTCAGGGAATAGCGCTGGTGCTGGCGCGCGCCGGCATCGACGTCATCGGCGTCGAGGTCGAACAGGCACAGCTCGATGCGGGCGTGAAAAATCTTAAAGCTGGACTCGAAGACCGGGTGAAGCGCGGCCGGATGAGCGAAGAACAGATGACCGACGAGCTATCGCGCATCTCCGGTGCGACAGCGTTAAGCGCGCTTTCCGGCGTCGATTTGGTGATCGAAGCGGCGCTCGAAGACATGGACGTCAAGAAAAGTATCTTCGCGGAACTGGACCGCGTCTGTCCGGCGCATGCGATCCTGACAACCAACACGTCGAGCCTGGATATCGACGAGATTGCCGCCGCCACGTCCCGCCCGGACAAGATCGCAGGCGCGCATTTCTTCGCCCCGGCGCAAGTCATGAAATTGCTGGAAATCGTCCGCGGCAACGCCACATCACCGGAAACGATGGCGACGCTGCTCGCGCTCTCGAATCGTTGCGGCAAGGTCGGCGTCGCCGTCGGCAACGGCCCCGGCTTCGTCGCAAACCGGATGTACCACCGCTACACGTGGCAGGCGTATTTTCTTTTGCAGGAAGGCGCGTTCCCGCAACAGGTCGATCAGGCAATGCAGGAATTCGGCTTTCCGCTGGGCTGCCTTGCCGTCGGCGATATCTCCGGTCAGGACGTGGCGTGGCATGTCCGTAAGGGCCAGATCGCTTCGGGCTTCATCGATCCAGATGCGCCCTACCCGATCATTGCCGACCGGATGTGCGAGAATGGCTGGTTCGGGCGCAAGACCGGACGCGGCTGGTATCTTTATGAGGACGGCGAGCGCCTGCCCAATCCCGAGGCCAATGCGTTGATCGAAACCGTCTCGGCGGAACTGGAAATCGCACGGAGAGAGATTTCCGCAGTTGAAATCCGCGAGCGCTGTCTGTTCGCACTGATCAACGAAGGCGCTCGGCTGCTCGGGCTCGGGATGATCGACAGTGCCGAAGATGTCGACACCGTATGGCGGTTCGGCTTTGGCTTCCCGGCGGCAAAGACCGGCCCTATGCACATGGCGGAAGAAATGGGCCTTGAGCAGGTTTTGAAGACACTGAACCGGCTGCATGAAAAATATGGTCCATGGTTCGAACCCGCGCCATTGATCTCCGAACGGGTTAAGAACGGTGAAACAACGTTCAATTCGTAAGATTTGCAAACAAATCAAAGAATAGTAGTAGATTCCACAACATCATTATGTGTTAAATACGGCCCATGAGACGACCGAAGATTTTCACGACCGTACAGACGTACAGTTGGCTGCTGTTCCGCGCGGATGCCGTCGCCGGAATTACGGTGGCGATGGTTGCGATTCCGCTCAGCCTCGCCATTGCCATTGCATCCGGGGCTGACCCGGGAAAAGGCTTGATCACCGCCATTATCGGGGGCTTCTTCATATCGCTGCTGGGTGGCAGCCGGGTGCAGATCGGCGGGCCGACCGGCGCCTTCATCGTCGTCGTCTTCGGCGTCATCGCCGAGCACGGGTATGACGGACTGGTCCTCGCAACATTGATGGCGGGCATCATTTTGCTTGTCGCCGGATTCTTCCGCATGGGCCGGTTGATTGCCTATGTGCCCGAAGCCGTCGTCAATGGCTTCACGATCGGTATCGGTATCATCATCGCCACCAGTCAGCTCAGGGATTTCTTCGGCCTGACGCTTGAAAGCGTCCCCGCCGACTTCATTCACAAGTTACCGGCGCTTTGGGCCGTTCGCGATACGGCCAATCTTTCGGCGCTCGGCATCGGTGCGGCGACCATGTTCCTGATCATCACATTCCGCCGCATGGCACCGAAGCTGCCGGGCTTGATCGTCGCCGTCGGAATCGGCTCCGCCGCCGTTGCGCTCATGACCTTGCCCGTCGATACCATCGCATCGCGTTTCGGCGCATTGCCCGCGCATTTGCCGATGCCCGAACTGCCGACGATCACGCTGGAAAAGCTGCGTGAGTTGCTGCCGTCGGCCATCGTCATCGCCTTTCTGGCCGGGGTTGAATCGTTGCTGTCGGCGATGGTCGCCGACCGCATGATACAGGGCCAGCACCGCCCCAATGCCGAGCTTCTGGCGCAAGGCGCGGCCAATGTCGCATCGTCACTGTTCGGCGGCATGCCCGCGACCGGCGCCATCGCGCGGACCGCCACCAACGTCAACGCCGGCGGGCGCACCCCGGTCGCCGGGCTTGTCCATGCGCTGGCCATTCTCCTGGCCATGCTGCTGTTCGCATCGGCTGCGGGGTATCTGGCAATGCCGGCACTTGCCGCCTTGCTGCTGATCACCGCGTGGCGTATGAGCGAACCGCACAAATGGGGTGAATACCTTTCCGCGCCGATGACCGACCGTCTTTTGCTTTTGGTCACACTGACGTTGACGGTGTTGGTGGACCTGACCGTCGCCATCGGTGTCGGCGTGTCCATCGGACTGGCGCTGCGGCTGCGAAGCGAGAAACCGCCGCCGGCCGACTGGAATGTGCCGGATCACTGAACGCGAAACACGTGGCTTTGCCAGAATTCCCGCTAATCGCTATATATCAATCAACAATGACCGGCTTTGGGAGATGCAGACATGACGACGTGGCTTGAAGGTCCGACCCGTAACGACAAACCGGCGGGGGTGCGCCTGCGTGAATATCTTGAACGGGATGAAATCCTCCGCGTGCCGGGCACCCACAATCCGTTCGCGGCGCGCATCGCGCAACGCGAAGGCTTCGAGACGCTGTATATTTCCGGCGGCGCGGTAACGACCAGCCTCGGCCTGCCCGATCTCGGCGTGATGATGCTGGACGAGCTTTGTTTCATCACCCGCATGGTGGCACGCGCCACCGATTTGCCGCTGATCGTCGACGGCGACGTCGGTTACGGCGGCACGCTGAACGCCATGCGTACCGTGCGCGAATTGGAACAAGCCGGCGCAGCCGCCGTCCACATCGAAGATCAGATGTTACCGAAGAAATGCGGCCACCTGAACGACAAGCGCCTGATCCCGGTCGAGGAAGCTGCCGCAAAAATCGCCGCCGCGAAAAAAGCCGCACGCGACCTTGTGATCATTGCGCGGACCGATGCCGCCGGTGTCGAAGGCCTTGATGCTGCGATCTCTCGTGCCAATGCCTACGCGGAAGCCGGCGCCGACGTCGTATTCCCGGACGGCCTTGCATCCGAAGCGGAATTCCGCCAGTTCGCCCAGCAAACGACGGGCTATCGCATGGCCAACATGACCGAGTTCGGCCGCACGCCGCATTTCACCGGCCAGCAGTTCCAGGACTTCGGCTATGACATCGTGATCTGGCCCGCCACATCGATGCGCGTGTCGGGTTATGCGATGCGCGATCTATACCGCCACATCCGCGCCAACGACGGCACCGACGGCTTCGAAGACCGCATGATGACCCGCGCCGAAAGCTACGACATCATCGGCTACCACGATTTCGAGGCGTTGGACGAGAGCGTCGCGCAATCGGTCGCGCCGTCGTTTACCGGTGACGATACGACTGCGAAACGGCTGGCCGGAGAATAAAAGCTATTTGCCTTTGAGACGGCCGATCAGGAAAACAATCAGCCAGATCGGCACGACGATGACGGCACCGATCAGCACGTATTCGACACTGGACGCGACGAACTGACCGGCCCAGGCAAATGCCGACTGGATCGTTTCACCGAAATTCAGCAAAAGATCCTTGGGATCGATTTCAAGGAACTTGAGGATGAACCCGAGCACCAGCGAGGCGATCAAAATCTTGAAGATGGTTCCGATGACGTTCTGCGGCATGTGTGCGGGCTCCCCGGCGCGGATTGGCGTTTGCGGGGTAAAGACTACACGCGTCCATACCGCTGTTCAATTTCAACCCGCACCCGGATTTTCACACCGTGCATGAGATCGAACGCAAACCGAATCCCGGCCCGCCGCATCCGGTCCGCTGGCTCGCCTTTATAGGCTGGCTGGTGTTGCCGGTGCTGGCGACATGGGCCGTGGTCGCGGCGACGGCGTTGTTCGTCTTGTGGTGGGGGCTGATCTGGTCCGCCTTCGCGCTGATCTACATGATCGCCTATTTCCGATGGTCGCGGCGGCGCTATCCCAAGGAATAAACGTCAGAGTCGCTTCGGCAGGTATTTCGACAACCATGCCATCACCAGCATGCTGGTACCACCGACGACGAACACGGCCGGCAATGCAAACATCCCCAGCACGACCGAGAACACACCCGGTGTAACGATCTGCGCGGTGTGGCGATAGGTCACGAACACCGACGTCATCTCGGCCCGCTCGTATGAGTGCACGGCACGCAGGAACGGAATGTTCCCCGCCCCGTCGACGATCGCCGCCGCAAATGCAGACGCACCGATCAGGCCGACGACCAAAAGCGGCCAGTCCTGCACCACCGCAATCGCCAGCGTCACCACCCCGGCCAGCGCGTACCCGATCATCAGGACAACCCGCATACCGAAACGCCGACCGAATGCGCCCCACGCCGCCGAAAAAAACAACGACGCCGAACCCAGCGACACGATCAAGCCCGCCGTTTCCGGCGAATAGCCGCTGCTGATCAAATAGATCGGCGCATAGACGAAGAACATCACCCACCAGCTCGAACGCCCGATCGCCAACACCCACGCAAGTCGCAGGCGCGGCTGCGCGAAGAAACGCGGTAGATACCCGAGCGGATTGGGTGGCGGCTTCAACGGCATCGTCACCGCCGGGTTGTCCGTCAGCCGCAAAAACCAGAAGTAGCCGAGCAGCAACGCAACGAATCCGCCAACCACTATGTACGTCGCCTGCACGGAAATCGACTCCGCCAGCCACACACCCAGAAACGGCCCGAACGTAAACGGCGCGGCAATCGACAAAAGGCGCTTGGGCTCGAATTTTGAAATCTCGGTGCGCGGCACGTGATCGAGCACAAATAAGTTCATGACGATCTCCAGAAACGCCGTCGCCACGATCTGGCAGCCCAGTGCAATCGGAAAAATCAACGGGTCCGCCATGCCATACCCGGCGAGCGCACAGAACATCAGTCCGATACCGAGCGTGAAAGCCCACCTGCGCCGAATGTGATGCACCACGACCGGCACCACCATCGTCGACATCAATCCGAACAGCGATACAAAGAAATAGGTGATGCTGACGGACAGCGCATCGCCGAGCAACTTGTGTGCCTGCAGCGGGACCAGCGTGATCAGGATCGTCCGTGACCACGCTTCTATCGAAAACAGGACGATGAACGTCCCGGCGCGCGGCTGCGCTGCAGCGGACAGCCATAACGGCACAACAGTTCGGCGCATGATCCCCCCTTGAACGGCAAAGCCTACCCTCAGTTATGTATCTGCCGCCATGTTTTAAATGCATGCCTCGTTCCCGCCGCGTACAACGCCGTAATCATCACAACGGGCCTTGCCCGGCTTCCACGGACGGCTAGTATTCTTCACAGCATTTCTTGGGGGAATTCCATGACACAACAACGCGCGGCAACTGCCGCAAAGCTCAATGCCCTGGCGACATCGACGCTGGCCAACGCATTGGACCGGGTCGGCTGCATGGGCTGCACCATGGTCAATTTGAAGCCGGTCGCACCCGGCATGCGGTTCGCTGGTCCGGCGGTGACTGTCCGCGAGGAAAGCGGCCCGTTCGGCACCTTTGAATCCGAAGACTTCAAGGTCGGCGCCATGATCGACGCCGCCGAAGCAGGTGAGGTCATTGTCGTCGCCGCCGACGGCGTGCCGTACTCGACGTGGGGCGGCATGGCGTCATTGGCCGCCTCGGTCAAGGAGATCGCCGGTATCGCTATCGACGGCGGCGCGCGCGATGCGGACGAAACCGTCGATGCAGGATTCTCGGTATTTTCCCGGCACCTGATCCCGACGACCGGGCGTTGCCGCCTGAAGGTGGCCGACATCGGATCGACGATCGTTGTCGACGGCGTCACGGTCAGCGCCGGCGACTGGATCGTCGCCGACGACACCGGCATCCTGTGCATCCCCGCCGGGTCCGTCGACGAGGTTATCGACCTTGCAGAGACCTTTACCCGCGAAGACGAAAAAGCCGCCGCTGCGATACGGGACGGCATGAAGTTTTCCGACGCTATGAAGAAATTCGGGAATATCTGATGACCACACTCGCCGATGAAATCGCAAAGGTTCTGCGCGCCAATAACGTAACCCGGATATTCGGGATTCCCGGTGGCGGGTCCAGCCTTGATCTGATCGATGCCGTTGCGAAAGCGGATATCCCGTTCACCCTGACCCGCACCGAAGCCGCCGCGACCATCATGGCGGCCGTCACCGGTGAATTGACCGGCGCACCGGGTGCGGTGCTGGTCGGCGTCGGCCCGGGTGCATCGAGCGCCACCAACGGGCTCGCCTATGCCTCACTCGAACGTTCGCCGATGGTGCTGTTCGCCGATGGCCCGGCATCAAGCATGCACCAGCATTTCGACCAGCAGGCGCTGTTCGCCCCGATCACGCGCGGCACAGCGCGCCTTGAACCGAACGGCGGCGCTGCGCGGCTCGACGACTTGCTGAAGACGGCCACGGCATCGCCCGAAGGCCCGGTCATGGTCGAAATGACGGCTGGAGACGCCGACAGCGCGGCACCCGCCTATACACCGCGTGAAGGCACTGTGCCGCCGTCCGCGTCGGATGCCGACATTGCCGCAGCAAAGGCGATGATCACCGAGAGCAAACGGCCGATCCTGATCGTCGGACTGGAAGCACGTCCTCACGCCGACGCCGTGCGCGCCTTTGCCGACAAGCTCGGCGCTGCCGCAATGACCACTTACAAGGCCGGTGGCGTCATCGCCGCCGACGCCCCGGGCTTCATCGGCCCGATCACCGGCGCGGCCGGAGAAATGCCGATATTGAAACACGCCGATCTGATCATCGGCGTCGGATTCGATGCGATCGAATTCATCCCCGGCACGTGGCCGGACGATTATCCGCCGTTTCTGTTGCTGGGCGAAGGGTCACCGGAAAACCCGCGCGTGCCCTTCGATCTGCAACTGACCGGATCGCTGGACGGGACGTTGCGCGCATTGGACAACGGGCTTTGCGACACCGGCTGGGCGGCAAGCGGTCTGGCCGAACTGAGAGCCATCAAGGATGCGATCTATGCACCGCAAGGCAGCGGCTTCACCACCGCTGCCGCCGTCGACGTGCTGAGCGCGAACGTCGATCACGCAACGCGTGTCACCGTCGATGCGGGCGCGCACATGTTCTCCACCATCGGGCGTTGGCCGGCCATGCGGCCGTTCGGGATTATGAAGTCAAACGGCTTGTCGACCATGGGCTATGCCCTGCCCGCCGCGATTGCATCCGCGCTTGCCAACCCGGAAACGCCGGTCATGGCCATCAGCGGCGACGGCGGCATTTCGATGTGTATCGCAGAACTGGCAACGGCCAAGGAACTCGGTCTCGATATCACTGTCGTCGTGATGAACGACAGCGCGCTATCGCTGATCGACATCAAACAACAGCGCCAGCAACGCCCAAGCCTCGGCGTGCGCTATCCGGCGCAGGACCTTGCCGCCATCGCCCAGGCCTATGGCTGGAATGCCCGGCGTGCGGACACACCGGACGAATTGAAAGACGCCCTCGCCCTGTCCGGCCCGAAACTGATCGACGTGCGCGTCGACCCGGCCGGATACGGCGAGGACATGGCGCGTTTACGCGGCTAAAAATAACAAGCGCGTTTACGCGGCTGAAAATAACAAGCGCGTTTACGCTATTTGAGCGGCGAGAAACTCGCCGGCGTCAGAATCTTGTTGGTCTGGTGGGTCAGCATGCCGGCGGATTTGCGCTTGTATTCCGCCCACGCGGGATCGGCATCGCGCGCATTACGACGGCGTTCCATATCGGCGAAATCCTCGTAACCCCAAAGGTGCACGACCTCGTTCACCGGGCCGACCGCCGTCGTGAAATAGGCAATCAGATTGCCGATGTGCTTCATCTGCACGGGCAGCGCTTCGGCCTCGAAAAGGGCCAGATATTCCTTGTTACGGCCATGGGCGATGGTGTAGGTGCGGTGGTCGATAATCATGGAAAGCCTCTCGGATCAGCGGTTGTTGATTTCACTTTTATGGGGTTGCCACCCCGTCAGCGGACCGTTATAACCCGCCCGCTCCTGCTTGAGGGGCTTTCTTTTTATGAAGCCGGTAAAAACTTCCGGCAGGTTTGTTTTTAACTTTTAACTGCAACAGAATTAGGAGCGAGACATGGCCGTAGAGCGGACCCTCTCGATCATCAAACCGGATGCCACACGTCGTAACCTGACGGGCAAGATCAACGCCCGCTTCGAGGAAAACGGACTGCGTATCGCCGCACAGAAGCGGATTCAGCTTACCCGTGCGCAGGCCGAAGCCTTCTACGCCGTTCACAAGGAACGCGCGTTCTTTGGCGATCTCTGCGAATTCATGACGTCCGGCCCGGTCGTGGTGCAGGTGCTGCAGGGCGAAGACGCCATTGCGCAGAACCGCAAGATCATGGGCGCGACCAACCCGGCCAACGCCGACGAAGGCACGATCCGCAAGGATTTCGCCGAAAACGTCGAAGCCAACTCGGTGCACGGCTCCGATTCGCCGGAAAACGCCGCCATCGAGATTTCGTTCTTCTTCGCCGAGACCGAAATCGTCGGCTGAACGGACTGCGTTTCAGTATCGAAAACCCCGCCCATTGGGCGGGGTTTTTTGATGCCCGCATGAACGTTTCCGGATAGTATCCGTTCACCCCGTGGCGTATATTTCGGCCCTATGGTGAACCCTTGAAAACTCCGACGTCTTTACTCCAAGCCTGTGGGCAATGCCTCTGTGTGCTGATGGTGCTCGCATTGTTGCTGCCCGCAACCGCCGAATCTGCAACACGCGGCGACAGCGAGATTCTGCTGGATGTTCCGCAAGGCAAGATGCGCGTGCTTTTGCACACACCTGGCGGCTTCACTCCCGACAGTCCGGTTTTGATCGTCATGCACGGTGTAAAACGCAATGCCGAGCGCTACCGTGATAACTGGCGGGATATCGCCGACGAACACGGCGCGCTGCTGATCGTGCCGGAATTTACGTCGGCCATGTGGCCGAAGTCGTGGGGCTACAACCTCGGTAATATCCGCTCATCGGCGGGCGCGCCCATTCCACGCGAATACTGGAGCTTCACGGCGCTTGAAAGAGCCTTCGATGCCGCCGTTGCTGCGACGGATAGCCGGCGCACCGGTTACAGTCTTTACGGTCATTCCGCCGGGGCGCAGTTCGTGCACCGATTCGTCACCTTCACCGGTGCGCCCCGTGTCGACCAAGCTGTCGCGGCCAATGCGGGATGGTACACGTTGCCGCAGGATGACACGGCGTTTCCCTATGGCCTCGGGGGCGTTCAGATCGCTGCCGAAACGCTACGCCGGGCCTTTGCCACCCGCCTGACGATTCTGCTCGGCGAAGAAGACACCGATACCGGTTCTCGCTGGCTACGTCGTACCCCTGAAGCGCTGATGCAGGGACCGCATCGCTTTTCGCGCGGTCATTTCTATTTCGAGACCGCCGAACGCGCGGCGGCGGAAAACGGTGTGAAGTTGCAATGGCAATTGGTGACAGTACCGGGTGTCGGGCACAGCAACGCGGGTATGGCCCCCGCAGCCGCACGGATATTGCTGGCGCGGTAGATCTCCGTTCGGCGGGGCCGCGTCAGTCCTGAAAGTTGACCAGCGCATTTTCCGGCGCACGCGCACCGGAAACCTTTACCGTTTCACCCGATATCCGGACCCGCCCTTCGGCGATCCACTTCACTGCCAGCGGATAGATGACGTGTTCCTGTTCGAGAATCCGTGCCGCCAGCGCATCCGCGTCGTCGCCCGGATGCACCGGCACCGCCGCTTGGGCGATGATCGGGCCCGTATCCATCTCGGGGCGTACGAAATGAACCGTGCAGCCGCCAAATCGCACCCCGGCGGCAATCATCCGCGCATGCACGTCCAACCCCTTGAACGACGGCAGCAACGACGGGTGGATATTGATCAGCCGGTCGCGCCAGGTTTCGCAGAATTCCTCGCTCAGCAGCCGCATGAAACCGGCCAG
>Ga0209578_10002748_pt1 | contig 14135 bp, 5 predicted proteins | sample tdAd472_FD_187127 | JGI IMG/M metagenome (GOLD analysis project Ga0209578, IMG submission 187127) | Marine sediment microbial communities from the Atlantic coast under amendment with organic carbon and nitrate - tdAd47.2 (SPAdes)... | ecosystem: Environmental > Aquatic > Marine > Coastal >...
CCCGACGACCCGCTGCCTCCGCTGGCCTCGATCCAGGTCCTCGTCAGCACCTTCGAGGACGTGCCGGTCACCGTCGAGGTCCCCACCCTCACCCCCGAAGGCGAGCAACTAAGCTACGTCCTCGAGTCCTCGCCCAGCTTCGGCACGGTCAGCGGCCAGCCTCCGAACCTGACCTACACCCCGCAACCGAATTGGAACGGTCGCGACCAGCTCACGTATCGGATCCTGGCCGGCAGCCGCTCCGCTCAGGCCCAGGTCTCGATCGACGTCGCCAGTGTCAACGACCCCCCGCTCGCGAGCCCCCTCGCCTACGAGCTCCCCGAGGACGGCTCCACGCCCGTGACCCTCGCGGGCAGCGACGTCGAAGGACAACCCCTGACCTTCGAGCTCGTGTTCCCCCCGGGCTCGGGGACGGTCACGGGGACGGGCGCCAGTCGGACCTACACCCCCGACCCGGGCTTCGTGGGCAACGACGCGTTCACCTACCGCACAATCGACCCCGAGGGGGCCGCCAGCGCGGCCACGGTCCAGCTCACCGTCCGCCCGCAGCTGCGGATCACCAGCGTGACCCCGGACCGCGGGGATCGGCTGGGAGGCACGCGGCTCACGATCACGGGGGCGCGCTTCAGCCCGGCCACCCAGGTCACGATCGCCGGGGACCCCGCCGCCAGCGTGGCCGTGATCGACTCCGCCACGATCGAGTGCGACGCGCCGGGTGGCCGCGTGGGCTACGCCGCGGTCGAGGTCAGCGAGCCCGGCAGCTACTCCGCCTCCGACGACGACGCCTACTTCTACGAGGGTTGGGAAGACCCCCGCTCGAACCTGGTCCAGGCTCCGGGAGGCACCACGGACGCCTACGCGCCGAGCCTGGTGGCCACGCCCACCGGCGAGCTCGCCTGCGTATGGATTGACCGGCGCACGCTTTACTACGTGATTCGCTTCGCCACGAGCACTGACGAGGGCCAGACCTGGTCTCCTTCGGTCGTGATCAACGACGCCTCGGGCGTCAAGGAGTCGCTGCGCCTGGCGGTCAGCCCAAGCGGAACCCTGGGCTGCCTGTGGCACGACGACTCGAACAACGTCCTCTACTTCACGCGCAGCCAGGACGGCGGCCAAACCTGGTCGACCCCCGTGCTCGTGGACGACGGGAGCGACAAGAACGCGCCGGCTCTGGTCATGGAGGCTGGCGGCGCGATCATCTGCGCCTGGCACGAGAGCCGCCCGGTCGGAGCGCGAGTCGTGTTCTCCCGAAGTGTCGACGGCGGGGCAACCTGGTCCCCGGACACCCTGATCGACCCCCTGGCGACCAGCTATCAGGGGTACCCCTACCTGACGACGACGTCTGCGGGGCTGGCGTGTGTCTACAACCAGCACACCCTCACCTCTGGAGGGAGCCACTCCTACAACCAGATCGTCCTCGCCCAGAGCAACGACGGCGGCGCCTCCTGGACCCTGAGCCGAGTGGACGACCACCCCGACAGCGGAGGGACACAAGGGGGCGGCCTCCTCGTCGAGGCTCCGGGCGGTGTCCTGCACAGTGCCTGGTATTCCGGGGGGATTCGAGTGTCGCGCAGCTTCGACGGCGGGGCCACCTGGTCTCCGAGCCAGGAGCTCATCTTCGACTCCGGCGTTGCCCCCCACGGGCTGGTTGCGCACCCAGCCGGAGGCCTGATCCTCTCCTTCACGCAGGACGATGACGTCCTGGTCTATCGCAGCCTCGACGGCGGAATCAGCTGGAGCCCTCCCATTCGCGTCGACGACGACGACGGTCCGGAGGCACAGAGCAATCCCTCCCTCACCGTGCTTCCCGACGGGACCCTGGCCTGCGCCTGGACCGACGAGCGCCGGGGCAACCAGGACGTCTTCTGCTCCAGGAGCGGCGACGCAGGCTCGACCTGGGCTGCCAACGCGAGGGTGGACGACGACACGGTCGAGGACGAGTATCAGCGGGAATGCGTGGTGGCCTTCGAGCCCGACGGGTCGATCCTGGTCGCCTGGGAGGACACCCGAGGCCCCGCGAGCGACGTCTACCTCACGCGCAGCCAAGACAGGGGCGCCACCTGGGAACCCAACCAGAGGCTGGGCGAAGACAACCTGCCCTTTCCCTGGGGTGACATGAATCCAACCCTCGTGGTCGACCCGTCGGGGGCATGGCTGGCCGCGTGGGCGCGGTCGAACAACACCCTGGTGTTCCGCCGCAGCGACGATCGCGGCGCCAGCTGGTCGGACGAGGTCGTCGTCACCCCCGTCGGCAGCAGGCCCGGCGCCCCCCAACTGAGCCTGGAGCCCGCAGGAGCGCTGGTCTGTGCCTGGCTCGACAACTCCGACGATCCCACGACCCTCCAGTTTGCGACGAGCCTCGACGGGGGTCTGCACTGGTCGGCTCCGCAGCAGATCGCGACCCCCGACTGGGGCGGCTTTTCGCTCGCAACCGGCCCGAGCGAGTGGGTCTGCGCCTGGATCGAGAGAACGTCGAGCGGCAGCGTGGGGGACGTCGTGGTGGGCCGCAGCGTCGATCAGGGCGCGACCTGGACCCGCGATCCTCGCACCCCCGGATCCGGCTCCGACCGCCCCAGCAGCGTGTCCCTCGCGCGGAGGCCCGGGGGCACCTACGTGGTGGTGTGGTCGGACGACGAGGACGGGATCTACACGATTCGCAGCACCGACCAGGGCGTCACCTGGACGAACGCCTTCCTCCTGGAGCCGGGCGGCGGGAGCAAGGTAGGAATCGCCAGCGGCCCAGGCGGGAACCTCGCCGCTGCCTGGGACGCAGAGGACTCCTACTACCTCCACAGCTTGCACGTGACCCGCAGCCTCGACGGCGCCGTGACCTGGACCCCGATCCTCACGGGCTTCACCTGGCCTCCACCGGTGCCGCTGGTCGACACGAGGACCACCTTCGAGCGCGTGGCGATCGGCCCCGAGGGCCAAGTGGTCGTAATCGGCTTCAGCCCCGGCCGGCCCAGCGACCCCGTGTTCTTGCTGGGGTGGTGGCGCCCGTGAGCCCTCGCGCCCCCCGCTTGCTGAGCCTTCTCCTTCTCGCGACAGGCGTGGCACACGCCGCGACGTATACGGTCACCGTGACCTTCGACTCGGGTCCCAGCAGCTTGCGCGAAGCCATGGCGCTGGCGAACGCGAATCCGGGCGACGACACGATCGTGTTCGATCCGATCCTGGCCGGCCACACGATCACGCTCACGACCGACGACCCCACGATCACGCCCGTGCTGGGGCCGACCCGGCTCTACGCCAGCGAGTCGGCTCGGCTGACCCTCGACGGCAGCAACGCGCCCGGCATGGTGATCGACGCTGGCGGGCGGCGCGCGTTCGCGGTGGCCGGCGGGGCGACGCTGGCCCTCGAGGACCTCGAGCTGACCCGCGGTTCGACCGTAGGCTTCGACGGGGGCGTCGCCATGGGAGCCGGCGGTGGAGGTGGCTCGGCGGGTCTGGGTGGTGGCGTGTTCGTCGCCACCGGAGCGACCCTCGAGGTCAGGGGCTGCTTGATCTTGCTCTGCTCGGCGCGTGGCGGCAGCGGGGGAGCCTCTGGAGCTACAGGAAGCTCTGCCGGTGCGGGGGGGGCCGGCCTCGCAGGGCCCGGCCAGCCTCCCGCGTCGGCTTCGGTGGGCGGCGCCGGAGGCGGACCCAACCCAGGCGCGCCCGGCCAACCGGGCGGCGCAGGTGGCTGGGGAGGCGGCGGGGGTGGCGGCGACCAGGTCGTCGACCCGCCGCCTCCGCCGCCACCGGCGCTCCCCACTCCGGGGACGCCCTCCTACGGTGGGAACGGGGGCTTCGGCGGCGGCGGCGGCGGGTCCGGTGCAGCGGGCAACTTCCTCGCCTCAGCAAACGGCGGCAACGGTGGGTTCGGCGGCGGAGGAGGGGGGATTCCCAACTTCGTCACGGGGAACGTGGGGAGCGGCGGGTTCGCAGGGGGACCTGGGCGCCCGGCGATCTTGGGAGGACGTGGCGGCGACGGCGCCGGCCTCGGCGGGGCGATCTTCAACGACGCGGGAACGGTGATCGTCGTCAACTCCACCCTCAGCAACAACTCGGCCGCCCCTCCTTCTCTCTCCTCCCTGGCGCAAGGCATGGGCGGCGCGATCTTCTCGCGGGACGGCACGGTCCGCGTCGTCGGCAGCACGATCCACAACCAGAACGGCACGATCGGCGTCTACCTCCTCGGCTACACCGCTGCGGGAGCAACCGCCCATATCGAGAACACGATCATCGCCAACCACCGCGACAACGACCTCGTCGTCAATGCGCTCGCCGGGTCGTCGGTGACCCTCACCGGTTCGGGGAACCTGATCGAGACCTCCCAGGGCGCCGGGGCCCTGGGGTTCATTACCGCCGACCCCGACCTGCAGTCGATCGAAGACAACGGCGGCCCCACCCGCACCCGGGCGATCCCCCCGACGAGCCCCGCGGTGGGCCAAGCCAACGCCGCGGCGTGCGCGGCGCCGTTTCCCGCGGGCTCCGGTGGCGTCGACCAGCGCGGGGTCCCCCGCGCCCTGTGCAGCATTGGCGCCTTCGACTACGGCGGCGAGACGCTGCAGGTCGTCAGCGGCAGCCCGCAGAACGCCCTGATCAATACGAGCTACCCCGTGGCGCTGCGCGTGCGCCTGCTCGACGCGTTCGGCGACCCGCAGGCAGGCACCACGGTGACCTTCACCCGCCCGGGCTCGGGGGCCAGCGCGAGCCTCTCGGCCCCCAGCGCCGTCACCGACGCCAGCGGTGAGGTAGAGGTCCTGGCCACGGCCAACGGCACCGCGGGGGCCTATGCGGTCCAGGCGAGCGTCCCCTCCGGCGCCACCGTGGACTTCACCCTGACCAACACGACCCTCGTCCTCGAGCGGGTCAGTGGACACCTCCAACGGGCGGTGCCTTACCAGCCATTTCCGCTCCCGCTGACCGTCCGCGTCCGGGACAACCTGGGGAACCTCGCCACTGGGATCCCAGTGACCTTCACCCCTCCGGCCGGCGGCGCGAGCGCCGCGATCTCCTCGGCGACGCCCGCGACCAACTCCAGCGGGGAAGTCTCGATCACGGCCACGGCCAACGGCACCAGCGGGGCCTACTCGGTGGACGCGAGCGTAGCCACCGGAGCCAGCGTCGGCTTCGGGCTGACCAACGCGACCCTGCTGCTGGAGGTGATCGCGGGTGCCAACCAGCGCGCCGTCCCCGGGCACCGATTCACGCTGCCCCTGACCTTCCGCCTCCGCGACGACCTGGGCCAACCCGTGGCGGGGGTGACCCTGACCTTCGTCGCCGCGGGCAGCGGCGCCAGCGCGAGCCTTCAGCCCGCGCTCGCCACCACCGACGCCAGCGGCCAGGCGTTCACCTGGGCCACGGCCAACGCCACCAGCGGCAGCTACACGGTGACCGTAATCGCGCCCTCGGGAACGACCGCCTCGGTGTCCCTCACGAACCTGCAGGTCGTGCTCGAGCGCGTGTCCGGCGACATGCAGCAGACCCCAGCAGGCGAGGCCTTCGCACAAGAGCTCGTCGTTCGGCTCCGTGACGAGCAGGGTGCGCCCCTGGTTGGGCTCCCGGTGACCTTCAGCGCGCCCGGCAGCGGCGCCAGCGCGAGCCTCGCTCCCAGCCTGACGATCACGGACGCCCACGGCCACGCAGCGACGACGGCGACGGCGAACAGCGCCGCAGGCACGTGCAGCGTCGAGGCCACCGCGGAGGGAGAGCGGCTGACGTTCTCCCTCGAGGTCACGGAGGCTACCCCGCAAGCCAGCCCTCCCCCAGCAGGTGGCGGGGGTGGAGGTGGCGGCAGCAGCGACTGCGCCCTGGTCATGGGTTCTCGACCCTGGTCGGGCTTGCCGCTGGGGCTGCTTGCGTTGCTGCTCCTCTGGCTGCGGAGACCCCCCGAATGAGGCTGCCGGCCATGCAGTCCCTGGTCCTCGGGCTCGGGCTCGCGCTCCTCACGGGCTGTGGGCCGATCGCCGGGGCGATCATCGTCGCCGTCGAGAGCGGCGGCGGAGGCTCGAGCGGCGGCGGCGGAGGAGGCGCGCCTCCCCCGCCCGGGCAGCCCGGGCCCGGCCCCACGCAGCCCCCGCCCGACGACCCCCTGGCCTCGATCCAGCTCGCCGCCTCGACCCAGGAGGACGTGCCGCTCAACGTCCAGGTCCCGACCACGACCCCCGACGGCGACCCGCTGAGCTACACCCTGCAGAGCTCACCGTCGGCGGGCTCGATCAGCGGCCAACCACCGAACTTCGTCTACACCCCGTTCCCCAACTGGCACGGCAGCGATCGGGTCACCTACCGGATCTCGGCCGGTGGCCAGAGCGCCCAAGCCGTGGTCGAGATTACGGTCGCGAGCGTCAACGACCCGCCCAACGCGAGCTCGCTAGGGCTCGAGCTCCCCGAGAACAGCGCGCTGCCAATAACCCTCCAAGGCTCCGACGTCGACGGCGATCCCCTGGGCTTCGAGGTGCTAACGCTACCGAGCAACGGCTCGATCAGCGGGACCGGAGCCACCCGGGTCTACACCCCGAACCCCAACTACACGGGACCGGACTCCTTCACCTACCGGGCCGTCGACCCCCAGGGCGGGCTCAGCCTCGCCGCAAGCGTCCAGCTCGACGTCCGCGCACAGCTCCGCCTCACCTCGGTGACCCCCGACCGCGGCGACCTCAAGGGAGGGACCCGGCTCACGATCACGGGCGCCCGCTTCACCCCCACGACCCAGGTCACCGTCGCAGGCGCACCTGCGACAGGCGTCGCCGTCCTCGACTCCACGACGATCGAGTGCACGACCGACGGCGGCCCCCTGGGCTACGCCTCCGTGGAGCTGAGCGACACCGGCCTCTACCCCGCGACGTCGGCCTCGGACGCCTTCTTCTATGAGGGCTGGGAGGACCCCCGCGTGAACCTGATCCAGGCCCCAGGTGGCGACGCGGATTCGTACTGGCCGAGCCTGGTCGTCATGCCCGGCGGTACCCTGGCCTGCGCGTGGCTCGACCGTCGCCAGGGGCTGAGCAATCTCGAGATCCGCTTCGCGACGAGTGCGGACGGGGGCCTCACCTGGTCCCCTTCGATCGCCCTCGTACCAGGCCCGACTCAGGTCTTGAGCGGCCCGATCCTGGCCGTGAGCCCGGACGGCGTCCTCGGCTGCGTGTGGCAGAACAGCCGGAACGTCCGCTACATGCGCAGTCACGACGGCGGGACGACGTGGTCGCCCAGTCTCCGGTTGGACGGCCGAGACGGCCTCAAGGACCGGGTGTCCCTCGTCATGGGCGCCGGCGGCACGGTCACGTGTGCCTGGGGCGACTTCCAGAGCGGAGTGGAGAAGGTCCGGTTCACGCGAAGCACGGATTGGGGGATCTCCTGGACAGCCGACGTCCCGATCGAGGCGACTCCCACGAGCTCCGACCAGCAGTCGCCGTTCCTTGCCCTCACCTCCACTGGGCTCGCCTGTATTTACTCGGAACAGCTCAGGAACGGGCCCGGAGACGTCACCGCAGGACGACTGGTCTTCGCCCACACCGTCGACGGGGGCGTCAACTGGACGTTCGCGCGAGTCGACGACGACCCCGACGCGCCTCCCACGCACAAGCTCGAACCGGTGCTCGTGGAGGTGAGCGGGGTCCTCCACAGCGTCTGGCGCAGCGAGCGCAGCAGTTCCTTGCGCGCCGCCCGCAGCGTGGACGGCGGCGCCAGCTGGAGCTCGAGCCAGGTCCTCGTACAGGGGGCGAGCTACCAAAAGCCCAACCTGGCCACGAATGGCGCTGGGGCCCTGGTGTGCTGCTGGCAGCAGGTGGAACCCGCGGACGCTGGGAACGTGCTCTCGGCACGCAGTCTGGACGGGGGGATCACCTGGTCGGCCCCCGTCCGGGCGGACGACGAGCCCGGCAACGAGCTGCAGCACGAGCCAGCGCTTGGAGCGCTTCCGGGCGGCTCCTTCGTCTGCGTGTGGGCCGACGCCCGTCGGGGCAACCTCGATCTGCGCCACGCCTCTAGCTCAGACGCCGGCCTCACCTGGCCTGCGTCGGGGCGGTTGGACGACGACGAAACCCAGACCTCCCTGCAATACGACACGACCGTTGCCTTTGAAGCGGACGGTTCGATCCTCGCCGCCTGGAGGGACTATCGGAACGAGGAAACGGATATCTACCTGACCCGCAGCCTCGACGGCGGCGCCAGCTGGGAGCCAAATCAGCTCCTCGGCCTCCCCGATCCCAACGACTGGGAAGACGCCGGCCAGCCAGCCCTCGTCGTGGACCCGAGCGGGGCGTGGGTGGCTGCCTGGAGTCGAACGGGCGGCTCGCTGGGGACCAGCCGCGCGGTCGTGCTTCGCCGCAGTACGGACCGCGGCGTCACCTGGTCCAACGAGGTGACGGTCAACCCGGGGACCCTCAACGGGTGGAGTCCCACGCTCACACTGGATCCCGCGGGTGGGCTGATCTGCACCTGGATCGAAGGAGGAACCCCGGACGGTCTGGCCGTCGCCACGAGCAGCGACGGAGGCCTCAGCTGGTCGGCCCCTCGGCCGTTGCCCACGGTCGACGCGGTGGTGGACCACTCCTTCGCGGCAGGCCCCGCGGTCTGGTACTGCGCGTGGGTGGAGGACGGCGCGGGAGCAGACGCCATGGTCGTGGGTCGCAGCGTCGACCGTGGTCAGACATGGTCGCGCAGCGTCCGCTCCGCGGGATCCGGCTCCGGAGACCCACAGAGAGTCTCTCTCGCGAGAGAGCCGGGGGGCAACTACTCACTGGCTTGGGCGGACGGCGTGGGGATCTACTACATCCGCGGAGACACGCTGGGCAACTGGACGAACGCGGTCGTTCTCAGTCCGGCTCTGGCCGCGAGCGACCTCGGCGTCGCCGTTGAGCCGGGCGGAACGATCGTTGTCGCCTGGGACGCCCGCGCGCTCGGCTTCGACAACCCTCTGCACGTAACCCGTAGCCTCGACGGCGCCGCGACCTGGACACCCGTCACGAGCATTCGCTACCCGATCCCTCCCCCGTGGTTCACCGAAGAGCAGAACTACTTCACCGACCTCGAGATCGGCCCCAACGGCCAAATCGTGATCGTGGCTGACTTCACCGACTACCCGCACGATCCGATCTTCGTGCGCGGCTGGTTCCGCCCGTAGTCGCCTCCGTCAGGTACGTGCAGACGGCGTCTCGCAGCACACGCCCTTGAACCGCGCCGCCTCGCTGTGGCCCGATCCCCCAGCCCCTGGGGTCCGCAGTCGCTCACAGCACATCTGTGGCAGCGGCGTTCCCAGATTCGAGAGCTGGGACCCAAGTGAACTCGGGGCGCCTCCTAACTCCTGGCTGGACAGGAGCTGGCTGGCCCGCCGCGTGCAGAGCAGTGCGTCATGTCCTACCCCTTCCCCCGCGCGCGGCTGCGCGCCGCGCTGCTCTTGTGCCTCCTCCCCGCCGGGCTCGCCCTGGCCGACGACCCGCCCGCCGGGCTCTCAGCGCGGGCCAACGGCTGGCCCCGGGTGGGCGAGCCGGTGGCCGTGGTCGTGCACGGGATCGACCCGATCCACGCCGACCTCGACCCCCTCGAGGCCGACCTCGTGGGGCGCGGATTCAGGGTCCTGCGCTTCGTCTACGACGACCGCGCGCACCTCGAGCGCGGCGCGGAGGCCTTCGCCCAGGCGCTGCGCGACCTCTGCGCGGCGACGCGCCCGCGCTACGTGGCGGTGGTGGCCCACAGCATGGGCGGCCTCGTCGCGCGCCGGGCGCTGACCACGGCCCACGGGCTGCAGGCGCTCCCGACCCGCTTCCGCCTGATCACGATCGCCGCGCCCTTCGGCGGGTTCGTCTCGGCCAACTTCTCCTGGCTCGACTTCGGCCTCGGCCCGCGGGTCTACCGCTCACTGGGGAGCTGGTCGCGCTTCATTCGGCGACCCGGCGAGCTGATCCCCAGCGCGGACCACGTCAAGCTCGAGACCCTCGAGGAGGGCAAGCGCCTCGACGGCGAGGACGACGCCAAGGTCAAGCTGCGGCGCCAGCGGCGCAAGCGGATCGACCGCGCCGTCCGGCGCCGCCACGTGCTGGCGCTCGGTCACGTGGGCAGCGTTCGCGACGCCCAGCGGCGGGTGCCGCCCGGGACCCGGCTGCTGCTCTGGGTCTACCTGGGGAACCGCGCACCCCTCCCGCCGGGAGCCGCGGCGGACCCGCGCCGGCCGGCTGCGGGTCTGGGCGCCCTGCTCACCGGTCAGTAAGCGTCGCCGCCCCAGGTCGCGGCCCGCCCGTGGCTGGCCTGAACGCCCTGCTCGCCGGCCAATGGCCGTCGCAGCCCAGGCCGCGGCGCGCTCGCGACCTGGGTTGACCCGCCCCCGGGGCGCCCGACACTGGAATCATGAGCGACCAACGCCTGCGCGAGCTCGAGCGCCGCTGGAAGGAGGCCCCCTCCCCCCACACCGAGGCGGACTACCTGCGCGAGCGGGTGCGCGCGGGGTCGCTGAGCGAGGCGCGGCTGCGGCTGGCGGCGTTCCTCGGCCACGAGGCGGCCGGGCTGGCGGCGCGAGATCCGGTCGCGCCCCCCGAGCCCGCGGAGGCGCGCTGGTTCCTCTGGGGCCGGGAGCTGGCGCGGCTGGACGCCGAGGCTCCCGTGCGCTGCGCGGTGGCGATCGCGCGGCACCTGCTGCCCGAGCTCGAGGACGACCCCTTCGCCGACGACATGGCGCGCGACTGCCTGCGCTGCGCCGAGCGCTGGGCGCTGGACCCCTGGAACCCCGAGCTGGTTGAGGCCGCGGCGCAGGCCCTCGCGTTCCCCGACGAGGACACGGCCGAGCTGGGGTTCCCCACCCCGGCCTCGCGCCAGGCCCTGGCCGCTGCGCGCATGGCCGCCGCCGCCGCCCGCGGCCGGCGCGAAGACTCCGCCGCGGCCCAGGCCGCGCTGGCCGGGCAAGCGGTGCTCGGCGACGCGCAGGCGGTGCTGCGGATCCTGCGCGACGAGGTCGTCCCCTGGGCGCTGGGTTACCGCGATCCGATCGCCGCCCAACTCGCCAACGGCGAAGGCGCCGGCGAGGCCCCCACACGCTGAGGGGGGTCGGGCGCCGCCTGCGGCCCGCCGTGGTCTCGCGGCCCGAATTGCCAGCAGGGCGGCCCCCGCGACCTTGTTCGCAGTCCTTTCAACCGCGGCCTCCCTTTACGAAACGGAGACAAACCTCCACCGATACGAAAGGACTTAGTCCCGGATCGCACTGTGCACTTGCTGGGTTGGAGGAAGCAGATGGAGATCGACGAACAGGCCTCGACCCGGATCCAGAGCCGACCTGCCCATGTGATCCCGGGCTACCGGATCGCCGAGGAGCTCGGCCGAGGGGGCATGGGTGTCGTCTACCGCGCCACCCACCTCGAGCTGCAACGCGAGGTGGCGCTGAAGGTCGTCCTCCCCTCCCGGCGGATCGACCCCGAGTTCGCGCTGCGCTTCCTCCGCGAAGCGCGCACGGTCGCCAGCCTGAACCACCCCCACGTGGTCCAGGCCTACGACGCGGGCACGGCGAACGGCGTGATCTACCTCGCCCTCGAGCTCGTCGACGGCGAGGACGTGGGGACCTACCTCCGCCGGCGCGGGCAGCTCGCGCCTCGAGAGGCGACCCAGATCGTGCTCGACGCGGCCCGGGGCCTGGCCCACGCCTACGGCTCGCCGGCCCGGGTGATCCACCGCGACGTGAAGCCCGGCAACCTGCTGCGCACGACCGGCGAAGACGGCAGCCCGCTGATCAAGCTCACCGACTTTGGCCTCGCGCGCTCGGTCCACTCCGGGTCGGACCTCACCCAGTCTGGCGTGATCATGGGCTCCCCGCGCTACATGTCCCCCGAGCAAGCCTTGGGGCAGCCCGTCGATCACCGCAGCGATATCTACAGCCTGGGAGCCACGTTCTACGAGCTCCTCGTCGGACACCCGCCGCTCAGCGGCTCCCCGGTCCAGGTCCTCGCCCAGCTCGTCTCCAAGGCCTCCTACCCGGCCCCGAGCGAGTTGCTCGAGCACCCCGTCTCGCCCCGGCTGGAGGGCGTGCTCGCGCGCATGCTCGAGCACGACCGCGACGCCCGCTACGCCGACTACGCGAGCTTGATCGCGGACCTCGAGGCCCTGCTCGCGGACTCCGCCGAGCCTGCGGCGTGGCCGCGAGCGCGCAGCGTGCGCGCCGCGCTGGCCGGCTGCGCCGCTGCCCTCACGGGGCTGGTCCTCGCCTGCAGCAGCCCCAACCCCGCTCCCGCCCCTGCCGCCGAGCCCGCGCCCACCGCTCGACCCGCCGAGCCTGAGGTCGCCGCTCGGCCCGCCGAGCCCGAGGTCGCCGCTCGCACCGCCGAGCCCGAGGCCACCGCTCGCACCGCCGAGCCCACGGACCCGCAGCCTGCTGCCCCCGCAGCGGTGGAGCGCTGCACGGTGCAGCTGCAGACCGGGGTGCCCGGCGCCCAGGCCTTCGTCGACGGTGAGCCGGTCGCGCTGCCCGCGGCGATCACGGCCGAGCGCGGCGCCGAGCTGGAGCTCGTCGTCGCGGCGCCCGGGCACATACCCCTCCGCCGGGTGGTGCGCGCCGAGGACCGCACCCTGCAGCTCGACCCCCACCCCAGCTTCTCCGACGCGCTGCCCAGGATCGCGCGAGGCGCGCTGTTCCCCGATCCGCCGCGGACCCGGGGCAAGCGCCCCCTGGTCCACTCGGTCCGTGGCCAGGTGGTGGCGATCCCTTCCGAGGAGGGCGCCCGCGAGCCAGCCCAGGTCGACGAGCTGGTGGCCACGGGCGAGGGTCTGGTGGGGTTGCCCCTCGGCCAGGCCGCCGAAGCCCTCGCCGACGCCCAGGGCCAGACCGCGGCGGGCTGGACCCTCGACTTCGCCTTGCGGGTCCAGGGCGACGCCTCGCTGGAGCTGATGACCCTCGTGGGGGACGCCCGCGACCTCGTGCTGCGGATCCGCGGGCGCCGGCTCGAGCTCGGCGCCCGCAGCGCCGACGGCTACACCGCGCTGGGGACCCACGACCTGGTCCACACACCGCGCATGCTGCGGCTGGAGTGGACGGGGACCCGAGTGCGGGTCTCCAGTCGCGCGGCGGACACCGTGGGCGTGATCTTTCGCCCGGTGTTCTCGCAGCTCCTCGACTGGACCCCGACGGCGCTGAACTCCACGCTCCGCGTCTACGACGTGGCGGAGGGGGCCGAGGTCCACGTCTCCTCGCTGACCCTCGAGGCCTCAGGTGCGCCCGTCGCCCCTCGCCCCCGGGACGTGGGCGCCAGCGAGCGCCTGCGGTTGACCTCCAGGGTCGCGGGTGCCCGGGCCTTCGTCGACGGGCAGGAGGTCGCCCTGCCCCACGCGCTGGAGGTCTCCCTGGGCAGCGAGGTCCAGTGCGTGGTCGTCGCCCCCGGTCACGCCCCGCTGCGCCGGGTGCTGGGGGCCAGCGACCGGGGCGAGGTGCGGCTCGACCCCGCCCCGACCCTCGAGGCCCCGCTGCGCCCGGCCGGGTCTCGGGCCGTGTTCCCCTGGCTCCCGGACGCGCGCCAGGGGGTGTGGCACGTCGTGCACCGGGTCGACGCAGACCAGGAGCGACGCGTGCCGAGCTACGCCGTGCTGGGCTTCGACAACCGCCAGGCGAGCCTGACCGCGACCCTCGGTCAGCGGCTAGCCGAGCTCGCGCAGGAGGGTGAGGTCAACGGGTGGAGCGTCGAGCTCGACCTGGAGGTCGAGAAGCCCGCCACCGCCTTCGAGTTGACGGCCCTCCGAGGCGCGGAGGGTGCGCTGGCCCTCCGCCTGCGCGACACGCGCCTCGAGCTGCTCGAGCGGACCCTCGAGGGCGCGACCCGGGTCGTGGCGATCCACGACCTCGTCTCGCCCCCGACGACCCTGCGCCTCGACTGGGACGGCTCGACGGTGCGGGTCCTGGCGGCGACCCTCCTCGGGGGAGGCCGCCTCCGCCCCGCCCTCGCCTGCACCCCCGCCTGGAGCGACCTCGAGGCGGGTTCGGCGACGTTCGCCTTCGACGACGTGGACGGAATGGCGATCCTCGAGTGCCCGCAGCTGACGCTCTTGCGCCCCTAGGTCGCGCTAGCCCCAATCGGGCAATAAGTCAGGCCGCTAAGGGCAGTGCTCGGGTCAGTCGGGCGTAGGCCTGGCGAGTCGCCTTGTTGTCGGCGAGGCGTATGACGAGGCGGCCTCCTGGGCGGACG
>Ga0209578_10002751_pt1 | contig 14133 bp, 9 predicted proteins | sample tdAd472_FD_187127 | JGI IMG/M metagenome (GOLD analysis project Ga0209578, IMG submission 187127) | Marine sediment microbial communities from the Atlantic coast under amendment with organic carbon and nitrate - tdAd47.2 (SPAdes)... | ecosystem: Environmental > Aquatic > Marine > Coastal >...
GCATCGACGCCATCGGCTGTGAGGTCGAGGTCGACCACGACAGCGTGGGGCTCGATAAATCGCTCATCGTTGGTTTGCCGGACGCGGCGGTCCGTGAATCGCTGGAACGGGTCAAGGCCGCGATTTCCAACGGCGGGTACTCGTACCCCAAGGGCAGCACGCTGATCAATCTGGCCCCGGCCGATCTCCGCAAGGAGGGGCCGGTGTACGACCTGCCCATCGCGGTGGGGCTCCTGATCGCTCAGGGTCTTGTGCCCGAGGGCGGCTCGGCGGGGCTCGATCATCGGCGGTTCCTCTTTGCGGGCGAACTGGCGCTCGATGGCAGGCTCCGCCCAATCAAGGGCGCCATCGCGCTTGCGACACTGGCGGCCGAGAAGGGACTCGACGGCGTGGTGTTGCCGGCCGAGAACGGCATCGAGGCGGCGGTCGCGGCCAACCTGCCCGGCAAGCGCGGGCTTGAAATCTACGGCGTGCGGACGCTCAGCGAGGTCGTGGGGATGCTGACCGGGCATCTCTCGGTCGAGCCCTTGCCGCCGACGGATGTGGCGGGATTGATTTCGAGCGCACCGGCCCCGATCGACTTTGCGGAGGTCAAGGGTCAGGAGGCGGTGAAGCGCGCCATCACGGTCGCGGCTGCGGGCGGGCACAACCTACTGATGCTCGGGCCAGCCGGGACGGGCAAAACGATGATGGCTCGGGCGCTGCCCGGGATTCTGCCCCCGCTCTCGCCGACCGAGGCGATCACGATCACCCGGATCTACTCATCGGCAGGCCGATTGCCGCCCGGGCAGGGGCTGGTCAGTGAGCGGCCCGTCCGCACGCCTCACCATACCGCAAGCTCGGCCTCGATCGTTGGCGGCGGGGCAGTGCCGAGGCCCGGTGAGATCTCGCTGGCGCATCACGGCATCCTGTTTCTCGATGAGCTGCCCGAGTTCTCACGGAACGTGCTCGAAACTATGCGCCAACCGATCGAGGACCGCCACGTGACGATCACCCGCGTGCAGGGCTCGGTGACATTCCCCACCGACTTCATGCTCGTGGCTGCGATGAACCCGACGCCCAGAGGCGATGTCGCGGCGGGGGAGGTCGGTCGGCGTGAGATGGAGCGGTACGTCGGGCGGATCTCGGGTCCGATGCTTGAGCGAATCGATATCCACTGCGAAGCGCCCAAGGTGCCGTGGGATGAGCTGTCGACCGCGCCGCGCGGCACGAACACGGCCACGATGCGCGAGCGTGTGCTGGCTGCCCGTGATCGTCAGCGGGCCAGGCAGGGCGAGGGGGTGATCAACTCCAATCTTTCGGGCACACAACTGGATGAACTGGCCCCGCTGCAGGATGCGGCTCGGATGCTGCTGGGTGAGGCGATCCGATCACTGAACCTGAGCGCCCGGGCGTACGACAAAATCCGGCGCGTCGGGCGATCGATCGCGGATCTGGATGGCAAGGACGAGATCGGGCCCGAGCACGTGGCCGAGGCGGTGGGGTATCGGCTCCTGGATCGGAGGCTCTGATTCGTGAACGAGTGTGGTGCGCAAGCGAGGGCGGGCCCAGCCCGTGACGTTTGGGCGGGGTTCATCCCTCGCTTGCGCTTCGTGCTCGTCAAGTGCTCGTCCTCGGACTTGTGGGAGGTCAACTCGGCTAGGCTAGGAAGGTGCGTGATGCACATTGGCAAAGGAGCGCGGCCGTGCTGAATCGGATTGTTTGCGGGCTGGGACTGGTGATCGCGTTGAGCGCTGTTTCGACGTTGGCGCAGTCGGGCTATGCCGTCAGCGAGTCGATCTTTGCGCCGATCCCCTGGCCTGATCACGGCGAGGTGCGCACGCCGTCGGGCGCGCCGGGCCCGGATTACTGGCAGCAGCGGGCGGACTACGAGATCGATGTCACGCTCGATGAAGCGAACAAGCGTCTGGAAGGCTCGCTCCGCTGCACGTACACGAATAACGCCCGGCACGAGCTGACGTATCTGTGGTTGAACCTTGAGCAGAACGCGTTCCGCCCCGATTCGATCGGAACGCTTTCGATGATGCCCGACCTCTGGTGGCGTGTGCCGTCGGATTTCATGGGCGGGTTCGAGCTCGGTGATGCGGCGATCGATGGCGAGATGGTTGAGGTCGCGGTGTACGACGCGATGGGCAAGGTCAACCTGCCCGAGGCACTCAAGCCCGGCGAGTCGGTCGTGCTCGAACTCGAGTTTGCCATGTCCATCCCGCCCAGCGGCAGGCTCGGGATCTACGAGTCCGACGCGGGCACGGTCTTTCAGCTGGCGCACTGGTTCCCAAATGTCGCGGTGTACGACGACATCCACGGCTGGAATATCCTGCCCCACCAGGGCGACGGCGAGTTCTACACAAACTTCGGCGATTACACGGTCAACATCACCGTGCCGGCGGATCACCTCGTCGCGGCCACGGGCGAACTGGTCAACGCGGGCGAGGTGCTGACCGACGAGATGCAGGATCGGCTGGCCCGCGCCAAAGCGAGCATTGAGAAAGTGTCGATCCGTTCGCTCGATGAGATCCCGAGCGTGCGCGGCGAGGGGGCTACGACGTGGACATTCAGGGCTGAGGATGTGCGGGCATTCGCGTTCGCATCCAGCCGAGCGTTCGCGTGGGACGCGGCGATCGCGGCCGAGGATCGCCCGGTGCTCTGTCAGGCGTTCTACCCGCCCGAGGCGGCCCCGCTCTGGTCCGACGAGGCGGTCGCGATGGGGCAGCACTCGATCAACTATTACTCGAAGTGGCTCATGGAGTACCCGTACCCGACGGCGACGAACGTCAACGGCATCGTGGGGGGGATGGAGTACCCGATGATTGTGTTCTGCGCCGAGCAGCGCAGCCGGCAGGGGCTTGTTGGCGTGACGGATCACGAGTTCGGGCACGAATGGTTCCCGATGATCGTGAATTCGGATGAACGCCGATACGCGTGGATGGACGAGGGCTTTACAACATTCATCAATTATTATAGCTACGCAGATTACATGAATGAATCATCCAAGGGCCACCAGGACCTGGTCTACACGATCGCCAAGGGGCTTGGGTCCGACCCGGGCCAGCCGATCATGACGATCCCCGATCGCATGGCCGACGGAGATCTCGGGTATCTGGCGTACACCAAGCCGGGCTACGGCATGCAGATTCTGCGTGAGTACATCCTCGGGGCTGATCGTTTCGACGAGGCGTTCCGGGAGTACGTGAGGCGGTGGGCGTTCAAGAGTCCGCAGCCCGAGGACTTCTTCCGCACGATGGAAGACGCGGCCGGCGCGGACCTGGCGTGGTTCTGGCGCGGCTGGTTCTATGAGGCGGCGAGTCTGGATCAGGCGATCGGCAGCGTGTCGGCAAGGCCCCGGCGTGGGCGTGTGGGCGTCGAGATCAAAAACCTCCGCCGCATGGTCATGCCGGTGGACATGGTGGTGACCTACGACGACGGCTCGAGCGAACGCCGGCGGATCCCCGTCGAGGCGTGGGCCAGGACGGATTCGTTCCCGACGCGATGGGATTCTGGCGGCAAGTCGATCACGCGCGTCGAACTCGACCCCGACAAGTGGCTGCCCGATTTGGACCGGAGCAACAACGTGTTCGAGGCCGAGAGCAGCGACAAAGAAGAACAGAAACGGGATCGTCTCGACCACCGCAACGTGCCGAGCAGTCAGGGTGAAAGCGGGTCGGTGAAGAAGTCGGAGGACTGAGTCATCCACTGGATGAAATGTCAGCTCACAAGGTGCGCCACGACCAAGACGAGGATCGCGGCGTAGATGCCCGCGACGAGGTCGTCGAGGAGGACGCCCCAGCCGGAGGGACACTTCTGGATCTGCATCGCTGGCGGGGGCTTGAGGATGTCGGTCAGGCGGAAGGCCAGGAACGAGCCGCCGAGTGTGAGCATCGCGGGCCACCACGGGGCCATGACCGAGGCCGGGGCCCAGGCGAGGGCGAGCAGGGGGATGCACTGGCCGGCGGTTTCGTCGGCGACGACCGAGCCGTGGTCTTTTTTGCCCAGCACAGCCTCGGCGAGATCGCCCTCGAGGATGCACCCGACGCTGAATGCGATCAGCACCAGCCCGATGACGAGCCAGTAGAGCACGGAAGTTGGCCCAAACCCTGCAAGGACAAGCAGATACGCGATTGCGGGCGGCGGGAGCGAGCCCCAGGTGCCAGGTGCCGGGCGGAGTCGACCGAGACCGAAGGTAGTTGAGAACACAAGTCGTGGTGTATGCATGAGTTAGCTCTGCTTGAAGGCGGTCATCGCCCGTGTGATGTAGGGGCCGGCGCTCAGGGCGGTCGCGATGGTGGTCAGCCAGGCGAGGCCATCGATCACGCGATCACGATTGGGTTCATTCAGGGCGTGCGTGCCAAGGAGCAGCAGGATCAGGGGAATGGAAACGGACTGAAGCACCATTTTGATTTTGCCCGACCAATTGGCCGAGGCGTCGACGCCCGAGCTCTCAAGCATCCCCCGCAGGCTCGTGACGAGGAGCTCTCTTGAGACGATGACGATGACCATCCACCCAGTGAATCCCGCGGCGTGATCGAAGGTCGGGCCTGCCAGCAGGATCAGCGAGCCAAGTACGAGAACTTTGTCTGCTAAAGGGTCCATGACGCGTCCGAAGCGCGTGATGGCATTCCACTTGCGCGCGAGGATGCCATCGAGCGTGTCGGTGATGGCGGCGAGCACAAAGCACGCGCACGCGGCGAGCAGCTTGGTCTCGTTCTGGGCAATTCCCGGCTGGGAGAGCAAATAGAACACCACAATCGACAATGCGAGCCTCACCCCGACAAGGGTGTTTGGTGTGTGCAGCCGCCAGCCGGTGGCGAGGGGTCGGGTTGGTTGTGTGTTGGTCAAGGCCGGATGGTATCGGGGCTGGGGTGTGATTGCGGTTTCAGGTCCGGTTGAAGGGTCTGTTGGTGGTCCCTATCCTCAGCACACTTGATCGGGCGGCTGTCGTTCGGTCTGTTTCGGTTTTCGAGCATGATCGCCCCCAGGCCGCTTCGGCGGGGTTGGCGGGGCATCCGGGGCGGCTTTCGGGTCGGTCTCAAGGGGCGCAGCGAGCGTGGAAGCGGTGATCAGCCCGATCGTTCTGTATTCGATGATCGCACTGGGTGCGGTGGGGGTGTTGCTGTCGCTCCCGCGAGCCAAGGCGAATTTCGCGTTGCCCGGATTCCTGATCGGCTCCATTGCCGGCGGCGTGGTGCTCTTGGCGCTTGGCACGAAGGCTGTCAGCGAAAGTAGTGCCAACGGTCTGCCCAATCTGTACTTCTACATCTTTGGGTTTGTGGCCCTGGCGGCCTCGCTTCGGGTCATCACGCACCCCAAGCCCGTGTACTCGGCGCTCTACTTCATCCTGACGATCCTGGCGACCTGTGGCCTGTTCCTGATCCTGTCGGCCGAGTTCATGGCGTTCGCGCTCGTGATCATCTACGCCGGTGCGATTCTGATTACATATTTGTTCGTGATCATGCTGGCGACGCAGGCGCCGACCGAAGAGATGACCGAGAACCAGGCGCCGTTCGATCGCGTGGCCCGCGAGCCGGTGCTGGCGACGATCTCGGGCTTCCTGCTCCTTGCGGTGCTGACGACGCTCATGTCCCGCGGCGTGCCGACGCTGACGGTTGGGCCGGTGGTCAGGAGCGACCAGATCCTGACAGAGCTGCCTTTGCGGATCGAGCGGGCGCTGCGCGATCAGCACATGCTGGACGGTGAGGGCGGCATCCTGCCGACGGAATCGCTCGCAAGGGCTGTGAATCAGGACGGCTCGCCCGGTGAGTACCTGGTCGACGCGATCGACCGGACGGCTGTGGTGCGCGTCGATGCCGAGGGCGGCTCCACCCGCGTAGTTGCGTGGCCCGAGGATCTGACGCTTGGCAATGTCGAGGGCGTCGGGTACGAGCTGATCAAGGCTCAGCCGGGCACGATCGAGATCGCCGGCGTGATCCTGCTGATGGCGATGCTGGGCGCGGTTGTGCTCGCTCGCAAACAGATGCAGATCGATGACGATGCCAAACGGGTGCAGGCCGAGGGTTTGAAGCCGACGGGCGAGGGGGCTTCGTCATGATGACGACACTGGCTCAGAGCGGGTTCCCCGAGGCGATGACGAGCCTGACGCTGTTCCATTATCTGTTCATCTCGGCGGTGATGTTCACGCTGGGGCTGATCGGGTTTGTGACACGCCGGAACCTGATCGTGATGTTCCTCTGCACCGAGATGATGTTCCAGGCCTCGGGGATCGCGCTGGTCGCGTTCAGCCGGTTCTATCTGGAGTACACGGGGCAGGTGTTTGTGATCTTCGTGCTGACGGTCGCGGCTGCGGAAGCGGCGATGGCCTTGGCCTTGGTTGTGCTGCTGTTCAGGCGTCACGAGACGCTCGACGGCTCGGTCTGGTCGCTGCTCAAGGGCTAATCGGGGGAAACTGTCCGTGCTCGAAATGACTTCGATCAGCCCGACCCTGGCGGCCGCCGGTGAAGCCGCGATGACCGTCGGCTCGGCCCCGGCCTGGGTGCTGGCGATCCCGCTGCTGCCGATGCTCGCGGTGGTGCTCAACACCTTCGGCGCAATCTTCCGCGTCAAGACCAAGCTCCCCGCGTGGATCACCATCGCGTGTCTTGCGGGCAGCTTCCTGGCGACCGCGCTGGCGTTCATGGCCCTGTCGGGCCAGACCAACGTCGTCACCGCATGGAAATGGTTCGACCTCTCCTGGGGCACCGGGCAGGGCCAGAAGTTCATCGCCGACTTCGGGTTCTACATCGACAACCTGACGCTGCTCTGGATGCTTTTCGTAACTGGGCTTGCGACGCTGATCGCGGTCTACGCCAGCGAGTACATGGAGCACGACGTCGGCAAGGGCTATACGCGGTTCTTCGTCGCCTTCGGTCTGTTCGTCTTCAGCATGACCTGCCTCGTCATGGGCGACAACATGCTCATGCTCTACCTGGGCTGGGAGGGCGTGGGCCTCTGCTCGTACCTGCTCATCGGGTACTTCTACAAGAAGCCCGCGGCTGTCGCGGCAGCCAAGAAGGCGTTCATCGTCAACCGCATCGGCGACCTCGGTCTTGCCATCGGCGTGATGCTGACGTTCGTGCATTTCGGCACGCTCGAGTACGCCCAGCTTTTCCAGTCGGAGCAATTGCTGGGCTACATCGCGGCCGTGCAGGAGGGACGCGCGGGCGACGTGCCGCTGATGGCCCAGCTCATCGCGGTGTTCCTGATGATCGGCGCGTTCGGCAAGAGCGCCCAGTTCCCGCTGTATGTCTGGCTGCCCGACGCGATGGAAGGCCCGACGCCCGTGTCGGCGCTCATCCACGCCGCCACGATGGTGACGGCCGGTGTCTACCTGATCGCACGCATGCTGCCCGTGTTCCTCGTCAGCGAGTGGGCCCTGCCCATCGTCGCCTGGGTGGGCACATTCACGGCTCTGCTGGCGGCCACGATCGGCATGGCGCAGTTCGACATCAAGCGCATCATGGCGTACTCGACGGTCTCGCAGCTCGGCTACATGTTCGCAGGTGTGGCGATGCTCTCATCCGTCGGTGGCGTGTACCACGTCGTCACGCACGCCTTCTTCAAGGCCCTGCTCTTTCTCTGCTGCGGCGCGGTGATGCACGGCTTTGCGGGGCAGCTCGACCTCCGCAAGCTCTCTGGCCTCTGGCACATGAAGGGCTGGCGGGTCGTGAGCATCGGAATGCTCGTTGGCTGTCTGAACCTGGCGGGTGTGCCCTTCACCGCGGGCTTCTTCTCCAAGGACATGATCATCGCCGAGGCGTTCGTCACGCCCGGGTATGGCTACAGCTTCCTCGGCTGGACGCTGCTCTTCACCGCGGGCCTGACCGCGTACTACACCTTCCGTGTCTTCTTCCGCGTCTTCACCGGGCCGGTCCAGTACGAGCCGGGCGACGAGCACCACGGCGAGGACGACCACGGGCATGACGGTCACTCGCACGAGGACCACGCGGCCGACCACTTCCACCCGCACCCGCCGAGGTTCGCGATCAACTTCGTGCTGACAACGCTCAGCGTGCTGGCGATCCTGGCGGCCGGGCTCTACTTCGTCAGCCCCGAGAAGCACGGCTGGGTAGGCGACATGCTCGAAGAATCCACCGCGCACAACATCTACACCGACGACCACTCCGCAGCTGCGATGTTCCTGATCGACGACAGCGCCCACGCGGCGCACGACACGCACGGCGCACATGACACGCACGATGCGCACGCGGGCGAACACGCCCACGGCGCGCACGGCTCGATCCTCGGCTTCGACCCGCACAAGGTGATGTACTACATCTCCGCGGTCTTCGGGCTGACGGGCATCGCTCTGGCGGCGTATCTGCACGGACCGAGGGGCATGGTCAGCGGCTTCTTGGGCAACCGCGTCGAGGCCGGCAAGTGCCGGATGGATGCGGTCGCCAAGGCGTTCGACCCGATCCCGCGCTGGGCAGAGAACAAGTGGTACGTGGACGAGTTCTACCACTTCCTGTTTGTGCGGCCTCTGTGGGTGATCTCGTACATCTTCCAGACGATCGACAAGCTCCTGGTTGATGGTCTTGTGAATCTGTTTGGCTACCTGCCGAGGCTGCTGGGTCGCGGGGCTCAGCCCGGTCAGAGCGGCGTTCTCAACGGGTACGCGCTCTCGATGGCCGGGGGCGTTGGTGTGATCCTCTTTATCGTGGTACTGGTGACGCTCTGATGGTGCTTCTCTTGCTCATCGTGATCCCGCTGATCTGCGCCGGGCTGATCGTGTTCAACCCGCGCGAGCAGGCCAAGTACATCGCCGCCGGCGGCTCGCTCGTCTCGGTGGTGTTCGGCGTCGTCGCGCTGATGGCCTTCGACTGGGGTCGCGGCAACGTCGATCAGATGCTGGTCAACATCGAGTGGGTGCCGGCGCTCGGGCTCAACCTCGCGCTCGGGGTCGATTCCGTCTCGCTTCTCTTGATCGCGCTGACGGTCCTGCTCGGGCCGATCTGCGTGATCGGATCGTTCACAGCGGTCGTGGAAAACCAGAAGACCTTCTACGCGTGGCTGCTGATCCTGCAGTCGGCGATGGTCGGCGTCTTCTGCGCCCGCGATCTGGTTCTGTTCTACATCTGCTTCGAGTTCACGCTCGTGCCGATGTATGTGCTGATCGCGATGTTCGGCTCGTCGAACCGGCGCAAGGCCTCGACCAAGTTCTTCCTCTACACGTTCACCGGCTCGGTCATCGCGTTGGCAGGCTTCGCCTATGTCGCCTGGCAGCATTCGGTCTTTACCGGCGAGTGGTCGTTCAACATGGCCGCCCTGGGCGAGACGGCACGTGCCCTCAGCGCGAGCCAGCAGGCGTGGGTGCTCCTGGCGCTCATGGCGGGGTTTGCGGTCAAGGTGCCGCTGTTCCCCGTGCACACCTGGCTGCCGCTGGCGCACACGGAAGCACCGACGGCGGGCTCGGTCATCCTGGCAGGCGTCTTGCTCAAGCTGGGCACCTACGGCGTGTACAAATTCGCACTGCCCTTTGCGCCCGTCGCGATGCTCGAGTACGCCCCATTTATGGCAATCCTGGCGATCATCGGCATCCTTTACGCCGGCCTGATCTGCTGGGTGCAGACGGACATCAAGAAGCTCGTCGCGTACTCATCCGTCAGCCACCTGGGCTTCTGCATGCTGGGCCTGTTCGCGGTCAACTCCGTGGGCGTCACGGGCTCGGTGCTCTACATGCTCAGCCACGGCCTCTCGACCGGCGCGCTCTTCCTCATGATCGGCATGATGTACGAGCGCTACCACACACGCTCGATGAAGGAAGTCTCGGGCCTCGGCTCAAAGATGCCCGTCTGGTCGACGTTCATGGTCTTCTTCGTGATGGCTTCCGTCGGCCTGCCCGGGCTCAACGGCTTTGTCAGCGAGATCATGTGCCTCTTCGGCACGTTCCAGTCCGGGCCATGGACAGGCGAGGCGGGAGTCACACCCGGCGCGACCTTCGGCATGCTCGGCCCGGTGTTTGCTTCGGTCGCCGGCATCGGCATGATCGTGGCCGCGATGTATCTGCTCTACATGACCGGCAAGATCGTCTGGGGCCCGCTCCGCGAGCCGACCGGGCATCACGCGCACGAGGTGCTCCCGACCGACCTGTCGCCCCGCGAGATCGGTGTGCTCCTGCCGCTGGCGGCCGGCTGCCTGATCTTCGGGCTCTACCCCGCGCCGCTCATGAAGGCGATCGAGGCCCCGGTCAACGACACCGTCGCGTATGTCCAGTCTCTCAACACGGGCGAGACCGGACGCGTCATGGTCTGGACCGCGGCCCACGAGAACGATCACGCAACAGACCACGATACGCACACCGACGAGCACGCTCATGACGAGCACAACGAAGATCACAGCGGAGAGGGACACTGACCGATGGCCGAGACACTCGCCTATCTGTGGCCCGAAGTCACGCTCTTCCTGGCGACGTGCGTCGTCATGGTCGTCGGGCTCTCGCCCAGCGCCGCGGTGCGCAAGCTCTGCCCGCTGATCTGCGGCCTGTCGCTGGCAGCGGCCGGCATCTTTGCCATCGGCACAACGCCGACCGGCGCGGACCACGCACGGGGACTCATGCCCGGCATGCTGCCCTACGCCAAGGCGATCATCGCGGCCGTGGGCATCCTTCTGGTCATGCTCCTTGCGGGCACTGTCGACCGTGAAGAAGAAGCCAACATCGAAGGCGGCCGCCCATTCGATCCGCTCCGCCTGACCTCGGGCGAGTTCTACTCGTTCTTCCTGTTCAGCCTGACGGGCCTCATGCTGGCGGCAAGCGCGGACACGCTCATCTGGCTCTTCCTCGCGCTCGAACTGACCAGCCTCCCGACGTACGTCATGGTCACGATCAGCACCGCGCGCTCGAAGTCGCGCGAAGCGGGCGTCAAGTACTTTTTCCTGGGCGCACTCGGGGCCGCGATCTTCCTCTACGGGTTTACGCTGATCTACGGCGGCACGGGCAGTGTCCACCTCACCGAGATCCAGCGCAACATCACCACGCAGATGGCAGGCGGCGGTCTGAACCCGATCACGCTGGCCGGGCTCCTGCTGGCGATCACCGGCATCGGTTTCAAGATCGCTGCCGTTCCGATGCACTACTACACAGCCGACGTGTATCAAGGGGCCGCCACGTCGGTCACCGCGATGCTCGCGTTCGTGCCAAAGACCGCCGGCTTCCTGGCGCTCATGCTCCTCTGCTCGGCCGTCGGCTGGCACTACGGCCTGGGCGGCGAGGGCTTGCCCGATCCGATCAGGCTTCTGCTCTGGGTCATGGCCGTCATGTCCATGACGCTCGGCAACGTGCTGGCGCTCCTGCAGACATCCATGAAGCGGATGCTCGCCTACTCTTCGATCGCGCACTCGGGCTACATGCTCGTGGGCATCATCGCCGGCCCGGGCGACACGTTCACACAGAGCGGCCTGTCGGCGGTGCTGTTCTACCTGCTCGCCTACGGCGTGATGAACACCGGCGCGTTCGCGGTCATCGCCTCGCTCGAGCGGAGCCCGCAGCGCACGCACACGGGCGAGCTTTCCTACGACGAGGCCGACAGCGTCGAGTCGATCCGGGGCCTTGCCCGCACGCGTCCGCTGCTGGGCTGGAGTCTGGTCATCTGCGCCCTGAGCCTGCTCGGCTTCCCGCTGACGGTCGGGTTCTTCGGCAAGCTGCCCCTGTTTACCGCGGGCATCTCGGCCGGTGAGATCGGGCTGGTCGTGATCCTGGGCATCAACTCGGCGATCGCGGCGTTCTACTACCTGCGGCTGGTGGCCTACCCGCTCTTCGATGAGGCGGGCGATGAGGCCGGCGCGTTCAACCTGACGCCCATGCGGACACGCCCGGCGGTCGGGGCGCTCGGCGCTGCGGGCGTGGTGCTCATGACGATCTTCGCCGGCCCGGTCGCTCGCCTGGCGCACGACGCTGTGCATCCGAACAACGACGCCGTGGCGGAGGCTTCCAGCCTCCGCGAGCCAGTGGCGATGAACGCAGATCTGAAGAGCAAGTAAGACGACAACGGATCACAGCGGAGGCTGGAAGCCTCCGCCACTCAACAGATGTAAGAGGCTGAGGCTCTAGTCCTCGTCCTCATCATCGTCGTCGTAGTCGTCTTCCTCGTCATCCCGGTCGCGGCGTGATCGGCTCTCATCTTTCTTCTTGAGCCCCTGCCACTGGATGAACAGCCCGGTCATTGAGATGACCAGCCAGATGGCCAGCCACTCGATCGGCTTGCGCTCGAACATCGCCTTGCCCGGCAGATCGAGCGACTGACTCAGGAAGTACAGCGCCGGCAGCCACATGCCAGCGCCGGCAAACGCTGTGACGAGCGCGGTTGTCTTCTTGGGTGCAAAGACGCCCAGCGCCAATCCACCAACAAAGCCCGCAAGCCCCGACGAGGTGAGCAGCATCTTGTCGCCCGCCTCGAGCGGGTCCCACAGCTCGGCCTTGAGGCCCCTGTACAGATCCGTCACGAACTGGCCCGCTTCTTTCTCGCCGGCCGCGATGTCCTTGGCGCCCTGCGTCACATCGTCGCGCAGCCCATCGCGCCAGGTCGAGCTGTCCTCATCGAGCGAGTTCTCCGGCTCGACAAAGCTGGACTCGGACGAGTCATCGATTGCTGATGGTGGGGGTTCACTGGTCTGGATGAAGATCGAAGCCGCCAGGATCGCAAGCCCGCTGACGACGGTGGCTGCAAGCACACCGATGGCGACACGGAAGATGAGGATCGCTGCCAAGGCCCCGAGCGCACCGCCCACCGCGGCCCCGGCCATCCCGCCCGAGAGGCCGAACATCGAGTCGATGCCCATCCCCGGAACGATGGCGTTGCCAAGGAAACCGCCGGCCAAGGCCCCGAGGACCGCGAAGGTCGGCTTGAGCACCCGGCGTCCCGCGATCCACAGCATCGCCCCCGCGATCAGCAGGGTGAATAACCCCGCGTGAGCCCACAGAGGGTGATTCTGGATCGCCGCGACGATTTCGTTGACATGGTCCAAAGTTTCGGGATTCATGCTCGCTCCACCCAACTGTACGGCCTGTGGGCACCCTTTCCTTCGGAATTCATGGGCCCTTGTGTCAGGGGCGCTTGATTGTTCGCCAAGAATCGTCGATAACTCGCCCGCCAAAGGGGATTCATGGCCAAGAAGACGCGCAAAAAATCACCCGCCCGCAAGCCCGCCAAGAAGCCATCGGCTGCCAGGCCCGCATCGGCCAAATCCAAAACGGGTGGGTCGGCTGCTGCGCGGAAAAAGCCCTCATCCAAGAAGAGCCCAGCCAAGGCAAGCAAGCCGACCATCACAGATTCGGGGACCGAGGCGATCTCCTCGCAGGCCGACCAGAGGCGGCTCGAGAAGCTCCGCGTCCGGATCAACGAGCTCGACGCCGACCTCGTCCGGATGCTCAACGAACGGGCCAGGACCGTCGTCAGCGTGGGCAAGCTCAAACAGAAAACGGGCATCCCGATTTATGCGCCCCACCGCGAGAGCGCGGTCCTTGAGCGGGTGCTCAAGAGCAACCGCGGGCCGCTTTTCGACAAGACGGTCGAGGCGGTGTACCGCGAACTGATGTCGGGGAGCTTCGCCTTGGAAAGACCCCTGCGGATCGGATTCCTCGGGCCTTTGGGCTCGTTCAGTCACCTGGCCTCGGTCAAGCACTTCGGCCAGAGCGTGGATTTCGAGGATCTGCACTCGATCGACGGCGTGTTCACCGAGGTCAGCCGAGGGCACGTCGATTACGGGCTCGTGCCGATCGAGAATTCGATCGGTGGCGGGATCGTCGAGGCGCTCGACGCGTTCACCGAGCACGCCAGCAAAGTGACGGTCTACGCCGAGGCGCAGATCGAGATCCATCACGCGCTCCTGGCCAACTGCGAGCCCGCCAAGATCAGGCGGATCCACTCCAAGCCCGAGATCTTCACCCAGTGCAAGACGTGGCTGGCCACACAATATCCACAGGCTGAGCAGGTGCCGGCGGCCAGCAGCAGCAGGGCGGCCATCACCGCAGCAGAGGAGTGTGCTCAGGCAGAGGCCATCGGGACGACCCCCGTCGCGGCGGCGATCGGAAACTCTTTGGCAGGCTCTATTTATGGACTGAACACTCTCTTCGAGAACATCGAGGATCGGCCGGGCAATATCACCCGGTTCCTGGTGCTGGGCCGTCAGAAAGCCCGTCAATCG
>Ga0209578_10002752_pt1 | contig 14131 bp, 10 predicted proteins | sample tdAd472_FD_187127 | JGI IMG/M metagenome (GOLD analysis project Ga0209578, IMG submission 187127) | Marine sediment microbial communities from the Atlantic coast under amendment with organic carbon and nitrate - tdAd47.2 (SPAdes)... | ecosystem: Environmental > Aquatic > Marine > Coastal >...
AGACAAGGTGAATTGCGCAGCAAGAGAGGGTCCTCTGGGGGAGAGGGTCCCCTGGGGTACAAGGTTAAGGCGGCTTAAGCGGTTGACGAAATATGAATATTGTAAAGGCACGCAACCTGGCTTGTCCTATCGACGGAAAGCGGCTTGAGTGCCGGGAAAAGCAGCTCGTGTGTGAGAATGGCCATGCTTTTGATATCGCCCGCCACGGCTATGTCAATTTGTTGCCCGTGCAGCATAAACGATCGAAGCGGCCTGGTGACAGTAAAGCGATGGTTTCAGCGAGAGCTCACTTTTTAAATTCAGGTAACTATGAGCCGGTAGCCAATAAGTTGGCTGAAATTGTCTTTGCGCAGATTACAGATGATAAAGAAACCTGCTTGATGGATGCAGGTTGTGGTGAGGGTTATTATTTCGATTATGTTCTAAATGAGCTTAAGGGTAAAAATGCCGGTAATGATCTTTCCTTTATCGGCCTGGATATATCGAAAGCCGCAATAGCGGAAGCGGCAAAAAGAAACAAGCAGGTAAGCTGGGTTGTGGGTACAAACCGGCAGCCACCCGTTGAGTCTGCGAGTGTTGACGTTATTTTATGTGTGTTTGGATTTCAGAGTTTTGGGGGGTTTTATAAAACATTAAAAGCGGGTGGCAGGGTGATTCTGGTGGAGCCCGGGCCTGAACATTTGAAGGAATTGAGGGAAATAATCTACAGCGAAGTCAGAAAAAACGATCCACCAGACCTTTCCTACCTTGAAGAAAGGGGGCTCTCGCTGCTGGATAGACAGACGCTTCAGTTCAAAACAGGTGTAATTAACAATCAGCAGATCAATAATTTACTGATAATGACACCGCATTTTTACAGGGCGACTAAACGAGGCAGGGAGGCGGCGGCTAACGTGCAGGAACTGGATGTAAGCGTTGATGTTGTTTTTAGAACGTTGGAGAAAAAATAAATTTTCTTCAATAGGAAGCCGGATACTTGCGGAATCAATGCCCGGAATCAGAGGTCAGTGGGGGAAGGCGGAATCGCCGCATCCAGCACAAACGGCGGCAGCGGGCAGTGCAGAATGATGCAGACCGCCCGCAACAGTTCCGCTTCACTCATGGTTACCTTGCCGTCGTGGGAAATAGTGACTGTCAGTGCCTTGACCAGTTCTTCTTTGATCATGGGCGGCAACTTATCCAGTTTGTCCAGTGCCTGGTCCAATCGCAAGGTCCATTCATGCGGGGGATTGTAGGCCGGCCAGTCGACGGAATTCGGCAGTAGTGCCAGCATGCCGACCTGGTAGGCGTCACGCGCTGCGTCGTCGTCTTCCCGGTGGCCCAGGCGGGCAATGACTGAAAACAGGGTATGTAGCTCCGCGACACTGGTCACCAGCCTGGTACCCCGTTTTGTCGTGACCCTTTGTGGACGTTCGGCATCCCTCAGCAGCGACCACAATGCGCGGGACAACAGGTACTCGAAGCTGTCCACGTGGCCGTCAGTCTCGATCAGCTTGTTGACCAGCTCCAGTAATGTATCGATCTGCTCGCGGGGGCGTTGTTTGAGGGCAGGAAAAGCCAGTTCCATGAGCGGCAAGCGGAATTGCGGACCCAGTTCAATCAACACCGGATGCATTTGTCTGATGAGCGACAGCTGGTCGGGAGCGAAGGATGTTGAAAGCTGCATTATCTGCTGCTCGCGTAACGCCTCATCCGGGCTCAGTAACAGTGACAGCGTAAGGAGCTGGGCGCCGCCGGGCGAATGGGCCGCCTGGTAGATTGTCGGCGGAATCAGGCGGCGCAGCTCCGCTGCATGCTGTACGTGTGTCTCGCTCGGGTTGCCGATCGAACTGCTGACGGCTCCGGGCGTAAGAATCAGCATGGCTTGCATGAGCCGGTTAAGACGTGCTTGCGCCTCACCCGACGCGGCTTTCGCTTCACCGTGCTTTTCCTCCACCGCCTGTTCATGATCTGCAGCCTGTTTCGCCGTGCTGCGCAGGTAGGCTTCGGCATCAAAAGCCGGTTCCAGTGCCCTGATGCGTTGTTCGATCGGCGGGTGGGTGGCATACAGTTTGAAAAAGGAGCGCAGACCGTTGGCGAACAGCATATGGCTGACTTCCTCCCCGTCGGAATCGACGATAATGGAAGATGCCCCGTAGCCGATTTTCTTCAGTGCGCCGGCAATACCATCGGTCTGGCGGGTAAACTGTACCGCCGACGCATCCGCCAGGTATTCGCGCTGACGCGAAACGCCGGCCTTGATCAGGCGGGCGCAGAACAGGCCGAGATAGCCGATCACCGCCAGCGCCAGACCGATAAGCATAACGGCCGCTATACCGCCGCCATTGTCTTTCGAGCGGCTGGAGCGGAAGCGCGAATGGCGCATGTTGCGCAGGATGGTCCTGCCGATGACGCTGATGACCAGTATGCCGAACAGCACACCCATCAGCCGCATATTCAGACGCATGTCGCCATTCAGAACGTGGCTGAACTCGTGGGCAATAACACCCTGCAATTCGTTGCGATTGAAGGTTTCCAGGCTGCCGCGCGTGACGGCGATGGCGGCGTCGCTGGGTGTGAAACCGGCCGCAAAGGCGTTGAGACCCTGCTCCTGTTCGAGAACATAAACTTCGGGTACCGGCACACCGGAGGCGATTGCCATTTCCTCCACCACATTGTGCAGTCGCCGGCGCAACGGGTCCTGGGTGTCGGGTGTTACCTGAGTGCCACCGAGCCCGCGCGCCACCTTGCCACCGCCGGCGCTGAGGCTGGCGATACGAAACAGGCTGGCCAGACCGATAAGTCCCAGCGTCGCCAGGCTGGTCAGGGCGAGCAGACCGACATTGTCACCGGCCCGCGGCAGGCCCGGTGCAGCTGTCTGCCCGTTGTCGGCGCCCAGGTTGGTAACGACCGTTAATGCCAGCGTATCCACGGCTGCAACGATAGCGATCACAGCCAGCAGGAACAGAAATATCAGCGACCGAGTCTGGCGTCGGGCTTTGTCCTGCTGCGCGAAGAAATCCACGTCGCTATCTGATTCAGAATGAAACCTTCGGAACTTCGCGTTTTTGCGGTGCTTCTATTTCCAGGAATTCGGCGGCCTGGAAATTGAAATTGTTGGCGATAATGGAGCCGGGAAAATTCTCACGGGCATTATTGTAGTTCATGACTGCGTCGTTAAAGGCCTGGCGGGCAAAGGCAACCTTGTTCTCGGTGGTCGAAAGTTCTTCCTGAAACTGCATCATGTTCTGGTTGGCCTTGAGATCCGGATAGGCTTCGGCGAGCGCGAACAAGCGTCCGAGCGCGCCATTAAGGGCGCCCTCGGCAGCGCCCAGCTGCTTGATCGCCTCGGCATCGGCGGGGTCCGCAGCGGCGTTCTGCAGACCGGACACGGCAGCGTTTCTGGCCTGGATTACCTCCTGCAGCGTCTCGCGTTCGTGCGCCATGTAGCCTTTTACCGCTTCCACAAGATTGGGAATCAGGTCATGACGTCGTGTCAGCTGTACATCGATCTGGGCAAATCCATTCTTGACCCGGTTGCGTTGATTGACCAGATTGTTGTAGAGCGCGATGCCGTACAGGAGAACTGCTGCGGCAATGCCAAGTATCACCAGTAACGTTGTCATCTGTACAAAACCTCCCGGGTTTTCCTGGTTGTCATTGCACGTTGCGCAATTCAACGCGGCGGTTCATGCGCAGTCCTTCTTTCGTCGAGTTATCTGCAATCGGCTGTTCACCACCGTAGCCGGCGGCGCCAATATGATCGGGATTCACGCCTTGCGCGACCAGGTAATCCCTGACGGTTTGTGCGCGTTGCAGGGATAACCACCGGTTGTAGGCCGGGTCGCCCTGCGCATCGGTGTGGCCGGCAACCTGCAGGTGCAGGTCGGAGTGTCGGCTGAGGGTGTTGGCGACACGGTCGAGAATACGTTGTGCATCATCAGTGAGTTCGTGCGAGTTATAGTGGAAGTTTACGCCCTCCAGACTAATCGCTGCGCCGGCGGCGCAGCCAGTCGATTCCACGGCAATGCCTTGCTGTGTCTCGAGGCACAGGTCAACGCTGTCGGGTACACCGTCCTCGTCAGCGTCCGGGTTTGCGATTTGCAGTGCAGCGACTTCGACAGTGTCCACTTCGAGAGCTTCGCCGCTTGCCATCTCTGACTGAGCGGCAGTCAATGCGGCCTGAGCCTGGGTCAGTTCCAGGCCACGTTCGGCGAGGTCTGCCTGCAGTCGATCGCGTTCGGCAATTTCATCGGCAAGCCTCTTTTCCGTGTCCAGCAGAGTACTCTCCTGGCTCTCCAGCCGGGCCTTAAGTTCGCTCAGTTCGTTGTTGAACGCCTCGGCCTGTGCCCTGGCTTCACTGAGTTCCCCGGTGGACGCAGTGGTCTCGGACTTCGCCTGTTGCAAGGCCTCAGTGGCAGTCTGAAGTTCAGTGTTTACTGTAGCCAGCTGCTCATCCCGGCTGGCAAGTTCGCTGCGCAAGCGGTCGCGTTCCTCGGTGAGGGTTTGCTCGGCGTTCAGTTCTGCACTCTCCTGGCTCTCCAACCGGGCCCTAAGTTCGCTCAGTTCGTTGTTGAGCGTCTCGGCCTGTGCCCTGGCTTCACCGAGTTCCCCGGTGGACGCAGTGGTCTCGGACTTCGCCTGTTGCAAGGCCTCAGTGGCAGTCTGAAGTTCAGTGTTTACTGTAGCCAGCTGCTCATCCCGGCTGGCAAGTTCGTCGCGCAGCCGATCACGCTCTGCAGTCAGCGTCCGGGTTTGCTGTTCATCGTTAGTGTTTTGCCGGTGCTTCTGTTCCAGTGTGGCGGTGGTGGTGTTCAGTTCTGCGTTCAGTTCTGTCACGCGCGCCTGCAGGGCCTGTTGCTCGCTGGTGATGGTGGCCACATTTTCGCTAAGCACTTGTTCTGCTTCCAGACTGTGCTGAAGCTTACCCTGTAACTGCTCAAGCATTGCACGGGCCTGCTCCAGTTCCGTACGGCTCGCCGTCAATTGTTCCTGCGTCTGTTTAAGTTCAGCGCCGAGTGGATTGTCCGCTACCGCTGGCGCGGCGGGGACGGCCTGGGATTGTCCGCGCGCCGGGTAGCGAGGCGGCAATTGACCGTAACCCCGCGGCGGCATAGCCCAATATGGCGGTTGCTGCCAGGGTTGCGCATACCCCTGGTTGGGTGGCGGCGGATACCAACCCGGCGCAGGACCGCTAGGGGGCATAGGTGTCTGCGCCGCTGGGGCTGCAGACCCGTTTGGTGTTGCTTCATCAGACCAGACACTTTCGGTCGCGATACTGAGCAGCGAGGCTGTAACAAGTGCGGTAAAAGACGACAATTTGTTCATGAAATGCTCCAGGTTGCAGTGAGGGGCGCCGGTTGCTGCCATAGTTCGCGGACCCGACTCCGAATGCGCCAATCATAAGCCAAACACTGCCGCTGTTCCGAAGAAAAATTGTAAAATATTGTGAACAGCCGTGTGTCAGATCCCTTGTCACTGACAAAGTTTGCGGTGGTGAACCTGGCGACCATAGGCTTGGCGTGTGGTGTAATAATTGTTTTCAAAATGATGCTTGTTAGCGTGATGCCATGACTTTCTCTTGTCCCTTGTCTTGACCACGTAAGTAATCTTCATAACTGCCGTGGAAATCGACGATACCGGCTGGTGTCAGTTCGATAATGCGTGTCGCCAGGGATGATACGAACTCACGGTCATGGCTGACGAAGATCAAGGTGCCCGGGTAATTGTCCAGGGCCATGTTCAATGATTCAATGGATTCCATATCCAGGTGGTTGGTGGGCTCATCCATTAACATAATATTTGGACGTTGCAGCATTAATTTCCCAAACAACATGCGGCCTTGTTCGCCACCTGAGATCACGTTGACGGGTTTTTTTATGTCGTCCTGGGAAAACAACAAGCGACCCAGTGTGCCACGAATAACCTGTTCGTCATCGCTTTCTTTGCCCCATTGACTCATCCAGTCGAACAGGGGTTTGTTTTCTTCGAATTCTGCGGCGTGATCCTGCGCATAATAACCAATCTCCGCATTTTCGGACCACTTGACGCTGCCGGCAGATGGTGCCAGATCACCGACCAGGCATTTCAACAAGGTGGATTTACCGATACCGTTAGGGCCGATCACGGCAATACGTTCGCCCACTTCCACCATGAGGCTGAGGTCAGTAAATAAGTCTTCATCAAAACTTTTGCCCAGGCCTTCCAGTTCGAGCGCCAGACGGTGCAGTTTTTTGTCCTGTTCAAAACGGATATAAGGGTTTTGGCGGCTGGATGGCTTTACTTCTTCCAGTTTGATTTTGTCAATTTGCCTGGCTCGGGAAGTCGCCTGTTTTGATTTTGAGGCGTTTGCAGAGAAACGGCTGACGAAGGCTTTGAGGTCGGCAATCTGTGCTTTTTTCCTGGCATTGTCTGCCAGCAAACGTTCGCTCGCCTGCGTTGCGGCGGTCATGTATTCATCATAGGAACCGGGATAAACGCGTATTTCACCGTAATCCAGATCAGCCATGTGGGTACAGACGCTGTTGAGGAAATGACGGTCGTGGGAAATGATGATCATGGTACAGTTACGTTCGTTCAACACGCCTTCCAGCCAACGAATGGTATTGATGTCGAGGTTGTTGGTGGGTTCGTCCAGCAGCATGATATCCGGTTCAGAGAACAAGACCTGTGCCAGTAACACCCGTAATTTCCAGCCGGGCGCCACTTCGCTCATGGGGCCATAGTGCTGTTCGATGGCTATACCCACACCCAATAACAATTCGCCGGCGCGAGCCTCCGCAGTGTAGCCATCCATCTCGGCAAATTCACATTCAAGCTCGGCGGCCCGGATGCCGTCTGCTTCGGTCATCTGCGGGTTGGCGTAAATCGCATCGCGCTCCGACTTGACGGCCCACAGTTCCTCATGTCCCATGATCACGGTGTCGATCACGCCGCATTCTTCGTAAGCAAACTGATCCTGTCTCAACTTACCGATACGTTCGTGAGGGTCTTTTGAGACGTTGCCGGCGGAGGCTTCCAGATCGCCCCCCAAAATCTTCATGAAGGTTGATTTACCACAACCATTGGCTCCGATCAGGCCATAGCGATTGCCATCCCCAAACTTGACAGAGACGTTTTCAAATAGCGGCCTGGCGCCGAATTGCATGGTGATATTAGCGGTTGTCAGCAATGTCTTATTCCAAAAAACAGTTGATTGGTGCGCGTTAAGAAGTCAGCCCTGTTTCGTTACCGGCGAGCGTTTTGTGAGCTGTGACGCGCGCCATTACCTGGTCGGCCCAACCGATGCACAGAATTTGGGACGGTCCAGGTGGAAACTGTGTGTGTTTTGAGGTGAATCGGAAAGGATTACCGCTTTGAAAACAGGTATGGCCCGAAGAGCACCGTAATTTAATCGCGCATTCTATATGAAATTCAGCTAAAAGGGGACAGATTTATTGTCGTGCCAACCTTACAGATTGAAGTCCGGCGGGTTTGTTCACAAGGAGCGCCGTTCTGATCGCCTGGAATGGCCCCACGCGTGCCGAAAATCGATCGGTGAAAGAAAGGGCGTGTGGGAGTGCGCCGAGCAGGGGGAACTCCGGACCGGTCACCGCGTTCCAAGCAATGGTCCAATCAGGGGAAGGCACATGCTCGACCAGCCATTTCCGCAGGCAGCGCTACTGTCGATGGTGCTTTGGGTGCTGGCGCCGACGGCCACTGCGGCCGTGTTGCCGCATTACACGGTGGTGGCCGATGAGCGCCTCGAACACCTCGATGTCCGGGCCTGCTTCGAAGGGTCGGCGCCACGCCGGCTGACCGCCCGCGACGAACGCGCCCCGAATCTGCTGTACGCCGCCCGGCTTGAGATCCGGGGTGACTCCGTCGAACTCAAGCCGCAAGGTTCCACCCTCACTTTGCCCGGATCCGGCGCCCCGGCCTGCGTGCACTACCGCGTGGATCTCAGCAACATTGGCAGGCAGCAGTGGCGCTCGGGCAACTGGCGCACCCGGGATGCCATCGTCCTCGACCCCGGGCTGTGGCTGTGGTATCCGGACGGCACGCGGGAGGAGCAGCGCTGGCGGCTCGATTTCGAGCTGCCGCCCGGCTACGATGTCTCGGCGCCCTGGAGCCGCATCGGCGGCACCCGGGGAAGGGTGGGGTACGAAATACGCGAGCGCATGCCCGGGTGGGAGGCCCGCATGGCCATCGGTCGATTCAGTGTCGAGTCGATCGAGCTACCCGGGGGGCGGCTCAGATACGCCTTGCTGCCGGGTGAGCCCGACCCTGATGCCGCAGCGATGCGGCGATGGGTCACCAGCGGCGCCCGTGCCCTGGTCACCGCCTATGGCCGCCTTCCGGTGCCCGACGCACAGCTGCTGGTGGTTCCGATCGGACGTGGTCGCGAGCCGGTGCCCTGGGGCGAGGTGCAACGGGGCGGTGGCGACGCCGTCCACCTGTATATCGATCAGCGTCGTCCGGCCGGGGAGTTCATGGCCGACTGGGTGCTGGTACACGAGCTCAGTCATCTTCTTCACCCGAACATCGTCGCCCGTGACCGCTGGCTGTCCGAGGGTATCGCAAGCTACTACCAGAATGTCCTGCGGGCCCGTGCCGGGATGATGAGCGCACCATGGGCCTGGGACAAGCTGCACGCCGGGTTCGAGCGTGGCGTTCGCGGTACACCGCGCGGACGCAGTCTCGCCGAGGTCAGCGAGACCATGATGCGCGACCGCTCGTTCATGCGGGTCTACTGGAGCGGTGCCGCGATCGCCCTGCTCGCCGACGTCGAGCTGCGCCGGCGCTCTGCGGGTGCGCAGTCGCTGGATACGGCTCTCGCGGCATTCCGTGATTGCTGCCTGCCCGCCGATCGCAGCTGGAGTGCGCGCGAACTGATGCGGCAGCTGGATCGACTCACCGGCACGACGGTGTTCATGGCGCTCTACCGGGAGCACATCGATGCCGATGACTTTCCCGACCTGGGCGCTCTGTACCGGGAGCTGGGCCTGCAGCCCATGAGCGAAACCGGGCTGCGTCTCGACCCGACGGCGCCGGGGGCGGCGATCTGCGAGGCGATCATGACGGCGCCGGAGCACTAGTGGCGGGATATACCAGCGTGCGCCGGGCAACTTCACTGGCCGCTATCCTCCTCGCACTGGCATTCCCTGCGCTCGCGAACTCTTCCCAGGCCTCCTTCGAGCAGCTGATCCTGGACCTCGAGACTTTGCGAGCCGAGCACGCCGTGCCGGGATTTGCTCTCACGGTGGTGTCAGGTGAATACGGCCTGCGAACCGGCAGCGGCGGCGTTGCCGACCGCGACAGCGGACGCCCCGTCACCGCTGACACGCTGTTTCGCATCGGGTCCATCACCAAGACCTTCAACGCCCTGGCTGTACTGCTGCTCGTCGAAGAGGGGCGTCTCGATCTGGACACAACCCTGCGTGGGATCGTTCCCGACGCACCGTTCGAAAATCCCTGGGCCGACGAGCACCCCGTGCGGGTCGCGCAACTGCTCGAACACAGCTCGGGCCTGCTCGATATCACGCGCGAGGAGTTTGATCACAACCAGCCTTTCCCCACCCTGGAGGCAGCCTTTGCCTGGCGTCCACAGGCGCGCGTGGTGCAGTGGCCGCCGGGTCTGCACCACCTGTACTCCAACGCCAACGCCGGACTGGCCGGTCTGGTCATCGAGCGCGTGAGTGGGCAAGACTACCAGCGCTTTATCACCGGGCGGCTGCTGCGGCCGCTGGGCATGCGCTCGGCGGGTCTTGCCGACGATGAGGCCGCGCGCAGGCGACTCGCCACCGGCTACGACAGCGATGGCAGGACCCCGATTCCGTACTGGCACATGATCTTTCCGCCGCTCGGCGCGATCAATGCCACGCCGCGCGAGATGGGTGCGTTGCTGGGGCTGTTCCTGCGTCGCGGCATGGTCGGCAACCGGCGATTGCTCAACGAGGCTTCAGTCGAGCGCATGGAACGCCCCGCCACAACCCTGGCCGCGCGGCACGGCCTTGGCTATGGCTACGGGCTGGGACTGGGCCAATCCCTGCGTAAGGGCTTTCGGTGGTATGGACACGGTGGCGACGGCGACGGTTATCTGTCCCACTTCGGCTACAACCGTGAGGCCGACGCCGGGTACTTCCTGACCATCAACGCCTTTAATCATGACGCCCTTCGCGCAATTAAGGCGCGGGTGCAGGATCATCTCACCCATGCCCTGTCAGCGCCGCGACCACCCACTTCGAGCATCGACACCGATACGCTGAGTCTGCTCACCGGGACCTATGTGGCGGTCACCCGTCGTTTCGAGTGGCAGTCTCCGGCCCGACTGGATGAGGATCGGCTACAGGTCGTGCTGGAGGACGGCGCACTCTACACGCGCTCCTCGAACGGTCGTCGCCTGTTGATCCCCGCCGGCGCACACCTCTTCCGTCGCGAGGGGCAGCCGGTTGCCACCATCGCGATCGCCGCGCAGGACGGCGATCTCTACTTGCAGGCCGATTTCGGCAACTATCGGCTGATCCGCGCTCGCTGACACCGAATACAATATGATGGTGGTTTCGGTACCCGGTTCATCGAATCGACATTCCTGACTCACTGCGAATGACTCGCCACGGATTGAGACCTTTATGACACCTTGGATATTGCTCGATAGCGCAGCCGTGCCCGGCCACGGCGGGGAGTTGCGCCTTTACCAGCGGCGCGATGAATTCTCGATCAAAATCGTGGGTCGTGGCGAGTTGATGAACAGCCGTGTCCACGGCTCAGAAGATGCGCTGGCTGAGCATACCTGTGCCAGGCTGGCGGGTTGCTTAAAGCCGCGGCTGCTCATCGGTGGGTTGGGCATGGGATTTACCCTGGCTGCGGCGCTCCGACACATCGGTGACCAGGCGCAGGTGGTGGTGGCTGAATTAGTGCCGGCGGTGGTGGCGTGGAACAGGGGGCCGCTTGGCGAGCATAGCGGTCATCCACTCCAGGATCCGCGTGTGACCGTGCGCGAGAGGGATGTTGCCCGCATTCTAGTGGCCGAGCAGCAAGCCTACGATGCTATCTTGCTGGACGTGGATAACGGACCTGAGGGGCTCACTCGCAAGGAGAACGATTGGCTCTACAGCATGAATGGATTGAATGCGGCATATACGGCGCTGCGTCCTCAGGGTGTATTGGCTGTGTGGTCGGCAGGTCCAGATCAGGATTTTTTGCAACGGCTGCGAAAGGTGGGTTTCGAGGTGGAAGAGGTGCGTGTACGTGCACATGGTTCGAAGGGGGCGCGGCACATCATCTGGTTCGCCCAAGTGTAGGGTTTAGTTAGTTGGCCCGAGTCGGGTACACAGAATGACTGACTTGCTGACGTTAACGCCATCAAGATGAGAACTATTGATTAGGGTCAATACATGTTCTCTTGTGAGGGCTCGGGCAGTTATGCCCTGAACATCCCGCTGGATAATGACGGGCAGTTCAAGCTGCAGGTCTATGCAGATGGATTTGCGCCGATGATCCAGACCTTTGACGAGTTCAAGACTACCAATAATGTACGCATGGCCCGTGCTGTGGAATGCCAGTAAATAATAAAGAGGCCGGGAATAGCGGTGGCCTTCGGATTATTGAATTGGGGTGTGAGGCCAGACTGAACAAATGAACTTGCGCTTGATTGACGTCAATGAAAAAAAATCTAAATGGTGTAAATATGGAATTGGGGAGAAGTACCGCCTGGGCGATTTTATCTACTAAGCTGGCTTCGAGGCCGGAAGGAGGCGGTGAGGCGTAAGTCAGCTTTGGCACACCCCGAGGATCGGTAATGCCCTGACTCGGTTAATTCAGATAATAATAGCCAGGCGAAAAGCCCTTCAATATCTGTGGACTTTTCGAAACAGGGCTTTTATTCTTTATAAGCCCGGAGGGCTGCCGAAACCATCCAATAGAGGTGAGAATAAGCCATGTTACGTTATTTTTTCTCGATTGCAGGTGCTCTTCTTTTCGCCACAGCGGTCTGTGGCGAAACAATTACCTATGTCCGCAAAGGATCAACCACTGACTTCCTGGGATGGGGACAAGCTGGCTTTTATTTCCCGCAGTTTGCCGCCTCCGGCATTGTCGGACCAAAACGAACCGACGACAATATGCAGTTTTACGTGCCGAATTGGCTGGAATTCAATTTCGACCCTTGGGATTTCGATAACACCACCTTCTCAGTCGACAAACCCGATTGCTTCGACAATTGCAGCGGGAGAGGCGTCTATACCCGGGGAGGATATACCAATTGGGACTCCTTCACCTTGCCAAACGGCTTTTCCGGCCTCTCCGGCTCGATCGTGGATGAAAAGGCAGAAAACAACACCAATAACACCGTCAATCAGATACGTATGAAATCCGGCGTGCCATCCTCCTTCTGCATGCATCTCGTCACGGACAACACGGCCAATGCACACAATTCAGCTCACTCTATCATCGTGAGGGGCGGCAGACCCGGCCAGGGAAGTTTTGACCCCAATGCCCCTGTGCCGGATCTTTCATTCGACGGAACTACTGACGTGCATACGTTCCGACTCGATAACTTTCTCCCGGAAGATTTCATCAAGATCAGGCTCAACTCAGGAACCCCAGGCATGGACCCCGGTTTTGGCGGTCTCATGTTCGATTATGCCTGCGATTATATCCCTAACGAACAATGCGGCAACAACGTCTGTGACGTCACCCGCGGTGAGACCTGCGAGAGTTGCCCGGGAGACTGCGGCGCGTGCATACCCGGGACGACCCCGATAAGAACCTGGCACTATCACGGCCCGGACCCTAAGTCCCATCACGTGGAAGGCGCCAACCGGTTGCTCATTTTTGTCGCCCATGGCGTTGACTTTGAAAACCATTGGGTGCAGGGCGTGAAATATGGCAACAAGAACATGCACTTTCTCGAGGCGAGGTCGCAAGATAGAAACGAAAAATCCACTGTTTCGGTATGGTACCTGAAAGAGGCGGACATCTACTCAGCCGGCGGCACAAATTTCAGTGTGGACTGGTATCACAAACCCGGTCAACGCTCCTACGAGAGCATCTTTCTTAGCAATGTCAGTCAGACCTTCTCATTTGGCTCCGTCGACGAAGCCGGTTGCAATGATTGCTACGCGGTTGCCTGTCCTTTGAGGACCACGGAGCCCGGTCATATATCGCTGTACGCCGGCACGCATGAGAGAAACGGAGCCAACTTCTGGCCCCTTAACGGCTACACCCAGGATGCCGACCTGTGGATGGGTGGCAATGGCAAGGCTACCATAGGCCACAAAAACGGCATCGGTAATGTGGAGTCGGCGGGCGCCCAGTTCGGCAGGGAGGGCGCATTCTCCCTCGTCTGCTTCGAAGTTCAGGATATCCCGCAGACCGACAGTGACGGCGCACCTGGAAACCTGGTTGACCTTAGTGGCACCATCCAAACTGCAGATGGCCGCAATATCTGCGCCATGGTGTTGGCCAGCGGTAAGTCCACGTTCTCGTGCAACCCCGTAGGGGTGTTCTCACTCACAGACCTGCAACGGGAAAATGATGGCACGGTGAAACGCCATATCTATGCAAACGGTTTTTTCCCGAACATCGATGTGTTGCAGGATTCTGTTTCCGAAACCGTGGTCATGACGCCTGCCGGCGCGTGTCCCAGCTACAACGTGCCCTACGATGCCGGTGTGTATCCCGGCTCTGCCGGGAAACGGATAAATATATCGGGCCAGGTACTGATGCAGAACAGCCAGACACCGATTTGTGCCATGGTGATGGCGAACGGTCAGAAAATGTTCTCCTGTGATGGTACTGGCAGCTATGCACTGAACATCCCTCTGGATAATAACGGGCGGTTCAAGCTGCAGGTCTATGCGGATGGATTTGCGCCAACGATACAGACATTTGACGAGTTCCAGGTCACGAACGATGTACGCATGGCGCGGGCCACGGAGTGTCAGTAGTTAACAAAGAGGATTGAGAGTAGCGGCAGCCTTCGATAAGCCGTTTTGCATTGCGCAGTAGAACTGAGGCCCTAAGCGGACCTTCACAGAGTCTGCCTCAATCAAGCTCGTGCAAACATTTCAGTGCTTGATGAGAAATGATTGTCGACTGTATCGTCGTGGCAGCAGCCAGGATCGAGAGCCAATAGATGGACTTTTTGGCTGTCGGCTGACAGGGGCTGGAT
>Ga0209578_10002754_pt1 | contig 14124 bp, 14 predicted proteins | sample tdAd472_FD_187127 | JGI IMG/M metagenome (GOLD analysis project Ga0209578, IMG submission 187127) | Marine sediment microbial communities from the Atlantic coast under amendment with organic carbon and nitrate - tdAd47.2 (SPAdes)... | ecosystem: Environmental > Aquatic > Marine > Coastal >...
TACCCGAGGTGCCGAGCTGGGCAAGGTGACTAAGTCTGTCGACCTGTACCAGTCTGACCTTGAGACCCCGCGACACGTACTTATCACGTATGACGATGGCACACACGCCACATTGTTTGGCGAGTTAGCGAATGATTTCTTTACTGGTACAAAACCAGCGGGGTAGTTGCAAATAAAGTTGCATCGGCTATGATGCAGCGATGCCAAAAGTAGACCAGAAGTATTCTGCAAAAGACGAACAGGAGCTCATGTCGACGATATGGGACCCACAGATAAAAGAAGTACCGCGTAACTTCGTCGAGTTCGTTTACCCGTGGGGCAAGAAGGGCACGCCGCTGGAGACGATGAAGGTACGCGGCTGGCAGGCTGAGACCTTGGATGAAGTCGGCTATCAGATTAAACACAACGGCAACCGCACGCTCAACGGGCTTGACCCGAAGATGTGGCAGTCCGCTGATTGCTCTGGCCGTGGTATCGGTAAGTCCTCATTAGTCGCATGGCTGAGTCAGTGGAACGTTAGTTGTAACCTTGGGTCATCGACCGTCATTACCGCCAACACTGAAACGCAGTTGAAAAGTAGGACGTGGGCAGAAATGGGCAAGTGGCACACGCTGATGATAAACAGTCATTGGTTTGAACGCGGCAGTCTGACACTGAAGCCCGCACCGTGGTTTGTTGAAGCGGTGAAGCGCGACCTGGCGATTGACGAAGGTTACTACTACGTCATGGGACAAACATGGTCGGAAGAAGACCCTGACGCGTTTGCGGGTTTGCATAACCCCTTCGGCGTCACGTTGATATTCGACGAAGCGTCGGGCATCCCACAGTCGATACATGACGTCTCAGAGGGCTTTTTCACTGAGCCAGTCATACACCGTTATTGGTTTCAATTCTCGAACGGTCGCCGTAACTCCGGTGCGTTTTATCAATGCTTCAGAAAAAATCGCGATATGTGGCGAACGCGTCATATCGATTCGCGTACCGTTGAAGGTACCGACAAAGAATACCTGCAGAAGATAGTCGACAAGAACGGTGTCGATTCCTACAAAGCGCGGGTCGAGGTGTTGGGTAAATTCCCGCTGGCCGGTGATAAACAGTTCATATCGGAGGCGGCAGTTGAAGCTGCGAAGAAACGTGAGGTGTTAAAAGATAATGGCGCCCCGCTGATTATGGGCGTGGATATCGCACGTTTCGGTAAAGATAAGTCGTCTATTCGGTTTAGACGTGGACGCGACGCACGGTCGATTCCAGGACGACTGTATGCGAAAAAAGACAACATGTGGATGGCGCACAAAGTTGCTGAGCTCGCCGACGAGTATGACGTTGACGCGATTCATATTGACGCTGGTAACGGCACAGGTGTAATTGACCGGTTGCGAGAGTTGGGCTACAAGGTGACTGAGGTCTGGTTTGGCGCGAAGACACCAGCACCGGAGTGGGCGAACGTCCGTAGTGAAATCTGGGGCAAGATGCGGGATTGGTTGGATGGCGCGTGCATCGATGACACACAACGGCTAACTGACGATTTAACCGCACCGGAGTATACCTATCAGGATAAGGCCGGTGAAAGCGCGATTCAGTTAGAGTCAAAGGACAGTATGCGGGAGCGAGGCGAGGCCTCACCGGACGATGGTGATGCGTTGGCGGTGACGTTTTACGGTCATGTGTCACGCACTGACACTAAGCGCTCACGTAAAAACAGAGGCAAAAAGTTGCGTCAGGTCAGGGGAGTGAACTATGATGTCTATAATTACGATTAGCCACTATCAGATGAGGACACGACTGTGAGTGTATTTGAAGCTATCCTTGGCAGCGACGAACCTAAACAACAACCCGTATTCGAGCCATCGACGGACGCGCCACCGACCCGAGATGATGCGGCAATTCAACGCGAAGCGGCAGAAGAACGTAAGCGACGTGCTGCAGCAACAGGGCGACGTTCTACGATTAACACCTTCGGTACTGAAGAATCACTGAGTACCGCAACGAATCTACTTAGCGGCACAGTGTAATGGCGACCGTGAACCCGATTGCAGCGGATGCCTGCGACATATTTGACCAGATAAAGCCGACACGTTCGACGTGGGATGGTCACTGGCAAGAAATCGCAGAACGCGTCTGGCCCCGTAAGTCGGATAACTTTTTCGGCGCTCCAGGTGCGAATGTCCAGCACGGCGCGAAGAAAACGAAGCAGATGTACGACGCGACAGCCGCACTAGGGCTGGAACGTTTTGCTGCAGCGATGGAGTCCATGTTGACGCCACGCTCATCGCAGTGGCATCGGTTGTTGCCCACTGACCGCAGCTTGATGAAGCATCGTAGAGCGGTGCTGTGGTACGAAGAGCTGAACCGCGTGCTATTTCAGTACCGGTACTCGCCACGCGCAAACTACGCATCACAAGCACACGAAAACTATATGGGACTGGGTGCATTTGGTACGTCAGCACTCTTCATCGACGAAGCAGTTAGTCGTCGTGGATTCCGATATCGTGCGATTGAATTAGGTGAGACCTATTTCATCATGAATCATGAAGGCTTTATCGATACAGTGTATCGTGAGATGCCGATGTCAGCGTACGAGATGTCAACGAAGTGGCCAGCTGAGATGTTACCGCAGAAAGTCATCAAAGCACTGAACAGTAATAAGCCGCTGGAACAGTTCACCGTACTGCACGTAATACGACCTCGGGACAACTACCAGCCTGACCGTATCGGTAAGGAAGGTATGCCGTGGCAGTCATTGTATATTTTCCTTGATGATAAAGAACTGATTAGCGAAGGCGGGTACTACACGTTCCCGATGCCAGTGTCTCGCTATGTAACCGGTGTGAGAGAAACCTATGGTCGCAGCCCTGCCATGTTGGCATTGCCTGCGATTATGACAATCAACGAGCAGAAGAAAACAGTCTTAAAACAAGGTCATCGGGTTGTTGACCCTGTGTTATTAGGTCACGACGATGGCGTGATTGACACGTTTGACTTAACACCAGGTACGATGAACGCGGGCGCTATGACAAAAGATGGTAAGCGCTTGGTTGATGTACTACCTACGGGCAATATTGCTGTGGGCAAAGACATGATGGACCAAGAGCGTGAGGTCATTAATGATGCGTTTCTGGTCACCTTATTTCAAATTCTGACGGATAACCCGCGCATGACAGCGACGGAAGTATTGGAACGTGCGCAAGAAAAAGGTGCATTGTTGTCACCCACGATGGGTCGTCAACAATCCGAGATGTTGGGTCCGCAAATTGAACGTGAAGTTGATATCGCGATTAGACAAGGTCTGATAGGCGAGCCACCGCCGGAAGTAATAGAGGCGGGTGCAGAGTACGACGTCGAATATGATTCACCGTTGAGTCGTGCGCAAAAAGCCGAAGAAGCAGCTGGCCTGTTCCGGTATATGGATTTTGCTACGGTGTATGCACAGTCTACCGGTGACCAGTCACCGTTTGACCATATTGACATCGACGAAGTCTCACCTGAGATGATGACGATTAATGCGGTACCGGAGAAGTGGAAACGTGAAGGTAAAGCCGTTGAAACATTGCGTAAAGTACGCGCTGAGCAACAGCAGATACAACAAGCGATTGAAGCTGCTCCCGCTGCTGCAGGTGTGATGAAAGCCGCCCAGTGACCCTAGACGACGAACAACAGGCTAAGCATACTATCGAGCGACGACGACAGGCCTACTGTCGTGTGTTCGGTGGCGGCGCGAATGCCGATGACCGTTTGGTTGTCCTGGAAGACCTCGCTGGTTTTTGTCGTGCGCGTGAATCTATATTTCATAAGAACACCCGAGCACAAGATGTACTTATCGGACGTAATGAAGTGTGGAAGCGCATCGAAGAGTACACGAACTTACAAACAGATGAGATATTTGATTTATTGATGACCGGCACATTACCGAAGATAGTTGATAAATCGGATGCTGATTTGTTTAGTTAGAATTAAAAAACCCCGCCGAAGCGGGGCTTGATGCTACGTGCATTAAGCGTAGCCATTAACAAACACAGGAAAAACAACAATATGATACTTTTGCTGAAGAGTCAATTAGGAGAATAGTTAAATGCTGAAGACAATAATGATGATATTAGGGGTAATGCAGTTCCCTATCGTACCGATGGATAAATTCACTTTTGGCGGGTACCGCGAAGGCGCTGGCGGAGACGGCGGCGATGGTGGGGGCTCAGGTGGTGACGGGGGCTCAGGTGGTGACGGGGGCGATGGCGGAGCTACGTGGGATGCGTCTCTACCCAGCGACCAGCAAGCTTTTGTGAAAGAGCAGGGTTTTAGTGATGTGAGTGCCGCGATTAGTTTCGCTATGGCAAATAAAGACGCTGGTGGCGGTGAAGATGCGTGGCTCAATGGCATGTCTGACCCGATTAAAGGCATGGTGTTGAACAAAGGGTATAAGACACCCGAAGAGTTGGGCATTGCTTATCAGAATATCGTGAAACTACATGGCAATGACCCTACGGTGCTGGAGATGCCTGACTTCAATGATGCTGATTCCGCGAATGCGTTTTTTAGCAAGATAGGTCGACCTTCAACGCCGGATGATTATAAGTTTGAAGTGCCTGAAGATGCGAAGTTGAACGACGATTTGCTCGGCTTTTTCAAAACGACGGCACATAAACTCGGGCACACTCAAGACCAGGCCGCCAAATTTTTCGACGAATATCTGAAGTTCGAAGGTACGATGAAAGAAAAGCGTGGCGTCGAATCGAAAGCAGCTGAAGATGCTGAGCTTGCGGCGTTGAAAACGGAGCTTGGAGACCAAGGTTTTACCGATAGTATGGCGATGGGCCAGCGCTTAGTGAAGGCGCTCGGTTTGAGTAAAGAAGCATTGTCAAAAATTGAGAATACGGTCGGTACCGCGCCGATGATTGAACTATTCGGCCAGCTCGGCAAGCTGTCCGGTGAAGATTCATTCATTGCCTCTATGCGCGGTAACGATACGGGTGCGGACACTGCAGCACGCGCTAAAGCAGAAATGGTTCGTTTAAAAGGCGACGCTGAATTCTCGAAGTCGCTGTTTGACACGCGTCATCCTAACCATAAGGTTAACAATGCGAAGTGGACAGAGCTGCAAACAATCGCTAATTCGGTGGCGAAGTAGTGGCGTTAAGTAACGAGGAAATACGCCTCGAAGCGTACAGATTGGTGGCCAGTACGGCCGCCATGACTGATACTGACGCCCGTATTGCCGAAGCTAAGAAGATTGAAGCTTATGTTCGCAACGAAAAAATAAATGAGAGTGACGAACAGAAAACTTGATTTTTTATAATGTGTTGCATATAGTCGCTTAAAAGTAGTGACAGAAGTAACAGTGAATACCGCATAGCGCCACTGTGAACCTGAAAATTCGGGCCAGCTTTGCTGAACACCCCACAAACTAATTAGACAATTAATTAACTTGGAGGGGCAGTAAAATGGCCTTTGAAATTCCAGAACATTTTAGTAATTCGTTTACTGAGAACGTCGAATTACTCTTACAACAAAAAGAGTCTCGCTTAGGGCGCTCTGTCACTATGGCACCGTACGAAGGCGAATCGGCTCAGGTTGTAAAACAATTCGGTGAAGTTGAGTTCGAAGAAGCGGTCGAGAGACACGGTGATACGAACTTTTCGGATATCGACCACAAACAACGTTGGGTTTTCCCGACCGACTACGATTTAGCACTACCAGTTTCTAAACAAGACGAGATTCGTCAGTTAGGTAGTCCTACCTCACCTTATGTTGCCGCAATGCAGGCCGCTTGGAACCGTAAGATAGATGCAGTTACTGCTGCTTCCTATTTCGGTGCTGCGCGTACCGGTAAAAACGGCGCGACCAGCACGGTCTTCGACACGAACAATGTCGTAGCAGTGACTGCGGGCGCCGCAGGTGCGACAGGGCTTAACCTTGAAAAGTTAACGCAGGTTATTGAATTAGCTCGCGGTAATGAAATCGATGAAGAAGAAGAGCTGTTCATCGCTATCGGCAAAAAGCAGTTGAGCGATTTATTGCGTACGACTGAAGTCACGCATAAAGATTACTCAACAGTTCAAGCTTTAGTTGATGGTAAGATGACCGGCAAGAACTTCATGGGTTTAACGTGGTTGCCTGTTTATAACAAGTTGCCTGTTGACGGTAGTGGTTATCGTCGAATCCCTGTATACACTCGTGATGCCATTCACATCGGCATGTGGAACTCATTGAATACCATGATTGGTCCACGTCCTGATAAGAAATACATCACCCAGGTTTACATGGAAGGCACCATGGGCGGAACTCGTACACAAGAAGGCAAAGTCTTCGAAATTAAGTGTGCTGAGTAACAGTCAATAACCTAGCAATTAAATTCATTTTAGTGGAGTAAAGTAAAATGGCAGAAACATACTCAATAGAGATGGCAGGGGTTATCGACGGAACCTTGCCAAAAGAAAAGGTGGAAGCTGATGTCCATGGCGGCGGAATTATCCGCAGACGTGCGACGATTACCGCAGCCGCTCAAGCAAACGGTGACACTATTGTCCTTGGCCGACGTAAAGTCGGTGAGGCCTTTGCAGGTGGGCAGCTGGTTGTAAGCGCGACGTTAGGTACGGCTACTGTAAAGATTGGTCCACGTTCAGACGATGATGCGTATCGCGCAGCTGCCGTCCAGACTGCGACTAATGCACCGAATGTATTTGGTACCGCAGCCGCACTTAAAGCAGACCCAGCGAAAGCCGGTGTCGCTTATGATGGTGGTGCTTTAAGCGGTGATTCGGGCAACAGTGACCCTGATGATATCGAGGAAGATATTATATTAACGATTGGCACTGCAGCGCTTCCGGCGTCAGGCGATATCGTTATTGACCTGTTCTTCAGCAAAAAGTAAGCAGCTTGGTACTTTTATATCCCCCGATTCGTCGGGGGAGATTTTGATTTAAGTCAGGAGAATTACTGTGGCAACACGACAATATAACATTGCACAAAACGAGAATAAGTCTGATGTCGCTGAAATAGTTGGCGGTGCGATTACCAGTGGCGCTGTTGAAGTAACAGTCGACCTTGCGGTTGTTAATGACCGTAGAGAAGTCATTGAAGCACTTCACCAAATAGAAAAGCACATCATGGAAGGCAACTGGCCGCCTGCGTAAGGTGACCACTCATGGCTTCCGAAGTAAGTATATGCAACGTCGGGATGAAGTTGTTGGGGGCGAAACGCATATCAGCGTTTCCACCGACAGACACCAGTCCTAACGCTACTCGATGCAACGACCATTATGAACAGGTTAGAGATGCTGAGCTGCGCAAACACGCGTGGAATTTCGCTATCACCCGAGTCGCCTTAGCGCCTGATGCAGCCGCACCGGCATTCGGCGAAACCTATAAATTTTTATTACCTACGGACTGTATTCGTCCCTTAATCCCTAAACACGATTCGAAGAATGGCGATAATGACTGGACGCTTGAAGGGCGCCACATATTGACATCAGATGCTAATGTTATTTATTTACGTTACATAAAACAGATTACAGACCCGAATCTTATGGACGCTTTATTTCGCGATGCGGTATCAGCGAAGCTGGCGTATCTCTTATGTGAAGACATCACCGGTTCAACTACTAAACAGTCTGCCGCGAATGAAGCGTACGACATGGCTATTACTGAAGCGAAAAAGATTAACGCTTTTGAAAAGCAAAGCCAGTCGCCACCGCCCGATTCGTGGGTGACAGCGGGGCACTAGCCGATGGCTAAGTCAGCCCCACTCGCTAATAATTTTAACGGGGGCGAATGGTCAGGCCTACTGTACGGCCGTGTCGACCTTGCTCGATATCCGTTCAGTCTTCAAGTGTGTGAGAACTACGTTCCATTGGTACAGGGACCGCTTACGCGTCGACCTGGCACGAAGTATGTTGGGGCGACAAAAGACCACTCCGTTGTATCACGTTTGATGCCGTTCCAATTCAGTGTTGAGCAAGCATATGTGTTGGTGTGGGGCGACCAGAATTTACGCTTTGTCCGAAACAACGGCATCATCACTGAGACAGCAACGGCTATTACCGGTATAACTGCAGCCAATCCGGCTGTTGTGACCGATACCGGACACACGAAAACGAACGGCGACTTTGTGTTCATCACAGGTGTTGTGGGTGATATGCCTGTCGTCAACAAACAATTTGAAATTGCGAATTCAACAGCCAATACGTATGAGTTGGTGGGGCTAGACACTACCGGCTTAACTTACACTTCGGGGGGCACATCAGCGAAGATAACACAGCTGACGACGCCCTATCTTGAAGCCGACTTATTCCAGGTTAAGTTTACTCAGTCTGCTGATGTACTGTACTTAACTCATAAAAAATATGAGCCTCAGACTTTAATTCGAAGTAGTCACACGTCATGGAGTATCGGCGATTTAGAATTAACAGACGGTCCATATTTAAACACTAACGTCGGTACTACAACCATGGTCGCTGGCGCGGCCACAGGCACCACGACGTTAACGGCGTCAGCGGTAACAGGCATAAATAACGATGAAGGTTTTAAGTCTACAGACGTAGGGCGACACGTTCGAATGAAATCAGGTGGTAACTGGGCGTGGGCGATTATCACAGTATTCACTAGCACTACTGTAGTTACTATTAGTATTCAGGACGGGTCATTTCCTACTGTCGCGAACATTGACTGGCGGTTGGGCGTGTACAGTGACACAACCGGATGGCCAGTGGCATCAGTATTTTATGACGACAGACTTTGGTTGTTGGGTGGTGTTGACTACCCACAATTTTTGGCAGGTAGTCGCACCGGTGACTATCAGAATTTCGCGCCTACGGAAACGGACGGCACCGTCGTCGACGATAACGCAATATACAGAACACTCGGGTCGAATACTGTTAATGCAATACTGTGGGCGGTGGATGATGAACGAGGTATGTTGGTTGGGACTACAGGTGGCGAATGGTTAATCCGTGCGAGTCAGAGTGGTGATTCAATTACACCGTCAAACGCACTAGCCAGACGGCCTACGGTCGAAGGTAGCGCTGATATACAAGCATTGCGACTCGGTAAGTCTGTACTTTTCGTACAACGCGCTAAACGTAAGTTACGTGAGCTAGCTTACCTATTCGAAAAGGACGGGTTTCAGTCGCCTGATATGACACGGTTAGCACCTCATGTCACACGACCTGCTGTTACGCAACTGGCATCTGCCCAGGAGCCGCATTCTATATTGTGGGCACCTCGGTCGGACGGACAGTTACTCGGGTTAACGTTTGAACGCGAGGAAGATGTAGTCGCATGGCATCGACAGATTCTAGGGGGTGCAAGTGACGCAGCGGGCGCGGACGCTATAGTCGAAAGTGTCGCAGTCGTACCGGAGCAGAACGGCGCTTATGATGAAGTGTACTTAACGGTGAAACGATATATTGATGGCGCAGTTGTCAGGTACATCGAGTATTTCGGCGATTACTGGGAAAAAGGCGACGACCAAGAGGACGCTTATTTTGTTGACTGTGGGTCAACGTACGATGGCGCGGCCGTCAGTTCAATATCAAGCGGGTTTGAATATGCCGAGGGTGAGACGTTGCAGTGTCTCGTCGATGGCGCAACACACCCTGATGTCACTGTATCAGATGGAGGTATAACACTTGCCGCAGGTAGAACAGGCTCAAAGATTCATGTTGGGTATCAGATTGTTGCAAGAGGCCAGATATTACCGATTGAATCCGGTGCCCGAGACGGTACCGCACAAGGTAAGAAAAAACGAATCCACGAATTGTCAGGACGGTTCTACGACACGTTAGGCATTAAAGTTGGACCAACGTTTGACGATTTACATGAAATTACATTCCGCGCCGGAGATGCACCGATGGATAGTCCGCCGCCGTTGTTTAACGGGGTCAAAGAAGACTTACCGTGGGCGGCCGACCATGATGTCGAAGCGGCAGTATGTTGGCAGCACGATACACCTTTGCCAGGTACAATTGTCGGGTGGATGCCTAAAATGAATACGACCGATTAATGGAAACCGTTGATTTTAAAGCAGAGCACCTTCGGGAGTTACAGGACACCGGTTCACAGCAGTATGTGAGTCAGTATATTGCTGAGGCGTCAATAGCTACGCTGGAAAACTACGAGTCGTTTTCCGGCATTGCTGATGGAAGAGTGATAGCATGTTCAGGTGTAGTGCCGATTTGGAATAACAGAGCGATGGCGTGGGCGTACTTAGCTGATGATATTGCAAAAGATTTTTTACACGTACACTTTGCGGTGTTACGATTTTTAAAACGATGCAGTTATGCCCGAGTTGAGGCAACAGTGGAGTGCAATCACGTTGAAGGCCATACGTGGATACAGGCACTAGGGTTTGAACTAGAAGCACCGGTTATGCACAAATATTTACCGAACGGAGCGCCATGCTCCCTATATTCGAGGATTAAATAGTGGGTCCTGAGCTTTTTCTAATAGCGGCGACAGCATCGAAAGTCGTAGGAGCACTGCAAGCGGGTCGGTCTGAAAAGCGGGCGGCTGAGTACAATGCGGCAGTTGACGAGCGTAACGCAAAAATCGTTAAAGCTCAGACGGCAGCCGACGTTGAACGTCAACGCAGAGCTGCGCTTCGACGTGCAGGTTCACTACGAGCATCGTTCGGTTCGACCGGTTTTGCATTCGAAGGTAGTGCGCTTGACCTCATGGAAGATAATGCCATGGAGGAGGAGTTGGACATTCTTACAATTCAGTATTCTGGCGATTTAAAAGCACGCGGTTTAATGGACAGCGCTGCACTTTCCCGTCAGAAAGGTGATGAGGCTGTGACAGCGAGCTACTGGAAAGCAGGTACCGCATTGTTATCCGGCGCATCAGATTATTACGCAGGCATACCTTCCAGCGGGGGTAGTAGTGGCGGCAGCGCGAGCGGTGGTTCCGGCCGTACAATATCCGGTACTCAGTCAACAGGGGTACGTACCTAATGCCAGCAATACAAGCATACGTCTCTCGTCTATCAGCACGCGGTGCTGGTCTCGGAAATCAGCGTCAAGCCAGCTCAGCTGACTTCGGCGGACAGTTCGCTGCGGCACTGCAGTCAGGGTCTCAGGATTTAATGCACGCCAGTAATGTGTTACGGGCTAAAGCAGAAAAAGATGACAAGTTAAAAGTAATGAACTCGGTTGCTGAGTACGAGCAGTTTTGGCTGCAGCGACAACAAGAATTAGTGGAGGAAGCACCTGAAGACGGAAGTGGCTATGTTGACGCTGTGTCTGAAGAGTTTGAGAACTGGCAGACCGACGTACAAGGTCAGTACGAAGGTCGTGCGGCGGATTACTTGGCCGCGAACCTTAACCAGATGCGCAGTAACGTATTTAAAAACGCGTTGTCTACACAGGCGACACTAGCGTCAACGAGTGCGCGTAATAACGCAGATAAGATATTTAACATTCACGCGAATACGGTGGTTAATCAGCCAGGTTTGTATGCAGAAAAAGTCGCACAGCTCGATGAGTATGTTGACAACATTACGGGCTTGGACGCGGCGGCTAAAGCTTCGTTGAAGCAAGAGTGGTTATACGGTTTATCATCTGCAGCGATAACGGGACAAATAGATAAAGGTAACCCTGAAGCTGTAATTGAGTCACTTGAGGCAGGTGACTGGGATGACCGTTTGACCCCTGCGATGAAGTCATCTGCGACGAAGGCTGCGCATAAAAAGATTAAAGCGATTCAGGTCGAGGCGGCGTCGCGTCAGGCAGAAGCCGATAAGCAAAATGCGTTGAACATGTCATGGGAGTACGCACAGCTACATGACGATATTAAAACAAATAAGGCAGATGCAGCTGACCTGGAAATGTTCAAAGCAAAATATCAGAACGTTAAGGAAGCCGCGACTAAGTGGAAAAGTCTACGCGATACGATGCGGGCTGAGTTAGATATTGATGTTGATGGCGTTATTGCTTATCAGTCTGTTGCAGGTGCGTATGCAGGGCTCGATATCACGCTGGACTATACCGACACTGAGACTAAAAAAGCGATAGAGAAACATTTCGATGAAGTATCCGCGCAGTGGGCAGGCCTTGAAAAAGACCAGATTAAGAGTCGTACTGTCGACTATGTCGAACGTACCGGCGTCGTGCCTAAACAAGTTATATCGGGTATCCGAGGTTCGTTAAACGCGGGTACTGCAGAGCAACGTATCGATGCTGCAGACACCATGCAAGCGATGTTTAACGCTAATAGTTTTGTTCGAACTCAATTTTCTGAGGATGAGTTGTCTCGGGGTGAAGAGTTATTGGCGTACGCTAAACGAGGCGCGACACCGGAAGAAGCACTTGAGTTACAAGACAAGGTGCGTACTGTCGACAATGATATTAAGACGTTACGCCGAGGTGAAATAAAAACGCTGCTCGACGCAACCAGTCCACTAGAATTTTTGAATGACAAAGTGGACGATGATTCATGGTACGAGGAATGGTTCCGTTTTGACCCTAAAGTACCATCGGCTATGGCAGAAGAGTTGAAGTTACAGATAACCAATGAATATATTGCAACCGGTGACCAAGAGATTGCTTATAACGCCGCCTTTAAAAAGTTGGCACGCAACTGGGCGCCCACTGGCGTTAACGGTGGCCGAGTATTTATGAAGCACGCGCCGGAGTTAATCTACGGAAACCCAGCTAATAGCGAAGAACAAAATTCAGAATTAATCCGTAAGCAGTTGATATCGGATATGACTAAAAATGCCGCGTTTCGTGAAGGGTTTGTTGAGCGCATCCGTTTGATTAACCACCCTACGTTACGCGCACCAGATGGCAGACCAGGCTACGCAGTCATGGTTATGCAAGAAGATGGGACACCGGAGTATACGGTGGATAAAGACGGTCAGCTGAAGTTATGGTTTCCGGCGCCTGTCGAAGCCCACGAAAAGTCTACTAAACTGGAGGATGCTCGCGTTAAGCGCGAAGGTCTAATTAAAGATGCTAAAGAAGACATACCGTTTAACCTTGTGGACTTCGACTTCTAATGCCATTCGCTGAGAGAGCTCATAACGTCGGCGATACGGGTATTATTACACCGGAGACACCTGTTGCGTCTGACATCGTCAGTACACCTGAGCGGCCGCCAGTTGCGACAGTAGCGGGTATGGATGCTAACGTCGATAACTCGTCGCCTGTGTTCAATCCCAGCTTTAAAGATGATTTATTGGATGCCGCGTTTCGGCTTGAGAATACAGTGGGTTCTATCCGTAACGATATTACGCCACGTAACAGCGATATGGACCCTGATTTTGACCCATTTGCTATCATGCCTGATGAACATGAAGAGTTTGCTGACCGATATGTGTACGCTAATTCACGTAATGATGTGGCGCTGATTAGTCAGCAAATCGACAGAGAAATAAACGATAGACAAATGCTTGAAGCAGGGGGCGCTGCAAGTTTTGGCGCGTTGCTGTTAGCGGGCATCGTCGACCCTATTAATCTGATACCTGTGGGGGGAAGCGCTGCTCGGGTGTATAAAACCGGAGACTCGATTCTTACAGGGGCATATAACACTGCACGTATAGCTGCAGGCTCAGCTGCGTTAGCTGAAGTGGTGTTGCAGTCTACCCAGGAGACTCGGACGTACGGTGAAGGTGCTTTGAATATCACTGCCGCTACGTTCCTTGGCGGCATTATCGGGGGGAGTTCCAGTTACGTTAGAGAGTTTCTACACGGGCAGGGTGCTCGTACGATTAAAGAAATTACCGATGCCGTCGATGCGGATTTGAGTGCAGGTGGGGTACCGTTGCGTAACATTGGCGCGGCGGCAGCAGATGTGCCTTCGCTCGATGAGCTCGCTACGAAAGGTATATTCAAAGCAGACCGACTGGACGACATCAAAGCGGGTAAGCCATACACACCCGAAGAGTCCAAGGCATTAGAAAACTATCTCGTTGAACGTGAGGGGTGGAAACGCAACAAAGCGGTTGATGCAGTGGCGCACGTCGTTGCGTTTCAAGACCCTGTCGCACGTACAGTGAATAGCGGTATTAGTGAGACACGTCAGGTTATAGACCAGTTGGCCGAAGTAACCGGTACGCTGGAAAAGAATACGTCGGGGGTTGCGTCCAGCCGCTCGGTCGAACGTCTCGCTAAAAACTGGGAAGCTAACTTATAC
>Ga0209578_10002756_pt1 | contig 14122 bp, 11 predicted proteins | sample tdAd472_FD_187127 | JGI IMG/M metagenome (GOLD analysis project Ga0209578, IMG submission 187127) | Marine sediment microbial communities from the Atlantic coast under amendment with organic carbon and nitrate - tdAd47.2 (SPAdes)... | ecosystem: Environmental > Aquatic > Marine > Coastal >...
AGACGGCAAGCTGTTATGGAGCTACGAAATCGATCGCACAACGGCCGTTATTCCCACACCGATCGTTCGCGGCGACCTCGTCTTTTTTGCCGCCGGTTACGGACGCGGTGGAGCGTTGCTGCGTCAGGTGGCCGGAGCGAATGGCGACGTGACCGTCGAGGAGATCTACCCGATCAACAGGAAGCTGGCGAACAAGCACGGCGGCATCGTTCTCGTCGGCGATCATCTTTATGGTGACACCGACGACCGCGGCACGCCGTTCTGTGCCGAGTTGATGACCGGCAATGTCGTCTGGCAGTCGCGCGGTTCGGGCAAGCGGTCGGCGAACATCGTCGCCGCCGACGGCTACCTTTACATTCGGTACTCCGACGGCACGCTGGCTCTCGTGAAAGCGACGCCCGACGGATACGAGGAATCCGGCCTGCTGAAAATCCCCGGCAGCGATTCGCAGCCCAGCTGGTCGCACTCCGTCATCCTCGACGGCAAGCTGTATCTCCGCGAGGGCGACCGACTGTTGTGCTACGACCTGCGAGGATAGAGGCGAGCATCGCAGGCGGCATTCTGCTCCGAAGAGACAAGCGACAGTTGCGAGCCGCGACCCTGAGCCGCGGCTCCTGCAACATCGGAGAATCCGTCGCGTGACGGCACTTGTCGCACCGCAGCCGTTTCTCGGCGCGCCCTGAGCGGTAACCCTCACTTCTGCCGCACGTCGTAGCAGAGCAGGGTGCCCTGGTCGCGAAGGTACATCAGGCCGTCGACGATGACCGGGTGCGGCCAGCTCTTGCCGTTGTTTGTCGCCAGTTTGAACTCGCCCTTCAGACGGTATTCGTCCGGCGTGGCTTCGATCAGTGCCATCGTGCCGTCTTCGTAGCGGAAGTAGAGATTGCCGTCGGCGAGCAGAATCGCGGCGGAGCCCGAACCGGGACCGCGGCCTGCGTTCCAGGCGATGTTGCCGGTGGCCATCTCGACGCACAGGGGAAAGCCCTGATTGTGGCCGTGGCCGCAGTAGATGTGATCGCCGAGCAGGATCATGCCGCCGTGATGATTCTGCATCGTTTTCGAATCGAGGAAGTAGACCTCGTCGGCGGACAGTTTTCCGCCATCCGTCTTGATCTGCAGCAGCGCGGCGCCCGTGCCGTAACCGGTCGAGCAGAAGACGAAATTGTCCTTGACGATCGGAGTCGGGATGTTGGCGGTGCCGTTGGCGATTCTGTTGTAGTTCCAGAGATGCCGGCCATCGTCAGCGGCAACCGAGATCACTCCGCGGCCCGTCAACTGAATGTACTGCTTGACGCCGGCTGCGTGGCTGATGACGACGGACGAGTAACCCGCTCCGTCCTTGCCTCGCTGCTGAGTTCCTTCCGGCATGGCCGACTGCCAGATCACGTCGCCGGTGCTCTTGTCGAGCGCCACGATGACAGCTTTCTCGGCGCCGGGCGTGACGATCAGCCGGTCTCCATCGACCAGTGGCGATTCGCTGTATCCCCAGACGGACATCATTTTCCCGCCGAAGTCCTCGCCGAAGTTCTTCTGCCAGACGATCGAGCCGGACAGCGCGTTCGCGCAGAGCAGATCGCCTTCCCGGCCAAGAGCGAAGACCAGGTCACCGTCGACGGTCGGTGTGCAGTTCGGACGGCCCTTGCCGACGGGAGTGGCCCACAGTTCTTTGCCAGTCGCGCGGTCCGCCGCGATCAGCTCGCAGCCGCCCTTGCGGGCCCCCATCGTGAAGATGCGGTCGCCGACGATGGCGACCGACGAAAATCCGCCGCCGAAGCCGTCAGCCTGCCAGACCAGTGGCGGCCCGTTGTCCGGCCACTCTTTGAGCAGCCCGGTTTCCGGAGCGATGGCCGTCCGATCCGGCCCGCGCCACGATGGCCAGTCCTTTGCGACACTCGATGAGGGCAGCGAGAAAACGGCGACGAACACAACGCTCAGACTGCAGGTAAGGTGACGCATCGCAGGGCTCCGAAAGGGCACGAGGTTCTGACGATCGATGGGCGATCGACCGAGCCAGGATTCTGACGATCGGACGCGCGTTCGCAAGGTCGCAGCGTCTGGTCAGCTGTAGGCGGGTTTCTCCGAAACCTGCACAGTCGCAGAGGAACCACAGTCGCAGAGGAACCACAGTCGCAGAGGAACCACAGTCGCAGAAGAAGCACAGTCGCAGAGGAAACTGTGCGATGTCTCAGCAGCTGGCGACGCAGCAGACGCACCTTCCAGCTACCTGCGTCCTCATGACGCACAATTGGAAAGTTAGACAGCCGAACGCCGCTTCGATTCCTGAAGCAGAATCAGGCGAGTCTCCTGACGAGATTTCAGTTTCGGAGAAACTGAACTACGGCTGCCTGACGGCTTCGGTGACCGGCTGGTTGTGAGCCGTCACGCGTTCTCGCATAATCCGCCGCCGTTCGGGACTCGTCGATTGTGAAACGATCGATTGTCGCACCGGGCTCGATGTTGAGCGTAGCTGCCGTCGCCAGACGGCGGGAGACCACGCTCTGGCGAGCGTCGCGACAGAGGTTCGCAACGAGTCCTCGGGGCTCAGTCCCAGTTCTCAAGGTTGTTTCAGGCCTTCGCTGAGAGGCATTGCCATGTTGAATCCATCTCGACTTCTCGTGTCCGGCCTGACGGCGTTCGCGCTGCTGCTTGCCGGCTGCTCAGGCGATTCGAACGAGGCCGCTCCTGAAGCGTCATCGTCAGAGACTGTCAGTTCGGACGAGGCAGCCCCGCAGGCCGTGGCCGATGACGACAGTTCGGGCGACGACTCCACCACCGACGAGCCAGCTCCGTCGTTCTACAAGCCGATCACGCTCGGTGGGGCCGGTTCGACGGACACGAACAAAGGCTCGTCGAGCGAAACGACATCGGCAGACGAATCGGCTGGTCCGCCACCGACACCTGAAGAAGTCATGGAAGGCCTGAAGCCGATCGCGACGGTGCTCGTCGGCGAGTGGACCAGCATTCTGAAGAACGCCAGCGTCAACGAGCCGCACAGCTGGTTGTGGGACGTGAAATCCGATCCGGCAAAGCCGTCGATCGTCCTGCAGATTCCCGACGGCCAGTTCTTCACAGAAGCACGCATCAGCTATGCACCGCGAAAGTCTCAGTTCACGATGACGACGACCGACGCAGACAAGACGAAACGCAGCTATGTCGGGACCTTTGAAGAGCCGCCCGAGGACATTCCCAGCGACGATGGAAAGTCTGTCGAGCGTACGTTCAAGCTGGCGTTTGAAGAGCGGGACGCGGGGGATGCGAAAGAAAAGTTCCGCTACGTCATCGCTCAGCAGAACAACAATCGGTACCTGATGGAGATTCACAGAGCACGCGGCAGTGCGGCGTTCCGGCTGCGCGACGTCGGCGGCACGCAGCGAAACGGCGTCTCGTTCGCCAAGGCCGATGATGATTACGGCGACCGGACGTGCGTGATTTCCGGGGGGCTCGGCACGACGACGGTCAGCTTCAAAGGCAAGAGCTATTACGTCTGCTGCTCAGGCTGTGCGGCGGCCTTCAATGACGATCCCGAAAAGTGGATCGCGAAGTTTGAGGCGAAGAAGAAAGAAGAAGAGGCAAAGAACTGATTCGCCGCGATGCCTCGTCAGCTACCGCTGAAGAACGGTTGACTTGCTGAGACGACCAACGAAGTCTCGTGAGAATCATTCGACTATTTCAAACCGCAACGCGGTTTCACATCACAGCCTGAGGTCAGCCGCGTAGCGGCGCCACCCCAGGTTCTCAACGAAATAAGACGTCAACCCTGAAAGGGTTGCACACGCCGCGATTCGATTTGTGGAACCCTTTCAGGGTTCGTCATGTGGGTTACTTGTGACCTGGGGTGGCGCGGCTGCGCCGCTGACCCCAGGCTTTGGTGTCTGACCCCTTCGGGGTCTTTCGCACCGAGATTCAGTGACGTCCTCCCCTGATCCACTGTCGTTCGCAAAGTTCTCATTGACCGCAGATTGCAACTCTGCCACAGACTGATGAATGGATTGCTCGGACGACTCATGAAGAAGAAACCTGCCGTGAAACCCGGTCCCGCCAAACATGGCACGGGCCTTTATGCTGCCAAACGCTTCCGACCCGGCCAGGTGATTGGAGAAGTGACTGGCGAACGATTTGACGATCCGGAATACGGCTCGAACTACTGCATCGATCTGGGCGACGATGGCTCGCTGGAGCCGGGCGAGCCGTTCCGCTTCATGAACCACTGCTGCGAGCCGAACTGCAAACTGTTCCTCGTATTTGAAGACGGCGATCCGATCGAGAAGCGCAAGGTCATTGTCGAAGCGCTGCGCAACATTCAGCCCGGTGCCGAGCTGACGATTGATTACGAATGGCCGGCCGACAGTGCGATTCCGTGCGGCTGCGACGCCGACAACTGCCGCGGCTGGGTCTGCGATCCGGACGAGCTGCATCTGTTGAAGAAGTAGCCTCGTCCGGCCGTTGCGTTGTCGAGACCGCTGCGACCGACGTTTTCGGTTCAGGCTTTCAATTCCGATCGACTGGACCAGTCTGACTGATCGCTGCGGCGGGACGCTCGGCGGCTGCGGAATCGCGCGGACGGACGGCGGATGTGATCTACCTTTGGGACGGTTTGTCAGCGACGGGCTCGCGGTGCGGGCTCGTCGAGCGATCGGTCTCGAAGGGCACGTCGGATGTCGCACGTTCAGAATCTGCAGCACGCCGTCATGGCAGCGAAAGCGGGGAACCCGTCGCTCGCCCGAGTGCATCTGCAAAAAGCTGCCGAGGAAGCGCCGGCCGATCCGGCCGTCTGGTTGTGGATGGGTTGGCTGTCAGAATCGCCCGTCAGCATGGTCCAGTGCCTCGAAGCTGCCCTGCACGATGAGCGGCACCACAACATTGCTCAGGCCGGACTGGCGTTCGCCAGGGCGTTGAATGCCTATCAGGTCGCTCCGTTGGCGTCTGAGGAGCCATCGCAGCGCCCGGCTCATACTGCGTCTCCCGGTCAGGCGCCGCCAGGTCAGGCACTGCCCGGTCAGGCGCCGCCCGGTGATTTTCCGCGAGGGCAGAGCTGCGTCGAGCAATCGTCGGGCACGGAGGGGCCGGTTGACCTGGTCGAGCAACTGGCGGCGAGCGTCGCCGAAGTTCAGCACGAATCGCAAACCGGCGTCGACGACTGGTCGGTATCAGAACAAAAGACGCCCCCGGCTGACGAGTGGGATCCCAACGGACTGACCCCTCCGCCGTTGCCTCCGGAAGCCCGGCAGCCCGCTCCTGTACAGCGCGACAGAGAACCGCCTGTTGTCGACACGGCTTTCGTTCCGAGCCCCGCAGCAGACCTCGGTCAGCAGCCGGTTCTGCCACACGTTCCCAGGGCAGAGCCTGCGTCGAGTTCACCGCCTGCGACGTCGCACGTCGCCGAATCGGCTCCGCAATCGAGGCCGACATCCGGGACGGTCGGACCCGCGCCGGTCTGGCGCGCTGCCAGCTCGGACTGGTTCACCGTCGAGAGTCGTGGATGCTCGTCCTGCCACGAGCCTCCGCAGCCGTTCGCGACTCCCGCGGTAACGCCTCCGGTTTCCAAGCCGCCTCAGCCGCCGTCGCCAGCTGCCTGGTCACACGCCTCAGGTTCAGAATCAGAAAACGCGCCATCCATTCAGCCAGAGACGCCGGGATTCACTGCGGATTCAGCAGTTGAGGCTGTTGCGGCTGCAAAGGCGGCGTCAATTGGACCTTCGGCTGCGGACCAGCTCGACGCGGAACTCGAACGCCGGCATGTTTCGGTCACCGACGAGCTGGAATCAATCGGCGAGCCAGCAACGGTCACGCGGTCCGAACCCGTTTCTCCGGCGAGCCCGACTGACTCGCCGGTCGATCGAACGCCTGCCGAACCGTGGCGTCCGGCGGGGCTCAATGACCGCGCGCTGCCACCGTATGAATCTCCGGCGGTGAAGACGACTGATGTCTCATCAGCTGGCAGTGAGATCTCAAGCGCAGCCAGCCAGGTGGCGGGTCACAGCGGGCCAACGTTTGAAGGCGAGCCGCTCAAACCGGCCACACATCCGCGGACGGTGCTTGTCGTCGACGACAGCCCGACCGTGCGGAAGCTCGTCGCGATGACGCTCGAAAAAAACGGTTACCGAGTTGTCTCGGCGTACGACGGTGTCGCCGCCATTCGCGAGATCGCCGAGCACAATCCGGCGCTGATTCTCATGGATGTCAACATGCCGCGCATGGACGGTTACCAGCTCTGCAAACTGGTTCGCAAGCACGAAGCGACGCGGCACATTCCCGTGCTGATGCTCTCCGGCAAGGACGGCGTTTTTGACCGGCTGCGCGGCAAGATGGTCGGCTGTTCGGGTTACGTGCCCAAGCCGTTCGTGCCTGAGGAGCTGGTGCAGGCCGTCGGTGAGCACATTGGTGCGGTCGTTCGCTGATGGCGAGGCCGCTTGATCCCTCAGTGCGGACTTCCAGTCCGTCGCCTCGGCATGACCGACGGACTGAAAGTCCGTCCTACTGAGCTGAACGCTCAACATGATCAGTCCAGCGGGCAGTGGAAATGGACATTCAGGAATTTGGTCGTCGCTTGAGTGGTTACCGGCAGGAGCCGGGTGACGCTCAGGATGCGCTGCTGCTCAACGACTGCGTCGTCCTGCTCGGTCGGCTTGAGAGTCAGCTCGGCATCCTGGAAAAGCACTCGACCGCTCAGGACATGACGGCGTCGCTGGAAACCGGCAAGGAGATGCTTGTCGAGATCCTTGAGTTCGTAACCGAGCACTGTGGCAGCGATTCGGTGTCGCGCGATCTGAGCCGCGTCTGCGATCTTCGCGACACGCTCCGCGACATGAAGAATCTGATCAGCCGCAGTTTCTGGGCGTCTCTGTTTCGAGTTCGTTCGACGCACGAGGACCTGCGACAGCAGGCTTACCGACAACTCGGGCACGAGTTCGCCGAGGTCTTCCATGATCTGCTGGCCGTCCTGGACGGCCACTTCGCCTCGCCGAAGTACGTCGCCGAGTGGCAGTCGAGCTGCCGGGTGCTGATCGAAGATTTTCGACGAAGGTGGTGACGAGGAGTCTCCGATTCGTTGTTTAACGCCCAGCCGCAGGCGCCGGCCACCCGGAAGGTTGCAACCGTGATGGTGGCCGGCGCCTGCGGCTGGGCGTTAAACGACTACTCATACCGCACGAGCTGCCCTGCTTGGTCGAGTGACTCGAACACGCCCGCGCTGACGGCGCCGACCAGGGCGGCTCCGAACGCTGCTTCTTCCCGATGCTGAGTGACCTGCGGCGAGAGCCCAAACGCCGACGAAACCGACGTGGCAAGGACGGCATTCTCTCGCAGCCCGTTTCCGGCGCCAGCAAGTTGAGTCTGTCGCGAGTCGATGACCGTGACAATCTGATCCCACGCGGTGCGATAGTTCGTTGCCATGCCATCAAGCACGCTGCGGAACAGATTGGCTGGCGTCAGGTTCTGTGGCGAGAGTCCCGCAAACGTGCCGCGCTGATTCGGGTCAGAACGCGTGCCCGTAAACGTCGGCACACAGCTCGCGCCGCCACAGTCGTCGTCGGCCTGCGAAGCGAGTTCGGTCAGACGATCATAGAGCGGTGCGTCGGCCTCAACACCGAAGACGTCGCGGCCAATCTGCCGGATCAGGTTCTCGACAATCTGAAACGACCAGCCCCCCGCGAGGCCAACGTTGGAGAGCAGGTTGCCGCTGATCGGAAACGGTCGCAGTTCGATTGGCGGCGCGAAGTCGAAGCCATCCGTGAAGACGGCGACCTGGGCTCCGGTGCCGATGTTGAGGAGGACCGTCGTCGAGCGATTCGCGACGCTGCCGAGAAAACTCGCCTGGTGATCGCCGATTGCTGCCGAAACCGGAATGCCGGCTCGCAGTCCGGTCTGCCCGGCAACTGCTGCGGTGAGCAACCCGGCCGATGACGATACCTCCTGAATCTCAGGGAACAGTTCGCTCGACAAACCGAGTGCCGCGATCGCGTTGTTGTCCCAGTTTCGCGAGGTGACATCGAAGACGCCCGCCGAGCCCGCCATCGTCGGCTCGGACACCGGAGCAGTATTCGTCAGCTCGCCGACGAACAGATCGGCGAGAAAGCTTGCCCGTCCGCCGCTGGGCAGGCAGCCATTCTCCCGCATCCAGAACAGCGTCGTTGCGAGGAAGCCCGAGTTCATCCGGCAGCCCGTTCGCCTGATCGCGTCGCTGCCGACTCGCTCCCGAGCGAGGTCGACCCAGGTCACGTTGCCGGAAGCCGCAGCCTCGTTGCCGCGCTGGTCCTGCCAGTTGATGAATGGTGTCAGCGGATTTCTTTGAGCATCAATGACAACGCACCCGTGCTGTTGTCCCGTGACGCCGATCGCCACCACGTCGCCCGTTCGCGGCCCAAGCTGCCCGGCGAGGTCCCGCAGACAGCCGATCGCGCACTCGACCAACCGTTCCGCGTCCCACTCTGACCGTCCCGTTGCCGAATCCCTTCGCCCTTCGGACGCCAGTGCAGCGCGATGCAGAATCTCCCCGGAGTCGGCGTCGACTGCAATCGCCGTCGTCTTTGTTGTTCCCAGGTCAACGCCCAGCAGGACAGTCATCAATCACCACCAGTCGCTGTCTGTTGAAAGTCGTTTTCGTCGCGGTCGAACTTCTGAAAACACGGAGTGGGCTTCGCGAAACGCCCCGTTCTCAGGAACGCAGCAGTCGGGACTTCCGGCAAAGTCCACGCCGCCGGCTGAGCTGTCCGATTCTCAGCGGTCCAGTTTTCAGCGGTCTGCGCCTACTCGTCACAGACCGGAAACAGATCGGCGAGCTTCACTTCAAAGCCCGGCAGGACGATCGAACCGGTCAGCGTGTCCTCACGGCCAAAGCACGTCACGTCGGTCGCGCTGCGGTGAATGGCGATGCTGCCATCGTTGCCGTCGACGACCCAGACTTCCTGGCAGCCAGCCTTTAACCAGCGAGCGACCTTTGCGGCGACTTCGTTCACGCGTTCGGATGGCGAGAGGACTTCGACTGCGAGGTCCGGTGGTCCATCGAAGAACGACTTTCTGACCGGACGTCCGGCGCGGCTTTCTGTCAGGACGACCGAGACATCCGGCGCGAGCACGGTGTCCGGGTTGCGGGCGAGCACGAAGCCGGTCTCGGCAGCAAACGTCTCGCCGAGCTGCTGCTCGCGAACAAAGTGGTAGATCTCGGCCCCGAGACGCATCGAGACGATTCCGTGTTCCTCACCCGCAGGACTCATTGGCACCAGCTCCCCGGCCACCAGTTCGCAGCGACTGGCGGCGTCGCCCATCTGCTCCAGTTCCAACGCGGAAATCAACTGGTCGACGGTCTTCATGGTTTCTCCAGGCCGGAATGAGTACTTGGCAGTTGCCGCTGTTGGCGGTTGCGATCGGACGTCGGCCCCAAAACATCCGACGGGCTACCCAGGTCATGGTAATCGTAGCCGCGTTCGCGCAGAACGCGGGCGTGCCAATGGTCCCGCGTTCTGCGCGAACGCGGCTACTGTGCCAAAAAGACCGGCCAGCCCGGTGGCCGACAATGTAACCGGGATGCCAGGCAGCCAGTAGATCGCGCGGTTCGCTCGCCGGTTGCCGGGAGACTTCGACACGTCCGCCATCGTCCGCTAATCTCCCGCCCCTCGCGACGGAACGCGGGAACCCGACTCGACCTTCAGAAGCAGAAACGCTCATGCGTATTGGCGAAATTTATCAGACCATTCCGTTCGGCCTGTCGATCGAAATCTTCCCGCCAAAGTCCGAATCCGGAGACGAATCCCTGTTCGCGATGCTCGAACAGGCGTCCGTCTGGAACCCGGCGTTCATTTCATGCACCTATGGAGCCGGTGGCAGCACGCGGACGCGGACGATCGACCTGTGCGACGAAATTCAGAAGCGCTTCGGCATGACCGCGACGGCGCATTTCACCTGCGTCGGTTCGACTCGGGAAGAACTGGTCGATTGGCTGGAGACGGCTGCGTCGCGCGGCATCCGCAACATCATGGCGCTCCGCGGAGACCCACCGCAGGGGGAGACCGAGTTTGTGCAGGCGGAAGGCGGCCTGCGAAACGCCAACGAACTGGTCTCGCTGATCCGCGACCGGTTCGACGACTTCGGCATCGGCGTCGCCGGCTATCCGGAAAAGCATCAGGAAGCTCCTGACGCCGCGACGGACCTTGCGAATCTCAAACGTAAAGTTGACGCCGGGGCGGACGCCGTCTTCACGCAGATGTTCTATGAGAACGAAAGCTTCCTGAAATTTCGTGACGACTGCGAAGACCTGGGCATCGACGAGCCGATCATCCCCGGCATCATGCCGATCACTCAGTTTGCGAGGATCAAACGGATCACGTCACTGTGTGGCGCGGTGATCCCCGATGTGCTGGCCGCAAAGCTCGAAGCCGTGCAGGACGACAAGGACGCTCAGTTTGAAATCGGCGTTGAGTTCGCCATCGAGCAATGCCAGGAACTGATCCACGAAGGCGTGCCGGGTATCCACTTTTACGTGCTCAACCGCATGGATGCCTGCGACCGCATCCTCGAAGCCCTGGATATCCCGTTCGCGGACGAGCCGGATTTCTGATGCACCTCGTTTAACGCCCAGCCGCAGGCGCCGGCCACCTCCGACCAACGCTTTCTGGTCGCCGGCGCCTGCGGCTGGGCGTTAAACAACTTGTTGACGGCTACGCGAGCAGTTCGCGGATTGGCTGGCCGGGGCAGATGGCGAAGGGGCGGTTGAGGTTGTCTCGTAACTCCAGCCCGCCGGGGACGCCGAGCAGTTCGTAAACGGTCGCGGCGAAGTCGACCGGGTTGACGGCGTCTGAAGCCGGATACGCGGCGTGACGGTCCGAGGAACCGTAAACCTGCCCGCCTCGAACGCCCCCGCCGGCCAGGACTGAGCTGAAGACGTTGGGCCAGTGATCGCGACCGTCGCGGCCGGCTCCGGCGTTGCTGTTTCGCTGGCCGACTTTCGGCGTCCGACCGAACTCGCCGCTCCAGACGACCAGCGTGTCGTCGAGCATCCCGCGTTCCTGCAGATCGTCGAGCAACGTCGAGAACGCCTGGTCGGCGACGGGCATCAGTCGCTCGCGATGGTCGATGAAATTGCGGCTGTGCGTGTCCCAGTAAACACTGACGTTCTTGATGCCGTCGTTCGGCCAGAAGACTGTGACGAGCGGCACGCCGCGCTCGACGAGGCGCCGTGCCTGCAGCACCGACTGGCCGTGAGGATTGCGACCGTAGCGGTCCCGCATCTCGTCGGGCTCTGCGTTGAGATCAAACGCCGCCTTGCCGACCGCCGAAGCCAGCAGGTCGAACGCGCGGCTGTAATGGCTGCTCATGACGCCGAGCCGGCCATCGGTTTCGAGTTGCGAGAGCTGACTCTCGAATCGACCGAGCAGACTTTGCCGCTCGTCGAGACGCCGCTGCGTGACGCCGTCCTGCAGTGCGAAGTCGCCGATCCGGTAGTCGGGCATGGCCGGGTTGGCGTCGATCGTCAGCGGATCCCAGGTCGGCCCCAGCCATCCGGCAAACTGCCCGTGCGACTGCTCAACAAATCGCGGCACGGTGTTTTCGAGTTTCGGCCGCATCGACACGAACGGTGGCAGCGGAGGAGTGCCTCGTCCGAGCTTCGCGAGCACGGATCCGTAAGTCGGCCAGTCGTCTTTCAGGTTCCCGCTGGGCGGCGGCATCTTGCCGGTGAGGACGTAGTGAGTCGCCGTCAGATGGTCGACGTTCGGGTGCGTCATCGAGCGGATGATCGCCAGCTTGTCGGTTCTCTGAGCCAGCTTCGGGAAGTATTCGCCGATCTGAATGCCGGGCACGTTTGTCGAGATCGGCTGAAATTCGCCACGGACTTCAGCCGGCGCGTTGGGCTTCAAATCCCAGGTCTCAAGCTGCGATGGTCCTCCCCACATAAAGAGCAGGATGCATGCCTTCGCGCCGCGGCTTTGGGCTGCGATGGCGGCTTCGTTCGCGGCCGCCTGGGCTTCAAACAGTCGCGGCAGAGACATCCCGAGCAGCCCGATGGTCCCGGCGCGAACAGTGTCACGGCGGCTCAACAGCGGCGAGGAAATGTGGCTGGGCATGGGCAGGGGCCTGGTGAATCGTTCGTCAAAGTTGCGTACAAGGTAGCGTCGAACTCCGCATCCGAACATATTCCAGCCTTCTTCGCCGTTCCTGTCCGATGCGTCAGGGCGTCGGCTGGTCGAGTGGCTGGGGTCGAGACGGGAGCGATGAGACGTCCGTCATCAATCGGGCCACTGAACAATCCATTTCACCCTCCCTCTGGGAGGGTCGCGGTCTCAGCCGCGGGGAGGGTTTCGCACATATCTGCTGACGGCTGGAAATCCTCTGGAGCGAACCAGAAGAATTGCCTTCCATCAACAAACGACACCCGGAACACAACGAAGGAGTCGCTCCCCAATGCAGGCCCTCTCCGCGGCTGAGACCGCGACTCTCCCGCAAGCGGGAGAGTGAAGTCCGGAGTGACAGCAGCGCGACTCGTGTTTGTCTGGGCCGTATGATTGTTGGACAGCTCCTGGTGGTTGAACAACTCCGTGCCGGGGGCTCGCTGCACTCGACCCCAGCCACCCCTTTACTCAGTCTCAACGTGCGTCTGTTTCGTCATGTGAACTTTGTCAGGACTCACCATGAACTCTTCGCTGAAACGATTGCTGCTGTCGGGCTGCGTGATGGCCGCTGTGGCACTGTTGCTTCACCTCAACACGCCCAGTGTGCCGCAGCACTCAGCCCAGGCGACGACGCTCAAAGCCGCCGGCCAGAAGCAGTGGTACCGAGGCAACCTGCACACGCACTCGTTGTGGAGCGACGGTGACGACTACCTCGAGATGATCGCGCTGTGGTACCGCGATCATGACTACGACTTCCTGGGCTTCACCGATCACAACGTCCTCGCAACGAACGATGACCGCTGGGTCGACATTGCGAAGAAGAAGTCGGGACAGGCAGCATTGGACAAGTTGAGAGCCGCGTTTCCCGACGGCTGGGTCGAGTCGCGTGAGATCAAAGACGGTGAGAAAGTCCGCACGGAAGTCCGGCTGAAGACGTTTACCGAAGTCAGCGACCGGCTCGCCATCCCCGGCGAGTTTCTGCTCATTCAGGGCGAGGAAATCACCGACCGCTTCGGGCGCCTGCCGATCCACATGAACGCGACGAATATCAAGTCGCTGATTCCGCCGCTGCATGGCGAGTCCGTTACCGAGACGATGCAGAACAACGTCAACGCGGTCGTCGCCCAGCGGGAGCGCACCGGCCAGCCGATGTTCATTCATCTGAACCATCCGAACTTTGGTTACGGCGTGACGGCCGAGGATCTCGCACCGGTGCGCGGCGAGCGATTCTTCGAGGTCTACAACGGCCATCCCGGCGTCAACGATTCCGGCAATGCCGAGCACGCATCGACGGAACGCATCTGGGACATCGTCCTGACGAAACGTCTGGCGGAACTCGACCTGCCCGTGATGTACGGTCTTGGAACCGATGACGGGCACAGCTACCACAACATCCCCAGCCGCGCGAGCGAACCGGGCCGGGGCTGGGTGATGGTCCTCGCCGACGAACTGCAGCCGGCGTCTCTGATCGCAGCGATGGAACGTGGCGACTTTTACGCGTCGTCCGGCGTGACACTCGAATCCGTGACGTCGTCCAGCGAGCGGATCGACATCGAAGTCGCCGCAGACGACGGTGTCGAGTACCGCATCGACTTCATCGGAACGCTCGTTGGTTACGATCCCGAGTCGACACCGGTGCTCGACAAAGACGGCAAGGAGATCCGCGCCGCGCGACGTTACAGCGACGACATCGGCAAGGTGCTGAAAACCGTTGAAGGCCCCAAAGCCTCGTACGAATTTCAGGGCAACGAGATTTACGTTCGCGCGAAAGTGACGTCGACACGCCCGCATCCCAACCCGTCCGAGATCGGCGAAGTCGAGCGTGCCTGGATCCAGCCCGTCGTCGGCAAGGCAAAGTAGGACCGATTCCCGCCGGCCACTGCGATTCTGCGCGACACAGGACGTCTAGGAGTCTGTCCGGATACCTCGTTTGACCTGGTTTTTCCGGGGTGAAGTCGAGAGGATTCGAGCGTGGATGGATCGTGTTTCAGAATCAGCGTGGCCAGAGGTCAGGGATGAGC
>Ga0209578_10002759_pt1 | contig 14119 bp, 9 predicted proteins | sample tdAd472_FD_187127 | JGI IMG/M metagenome (GOLD analysis project Ga0209578, IMG submission 187127) | Marine sediment microbial communities from the Atlantic coast under amendment with organic carbon and nitrate - tdAd47.2 (SPAdes)... | ecosystem: Environmental > Aquatic > Marine > Coastal >...
CTGGCCGAAGCGACGTTTTGGATCGAGGACGAAAAGTTTCCGCTCAAACCCGGCGACAAAGACGGCACAATCTGGCAGCTCGATCCGCAGGGCACGCCGCTGGCCTCGGTCAACCAGGCGCTGCAGTACCGCGTTGAGGCAACCGACCGGCAAGGGCTGTCGATCGAAAGTCCGCTGCACGGCACGATCCGGCTCCGGGCCGATCAGTCGCCGCGGGTTGCCCTCTCGGCACGAACGCGACGAGTCATCCCGACGGCTCAGCTTCCCGTGCAATGGTCGGCGTCGGACGATTTTGGCCTCGCTTCTGTGACCGCTCGCGTGCAGATTTCGACTGAAGACGGCGAGGTCTCAGAGACCGAGATTCCAATCGTGACCTCGGAAGACGGCCGGCCTGCCGGGCAGTCGCTGCGGGATACATACCGCATTGATCTGGCCGCCTTGAAGCTCAACAAGAATGACGAACTGCGAGTGACGTTTGTCGCGACGGACTTTCGTGGCGACAGCGAACCGCAGACCAGTTACAGCGAACCCGTTCTGCTCAACGTGACGGACCGGCAGGGCATCCTGTCCGGCCTGCTCGAAACCGACGAAGACTCCGCACAGCAGCTCGACGCCATCATCCGCCGCGAGCTGGGCATTGGAGAAACGCGATGACTCATGCAGCCAAAACGTCCAGTACGCCGCAGGCGTTATACCCAACAGCCAGGGGTCAGCGGCGCAGCCGCGCCACCCCAGGTGACCGAACAAACCTTGATCGCCAACCTCGGAGGGGTTGCCCAAACCGTCGCGGTGTGTGGAACGCTTTCAGCGTACGGCCGCTCGCCGGGACGGCCCCAGGGGTGCGCCGCTGCGCGTCGACCCCTGGCTGTTGGGTACAACGCCTGCGGCGTACTTCGTCGGCTAGCGGCGGTCAGGCCGGCCAGCTTGCGCCGTTCCGCTACCTGGCTCTGGCCGGACTGCTGCTTGCGCTCGCGTTGCTGACGTCAAACGCGTCCGCCGTCGACAAGCTCGATCTGCGGCGGAAACAGGTCGACCAGCAGCGGGCTCGAGCGATGGCGCAGAAGCTCGTCGCAACGGCGATCGATCAGCAACTGCATCAGCTCGAGGATAATGGGCTGACCGACCTGCCGATTTACAAAGAGATCCGTTCGATGCAGCAGAACATCGGCGGGCTGGTTGAGCAGGAGATGGCGACGGCGGTTGACATCCTGCTCGACGCGCAGACGCTCAAGACGACCGACGAACGCGAAGCGAAGTTTGTTGAAGCGCGGACGTCGATCCGGAACATCGTGCTCAAGCTGGCCGTCGAACGACAGAAGCTGCTCAAGCGGCTCAAGACTGCCGAGATTGCCGAGCAGGCGAAACGTCTGATCCGGCTGGAAGGCGAGGCGCTGACAACGACGAAGAGTCTGCCCGAGGAAGCTCAGACGCGGCGCGAGCAGCTGACCGTTCAGACGATCGAAGATCAGCGGGATATTCAGGAGCTGTTTCTGCATCTGATCGAGACACTCTCCGACGTCAGCGAGTGGGGCGGGCCGCTGGGTGACGGAGCGGTCCGGGGACTCCGGATTCTCAAGGCCGCCGAGGTTGGGCAGCATCTCGACCGGGCGAGCCGCGAACTCGAGACAACGCGATACGCCGCAGCGGCGGTCGAACAGGCAACGGTGATTGCCGGCCTCAAGAAACTGCTCGACGAAATTCAGCACACGCAGGGCGTCCTCAGTACAGATAACGAGTCGCTGCTCGACACTGTGAAGCAGCTCGCCGAGCAACAGCAGGAATTGCGGGAGAAGGTCGAGGAAGCCGATCTGTCAGACCTCGCACAAACCAACGAACTGATCAACGAGCAGAAGGCGATTCAGGAAGCACTGCAGGATCTGGCGATGCAGCTGCCGGAGGACGCGCGAGCGGAAGCGCATCTCGAAAGTGCCATCGAATCGGCCGAAGAAGCTGGCGAGCAGATCTTCTCGAATGAAAAAGACGACGCTCAGGATTCGCAGCGCGAAGTCGAGGGCCAGCTTGCCGCTCTGGAAGAACAGTTGCTGCTCGGCCCGCAACAGGACCTGCAGAACCGAACGGCCGAGGAGCTGGCCGAGGTTGTCCGCGGCCTTGAAGAGCAGAAGTCCGACCTGCAGCAGGCCGCCGCTCAGCAGGAAGCCGCTCAGAAGGCGTTGGAAACGAGTCCCGTCGAAGCCGCGCGGCTCGCCGACGAAGTCAGTAAACAGCTCGCCGAAGCCGACAAGGCCGCTGAAGAACTCGCGCTGACCGACACTGTGGACGCACAACTTGACGAGGCGGCTGCCGCCGCAAAGGCCGCTTCGGACCTGCCCATCGAAAGCGTCAAGCTTGACGACACCGAGTCACTGGAAGAGGCCCGTGACGCGCTGGCAAATACCGCCGACGCGCTCGACCGGGCACTCGCGTCGACGGAAGAGTCACTCGCTGAGGCACAGCGGATTGAAGCGGCGGTCAGGATTGGCGAACTCGCCCGCGCGGCCGAGGCGCTCGAGCGAGCCGCCGCAGCGGAACGTCAGATCGCGGAAGCCGCCAAACAGGCTCAGGCTTCTGAGGACCCGCTCAATCCGGAGAAGCCGGCCCGCATGATGAAGCAGCAGCAAGACGTTGACGATGTCGTGCGGAATCTCGCGAAAGGCGTCGCGGCGACTGCGCCCGAAACGGCGAAGAAGCTGCAGGAGACGCTGGCGAAGAGCGGACCGCTTGCTCCGGGGATCGAAGAGTTTGGCAAGGCGGCGGTTGTTGAAGCTGTCGCCAACGCCGGTCGAAAGGGAGCCGAGGACGCAGGCGACGAAAAGCTCGCCGAGGAAACCGGCAAAGTCGAAGCAAAGGCCCGCGAAAAGCGGAAGCAGAAGGCGGGCGAGATCGCGCCGCGCGCTGCAGCGGCGGCTAATGAACTTTCCGCGGCGGCAAAGTCGCTGCGGGAGGAAATCGCCGAAGCCGCGAAGAAGCTCGGCGAACTGACCACCGAACAGCTGGCGAAAGTCGATGCCGCTCAGGGGTCGGTCGAGGAAGCGATCGCCGCTGCCGACCAGACCGTTGCCGAACGTCTGCAGCAGCTCGCCGAAGCGCGTGAGAAAGTTGCCGACGCCGCGGCTCAGCAGCAGAAGGCCGCCGGTCGACCGGAAGCAGCAGCATCGATCGAACTCGCGCGGGCACTCAACAAGGCCGCTCAGCAGCAGGCGATGGCCGAGCGGGCCGCCGAGGATCTCGCATCAGGAAAAGCAGCGACGCCGCTCGAAGCTGCGACCGCTCAGCAGGGCGTCGCCGACGCAGCGGAAAAACTGAACGAGCAGGCGAACGCTCGTGCTCAGGCTGAAGCCGCAAAGCAGGACGGCAAGGCGGACGAACTCGCCGCCGCACTGCAGCAGGCCCAGCAGGCGGCGTCCGAAGCTGCGCGGCAGACGCTTGATGGCAACGCCGCTCAGGCTGACGCAGCTCGTGAACAGGCCAAAGCGGCTCTGCAGAAAGCGGCTGAGCTGGCAAAGGCCGAGGCGAACGCGGCGATGAATGCTGAACCGACCAGCAAGCCGGACGCCGCCGCTCAGGCCGTAGTCGCCCAGTCTGCCGACGCCGCCCGGCGACTTGCCGGAGAGGACTCGGCTGACGCTGGCGAGTCACTGCAGGCGGCGACCGAAGCGGCAAGAGAAGCAGCGGCAAAACTCGGTGAGAACCTGCCCGAGCTGGCGTCCGAACCGCAGAAGCAGGCCGGCGAGGCACTCGCGAAAGCTGACCAGCAACTTGCCGCCGAGATGCAGCAGCTGGCCGGGATGGAAGCCGAGCAGCTCGCCGCCGTGAATGACAAAACGAACGACGCCGCTCGCAAAGCCGCCGAAGTTGATGCGAGCGCGGCGGTCGCGCTGCGGGACGCTCAGAAGGAAGCGGCGGCGACTCGCGAAGACGCGCTGGCTGCCGCTGATCGGAATGCCGAGCAGGCGGACATGGCCGCGCCGCTCAAGCCGCAGAATTCTGAACTGAAGCCCAATCTCGACCGAGCCGCCGCCGACCTCGCCGCGAAGGAACAGCAGCTGGAACGGGAAAAGGCTCTGGCCCAGGCGCTGGCTGAACTCGCGAAGTCTCAACAGGATTCCGTCGACGCACTGGCTGCCGCTCGCGACGAGGTGGAAGAAGCGGTTGCGGCGCTGACTCCCGAGCAGAAGAAGTCCGCTGAGATGTCGAAGCCTCAGCAGCAGGCCGCTCAGAAGCTTGGCCAGGCGATGCAGAAGTTCGCTGAAGGGCAGCGGCTGACGGGTGAAGGTGCCGTCGAGCTGTCCGGCCAGGAAGAGGTTGCCAATCAGCCGATCCGCGAGGCGCTCGAAATGGCGTCGGGACTCCTGCAGCAATTGCAGCCTGCCGATCCGAACGCGCAGCCCGACGCGCTGGCTGCTGCCGGTCCGTCGCAGCTTCCGGAAGTGGCCCAGGCGGAAACGACGCAGCCCGCCGAGACGACTCCGCCGGACGCCGCCGCTGGCGAGCAGCCATCGGACTCGCCGCTCGGCGATCTCGCGCAGGATCAGCAGCCGGGTCAGAACGGAACTCCGCAGCCGGGGCAGCAACCCGGTCAGCCAGGACAGCAACAGCCTGGACAGTCGCCGGATTTGGGAACCGGCTTCGTGCCGAACTCGCCCGAAACAACTGCTCGCATGATGGCCGGGCCGGAACTGCTCAGCGAACTGTCCGAGCTGATGCAGGCTCAGCTTGAGGAAGCAATGCAGAACGCTCGCGACGCAGCACCGGGCGAGCAGTTCGCTGCGAACGATGCTCAGCAGCCTGGCAATCAGTCGCCGCAGAATCGGTCTCAGAGCCAGCAGTCGCAGAACAGCCAGACGGCTCCGGCGGCCGCCAGCGGTGCGGCTCAGGCCGGTGAGTTCACCGAGAACGATCCAACGAAAGACGAGTCGCTCAACGTCGTCGACACGAGCGACTCGACGGGCGACAGCCAGACTCCGAACTCGAAGAACAAGCAGCGGGACATCGAGAACCGTCGCTTCGATCAGGCCGCCTGGTTCGCCAAGCTGCCGCCGGAACTGCGAAACGCCATCCAGGCCAGCTCCCGCCGCCGCGCCCCGCGAGCCTACGAAGAACGCCTGCGACGCTACTTCGAGAGCCTGGAATAGGGCGAATTCATCTTCGTTTAACGCCCAGCCGCTGTGGGTGCTGGAATGAGGGTATTAATGACGCAGCCTGGCAATAGCGCGACCTGTCTTTTCGGGCGGGCAATCCGCGATTGCTGTGACGCCGGTCGATTCATCTCGCAGCAGGTTACGAACGAGCGTATGCCTCAGCAGGTCTGTTTAGCGAAGCTGTGACCTGGTGCGTCCGCAATATCCACAGCCGGGTAACCTCAATCTATAAGACAGCTTACGCACCGACAGAAGGCCTTGGGTAACGTTCCCTGTTTCCCGGTTTTCGCAAATTGAGCAGTCGCCAGCTTGCTGGCATGCCGAATGAAGGTAAGAATCTTCTCGGCTTTTCGTCTCTTCGACAGACGGTGCTGTATGTCTGACTTGATCGTCCAACTTGCCCACAGTCATGTTCGCAGCTTTGCTGACGAAGTGATGGCTGATCACCGTGAGGCAATGGAGTGTTGGGATTGCGAAGAGCATCTAGCGCGTGGCATCACCGCAGGGACGTGGGTATTGCGTGCTGAAGAGGTTTTGCGTGAAGCACACGAAGCCGGCCTCATTGATGGGGCAAGTGATATCCTTGAGGTAGTCTGCGTCATGCTGGAGGCGTGGCTTGTCCCAGTCCAGAACACTGAGCAGTGGATAGCAAGTCTTGGACAGCGTGGCCGAGCACCGGAGAATCTGTCTGCATTTTGCGACATCCGCGGTCAGATCGACGAGATGGTCCAACGGTACGACTGGCTAAAACGAGCACGCAAAGCACGTGTGCTTTCGCAGTCAGGTGAGTCGTGGTGAGGAATGAAACGCGGCGAACTATATCTTTTGAAATCAGACCCATCTGGGAAGCCACGACCAATCCTCGTCGTATCGAAGGATGTCCTGAATAAGCGAGCGGTTCTTGCGATTCCGTTCTACTCTCAACAGATCGAGAAGCGGTCCGCTCAGGACTGGTGCAGTCTCTTCTATTCGGGCGAGGGAAACCTCGAGAAAGACTGTGTCGCAAATGCCAGCGAGATTACGCTGATTGACAAGTTTGAAATCAATCAGTCGCGCGGACCGATCGGCCAGTTTGACGACGCTCAGATGAAGCGAGTGCTTGAAGCTGTGCGGTGGGTTCTCGGGATCGAATGATGCTTGAGCTTGGATCTCATGGCTGCCAATCTCACTCTGCAGTATTACCACGCCGAGGAGGATTACCGGCGGGCGCAGTCGGCGGTCGAGCAGGTGCAGTGTCTGGAGAAGATGCTGCAACTGATTCCGAAGCACAAAGGCACGGATCATCTGCAGGCGGATTTGAAGACTCGCCTGAAGGAAGCTCGGGCGGAGGTTCAGCGGGAGAAGTCGGCCCCGAAAGGCGGGCTCAGTTATCGGATTCCGCATCAGGGAGCAGGGACGGTGATCGTGCTCGGCGCTCCGAACTCGGGCAAGTCGCGGCTGGTGGCCGAGCTGACCAAAGCCGAGCCAGAGGTGGCCGACTACCCGTTTACAACCCGCGAACCGTTGCCGGCCATGATGCCCTGGCAGGACGTCTTCGTTCAGCTTATCGATACGCCTCCGGTCACCGACGCGCACTTCCCGCCGTACCTGGTCAGCTTTGCCCGTACGGCCGACCTTGTGTTGCTGTGTTTCGACGGCAGCTCGGACGACGCCCCTGAAGAGACGAACGTCGTGCAGCAGCAGCTGGCGTCGAGAAAGACGGTCCTCGCCGAATCAACCGGTTTCGTCGACGGCGATCTGTCGAACCTGCGGATCAAGACCCGCCTGGTCGTGACTCGCCGTGACGATCCCGACGTCGACACGCGGCTCGACTTCTGGCACGAACTCACAGACAGCAAGCTTCCTGAATGGCGAGTCGATTTCGATTGTGACGAGTCTCGCGAGGATCTGCGGGATTCGATCTTTCAGTCGCTGGGCGTCATTCGTGTTTACACGAAAGCTCCTGGCCAGCCAGCCGTTTACGAAGAGCCTTACGCACTGCGAACCGGTGGCACGGTCGAAGACCTCGCGGCACGCGTTCATCGCGACCTGTCAGCGCAGTTGAAGTTCGCCCGCGTCTGGGGCGAGGGCGTTCGCGACGGCCAGTCCGTCGGTCGCGAGCATGTGCTCCGCGAAGGCGACATGGTCGAGCTGCACACATGACGGCGCAACTCTGGCCGTAGCTACCGTCGCCAGACGGTGGGACTCCACTTTGGCCGTAGCTACCGTCGCCAGACGGTGGGACTCCACGCTCTGGCGAGCGTAGCTACGTGCTCAACGTCGCTTACGTGCGCGTTGTCAGCGGCGTGTCGTACGTGCGGCTTTCGGTGCCGCTGGCGGCGGAGGTCAGGGCGAGCTGGTAGAGCTTCTGGCCACATTCCGTCGGGTAATCAGTGTCGATGCAGGCTTCGCACAGCGAACTCCCCGGCAGGTCGACGCAGCGGGCGATCGCGTTCTTCGGCAGGTAACGCAGCGAGTCGGCTCCCAGGGTCTGCGCCATCCGGTCTTCAATCTCGGGAGTCAGGTCGCCGTTCGTCAGGAACTTCGTGGCGAACAGTTCGTTCACCGTCGACATGTCGATGCCGTAAAAGCACGGAGCGATGATTGGCGGGCAGGCGACGCGCACATGGACTTCGGCGACGCCGCCACGTTCACGGAGCTGCGAGATCAGCGCTTTCATCGTCGTTGAGCGGACAATCGTATCTTCGACCAGCAGGACGCGTTTGCCTTCCAGGACCTCGCGCAACGGCGTGTACTTCGCTTTGACTTTCTCTGCCCGTCCGCGGCCTTCGATAAATGTCCGGCCGATATAACGGTTGCGGATCAGCCCCTCGATGCTCGGGATGCCGAGTTCGAACGCCATACTGTCAGCGGCGGCCTTGGCGGTGTCCGGGACAGGCACCACGATCACGTCATCGGCGAGTGGGATGCCGCGCTGTCGCTCCTGCTCGGCCAGTTCCTCGCCCAGCCGCTTGCGGGTCAGATAAACGCTGCGGTCGTCAAGCGTGCTGGCCACGTTGGCAAAGTAGATCCATTCAAAGAAGCAGTGTGCCCGGCGGGGGCTGTCTGCGAACTTCTCGATTCGCAACTCCCCCTTCTCGATGATGATCGCGTGGCCGGGGTCCAGGCTCTTGATGCACTCGTCGCTGAAGCCCATGTTCGACAGCGCGACACTTTCGCTGGCCGCGGCGAACATGTTGTCCTCGATGGCGTAACACATCGGCTTGATGCCCAGCGGGTCGCGGGCCACGAACATATCGCCCAGAGCGTTCAGGAAGGCGATGTTCCAGGCGCCGTCGAGCCGATGTGCCAGGCGCTCAAGCACGCAGATCAGATTGCCCTGGCCATCGTTCTGTTCGAGTTCGGCCCGGATTTCCTGAGACAGAATATGCATCAGGATTTCCGTGTCGGTCTCGCGGGCGAGGTGGAAGAGGTCGCCATCGAGGATCTCGGCCCGCAGTTCCGGATAATTCGCGAGCTGTCCGTTGAAGCCGAAACTGAACCACTTCGGCTTCTCAATGTGATGCCGCTCGAACGGTTGAGCGTAACTGCGGTCGTCCTTGCCGCAGGTTGCGTAGCGGACGTGCCCGATGGCCGCTGGCCCGGCGTACTCCGACATCAGCACTTCGTACTGATCGTGATGCGCCATCTGAAAAACTTCGTTGACCGACCCAACCTCTTTGTGGGTGTCGATGAGCTGTCGCCGGTCGCTGTTGAACGTTGTCATGCCGGCGGAAAGCTGGCCGCGGTTCTGGATGTCGAGCAGCAGCCGCGGGATCAGCCGTGAGGCCTCCTGCCCGCCCTGGCGCGGAGCGAACTGGCTGGGGGCTCCGTCGCCCAGGTAATAGACCGCCGCGATTCCGCACTCGTGATGCAGCTCAGCCATGAGTTTTCCGGTCAGGGAAGAGTCAATCCGGCATGAAACCAACGCCTGTCGCCGGTTTCCGACAAATCCAGGAGCGGCTGATCAGCCGCGGGAGCCCGTTTGCTGGCATGGTCAACGCCGCGATTTCGTCTGCAACTCGCGGCAGAATTTCGATGGACCGGCCAGCTCCGCGCGATCATATCGCTGCCCGGCGGCTCAACCAACTGACCACTTCACAGGTTCTTCATCGTCATCCAGATCGCCCGATGCGAGATGCGGTGTCTTCGGGTGGCCGGGGCTGGAGCAAGGTACGAGCGACGCCCCGGCTTGAGTCTCTTGAAGCAGTGTCCTCAAGGCTTCCTTCGCAATCTCTGTCGCGCCCGACCGCTGAATTCGGAAGCCGATCATCCGCCTCGGGCAGGTCTGAGGCATGGTAGTCCTGGGAAACTCTGCGGGTCGTGCCACTCATTCGGGCCGTGGGGAACGGCGATTGGATCATTCGACCTGCCGGTCTGTGCCGATTCTGCGGAGAGAGGCCGTGCCGGCTGAGATGTGCTCGCATTTCGCCGTGCCCGCTTCTGAACACGGAATCTGAACGGAGCCACGGATGGACACTGCGACTGCCAAACTGCCTGACCGACCGACCGACAGTGACCGCCGTGGTCCCGGCGTGCTGGATCGAGTTCTGACATCGCCGCTGCTGTGGGGCGGTCTGGCGACAATTGTTTTTTACTGGATTGTGCGGCAGCTGCCGGGTTTTGCCGACTGGGGTCAGACGCTGTTCTGCGGCCACCCGCTGGCGTACGCGACGACGACGCTGTTCTGGGTGGGCATCGCGTCGCTGGGGATCCGCATGCTCGGCGTGCCGCGCGAACGGCGAGCGATCGACGCGCTCCCGCAGCTCGAACGCGGATCGCGGGGAGCCGTGGCGGCGGCGGAATCGCTGCGTAACGCAGTGTCTCGATCCGCAACCGGCCTGCGCGATTCGATCGCGGGAGAGCGTCTGACTGGAGCGGCCGATTTTGTGACCGGTCGCCGCTCGGCCGAGGGGCTCAACGGCCACCTGCAGTACCTCGCCGAGTTTGCTGGCGAGAGGTTGCATCACAGTTACGGACTCGTCCGCACAATTACCTGGGCGGTGCCGATCCTCGGCTTTCTGGGGACGGTCATCGGGATCACGCAGGCGATTCAGAATCTCGATCCGGCACAACTGCAGTCGTCGTTCGGCATGGTGGCCGAAGGACTTGGCGTGGCATTCGGCACGACCGCGCTGTCGCTCGGGCTGTCGCTGCTGCTGGTCTTCGGAACGTATCTCGTCGAAAAGTTTGAGCGATCGATTCTGGCCGATGTCGAACTGCGGACTCTGGAACTGACCACGAAGCTGTTTCCTGTCGAGCAGACTGAGACGCAGCCAATCGTGGCGGCGGAAACCGAGGCCGCTCAGCAGATTCTCGAACAGACCGAAACGCTGATCGCCCAGCACGTTGCCTTGTGGAACGATTCGTTGAGTGAAATGCGGGAACGCTGGACGTCGACGTTGACACGGCATCAGAGCGAACTCGATGCGTCGCTGCGGACGGCGTTCGACCAGTCCGTCGCCGGACATCTGGACCAGTTCAGCCAGCAACGTGCGGCACAACAGATTCTTCAGCGCTCGATCGAGCAGCTCACTGAGTCGCAGGACGGACTGCTGAAGTCGCAGCGCGAGCTGGTCGCGTCGCAACTGCAGATCGCCGATCGGCTCGACGCTGAGCAATCGAACGAGGCCCTTGAGGAAACGCTGCACACGCTGAGCGCCGCCGTGCACCTGTTGACCGCCCGCGTGACCCCGAAGGCGGCCTGAGAGGACAGGTGCCTCGCCGGGAACCGTAGGGTGTGACCAGCGGGCCGAATCAGAACACGGTGTGCCGGCACGAAGCGGCCACGAACAGGCAACACCCAACAACAACCGATTGTCGCCCGCGCCGGCACACCGTTAAGCACAACCGCTTCGCTTGTCACACCCTCCGCAACCTCGAACGTGATTGGCCGGTGGGAACCGGCCCTACTTAAGACGACTCACCATGGCCCGCAGAATCAGGAACGCGAATCCCGTGACGCTGTTCCCGTTCCTCGCCGTACTCATGTGTACGATTGGGGCGCTGGTGCTGCTGCTGGTCGTGATCTCTGCTCAGATTCGCGGCTCGGCGGTGCAGCAGTTTGTCGCCAGACATCAGCAGCAGCCCGAGCCGGCCCGGCCGCTCGTCGCTCCGCCGCCTACCGTTGAGCAGACGCTCGTCGAGGAGCCGGCTGCCGTTCCGGAACCGGCCATTGTCGCACCGGCTGTCGTTGATGTTCAGGAGCCCGAGCCGGTTGCGGAACCAGAGCCGCCTGTCGCTCGCATCCCGCCGCCCGTGCCGGCCAGTGACGAACAGCTGGCGAAGATCGAGGCGCTGAAGCTGCGAACGGTCGATCTGCGGTCAAAGTACGAGAACGCGGTTGAGGAAATCGATGGACTCTCGCAGAAACGCTCGGCACTCGATCGGCAGTTGCAGGCCGTGGCGGCTCGGGAAGCGGACCTCAAGAAGTCGCTGCAACGGGCGGTCGCCGTTTCGACGGCTGCCGAGCGACAGCTTGCCAGTCTGAATGTCGAGAACCGGCAGATCATTGAGCTGCTCGAACAGTCCGACGAGCTGATCAAGTCGGAACGCCAACGCGTTTCAACGCCGAGGCATTCGCTGATTCCTTATGACGGCCAAACGGGGACGATTCGCAAGCCGATCATCATCGAATGTTCGAACGGAACGATTCGCTTCGAAGCCGAGGATGTCGAAGTTGACGCCAAACGGCTTGAGGAGTACCCGCCCGGAGTGAACCCGCTGGTCGCCGGTATTCAGACACTGTTCGCGTACTGGACCGAGCAGGCTCGCGCGGCGGGAACGTCGGGCGTCGCGGCCCGGCCTTACGCGTTGCTGATTGTGCGTCCGTCGGGGGCCGATCAGTTTCGGCTTGCCCGAGTGCTGCTGCAGTCGCTGGTCGGTGATTACGGGTACGAGTTTGTGGAAGAGACCTTCGCCTACGATGTTCCGGCGACGACTGTCGAAGCGGCTCGCAGATGTCGCGAAGCCGTCGAAGCGGCGTTTCGGATGAAGCCGCGCGGTCCAGGTGTTGGTTCGCCGAGGTTGGGACCGGGGTCCGGTGATGGCCCCGGCAGTCGACCAAACGGCGGAGTGATCCTGCCGCGCGGACCGATCGATGTCGAACGCCTGACCCAGCGACCGGCTGCGTCGCGAGGTTTCTTCAGCAGCGGCAACTTCCGTCGCCGATTGACTGGCGAATCACCTGGCGAGGACTTCGGAAGCCGTTTCGCGTCCGCTGATCGGTCGCCGGGAACCGGCTCGGGCACCTCGAACGGGGATCGCGATGCTCAGGCTGAAGCAGGGACGGAATACTCATCCGAGGTGCAACGTGGTTCTCAAGGAGCGAGTCAGCAGGCGCTCGCAGCGCGGCCTGAGGAGGACAACACGGGAGGGGCTGGACCGCTCCTGCCGCGAGATGCGCCGACTCCCGGCAACCCGGACGGCATGTCCGCAGACAGCAACCAACGGGGCAATGCAACTGTGCCGACGGGCGCTGCGAATGGACGAGCCACTCGCGCTGCACCAGCGGATCGCCAGACGGCCGGGCGGTCGCAGACAGAAGGACGTTCGACACTCAATCCGGCTCAGCGTGACGACACCCCGAACTCGCGACGCGAAGCAGGTTCGACGGTCGCCGAGTTCCTCGCGAAGGCACGAACAATTCGAGAGCGGCAGCAGCGGGCAGGCCGAGACTCGGGAAGAACGGCTGAAGAAAATGCGGTAGCCTGCCTCGGTCGGCAGGCACTTCGTCGGCAACTGACGCGGAAGAGTCAGCTGTCGGAGGCAATGCGTCGAACACGTCGTCGGAAAGCTCATCAGCTTCAGGTAGCTCAAGCCCGGCTGGCTCGTCAGGCGGCGAGGTCCAGTCTTCAGGGCCAGGCAGTCCGACGTTCTCAAAGACGCTTAACACAAACGCTCCGCGAGGTGCCGTGCTGAAACGCTGGGGGCAGTCAGGTCCGAATGCGACGCTGGGGCTCGAACGTCCGGTCACGATGGTCGTCGGGCAGTCCCGCGTGCTGATCGTTGGGGCTTATCAGATCACGCCGAAACCGGAATGGTCGGAACTGCAGACGGTCAATGTGTGTCTGAAAGGGCTCGACATGACCGTCGGCAACTGGGGCATGCCCGGCGAGAAGTATTACTGGGTGCCGGTTGTCACGCTGCGAGTGGAGGATGGCAGCGCGTCGCTCGGGCAGTTGCTTGAGAAGTCGCTCGAACGCCTGGGCGTTGTTGTCGAGCACGAACCCGCGTTCCTCGAACCTGACGGGAGAGACTGAGCATGGCCGGTCGCGGACGCGGGGGCAGTGGCGATCCGGATTTCGGATCGGACTCGTTCCTCGACATCGTCGCCAATCTCGTCGGGATTCTGATCATCCTGATCGTGCTCGCCGGTCTACGCGCCAGCCAGGCGCCGCTGCAGCCCGACGAACTGCCCGGCATGGCAGAGCCCGACGTCGCCCCGGTCGTTCCCGAAACGCCCGAGCCAGCTGCGATTGTTGAGGAGCTTCCGCAGGCTCCGCTGGTCGCGACGAGTGATCCCCAACCACTGCCGGACCTGTCACCAGTCGCAGTGCCCGCCGTCAAAGTGCCGCCAATTGAAGTGCCCATTGAGGAACCTCTACCTGAGCCGCCTCCGTTTACCGGCGTGACGGCAGAGGACGCGGCCGAGCAACTCGCCGCACTGCAGCGTGATCTTCAGCGGGCGGAGGCTCGGATGAAGAGCGTCGATGTTGCCGCAGCCTGGGAACAGACAAGAGCCTTGCAGCAGAAGCTCGCCAAGCGCGCGGCACGACTGCGAACGTTGCAGTCAGACGCGGCGAAAAAGACGTTCCTTGCCGAGCAGGATACGCGGCTCGCGCTGCAGGCAAACGCGGGAGCCGTGCGTCTGCGACAACGACTCGAAGACGTCAACCGGCAGCTCGAAGAACTCAGCGAGAGCGATGCGCCGACCGATCCACTTGAGATTCGCATCAACCCAATCGGTCGTCGGTCGACCGGTGACGAACTGCTGTTTGTCA
>Ga0209578_10002760_pt1 | contig 14119 bp, 8 predicted proteins | sample tdAd472_FD_187127 | JGI IMG/M metagenome (GOLD analysis project Ga0209578, IMG submission 187127) | Marine sediment microbial communities from the Atlantic coast under amendment with organic carbon and nitrate - tdAd47.2 (SPAdes)... | ecosystem: Environmental > Aquatic > Marine > Coastal >...
CCTCGCCAGCGGCTTCGGTGGCGGCAGCGGTTGCTGCTTCGTTGTAAGCCGATCCGTCGTCACTGCGCTCATCCGTCCTGTCGCCCTGTTGCTTCGAATCACCAGCACCGGCGTCGGCTTCAGTCGATGCCTGTTCCGGCGGCGGCTTCAGGGTCTTTTTTTTTTGCGCTCCGCCGGGTTTTCCAGATTTAGCCGTTGCCCTGGCTGCGCCAACTGCTTTGGCGCCACTGTCCAATTCGGCCCCGGAGGTACCTGTCGTCTTGTCGCTCTCATCGGTACTGGCGGACTTTCCGCTGCTTCCGGACTTCTTCGCGGCGCCACTTTTAACTGCTGCCGCAGTCGCGGCTTGACCCGAGGTGTCGGCTTTGTTGTCCTTTGACTTTGCAGTCTGTCCCTTCGCTGCCCGCTGTTTTTTCTTCAGGCTCTCTGCAGACTCGGCGGTCTCTCTGCTCTCTACCCCTTTCGTGCTCTCACTGCTCTCTAGGCCCTTGTCACTCGCTCCACCGGCCGCGCTCTCTTTCGAGCCCGCCTTGGAGTCGGCCCGGGTCTGGGCTTTAGAACCGGCTTCAGGCGCGGAGGCCCGGGCACTCTCTCCCAGCGCGCCCTCCTCGCCGGCATCCTGCGGTTCGCCGCCGGATTGTCCGGCAGCCCCGTCATCTGGGGTGTCCACTTTACCGGGTTTGCCGGGCATGGTGGGTACGCCTTCCGGGGAGAACACCAGCATGCGGATCAGCAGCATCTCGAACATGGACCGGGCGTCCGGGGCCAGGTTCATGTCCGCCCGGCCTTTTACACCGAACTGGTAGAACAGCTGCAGATCCTCCGGGGAGAACCGGGCGGCGAATTCCAGTACCTGGTCCCGGTCACCGAAACTGTTGTCGATGGCATCCGGCAGGGTCTGGGCGATGGCCAGCCGGTGCAGCGCCGCCAGCAGCGCTTCCAGCAGCTGCTGGAAATCCGGTGCCCGTTCGGCGATCTCTTCGATGGTTGTCAGCAGCGCGGCCACGTCCCGCTTCTCCAGGCTGTTCAGCAAGCGCCAGACCGCGCCCTGCTCCGGCGCGCCCAGCATGTCGCTGACTCCCGTTTCCGTCACCTGGCCCTCGCAGAAGGAAATGGCCTGGTCCAGCAGGGTCAGGGCATCGCGCATGCTGCCGGCGGCGGCGCCGGCCAGCTGCCACAGGGCGGCCTCCTCGAAGCCCACCTTCTCGCTGCCCAGCACGTGTTCCAGGTATTCCTCGATCTGCTGGGGCGTCAGGTTCTTCAGGTTGAACTGCAGGCAGCGGGACAGGATAGTCACCGGCAGCTTCTGCGGATCGGTGGTGGCCAGCAGGAACATGACGTGGGGCGGCGGTTCTTCCAGGGTTTTCAGCAGCGCGTTGAAGCTGTGGTTGGACAGCATGTGCACTTCGTCGATGAGATAGATCTTGTAGCGGCCGCGAGTAGGCGCGTACTGCACGTTCTCCAGCAGTTCCCGGGTGTCCTCCACCTTGGTGCGCGACGCGGCATCCACCTCGATGAGGTCGATAAAACGGCCCTCGACGATCTCGGTACAGGCGGTGCAGCTGCCGCAGGGCGTCGAGCTGATCCCCTCCTCGCAGTTCAGGCACCTGGCCAGAATCCGCGCCAGTGTGGTCTTGCCGACACCGCGGGTGCCGGTGAACAGGTAGGCATGGTGCAGGCGCTGGTTGTCCAGCGCATGGGTTAACGGTTTCAGGACATGGGCCTGGCCCACCAGGTCGCTGAAGTTGCCGGGCCGCCATTTGCGGGCAAGTACCTGGTAAGTCATCCCGTTAATCGATGGTCATGAATGGTGGAGGGTCTGGATTTCCTGGAAACTGGTGGCAGCCTTTGCCAGCCACACCCCGGCACATGAGTCAGTTACTACCGTTGCTCCCTTCCGGGCCTGGCGGGGTTTATAACCTGTCATTGCGAGGGGACCGACAAAAGCTACCGTTGAACATGATAGCACAGCCACGTAACCGCGCGGCGGTGCATTATCGGGAAAGCTTGTCGGACTTTCAAGCCTTTACGGGCCTCACCCCGCTCCAATCCCCGGGTGACTCGACACCAATCAAAAAAGGGCTGCCAACCAAAAAGCTGACAACCCTTTTGTTAACTCTCGACCGACCCACCAACCCAGAACCTGAGCCTCCGAACCGGTGGTGGCGACGACCATGCCGAATAAAACGCAGTGGGTAGCTGGCGTGGGCCGGGTTCGAGGCTGAGGACGTCCGAGGCATGGATGCCGAGGTCGAGCGCACACGGATGTGCGTCTGCGTTCCTCAGACTCGGACCCGGCTCACGCCCCATGGGCACTGTATCCGCTAATAACCACACCACCACCTGATCCCGGCACGGACCCCAAAAAATCGAGCCAATGCCGGTGCAGGCTACTCAATCCACTTAGCGAGTCACCCTCCAACCACCTTAATAGCGCTTGGAGTACTTGGTAAACGCCCCGCCGGCCGGTCCCAGTGACGCCGGACCTTCCGCGGCAAACACGTTGCCATCGGCATCCACCGCCACGCCTTCACCGGCGGCGCCCTGGTAAAGGCGGGCCTCGCTTTCGTGGGGCGGGATGAAGCCGACGATGCGATCCTCGTCCACTGGTCCGATACGCACGCCGGTACGCCAGGGCTCGTGGCGGTACGGGCTGGACTCGGAGTCGATGGCGTAGACCATGTCGTCGTCGGTGATGAACAGACCGCTGATGCGGCCGTAGGCGTAGCGGGAATCCAGGTAGTTGCCGTCCTGATCGAAAATCTCGATGCGGTGGTTACCGCGGTCGGCTACCCACAGCCGGCCCTGGGAATCGAACTCCATGGCGTGGGGGGTGCGGAACTCGCCGTGGCGGACACCCAGCTGGCCCCACTCTTTCACCAGGATGCCCTGGGAGTTGAACTTCATGATGCGCGCGGTCTGACCGGCCATCTTGCCGTCTTCCACCTGTTGGGCGGTGGTCATGTTCTGGCCGCTGTGGCCGTCGGCGACGAAGATGCTGCCGTCCGGCGCCACGATGACGTCGTTGGGCTGGTTGAAGCGCAGGCTGTCGTTGCCGGCCTTGCCGGCGGTGCCCAGGCTCATGATCAGCTTGCCGTCGGGACTGAACTTGTGCACCTGGTGGCCCTTGGTGCCTTCGCGGTTGACGGCAAAGTCGGTGACCCAGACGTTGCCGTCATGGTCCACGTGAATGCCGTGGGGCGTGACCATGATGCCGGCACCGATATTGGCCATGACTTCGCCGGTATGGCGGTTGAACTTGAAGATGGGCGCCACCGGGTTGGTGTGGCAGTTCACCGGCACCCCGGAGCCGAAGCTGCCGGCGCCGCAGCGCTCGTAGGCCCACACGTGGCCGTCGGTGGGATCGATGTCGATACCCGCCGTGGATCCCCAGCTGCGTCCGGCGGGCAGCTCACCCCACTGGGTGAAAACCACCGGGTTGGGGTTGGGTATACCCTCCCCGGTTACCATGTTGCCGTGGTCGGCCAGGGCGCTGGTTCCGGCCATCAGGGCCGGCACGGCCAGGGCCAGAACGGATAATGTAGTGCGTTTCAAAGGCATGACTCGATCTCCTTGTTGTTGTCATTTCCTGACGTTAACTGGGGTTGTCCCCGGGCTTGTTTCAGGGTCTTAATCCCGGGGCTTTACCGGGGGGCGCTTTCTGAGGGCTTCTCCAAAGGTAAACTCAACGCTTAACGGTAGCGTCTAACCCCGGCGACTTCAAGCCCTTGCTGCGGTGTGAGTGGTTTACTGCCGGGGTTGGGTGGCCTTTTAGCCTGGGAATCCCTGTTTTATCGAAGGCTATACTCTGGTGTCTAGCGGGAAAGGTGGCCTGAAAGATGCTGTTTTCTCGTGGTTTTATGGAAGGGTCTTTTGCAGGACCGGTTTGGTGAGCGGCGCCTGGTTTACCCGGGGCTTTCTGAATTTTTGGGTCGTGCTGAGCGGGTTCTTCGGTGGCTGACAGCCATTCTGGGGCTAACGGCTGTTTCTTCGGTGCTGATGGCTAACTTAAACGCTGATGGCTCTCCTCGGTGGATGACAGCGCTCCGGGCTGGCTTGCCGCGGCACGCCGTGAATACGTCCCTGTAGGCTCGACGCCCGCATCCCTGCGGGCGACGGCCGCTGCAAGCCAACCCGGAGCGCTGTTTTTAAGCCTGGTGGAACCGTTATTCAGGCTATGTGCCACAAGTTGTTGTTAATTGGTGGAAACGTTTAATTGAACCTTTGAAGCGGTTGAGGGATAGATTTAGGGTATTGCCTTCTGCGGCTATCAAAATTACTCCTCGAGGCTGTTTTCTGCCGGCGGCAGTCCGCATTGAACTTGTGTAGAGGCTATTTCGCAGACCCTGCAAGGCTTTTTACAGGTCACGGCAAGGCCAGGGCTACCAGGCGGGCATCGGTGCCGCCGCCTACGGCGATGGCGATGTACTGTTTGTCGTTCACCATGTAGGTCATGGGGGTGCCCCGGGGTGGCAGGGGCAGGTCGATTTCGGCGATGACCTGGCCGCTGGCCTTGTCCAGGGCGCGGATCAGGTTGCGCTCGCCGTCCTGCTGGGCGGCGAACAGCAGCGTGCTGGTCAGCAGCGGCCCTACCCGACTGTTGCTGCCCACCGGGCCGGGGTCGATGATGCCCAGGTCGATGATCTGCTGACGGATGCCGTCGCCGTGGGGCACCATCCATTCGTGCTCGCCGGTGTCCAGGTCGATGGCGGTGATGCGGCCGTAAGGCGGCTTGGTCAGGGGCAGCCCGCTGGGGCCGGCCACGCCCATGGCGCCGCCGCGGCGGTACACCAGGTCGGTGCGTGCCGGGTCCGCTTCCCGCAGCTGCACCACGATGGGCGAGGTGCCGGAGGGAATGTAGTACAGGCCGGTGTCCGGGTCGAAGGCCGCACCGTGCCATTCACCGCCGCCCATCCAGCCCGGCAGCTGGATAGTGCCGCGCAGCGACGGCGGCGTGTACAGCGGGCCGTAGTCGAAGCGCTCGATGTTCTGCAGCGCTGCCGCCCGCAGTTCCGGGGTAAAATCGATGAGGGTGTCGTCGCTGATGCCCTGGGACTCGAAGGGCGCCGGGCGGGTGGGAAACGGCTGGGTGGGTGACAGCCGCTCGCCTGGCACACTGCTCTGCGGCACCGGGCGCTCCTCGATGGGCCACACCGGCTCGCCGGTTACCCGATCGAACACGAAGGTCAGGCCCTGCTTGGTAATCTGCGCCACCGCCTTGATGGACTCGCCGTCCACGGTAATGTCCACCAGGGTAGGCGCCGCCGGCAGGTCGTAGTCCCACACGCCGTGGTGCACCGTCTGGAAATGCCACACGTACTCGCCGGTGTCCGCCCGCACCGCCACCAGGCTCTCGGCAAACAGGTTGTCGCCCTTGCGCAGTCCGCCGTACCAGTCGTTGGTGGGGGTGCCGATGGGAATGTACACCAGGCCCAGTTCCTCGTCGGCGCTCATGATGGTCCAGGAATTGGTGTTGCCGGTGTACTCCCAGGAGCCGTCCTCCCAGGTGTCGTTGCCGAACTCGCCGGCCTGGGGAATGGTTTTGAACATCCACACCTGCTCACCGGTGCGGGGGTCGAAGGCACGCACGTGACCCGGGGGCATTTCCTTCTGCGGCGGGGCATCGTGGACGATGGAATTCACCACCACTACGTCGTTGGTCACCAGCGGCGGCGATACCACGCCGTACAGCCGGCGCTCGAAATCCCGGCCCAGACCCCGGGTCAGGTCGATGCGGCCGGCGTCGCCGAAGCCGCTAATCGGCTGGCCCGTGTCCGCGTCCAGCGACCACAGGTAGGAATCATTGGTGGCGAAGAAAATGCGCCCGGTCTCTCTAATTCCTCGACTTTCTCTATTCTCACCATTACCCCCGCTCTCCCCGCCTTCCCAGTAGGCCACGCCGCGCACGTTAAAGCCCAGATTGGCGGGCCGGCCCGAGGCCCACACGCGGGTGTCGAACTGCCATTTCTGCGTACCGCTGACCGGGTCCAACGCCACCACCCGGCCCAGGGAGGTGGGCACGTACATCACGCCGTCCACCACGATGGGGGTGGCCTTCCAGGCGCCGGGAATGGCTCGGAAATCGTCCCGGTCCTGGTTCGCCGCAATCAGGGCATTGTCAGCACTGGCCCACTGCCAGGCGATCTCCAGCTGGTCGACGTTGTTGGCATCGATCTGGTCCAGGGATGAATACTTGGAGGAACCCAGGTCGCCGCCGTAATGGGGCCAGTCGGCATCGGCGGCCACCGCTGCGCCGGTAGCGAACAACAACCCCGCGGCGGCCAGGGTGGCTTTTGCGAAGTTTGTGGAGTTTGCGAAGCTTGTGAAAACAGTGCCCATGGAGAGAAAAAAGCCTGGAGTGAGTAATTGACCCCCGGTGACTTGTACCCCCGGAGTGGCACATGTCGGCCGGGAACTGAAAAAATTGCGGGCAAACGCAGGCAGGGAAAATCTGATCATGGCCTCTCTCCGGCTGGGCGATGGTTGCAGTGCTGAAAGCAGGATACTACCCCAGGCCAGCGGAGTTGGAAAAGTGGCGGAATTCGGCTTTACGCCATGGTCAAGGGGTCAATCCGAAGCCGGGGGATTTTCCCGATAGTTCCAGGCTTTTGTCTTGACTGCCCGGTTTTCTCGTGGTGGAATCGGGCTCCAGAGTCTTTTTTGTGAGAAGAAGCCTTACAAATCCCACGCTGAAATAAACTGGAATGGCCTGGGGTAAATGGCCTGGGATGAAAGATGAAAGGCTCACCGACCTGTGGCACCAGCTCTCATTGCTTGTCTGTCTGTCAGGGAATCTTCCAACCCTGGCCCTGAATGCTTGCTCTGTGTCAGGTTTTTTTACAGTTGTTTGTTTTCAGGTTTTAAGGTTTTCCGGGTTTCGGTCTAAGGTATTGAAAATTCGACAATTCCCCGGACCCAGAATATCTGGCTCAGTTATTGCAGCATTGCAACTCAGTTAGTATAAGAGACGTTATTGCAAGAGAAGCTATTGCTCAAGGAATTGCACAAGTGCACGGGGAATGCAATTCAAGCAGATTGACTATCCCATTGCCTGTTCCCAAGCGGCCTGCAATCGACCGGTCAGCGGCTTGCTTGGGCAATGCAAAGCCGGATTTTGACTATTTTTCAAGGAACATGGAGCAGAACAACCAATGCCGATTGTGACCACGCCCTACCTGATCGCGCGTTTCGTGATTACGTTGACAGCGCTGTACGCCCTGCGCGCGGTTGCCGGTAACATCGGGCTTCTGGACTTTCCCGGTGGGCGCAAGACACATTTATCTGCCACTCCGCTGTCCGGTGGCCTGGGTATTTTTGCCGGCCTGCTGCTGATCAGTCTAAGTTTCCCCCCGGTGCTTTCCTCATTTGCGCCGCTGCTCACGCTGTCTGCCCTTGTGTTGTTCATTGGCACAATCGATGACCTTAACGAGTTAAAACCTTCTGTAAGAATAATCGGCCATGTGCTGATTGCGCTATTGATGGCGGTTGGTGCAGACATTCAACTGCGTTCAATGGGCAATCTTCTCTACTTCGGTGACATTCAAACCGGCTGGTTAGCGATACCGCTAACACTATTCGCAACACTCGGCGTCATCAATGCCATCAATATGTGTGATGGCATAGACGGTCTTTCCGGCGGATTGGTGGTGGTTGCCCTTGGCAGCGTGACTGTTCTGGCCTGGGCCGGCGGTGCATTCCTCTTAGTGACTTTCGTGTCTTTGATTATCTGTTCCATCCTGGCCTTTCTGAGCATGAACTTCAGAAGGCCCTGGAATAAAAAAGCGCTGGTCTTTCTGGGTGACGCCGGCAGCACGATGTTAGGGTTTATTATCGCCTGGCTGTTTATCGAATATTCTCAGGGCAGTGAAGCTCTGTTTGCGCCGGTTCATGCCTTGTGGTTCGTGGCCATCCCGCTTATTGATACCGTCACCCTGCTATTCCGGCGCCCGATGCAGGGCCGATCCCCTTTTGCGGCGGGCAATGACCACTTGCACCATCATCTGCTGTCCCGCGGCTTCTCCGTTTCCCAGGTGGTGCTGATGCTGTTAACGGCATCGGTGCTTTTTGCCAGCGTTGGTGTAATCGGTTATTTCTACGAAATCAGCGAGTCGCTTCTTTTCCTCGCGTTCCTTGCTGTGTTTCTGCTTTACTTCTTTTCAGGGCAGCGACTTGCAAAATTTTGTGCAGAAGGTCAACCGCAAGACCAATCAAAAAACCAACCAAAAGCTGGCCCCCTGTACAACAGCTGATGCGGCTCTTCCTCTTCACGCCTGATTGATTCTCGGCACAAGCTGACCTCCGGTTGCGCGCGCACCGTTTTGCCCCCACTATCGTGGTGTGTCAGAATGTCCGTAGCGCGTGGAGCCGCCAGTAAAGGCTGATAGCCTGAGCAACTCCCGCTATTCACTGCGCGACTTACCAGGGGGATTGGGCCGGGGTGATTGGTGCCGGCCCCGCAATGGCATGAATTCGATGGTCAACGAACAGATGAATCACGGATGAGTAGGCGTCCTGGACCTGAGGTCAAACTCCCTGACCATATCGCCATTATCATGGATGGCAATAACCGCTGGGCCAGGGCTCGGAATCTTTCCGCCAGGGATGGGCATCTGCAAGGTGCGCGAACCGCAAAGCGGATCATCAATGCCTGCGTGCAGCGCAAAGTGCCCTGCCTCACCCTGTTCGCTTTCAGCACTGAAAACTGGTCCCGGCCGACTCGTGAAGTCTTCAGCCTCATGGCGTTGTTCGTTACCGTACTTAAACACAAAGAGGTTCAGAAACTGGACGAAGCCAATGTCAGGATCCGGATCGTCGGTAATCGCAGCGGCTTCTCCACGCGCCTGCAGGCAAGGATGAAACGGGCCGAGACCCTCACCCGCAACAATACCGGCACCACCGTGATTGTGGCAGCGGACTATGGGGGGCGCTGGGATATTGTCCAGGCTGCGCAAAAAATTGCGCATGAGGTCGAACAGGGTTCATTACGCCTGGAGGACATTGACGAATCGAAATTGCACGCAAACATGGCACTGGCGGAATTCCCGGACCCGGATTTGTGCATTCGCACCGGGGGCGAGATTCGCCTGAGCAACTTTCTACTGTGGCATTTCGCTTACACGGAGTTTTACTTCAGTGATTGTTACTGGCCGGATTTTGGTGCAGCAGAATTGGACCGGGCATTGCGCGACTATGCGCGCAGACGGCGACACTTTGGGGGGCGCAAGCTGGAGGAAGTTCCGCAAGCCGCTCCTTCACCTGGCGGTGCGCCATCCAAGCAAGAAATGTGCGAGTGATTTATTGGATTTCCAGATCATCTGGGCAACGCCACTGGGCTTAATTTCCAAAGCTCTAGCACGGATCTCGTGATGGATACGGTTTTCTTTATTGCCTCGAAAGTCATCTGGACTGTCATTTCGCCCGGCAGCCTGATTGTCCTGCTGGTACTTACTGCCTGGTTAAGCCTCATGTTCGACTGGCAACGCTGGTCCCGGCGCCTGCTGTCGGTGTGTGCTTTATTGCTGGTGCTGCTGGGATTTTTACCGGTGGGCGAGTGGTTGATTGCGCCCCTGGAAAACCGATTCGCCGCCAATGCGGCATTGCCAGTCGAGGCAGATGGCATAATTGTACTTGGTGGCACCATAAATCCGACCAATTCATCTGCCTGGGGACAGGTACAAACCGGTGAAGGCGCTGACCGAATTCTGAACTTTCTATACCTGGCTTCCCTGTACCCCGAAGCTCAATTGGTTTATACCGGGGGCTCTGGATCAGTAACCAACCAGGAATTCAAGGGCGCCGACTATGCGCAAATCTTATTTGAGCAATTGGAATTATCGGAGCGGCCAGTAATATTTGAAAGGGAGTCGAGAAATACCTTCGAGAATGCTCGCAACTCGAAGGAATTATTGAATCCAGCACAAGAACAAAATTGGATACTGGTGACATCGGCCTTTCACATGCCGCGCTCAATAGTAGTTTTCTGTGCACAGAACTGGACAGTCACACCCTATCCCGTTGATCATTACTCGAGAAAGGGAAACCTGTTGCGGGTAAACTTTGATTTCGCCCGAAACCTTTCTGTGTTGGGAATAGCCACCCGGGAATGGGTCGGTCTGATTGCCTATCGCATTAGCGGCCGGACCAGCCAGCTCCTGCCGGGTGACGGTAATGCTTGCTAGCGCAGAGCACCCGCACAAAGCGACATCTACGGCGTATCTCTTGTACCACTAGTGCTTGGCTACTGAAGCACCTCGCCCGATAGCGTAGTAGGTGAAGCCCAACTCGGCCAGCTTATCCGGTTCGTAGAGATTGCGGCCGTCGAAGATAAGCGGGTTGTTCAGCGAAGCGCGGATCAGGCCGAAGTCCGGCGCCCGGAAATGCTGCCATTCCGTGCAGATTACCAGTGCATCCGCGCCGGATAGCGCAGCATCCCTGTTATCCACTAGTGTGAGCGCGTTGTTATCCCCGTAAATCCGACGGGCTTCATCCGTGGCTTTCGGGTCATAGGCCTGCACCCGGGCGCCGGCATTCCACAGTGCTTCGATCAGGGTGCGACTCGGCGCCTCGCGCATATCGTCGGTCCTGGGCTTGAAGGCCAGGCCCCATATGGCGAAAGTTAACCCTGATAAGCTGCCTTCAAAGTGCTCATTAATAAGCGTGTACAGCTTGCCTTTTTGAATTTCATTAGCAGCTTCTACAGCTTCGAGAATACGCATCTGGTAACCCGTTGCCTGTGCCGTTTTGCCAAGGGCACGGACATCTTTGGGAAAGCAGGAGCCGCCGTAACCCGCACCCGGGTAGATGAACTGGTAGCCAATACGCTGGTCGGAGCCGATGCCCTGCCGTACCTGCTCAACATCGGCGCCAACTTTCTCAGCGAGGTTCGCCACTTCATTGATAAAGCTGATCTTGGTGGCCAGCATCGCATTGGCGGCGTACTTGGTCAGCTCAGCCGAGCGGATATCCATATAGATCATGCGGTCGTGGTTGCGATTGAAAGGGCCGTAAAGCTCCCTGAGCAGTGCTTTAGCCTGTTCAGAGTCGGTGCCGACGATGATGCGGTCCGGCTTCATGAAGTCCGCGACGGCCGCACCCTCCTTCAGGAATTCGGGGTTGGCAGCGACTGCAACCTCCAGGTTCGAGCGGCGCGCTGACAACGCGTCCTGGACAGCCGCCCTGACCTTGTCAGAGGTGCCTACAGGGACCGTGGACTTGGTCACGACGGTCTTGGCATTGTCCATGTATTTACCAATACTGGCGGCGACAGCCAACACGTGCTGAAGGTCCGCCGAGCCATCTTCCTCGGGCGGGGTGCCCACGGCAATGAACTGCAGATCACTGTAGAAGACGGCTTCTTCGACGTCGCTTGTAAACACAAGATTGCCGGAGTGGGTATTGCGGGTGACGATTTCTTCAAGGCCAGGCTCATAAATAGGGATCTGGCCCTTCCGCAGTTTTTCTATTTTTGGGCTGTCGACATCCATGCAAAGCACGTGATGGCCAACATCGGCGAGGCAGGCGCCGGTTACCAGACCAACATAGCCTGTGCCAAAGATCGTTATTTTCATCGAGTGCTGTTCCTTTGCTTTAACCTTAACCTTGAATTGGCGAGTCCGTTATTACTTCCCCGATTACTGCATATTCGCTGGTGGTTAACTGCCTTCGCCACCGTGCGGGCTTTTTTGGCGCTGAGGGCGGGCGCCACGAGCGCTATGGAGTTACTCTGCGTGGCTGAAGGAGCGCGTCAAAACCGCCCAACGTCGAGGGATAGCAGCTCACCCCCGAACCTCCCCTGCACTCTCCAGATACCACCGATACGTATCCTCCAGCCCCTCCCGCAGCGCAATGCCCGCCTCCCAGCCCAGCGCCTTCAGGCGCGACACGTCCAGCAGCTTGCGCGGGGTGCCGTCGGGCTTGCTGGTGTCGAACACCAGCCTGCCGGTAAAGCCGGTGACCTGCGCCATGGTTTCCGCCAGTTCGCGGATGCTGCAGTCCACCCCGGTGCCCACGTTGATGTGGCTGAGCATGGGCTGGGTGTGGCGCTGATACGCGGCCAGCGGCAGGTCCATCACGTGCAGGCAGGCGGCGGCCATGTCGTCCACATGCAGGAATTCCCGCATCGGCCTGCCCGTGCCCCAGATCACCACCTCCTCCGCGCCCTCGGCTGCCGCCTGGTGGAAGCGCTGCAGCATGGCGGGGATTACATGGCTGTTTTCGGGGTGGAAGTTGTCACCCGGGCCGTAGAGATTGGTGGGCATGACCGAGCGGTAATCCGTGCCGTGCTGGCGGTTCATGCTTTCGCACAGCTTGATGCCGGCAATCTTGGCGATGGCATAGGGTTCGTTGGTGGGTTCCAGCACCCCGGTCAGCAGCGCATCCTCCCGCATGGGCTGGGGGGCAAGCTTGGGGTAAATGCAGGAGGAGCCCAGAAACAGCAGCCGCTGCACGCCGGCCCGCTGCGCAGCGCCGATGACGTTGCTCTGGATCAGCAGATTGTCCTGAATAAAATCCGCCGGGTAAGTGTTATTGGCGTGAATGCCACCGACGCGGGCGGCGGCAAGGTACACCCGGTCTATGGGCTGCGCCGCAAAAAATTCCTCTACCTGCGCCTGGCGGGTCAGGTCCAGCGCGCTGTGGCTGGCGGTCACCAGTTCGACATCTGCCCGTAAGGCCAGCTGCCGGCGGAGCGCCGAACCCACCATGCCCCGGTGGCCGGCCACGTAAGTGCGCGGCACGCTAGTTCTCCGTCTGCACGGGCACGTCGTGCCCGTTTTGTTTCAGGAAGGCGTGGCGCTGGGCTATTTTGAGATCCTCCGCCACCATTTCCGCGCACATCGCCCGGGCGGTGATCTCTGGCTCCCAGTCCAGTTTAGTGCGGGCGTTGGTCGGGTCTCCCAGTAGCGTGTCCACCTCCGCCGGGCGGAAGTAGCGCTCGTCCACGCGCACGATGGTGTCGCCCACGTTCAGCGCCGGTGCGTGGTCCCCGGTAATGGCCGCGACAATGCCCACCTCCTCTAGCCCCGCGCCCTCAAAGCGCAGCTCCACGCCCAGCTCCTGCGCACTCCAGCGCACAAAGTCGCGCACGCTGTGCTGCTGGCCGGTGGCGATCACGAAGTCCTCCGCCTGCTCCTGCTGCAGCATCAGCCACTGCATGCGCACGTAATCCTTGGCGTGGCCCCAGTCCCGCAGCGAATCCATATTGCCCATGTACAGGCAGCTCTCCAGCCCCTGGGCAATATTGGCCAGGCCGCGGGTGATCTTGCGGGTGACAAAGGTCTCGCCCCGGCGCGGGGACTCGTGGTTGAACAGGATGCCGTTGCAGGCGTACATGCCGTAGGCCTCACGGTAGTTGACCGTAATCCAGTAGGCGTAGAGCTTGGCCACCGCATAGGGTGAGCGGGGATAGAACGGCGTGGTCTCGCGCTGGGGGCTTTCCTGCACCAGGCCGTACAGTTCCGAGGTGGAGGCCTGATAGAAGCGGATTTTCTTCTCCAGCCCCAGCAGGCGGATCGCCTCGAGAATCCGCAGGGTGCCCATGCCGTCCACATCCGCGGTGTACTCCGGCGCCTCAAAACTCACCGCCACGTGGCTCTGGGCCCCGAGGTTGTAGATCTCGTTTGGCTGCACCTCCTGGATGATGCGGGTGAGACTGGATGAGTCCGTCAGGTCGCCGTAGTGCAGCACGAAGCGGCGGTTATCGACGTGGGGATCCTGGTAGATGTGGTCCACCCGCTGGGTGTTGAAGCTGGAGGCGCGGCGCTTGATGCCGTGCACCTCGTAGCCCTTCTGCAGCAGAAACTCGGCGAGGTAGGAGCCGTCCTGGCCAGTAATTCCAGTAATTAATGCTTTCTTCACAATCAATTCCTTCTATTCGGCAAAAACTGCCCCAACTTACTCACGTTCTTCCACGTCAGGGTACCCAGCCCCCCTACCCCATTGGCACGCAGAGCCCGATAGTCCTCGCGGGACTTCCTGGCCACATTGCGCAGGGAGCGATTGCTTGCCCCGCCGACGCGCATGGTTACCAGCACCTCGGGGATATAGGCCGCCTTGAACTCGGGGTGGGAGAAGAGCCGCAGGATGAAGTCGTAATCAGCGGCGATGCGATAGCCTGTATTGA
>Ga0209578_10002761_pt1 | contig 14119 bp, 13 predicted proteins | sample tdAd472_FD_187127 | JGI IMG/M metagenome (GOLD analysis project Ga0209578, IMG submission 187127) | Marine sediment microbial communities from the Atlantic coast under amendment with organic carbon and nitrate - tdAd47.2 (SPAdes)... | ecosystem: Environmental > Aquatic > Marine > Coastal >...
ACGCAGGCGATAAATCTCATAGCGCTCATCAAGGTCGAGCTGATCATAATGTTTTCCCATTGCAACTCCGGAGCATACCGGTGTTGCACTTGGAATGGGAATCTAGCGTCTCTTGAAAGCACTCCCCAATTCAATGTGATGCCAATAGCAAGTCGTGGATACCCGCATTCGCGGGCATGACGGGAGAGGGCAACCTCAAACACAAAAACCCCCCGCTCTTTCGAGCGGGGGGTTTGCTATTACCGCCTTGCCTTTGTGAGGCGTCTTAGCCCCTCGCCTTTTCGTTGAGCCGCAGCCAATCGTCGTCCACGTCGGCTTCGATGGATTTGATTTGGGCTTCGGTGAGGTTGCGGTAGCGTTTTTGGGTGCCGAGGTAATCTTTGACCGGGAGCGTCCGCTCTTTATGGGTCAGGGTGTATTTGCGCCCGCCCTCGATTTCGAACAGCGGGAAAACGCCCGAGTCGACCGCCATGCGCGCCACGGCCACCGCCGAATTATCCGCCACGCCCCAGCCGGGCAGGCAGGGGATCAGGATGATAATCACCTTGGTGCCCTTGATGCCTTGGGCCTTTTTGACCTTGGCGGCCATGTCGTTCAAGTCCGACGGGCTGGCGGTCGCCACGTAGGGGATGCGGTGGGCGGCGAGGATTTCCAGCATGTTCTTCTTGCGGGTGTTTTTGCCCGCAGGCGTGCTGCCGGTGACCGCGTTGACCGGTGTCGACGAGCTTTTCTGCCCGCCGGTGTTCATGTAGCCCTCGTTGTCGAAGCAGATGTAGAGAATGTCCTCGTTACGCTCGGCCGCCGACGAAAGCGCTTGCAGGCCGATGTCGTAGGTACCGCCGTCGCCCGCCAAAACGAGCACGGTCGTATCCGGCTTGCCTTTCTTGACCAGGGCGCGTTTGACCCCGGTGGCCGAGGCCGCGCCCGATTCCAGGGTCGTGTGATAAACCGGGATTTTGACGGCGCTGAACGGATAGCCGCCGCAGATCACCGCCGTGCAGGACGGCGGCACCACGGCCACCGCATCTTCGCCGACGGTGTTGAGAATGACCCGGAGCGACACGGCTTCCACACAGCCGGCGCAGGCGACGTGGCCGGAGAAGAACTGGCCTTGATCTTCATAGGTAATGGTATCCAACATCTTCTTACTCCACCCACTGGGACTCGACGGAAGGCTCGGCGTCTTTGTATTGCCCAACCAGGCTCATAATCTTTTCGGGCGGGACGTTCATCCCGCCGACCCCGGCCAACAGGCCGTGAACCTTGGGGCCTTGGGCTGCGCCATACAAAGCGGCTTTCAGCTCCTGATGCAGAATGCCGCCCATGCCCGGCGAGTAGTTGCGGTCGAGCACCACCACCGACTTGGCGTGGCCGAGCGCCTTGCAAACGCTCTCGGTCGGGAAGGGCCGGAACTGGCGAACCTTCAACAACCCGACGGAGAGGCCTTGATCGCGCAAGGCGTCGACGGCGACCCGCGCCGTGCCGCACATGGAGCCCATGGTAACGATGACCACGTCGGCATCCTGGCTGCGGTATTCTTCAAGCGCGCCGTAAGACCGCCCGGTCAGTTTACCCCAGTCGGCGCCAGCCGCATTGACCTGGGCTTCCACTTCAGCGAACGAGGCGGCCATTTCCCGGCGGCTGCGGTTCCAGGTCTTCTGGTCGATGGGCGCGCCGAACGATTTGCCGCTCGCCACGTCGAGCATATTTTCCGGCTCGTAGTCGGGCAGGAAGTCGCGGACCATTTTTTCGCCCGGCACGTCGACCACTTCCAGCGAATGGGAGACGTAAAAGGCGTCGTGGGAAATCATCGTCGGCAGGCTGACCGTCTCGGCGATCCGGTAAGCCTGGATGACGCTGTCCAAGGACTCTTGCGGGCTTTCGCTATAGAGCTGCACCCAGCCGGTATCCCGTTGCGACAGACTATCCAGCTGATCGGGCCAGAAGCCCCAGGGCGAGGCGGGCGTCCGGTTGACGTTGAACATGACGATCGGCGCACGCGCCCCCGAGGCGTAGTGCAACAGCTCGTGCATCAGCAACAGGCCCTGCGACGAGGTGGCGGTGAACACCCGCGCCCCGGTGAGCGACGCGCTGATACAGGCCGCCATGGCCGAGTGTTCGGACTCAGGCGTCACCAGTTCGGTGGAAATCTCGCCGCGCCCTTCGAACTCGGTGATTTTTTCGAGGATCGGGGTTTGCGGGGTGATCGGATAGACCGGCGCGACGTCGGGCTGGACCAGTTTGACCGCCCAGGAGACCGCATGGTTGCCGCTCAACAGCATTTTGTTGGAAATCGCGTTCATGCCTTTTGCTCCTTTTCCATATGAATAGAGCCGGTCGGACATTCGGCGACGCAGAGCCCGCACCCTTTGCAGTAGTCGTTCTTGACCTCGTAGCCGCGCTCAAGCTTGGTGATCGCCATGTCGGGGCAATAGAGGTAGCAATTGTCGCAGTAGATACAGGTGCCGCAACTGAAACAGCGTTTCGCCTCGGCCACCGCTTCTTCCAAGGCCAGCGGCAGCTGCACTTCATCAAACGTCTGAAGCCGGGCCTCCACGTCGCGGTTGGCCGCCTGCAAGCGGCGGTGCTTGGCGTGGTAGCTGGTGTTGATCACCTCGTAGGGAATGAGCGGCTCGGCCTCGGGGCGCGCAGGCGCAGTGGCCGCATCGACCTGCCGGGCGATGCCCCAGGCGGCTTCCTTGCCCATGCCGATGGCCTGGGTGACGAAACGGTCCATGCTGGCCACGTCGCCGCCGGCAAAGATACCCGGCGTCGAGGTCTGCCAGTCGCCGTCCGTCGAGACCACAGGCCCGGCGGCGTCGAGCAGGTCCTGCCAACGCTTGAGATCGGCGTCCTGGCCGATGGACGGGATGATCCCGTGGGCGGAAAGTTCGAACTCGCTGCCCGCAATTGGATCAATCGTAAACTGGCCGCGCTTTTCGCCCGGCTTGAAATCCACCTTGATGCATTTAAGAACGATACCGTCGCCGTTGGTCTCGGCGGACTGCATCATCGCGCCGGTGACGAAGGTAATGGCTTCTTCCTTGGCCTCAATGACTTCCACCTCGTGAGCGGGCAGCAGGTCGTCGGGCTCCAGCGCCAGGACCGTCACGTTGCGGCCCAAGCGGCGCGCCGTGCGGGCCACGTCCATGGCGGCGCTACCGCCGCCGATGACCACCAGATCCCGGCCCAGATCGCAGGCCTTGCCCGCGTTGGTGTCGGCCAAAAATTCGGCGCTGTCCATCACCCAGGACTGAGCGTAGTCGAGCCCCGGCAGGTTCTTCGAACGGCTGGCCCCGGTCGCCAGATAGACCGCGTCGTGTTTGGCGTGCAGTTCCTTCAAGGCCTGGGCGCTGCCCACTTCGGCGTTCAGGTGCAGATCGACGCCCATGTCGAGGATGCGCTGAATTTCGCCGTCGAGAATCTTCTTCTCCAGCCGGTAAGCCGGAATGCCGTAGCGCAGCAAGCCGCCCAGTTGCTCTTGCGATTCGTAGAGCGACACCTGATAGCCCAGGCGGCGCAACTGATAGCAGGCCGATAAGCCCGCCGGGCCGCCGCCGACCACGGCGATGGTTTCTTTGCGCTCCTGTTTGGGCTTCGGATAGGCCCAGCCCTCTTTCAGCGCCAGATCGCCGACGAAGCGCTCCAGGCTGCAAATGCCGACGGTTTCGTCGAGCGCGTTGCGGTTACAGGCGGTTTCGCAGGGGTGGTGGCAAATGCGCCCGGCGATGGCCGGAAACGGGTTGTTGTCGACCAGGGTGGTCCAGGCCGCCTTGTAGTCGCCCAGCTCGATATGGCGCACCCATTCGGCGATCCGCCCGCCGACCGGGCAAGCGCCGCGGCACGGCGACGGCAGGTTCTGGTAGTGCGGCATGGCGCTGCGCCAGGTCCCGGTCAGCCGGGCTTCCGACGTGGCGTTGGTCCACAGCGGGGAAGGTTGTTTCTCTATGGAATTCATGGTCTCACGCCGCCTTTTTCGTCTGAATTTGGTGGTAGGCATCGCGGCAGGACTCGACGTTTTCCTGGTGTTTGACCGGCGCGGTTTCCTCGATCACCTTGCACAGGGTTTCCAGGTCCAGGTTGCCGAGCTTGGCAATGAAAGCGCCGAGCAGCGCCGAGTTCACCACCTTGCCCATGCCGGTGCGCGTCGCAATCTCAAGGCCGTCGATGGTCGAGATGTTGTAATCGCCGAGATGGGCGAAGGCCGACGCCGGTTTGGCCGAATTGACGACGATCAGGGTGTTTTTGTCGGCGCGGGCCAAAACCGATGGGTCCATCAGGGTTTCATCGAAAATCAGCAGCGCGTCGGCCCGCTCGATGTCGCAGCGCAGGCGGATCGGGTCTTCATCGACCCTAAGCGACGACGAAACCGGGGTGCCCCGGCGCGCGCCGCCGTAGGTGGCGAAGGTCTGCACGTAGAGCCCGCCGGTATAATAGGCCTGGGCCAGCTGAATGCCGGCGGTCTGGGCTCCCTGCCCGCCGCGGCCGATGATCAATAATTCCCGCATGCTTCACCTTTTGAAATCAACTTGGACTCCCCCCTTTGGCCGGACCGGATGCGTCTTCTTTTCAAGAAACCCAAAAGGGGCCTCGACCTGTTGCGTTGCTTTGCCGCATTGACAGCGGTCTTGACTGCGCCGGGATCGCCCAAGCGCCCCCGCGACAAGTGTTATAGCACAGTTATATGAAAATTGATATATTTTTCGGAACATCAAATCCGCTAGCCGATCAACGGTTGTTTCGCCGCCGATAAAGGTGCAAATTCAAACGGTTGATCTAGATGGGGAAACAGGTGAGCAAGACGCCCAAGTCACAGTCGGAAACAGTCGAAGCGGAAGACGACAGCCTGCTGCCCGCCATCGGCAGCGATTCGGGCATCGTGCTCGACCGCATCCTGCCCTACCTGATGAGCCGCCTGACCTTCAGCATGAACCAGATGCTGAAAAGCGATCTGCGCCGCTACAAGCTGACCATTTCCAGCTGGCGGGTGCTCGCCGTGCTGGCCTCGCGCACCGAGGTCACGGTCAACGAGCTGGCCGAATACGCGATGATCGAACAATCGACCACCAGCCATCTGGTCGACCGCATGGAAGAAGACGGCCTGCTGGTCCGCAAGCGCGGCGAAGGCGACGGCCGCGTCCGCTCGGTCTCGCTCACCCCGTTCGGTCAGGAAAAATACGAAACCGTCCGCCACACGGTGCTGGCCCACACCACGCGGGTGCTGAAAGACGTCACGCCCGAAGAGCGCCAACTGCTGGAAAACACCCTGGCCAAAATGCGCAAGAACTTGGAGTTGCCGCTGTAGGGGAAACTACGCGGGATGCACAATGTCTTCCGACCGGTTTCGTTGACCGTTTCTGCATTCCTGATCGTAGTAATGGATATCTTTGTTATTGAGCCCCACGACCTCAAACCAAATGAGGTAGGCAACCAACAGTTCGAATGAAATTCCGAACAGAAGAGCGAAAAGATTATCCCCCAAAAGGCCGCTCCCATCCATCAAGCTGTCAATTGCCATAGCCACGACCGCCAGACCGAAAACCCCGCAAAATAAAAACAAGACATAGGTACCGCCATGCTGGTCTTGTTTTTTCTCACTGGGTTTGCGGCGCGTCCACTCCGGCCTTTTCTGCTCAATCGGATTTTTGCCAACGAATATATATTCAATCCTTTTTAAAAAGCGAGGCCGGACCCAAAACCTCAGATAGGTCGCGACAGCAACACTCATTAAGGTGGCCGATGTTATCGTGTAGTAGATTTTCAAATCAAAAAACCGATGGAAAAACCCGTCGTACAGTGGCTGGCTGAGTTGGGTCAAAACAGCGACGGCGATAACTATCAAGGTAAATTTTACCATTTCCATGAGGCTGTAATATATGCCACGCCAAACCTCGGCGATTTTCTGCGACTCATCGAAGCTGACGTGATAGCCGGGCCCCTGCTTGGTCGGCCAATAGAGAATGCGGAACTCTTCATCGATAAAGAAGCCGTTGGCTTGGGACTCCCCCGGCTTCTCCCCCAAACGATAATCCCGCCGCACCGTTACTTGCGTTTCCGCCACCCCGTTCATTTTGCCAATCCTCAAACCGGTTTCGTTTGAGATAGCGTCGCCCAAAAGATGGCACTTGGCAGTGATCGAGATCACCCCATAGGCGTGTGTCTGCGGAGCAATCGCACGGGCCGGGGTTTGCTTAATGCATACACTGCATATGCCGGGGGCCTTGGCAGGCGATGGAATTGAAGTTCCACAGGCTCTTAATGTAGGCGACCAGACTTTCGGCGTCCTGGCGCTGCAAGTTATGCTTCCAGGCGATCATCCGTTCGTTGCGCGGCGAGCCTTCCATGATGGTTTCGATCAGCTGCGCGTCGGCGTGGTGCCAGCCGTGCATGCTATCGTCGAGCGCCGGGGCGACGAACTGCCCGTCTTCATCTTTCGCGCCGGGGTCGCCCGGCTTCTCGCCGATCCCTTTTTCGCCGTGGCAGGCGACGCAGTTTTCTTCATAGAGTTTCTTGCCCTGGGCGATCCGTTCGGGCGTCGAATAGGCGTTCCCCTCGAAACTCCGCCAAGTCTTACCGCCGTCGGTGCTGATTGACCTCCTCCGACCGCACTCTCGTCATTACACCCCTGTAATGCAGCCGCCACCATACAAGACATCATGGCGAAACGGAGGCACTGCTGTTAGCGGATGAACGCCCGCCAAGGTTTTCCTTGAAGGTCAACCGGAAACGGAGAAACAAAAGGAGGAAAAACTGAAAAAAGCAGCCTACCTAACCCCAAACCGGGGCGGCTACTGTCAGGTGATTACTGTCCCTGTACATTACCCAAATATTTTGTTAGCCCACCTTGACAACCTTTCAAAATCTTCATGCTCCCAATTCACAAAGGAAACCTTTTCAGCTTTTAGAATTTCAAAAATTCTGTTGTCGTTAGCATCAGAGTACGGCGGAGTGTCGATAACGCCTTCAAAATACAACTGATATAGCACCAGCCAAAAGCGATCTATGTCATATTCCTGCAAGTCATTGCTCTTGATTTGACTAATTTTGTTTCTCGCCCATTGCTGAATGGGCGTGATGTTAATCTCTTTTTTTCTGGCGTACACAAACCCCATCAAGACGACCATTGGGTCGTCTGAGTTGCAGCACTTCTCCAACAGATCATCAACAGTCTCACCAGTTGTCTGGAGCAGAAAGTATATGCACCAAACAATGTTGTCGGATTGCCCCTGCTCAAATGAGCGATTGAGCAAGCTTTTAATTCTCTTCTCAATTTTGTGTTCGTTTGGCTGAATGGGTTCTGTAGATGGAAGCCATCTTTGAATAAGTGGGATCAATGTCGGGTAGTAATATGCATAGCGCAAGCATGCATCTTGGAAATAGCGATGAGCTTCCTCTTGGTCGTCTTCAATTCCGGTCTCAACAATTGCTGACAAAGCATACTTAAGGACACTCCCGTCAGGAAACTCTTTGCTCAGAGAGATCGCCTTATCAATAATCAACTTTAGCTGACGAAATTTAATTTTCTTTCGTTGTGTTGAGTCCTCGTCTTGCCCAATAAGATCAGGCTCCAGCCCAAAAAATACGTTGATATCCGTGACCCATTCATCACGGGTTGCCACAGGCAATGGCACCGTAGAGGTTTTTTTGGGATTCAGCGTTAAAGTATATTTCTCAAGCTCGGTTGCTAAATCCAGTAGGAACTGATCCGCCTCAACTTCATCCTGCACATAGGCTGTATAATCATCAATATAGCGGGCGAATTGATAGCCTTTCTCAAGCCGCAACACCTCATCTACCTTAAATAGAATGATTTCACTTAAGATGCTTGATGTTGATGGACCAATTGGGATGCCTTTGGTTTCGTTCCTTTGGCAAAAACGAGTGCTGCGATCCAATTGGTTATACCATTTAGTATTTTTAAATTTATTCTGTTTCGCCTTGTTATGACCGACCAATGCCCATGGTAACGAATGGCTATAAATGCTGTGAAAAAAATTCGTGATGTCTGTCTTAATGCGATACTTTTTTCCGAAATCAACAAATGGGTCTTGGTCTTCCACCTCCCCATCAGCGGCTTCATGATCGTATTTCAGAACAACAAGCCGTTTATCATCATGCAGCCCAAATTCAATTTGCGAATTTGGACTCTGGCAAACACTGCCAATGTGTTCTTCCCAGTTGTCTGTTATGTCCCGGACAAGTTGCACGTAGGCTCTCGGATGGGGAATGCCCATAATGCGGGGAATATTTGGATGGCGTGTTCTTCTGTACAGCAGGACATCGTACCCATTGCTTCTCTCTTTAACCGCCAGCAATTTACCTGCTACAGCTGATGTAAGTGTCTCTGTGTGAAAGATTGGAGGAAGTTCTTCCTTGTGATCATGTTGACGTGGAAAATAGTTGAATTGCAGTAAGGCATCTCGCAGAGTTTCACTGCTAAGCCCATTCAACGCAGGGTCAATATCCTTCGTCATAAGCCCCCCCACTCATCCAAATCACTTACCACAACCATTGCGAATTCTCCTTGAACAAGCAAGGGATTTAGGGTGGTCTCGATAAACGCAAGGGTTATGAACGAAGTCCACTTCAGATTATTGACAGTACGGGTGACACCGTACGCAATTGACTAATTTTCAATTTTCTATTGCCATTCCTCTTCGCGGGTGACCGCCCCTAACGAACCGGGAAGCATATCTTGACTTTTCCACCAAAATAGGATATTAATCCTTTTTCGCCGCCAAAAAGCCAACTCATTGGTTTCACTGGCTTTTCGGTGAAAATGATAAGTTTTGATAAGGATTTTTCCTGGCCTTGGGTGCTTATCGTTTTATTTCAACGACTTAACCGGTTTTACCTTGGTTTTTTTGGGGGTTGAACGGCGGTTTTTGACGATTTTTTGATGGTTTTTGGTGATTTATTGGGTGTTTTTGTCGGGATGTGATCGAGCGCCCGCCCGCGGCCTTTTTAGGCGCGGGCTTTTTCCAGGCGTTGGACGAAGGTCTGCATGATCCGCCGGTAGAGCTCCATGCCGAGCACTTTGTCTTCGATGTCGGAGTCCACATTGGGGTTGTCGTTGACCTCGACGACGAAGACGCCGCGGTCGTTTTGTTTGAGGTCGACGCCGTAGAGCCCGTCGCCCATCAGGGCCGCTGCCTTGAGCGCCGTTTCGATCACCGGGCGCGGCGCGTCCTCGACGGCGAAGGTGGCGAAGTCGCCGGACTCGACGTCGCCGTTTTCGATGTGGTGGTAAATCTGCCAGTGGTTCTTGGCCATCTGGTATTGGCAGACGAACAGCGGCTGCCCGGCCAGCACGCCGACCCGCCAGTCGTAGTCGGTATACATGAACTCCTGGGCCAGGATGATGTCGGAGTCCTCGAACAGCTCGCGGGCGCGGGCCTTGAGCTCGCCGGGCGTCGCCACCTTGTGCATGCCGCGCGAGAACGAGCCGTCCGGCACCTTCAAGACCAGGGGGAAGGCCATTTGGTCGGCGACGGTTTTGACCCGCTTGCGGTCGAGCACCAGGGTCTTGGGCGTCGGGACCTTTTTGCGGTGCAGCCGTTCGGCCAGATAGACCTTGTTGGAGCAGCGCAGGATGGAGTCCGGGTCGTCGATCACCGGCATGCCCTCCTGGGCCGCCTTAACGGCGAAGCGGTAGGTGTGGTCGTCGATGGCGGTGGTCTCGCGGATGAACAGGCCGTCGTATTCGGCCAGCTTGGAGAAGTCGCGCTTCTGGATCGGCTCGACCTCCATGCCCAACTCCTCGCCCGCCGCCTGGAAGCGGGCCAAGGCCTCGGGGTCGGACGGCGGCAGGGCCTCGTGCGGGTTGTGCAGCATAGCGAGCGTATAGCGCGGGTGCTTGCGCTTCTTGGGCGTCCGCCAGCCGAGCCGGGTGTGGGCCGCCAGGGCCGTGCCGAACAAGGCGTGGGCTTCTCCCTTGAGGCTCGCCGGGTTGACCGGCACCACGCCCTTGACCGTCCAGCGTTCGGCCTCGAAGCCGATGCGGATGCGCAGCACCGGGCAGCGGAACAGATCGAAGGCCTTGCGGGCCAGCGCGCCGAACCGCCTATCGTCGGTGCGCCCGAAGCAGACGAGAACGCTGAAGGCTTTTTCCGGCGTGTCGCGCACCTGGGCCATGGTCCGTTGCAGGGTCAGCATCAGCTCCTGGATCGGCACCAGCCAGCTGCCCCGTTGGTTGAGCTCCAGGATGGTCTGGGCCGAGGGGATGACCCGGTGGTTGCGCACCTCGGCCAGCAGCGAGGCGTAGTAGCCGTAGTCGAGGCAGCGGTAGGTGCGGCTTAGGTTGATAACGCGGGGGCTGCGCCCGGCCACCGTTTCGGCCCCGGCGATGTAGTCGCGGGTGCGCAGTACGGTCAGGCCCGCCGCGTCCCAGGTGAAGTCTTTCAAATGGTCGACCAGAACGATGATCGGGCTCATGGGGCGGTTTCCTGTTGTTGCCGTTTGGCGAAGACGACGACCATGGCGCGGAGCTGCGAGCGGCCGTATTGGGCCATGCGCTCGAAGTCGGAGCGGCGGACCGGCACGTCGACGCAGTCGGTTTCGGTTTTGTCGTCCTCGGCGTCGACCTCGGGGTCGTTGATGTAGACGAAACGCTTGTCGATGCCGCTGACCGCCACCCAATGGGGCGCTTTGTTGCCGGTCAGCCGGTAGGAGCTGATCAGCACCAGCGGCGCGCCGCCCTCGGCCATCATTTCCTCAAGCGCGGCGATGGTGCGCGGAAACGGCTCTTCGGCGATGCCCGCCTCGGCGATGCGGTCCTGAAAGTCCTCGTGGACCTGACGGATCACCTGCTTCTTGGCCTCGTCGCGCACCGAGTCGACGAAAGGCACGCCGGGGTCGGAGAGGAACAACCGCACCCGGTAGCCGCGCTCGAACGCCGCCAGCGCCAGCCCGTGGGCGCCGCAGCCGCCGTGCCCGGAGGTCATGAAAACGGTCGTCGCTTCGCGCCACAGGCGGAGCTCCAGGCGCGGCCCGGCATCGAGCGCCGGGTCGTGAGCCGCCATGGCCATGATGAGGCTGGCCGGGCCGCAGGTGAAGTCGGTGGACTGGCGGTAGTAAGGCACCCGGAGGCCGCCCGACGGGTTGGCGAACAGCACCCGCTTTTGGTAACGCAGCGCCTCCGTGTCGTCTTCGTAGAAATGGAGCTTCAGCGAGAAGAAGTGATAGCCGAGCTTTTCGTAAAGCCGGATGGCGGCCCGGTTGTCGGGCCGCACTTCGAGGCGCACCGCCACGCAATCGTGACGCACGGCGGCTTCTTCCGCCGCACCGATCAAGGCAGCCGACAAGCCCCGGCCCCGGTAGTCGGGCAGCAGAGCGATGGAGTAGATGCGGGCCAGCGAGGTGCCCCGGTGGAACAGCACCAACACATAGCCCGCCACCCGGCCCGCCTGTTCGACGACGGTCAAATCGGCGTTGGCGCGGGTCAGCATCCACTTGAAATTGCGGCGGCTCAGCTTGTCGCTGTCGAAGCAGCGTTCCTCGATGTCGACCAGGGCGTCGAGATCGGCGGTGGTGGCGGAGCGTAGGACGGTCATGATCCGAGCCCCTTTAAGGCCTGGCCGATCACCTGACGGGCGCGGAACAGCACCATCTCCCGCCAATCCTGGGTGTCGGGAAAGAAGAAGCGTTTCAGCTCTGCCTTGACCCTTTGGGTTTGCGGCGCGGACCAGTCGATGGGGCCTTGGGCGTGCAAGATATGGTCGGCCCGCAAAGCGCCGAGCAGGCGCGCCATATCGAAGGTGCCGAACTCCAGCGCGATGAAGGCCAGCCGGTCGCCGAGCAGCCGGTGCCAGCCCATATCCGACAGCCCGCTCTTGACCGAGGAACAGGAGGTGCCCAGCGCCGGCAGGGTCACCGACTCGCCGAACCATTTTCGGCAGGTTCGCGCCCCCGGCCCGTCGGGCGGCAGATCGCAGATCGGCTCGCCGTAACCGTAGGGCCCGAGCCCGGTGTGGAAATCGATCACCGCCACCCGCTGGCGTTCGGCCAATTTATGGCGGGCAATCAGGCCTTCCACCTGCAACCGCGACCAGGTCGGTTCCCGCCCGCCGTAGAACAATCCCTTGGGATGCCTATGCTGGCCGCCGCTCACCGCTTCTTCCAAAGCCCGTTGTCCGTAGGCTTCCGCATAGGCCTGAAGGCGACCCTCGGCTTCGGGATCATCGGGCGCGGTGAGCAAGGCGTCGGCCAGCTGGTCGTAGCCGGGGTTCTCCGGTAAGGAGCCCGCGAAGTCGACGAAATTGCGGTTCAAATCGACGCCGTCTTCGGTCACACGGCGCAGCCAAGCGAAACCGTAGGGGTTAAGCGCGTGGAGCATCAGGACGGCCACACCCTTTGGCAAATCGTCCGCCGAGAGCTGCCGCAGGGCGTCGCGCTGGCAGGCCGAGCCGCAAAAACCCTCCACCCCGTGGGTCGCCGACAGCAGCACCAGCAGGTTGGCGGCATCCTTAGGCCCCATCCAAAGCCAATCGAGCGCCAAGGCTTCGCCGTCCGGCCCGCGCAACGGATGCGGCAGGGTTTCAACGGCCAAACCCACGGCTTGCGCATCGGCCAAAAAGCCTTGCCGCGCCCCGGCGTAGCTCCGGGCGAACACCGTTCGGGCATTTTTTACGAGACCACCATACATGCAGCCCCCTCAGCTTCCCATCAATGGCGCCCGGTCATACGGCGCTTTCCTTTTGCGCCCTCTTCGACGCATTGCGTCGCCGCGCCAGCATGTTCAATCCTTCAACGAACGCGGAAAAGGCCATTGCCGCATAGATGTAGCCCTTCGGCACGTGCACCCCAAAGCCCTCGGCGATCAAGGTCGTGCCGATCAGCAGAAGAAACCCGAGCGCTAGCATGACGATTGTCGGATTTTTGCCGATAAATTTAGACAGAGGATCGGCCGCCAACAACATAACCGACACGGCAACAACGACGGCGACAATCATAATCGGAATATGTGGGGTCATCCCGACCGCCGTCACGATACTGTCGATCGAGAAAACCAGATCCAGCAAAAGGATTTGCACCACCGTCGCGCCCATGGCCGTCGAAGCCCCTCCCTGTTCGAACAAACCGGGAGTGGGGTCCGGGTCGACGTTGTGATGGATTTCCTTGGTCGCCTTCCAGACAAGGAACAGACCGCCCGCGATCAGGATGACATCGCGCCAGGAGATTCCCTTTCCCATGAGAGAAAAGACCGGGTCCGTCAGTTGGATAATCAACGCCACAGTGCTCAACAGACCGAGGCGGAGTAATAGGGCAAGGCTAATACCGATCCGGCGCGCTTTCGCGCGTTGCGCCTCGGGTAGCTTGTTGGTGAGGATGGAAATAAAAATCAGATTATCGATACCGAGGATTACTTCCATGGCGATCAGGGCAGCGAGAGCCGCCCAAGCGGAAGAATCCGTCAACAGCAATAAAGATACTTCCATCACATCCACTGTCTTTCGAGTTGGAAAAATAATTCCGCGAGATTGTCAGACTTTCGGACGCACGTCCATGCCGTGCCTAAAACATCTAACAGCAGATGGAACCGTTGGAAATACAGAACAACCTCCGCCTTATCCCAGCCGCCAAAAATGTTGCAGCGCAGCAAATTATCCTTGAAACCGTAGGGTCGCTGCGCTATATCACCATCAATTCATAAAGGCCCACGGGATGTGCCCGGACGGATCCCCCCCCTGGCGTTTCGCCTCTTTTCTCCGCCCGCGCCGAATTGGAATACAGCTCCGAATGTCCTACGCCAAGATTCAGGCCCTGCCGGCGTCGCGCCGGAATTGGGTATGGCGCGTCTTTCCCTTTTTACAGTGGATCGGCAGCGTCGACAAAGACACGTTTCGCGCCGACCTGATCGCCGCCATCACCGGCGCGATCGTCGTGCTGCCGCAAGGCGTGGCCTTTGCCATGATTGCCGGTCTGCCGCCGCAATACGGGCTCTATACCGCCATCGTCACCCCCATCGTCGCCGCCCTGTTCGGCTCGTCGAAACATCTGGTTTCGGGCCCGACCACGGCCATTTCCATCGTCGTCTTCTCGACCTTGTCGAGCCATGCCGAGCCGGGTTCGCCGGAGTTCGTCCGTTTGGCGCTGACGTTGACCTTCCTGGCTGGAGTCT
>Ga0209578_10002763_pt1 | contig 14107 bp, 12 predicted proteins | sample tdAd472_FD_187127 | JGI IMG/M metagenome (GOLD analysis project Ga0209578, IMG submission 187127) | Marine sediment microbial communities from the Atlantic coast under amendment with organic carbon and nitrate - tdAd47.2 (SPAdes)... | ecosystem: Environmental > Aquatic > Marine > Coastal >...
GCCCGAAGAGAGGCCGAGACCGCCACGCAGCGTGGTGTCGCCCGTCCAGTCGAACGTAAAGCCTATGCGAGGCTGCACCAGGCCCTCGCCGTCCAGCGTCGCCGTATTGGGAAAGCCGTAGTCGGCCGTAAAGTCCGCATTCTCGGGAGGCGCGTCGTCCGTCGTGTAGTAGTCGTAACGCAGGCCCGCGACGATTGTCCAGCGATCGGCGAGCTCGAACTCGTCCTGGATAAAGAACGTGGTGGTGTCATAACCCCAGACGGCTGCCGCGTCCTCCGGGACGTTCGACGGCGCATTGTTGTAGTAGATCGCGTCGGCGAATCCATCGCGGAAGTTCTGGATGCCGTCGAAGCGGATCTCGGTTTCCGTGTGCTGGACGAACATGTTGAAGATATCCAGCGTTTCGTACTCGATACCGCCAGTTATGCTGTGGCGTTCGAAGTCGTAAGTGCCCTTGAGACGAAAACCACTGAGGTCGTAATCCAGCTTGTTGGCCTGACGGCTGTCGTCTCCGCCGAGATAGACATCGACAGAAGGTAACTCGACCCGAATCTCACCGAAGTCCGTGCCGCCGACCGAAAGCTGTCGATTTGCGATTTCCAGGTAGGAAACCCGCAGCTCGGTAGAGAAGCGATCAGTCCAGTCGGAATACAGGGTGCCAGCATAGGAGTTCAGCTCCGCGCCGCGTTCGTAGAGATGATTCTCGAACTCGAATTCCGTGGTCTCGCTGTCGGACTCTGTGAAATTCTCGCCATCATTGTACGTATACGTGAACGCCAATCGCTGCTGTTCGTTGATATTCCAGTCGAGCTTTAAGAGAAACTTCTCGTCCTCATGGTCCATGCTGGAAGGGATCGGGCCCGGATCGTACAGGTAAAGCGTCTGAGCGATATTTGCGATCTCGTCCAGTTCTGCCTGGGTGACGTCGACTTCATTTACCGCACCCGAGCCAATCGGTCCCCTGTCAAAAAGATTTACGCCGTCGAGTTTCTCGTATGCGGCAAAGAAGAACAGCTTGTCCCTGACAATCGGCCCGCCGAACGTGAAGCCATAGCGCTGCTCGTCGAAGCTCCCCGTCTGGATATTGTCGCCTTCGAGGCTGTCGCCGCGCAGACTGTCGTCCGTGTAGTCAAAGAAAGCAGAACCGTAGAAGTCGTTTTCGCCGGACTTGGTGACCGCGTTGATGTTACAGGCCGAGAATCCACCGTAACTGACGTCGAAGGGCGCCAGTTCGACGGCCACCTGGTTGATGGCGTCGTAGGAAAACGGCATACGCTCCGTCGGATACCCGTTCGAGTTCAATCCGAATGAGTCGTTCATTCGCACGCCGTCGACGGTAAGGCTATTAAAGCGAGAGTTTTTGCCCGCACATTGAACTGCGTTAATGTCGCCGCGCGACTCGTCGACGTAGATTCGGGAGTCTGCCCGAATAACGTCGGTAATATTGCGGTTGACTGCCGGGGCAGCCTGCAGCTGTTCAATACCGAATGTTGCACTCGGCCCCAGTGCGAGCGCACCAACTCGGAAGTCTTGGGACGCCGTGACGACGATCTCTTCGATTTCGCCGGCCTCCAGCGTGATATTGAAGTCGGCCGCCTCGGACAAGCTCGTGTAAACGTCCGTCACCAGCGCGCTCTTGTACTCGCTCGAGCGTACACTGATCTCAAACGGACCGCCGATGGCAAGTCCGCTGACGCTGAATGTGCCGTTAGCGCTTGTGGTCGCGGAACGGGAAGCACTGGTTCGCGTATCCGTAACGGTAACTGATGCGCCCGGTTCGGGGGCACCTGAAGGCGACAAGACGGTACCGCGCACGGAACCCGATGTGGTCTGTGCGAATCCCGCAACAGGTAAGGCTAGAACTAGTAAGGCGAAAGCTCCGAACTGCGCCAGCTTGCGACACAGATTGTTGGTTACGCCGAGGATTGTTCGCTTGTTACGCATTTTTATTCCCCGTTGGTTGGCTAAAGAGCGAAATAGCAGGTCACGACCGTAACCGTTTTTTTCGCCCGATTGACAGGTGGTTCGAAGCCGGGAAACGTACTCCGGCTTCGACTGCCGGTTCTTTTGTGGCTAATTTACCGCGCCAAAAATGCTACTGCAATAAAGGGCTTATACGTATTACTGCTGCCTTCGGAATATTCCCGAACGGACCAAAAAAAAACCAGTCGAAACCGGATTACGAGGAGCTTACAAGGGTTTGTTTCTATTCGGTTTCGATCACTACGACCACAGGCCAGTGGTCCGAGACACCCTCGCCGCCGGGCATCTCGAAGCGCCATGGTGTGCCGTCCGCGCGCACTTGCCCGGTGGCCCGGTTTGCAATCCGTACCGAATCTGCGCGCAATGCCCATGTTGCGTTTTCGCCACTATCGTTGGCGGGCGACCAGAGAATCATGTCTAGGAACGACCAGTCGTCACGTCGCGCATAGTAGGACGTCCCCGGGCAGCCCTGGCACCCGACCTCGTGGGCGACGATCCAGGCCGGTCGCACGAAACGCTCGAGCATGGCCTTGTCGCGGTCCTCGACGGACGTCGTGTTGAAATCACCGGCGGCGAACGCGGGGCGGTCGGCTGGCAGGGCGGATCTCAGGCCGTTGAGGTGCCGGTACGCCGCCTCGCGCATTTCCGTTGGATGAAAGGGCGCGGGAAAGTGTACGGCATAGCCCGTAAGCAGGCTGCCGTCTGGCAATGTAAATGTTGCCTCGAGGATTCCGCGGGTATCGACGACGCGATCTTCCTCGGCGTCGCCGAAATTGATTCGATGCAGGGTCGGCGGTTCCGCGAGGGGTAGTCGTGTCAGGAACGCGACGTCGATGCCTCTGAGATCGTGGCCTTCGATAAGGATTGCGGGATCGTAGCCGGCGGCGATGAGGTGCTCGTTGCGCAGCCGCTCCAGGATGCCGAGGTTCTCAACTTCCTGCAGCGCCACGATATCGGGGCCGCGTCCGTCGTCCACCTGCAGGATCGCGCGGGCAACGACTGCGAGTTTTTGCTCGATGATGGCGTCCGACCAGTCCCAGTTGAGGCACTGGTCGCGCCAGCGGTCGACCTCGATTTCACCACACACAGCCTTGTGCTCGTCGCTCTGTTTTGCGGACAACGGGAGATACGTGAGGTCGTTCTTGCCCGGGTCGTCCACATTGTCGAACAGGTTTTCTACATTGAACGTCATGATCGAAACCCGAGGTACGTTCGCGGGCGCTGTGGCTGGCTCTTCAGCGTCGTTACGGTCGCAGGCGACGAGTGCGGACGTCAGTCCGCCCACAATCACCAGTTGCAGCAGTGTCCTGGTCAGGGTCATTCGGGTAAGGCTCCACTGAGGTCGATGCGCAGCAAAGGCGCGTGGCGGCGCTCTACGGTGATGAAGATCGATCCGCTGTCCGCACCGAAGGCGACGGACTCGGCGTCTCGAAAATTGCCGAGCCCGAGCGAGTAGGCTTGGCCGGATAGCGAGTCATAAAGGCTAACTCCGGGCTCCCGGCGAAAAACGTACACCGCGCGATAAGTCAGGATCGCGGCCAGACTGCCGTCCGGCGACAGGTCCATGCCGGTCGGCTGCCAATGCCAGTCCTTGGTGAAGACGGCCTCGTCAACGTCCTGACGCCGCGGGCGCGGCAGACTTTCTATTGTGCCCAGGCGACCCGCGGTTACGGTACCTTCGCTTTCCGGTCGCAACGGTACTTCGTAAAGCACGGGCGGAAGATTGCGCTTGGTAAGGATGATCACGCGTTCGTTCGTCGCGTCAACGGCGACTGCCTCGGCATCCCGCGGTCCGTCCGGGTAACGAAAATCGACGCGCCATTCTGGCTCGAGTTTGACTTTGTCGTCATCGCCAAGGTCGGGTTCCGCAACGACATAAAAGGACACTTTCTTGCGGCGGTTGTCGTTGTCACCCACGTCGGCGACGAGCAGGTGGGGCTCGCCGTCGAGAATGAACGATGCGATATCTTCCCAATCCCGATTGCGCGCGTCCTCGAGCTTGATTCTGCCGCGATGGGCGCCGGTCAGGTCGAACGCGAAAATGCGTGGTTTGGAGCCGCCGTCGTTCAGTGACCAGAGAATGTCGGGATCGCGCCGAGACGCCGCGAGACCGCTCGCTTCGACGAGTTCCTTGTTCTCGAGCTGACCGGCAACGATCATGGCGGGGCGGGGCCGCTCTGGCGCGGGTGCGTCGTCTGACGGGGAACAGCCGGGCAACGCGACAGCCGTCAGCGTCAGGGCGCCGAGATGGCGCAGGAAATTCTGCAGTCGTTGGTAGTCAGTCAAGGTTCGCGGTATGGTTTCGGGCCGGACACAAAAGAAAAATCGATGACCACCAAACATATGAACGCTGCGCCCGGCGATTTCGCCGACACGGTGCTGATGCCCGGTGATCCGTTGCGTGCACAGTACATCGCGGAGACCTATTTCGACAATCCGCGACGTGTGACCGATGTGCGCAACATGTGGGGATTTACGGGCGAGTACAAAGGCAATCCCATCTCTGTCATGGCGCACGGCATGGGTATCCCGTCGGCATCAATCTATTGCACCGAGCTGATTCGGGACTACGGCGTCAAGCGAGTCATGCGCGTCGGCAGCTGCGGGACGTCACATCCGGACGTGAAGCTGCGCGACCTAATCATCGGGCAGGGTGCATCGACAGACTCGGCCGTCAACCGAATGCGCTTCGGCGGCTACGATTATGCCGCGATCGCGACCTTCGACCTGGTGCAGAAGGCAGTGGCTGCCGCGACGGCGCAGAAGGTGCGCTTCCATGTCGGCAACGTCTTTTCGGCCGATCTCTTTTATACGCCGGATCCCGACATGTTCGAGACGATGGCGAAATACGACGTTTACGGGATCGAGATGGAGGCGGCCGGTATCTACCCGATCGCGGCCGAACTCGGCGCCGAGGCGCTCGCGATCTGCACGGTGAGCGATGACATCCCGTCAGGAGCGGCGCTTTCGGTCGAGGATCGTGCGACGACATTTGACGAAATGATCACGGTTGCGCTGGAAACGGCGATCTCGTAAAGCACTCAGTCGTCGAGAACACCCCGTTCGATACGTGCACCAACCTGTTGGATCACTTGCGTGGCGCACACCGTACCGATATGCGCACATTCGTCGAGCGGCTTGTCGTTGACCCACCCGAACAAAAAACCGGCGCAGTAGGCATCGCCCGCACCGGTCGTGTCGACGACGTCTTCGACCGGCGTGGCCAGGTGAACATGTTCATAGTCGCCGTGCACGATGACCGAACCCTTCGCCGAACGCGTCATGACGAACATGTTCTCGTAGTCACGAATGGCTTCCAGCGTTTCATCGAAATCATCCGTGCCCATTAACACGTTGATCTCGTCTTCGTCGGCGATGACGATGTCGATGCCGCCACGAACTGCCTGTTCGAAGGATGCCCTGTGACGTTCGACACAAAATGAATCCGACAGTGACAGCGCCACGATCGTGCCGTTCTCAGCGGCGATGTCCATGGCTTTGCGAGCGAGAGAGGGGCCTTCCTCGATGTCCCAGACATAGCCCTCGATCAGGATGGCTTTCGGGGCGCCGATCGTTGCCGCGTTGACGTCGGCAACGCCGAGTTCCGTGCAGGCCCCGAGGTAGGTGTTCATCGTGCGCTGTCCGTCGCCTGTAATGAGGATGTGGCTGCGGGCTGTCGGCGCGCCGGAGGTCGCTGGTACGAGCCGTACATCAATGCCCAGGGAGCGCATGTCGTGGTTGAAGATATCACCGAGCTGATCGTTCCTGACGCGCCCGATGTAGGCGGCGCAGCCGCCGAGGTTAGCAAACCCCGCAATCGTATTGGCGACAGAGCCGCCGGACATTTCGGTCGCAGGTCCCATCATGTCGTAAATCTCGTGCGCTCGCTGTTCGTCGATAAGGTTCATGGATCCCGGTACGACGCCGATCATTTCGATGATGTCGTCCCCGACATGCGCGAGTACGTCGACGATGGCATTGCTGATGCCGAGAAGCTGGACCTGCTGAGTCATGGCCGTGGGTCTCTGTGCTCAAAACGGCGCATAGCCTACCACTGACGCAAGGCACATGCCCGGCGTGTGGCGAATTGCCGGGGAGACGGGTATCTTGTCGGTGCCGGGGAGGCGGAGTCAGTAATGAGAAGATCTGCGGGTCTTTTGATACCCATCACCATCATCTGTTTATATTACGCGTCTTGGATCGCGGCGACGTGGTTCTTGCTGCGCCGGTTTCCGGCGCTGGGTGAGTATCTTCCGGTGGGGGGTATCAGCGAACTGGCCGAGTCGAACCTTGAGACTTTCGAGCCGGTGTATTCGCGAGTCGAGCGCACGATTCTCTCGCCAAGCGGTCCGCTGAAGCTGCTGTTCGCCATTATCGGTTCGATGATTGCAGTCATACCTGTGTCCTGGGCGTACTTCATCACAAGCCGGGCCCGCAAATTGGATCAGTCGTTTTTGCAGACAATCGTCATTCTGCCGATCGTAGTAACTGGCATCGCGATGATCGTTGTCAATAGTATCGCCCTGGCATTCAGCCTGGCCGGGGTCGTCGCAGCTGTGCGCTTCAGGTTTTCGCTGGCATTGCCGTCGGATGCCATGTATATCTTCGTTGCGATCGGCATCGGCCTGGGGTCCGGGATCGGTGCGAGTGCCATTTCCCTGGTCATTTCATTTACATTCGTGATGGCGACGCTCGCGATCTGGAAGCTCGAGTACGGCAAGACGATGTCGGGTACGTTCCTGACCATGCTGACGCGACGCAATATGGAAGAAGACGAATACTAGGGCCTGTTCGCCCCTGATACCTGATGGACGATTCCAAGACCAATCAACCGCAGCGCAGTATCCTGTTCGTCCACGGCAGCGACTTCAAGCCGCCGGCCGAGGTCTTCCTGGACGAAGCATCGACCGCATTGCGCTCGGGCATCGAGCGCGATTTTCCGGACAGTGTCGAATTGTTGGACACGCTCGATCTGGAACTCGCCTACTACGGCGACCTGGGCAACGAGCTCTTGCGCGCGCATGGCAAGCATTACGACGAGCAACTCGATATCGGTGATCGCCGAAACGCTCTCGAGACTTTACGCAAGATTCCCCAGCGCAAGCGTTTTGGGCTTCGCCAGTACGATTCCCTGCGCGGCAAGTCCGCGATACCGGAAGCGATTGCGGATGTGGCATCGCCATTGCTCGGCGCGTTGGGGCTCACTACACCGCTGGTTTCGATGGTTGCGAAAGACTTCGCCATTTATCTTCGTGGCAAGACAGAGTTCACCGAGCAGGTACGCGAGAGAGTACGCAGCAAGTTGTGCGAAATGCTGAACAGGGGCGATCAGCTGCTGTTGATGACACACGGCACAGGATGCTTCATCGCCTACGATGTTCTTTGGCAACTCTCTCATGACGAACGCTTCAACGCGGATTACTCGGGCGCCAAGGTAGATTTGTGGATGACCCTGGGTTCACCGATCAGCGATGACCAGCTTCGCAAGCGATTGCTCGGCGCGCGCCGTAGTGGCAAGGCACGCTACCCGACGAATGTCATCACCTGGCAGAACGTGTCCGCCGAAGACGACTACGTATGCCATGATAAGACTGTCGCTAACGACCTGAAAAAGATGATGCGCGAGCACGTGATCAGCTCAATTAATGACCATCGCATCTACAACCATACGCTGCGCTATGGCAAATCCAATCCGCATTGCTCCCTGGGATATTTCATTCACCCGAGAGTCGCAAAAATAGTGATCGAATGGTTGCAGGCGTCGAACGGGGCCGCTTGAGTCAGATACAGTCTTTCCTGATCTCGCGATCGAGCGTCTTCGGGTTGTCGATCACTTCGTAGAAATCCTCGACGAATCTCGTCATCGACTTTTTCGTCTTCGGAGCCAGCTCCGCCTGATCGGTGATGAGTGCGAAGATATCGTCGCGATTATCCCGGAAGATTGTCGCACTGGTATCCAGGTTTGCTATGTGGGCGCAGCGGCCGCGATAAAGCCGCTGCGTTACACGCGTTATCTTGAATCGCGGATTCGGCTCGGCATACGGGGCATTGACAATGCCCGACATGTCGAAGTCGTAGGGGATCGCGTAGATCGGTTCACCCTCGTTTCCAAACAGTGTCGAGTTGTGACAGCAGTCTTCACCTTTGGCGCCCGCGATCGGCGAGAAGTCCGTGTTGCCGACGAAATACTGAAAAAGTGAGGTCAGGTCCGAGTATGCGCCTTCCAGCTGAGCCGTTTTGATCTTGGGCGTGACAATTTCCGGGAGGTCGATGCGCTTCGACATCCGCTTCTTGTGTTCGATGAAGAACGCGTAATGTACCCGGTCTTTGTGCTTGTTCTCGGTGTCGATATAGGTTACCCGAACCAGCCGCGCACGATAGCTGATATCGGTCAGCAAATTGAGGGTCCTGTAGGCGAGATATTCCTTGATCACACCTTGCTCGTAGCGGTCAGATTTATCCCGACAGTGCGCAACCAGCTTCAGCTTGTTCTGCTTGTGAAACAGCGTGCCCTTGGTCTGGGCCTTGTCGAGATTGACGCGCAGAGGCGGGAACGGGCAAATACGTTTCTGCCGACGGAAGTTGCCCCGCGTGCGGATTCCTATATCGAGCATCACATCGTCGCCGTCCGCGTCGGCGTAGGACAGCGTGCCGGGCAGGTACTCCTCGTTGGGACGCCGCTTCAATAACGATGGAAACGGCGCGTTGATGGTGATGTTGATGACCGCGGTGTCCTGGAACAATGGGTCAGCGTCACCGGATTCCTGTGCGCCGACTGTGGCAGCGAGCAACAAGCACGCGACGGTCGTGATTAGGGTGCGCAGGTTCAGCATTGATTCATCCTGGTCCGCCTAGAGTGAAGATGGAAAAGTCTAGCACGCATACGGGACATGCTCAGCAAGGGGCCATGCCCGAAATTGCCGCATCGACAGCGAGTCACTACACTGGCGGCAGGAGAATGAACCGATGATGAGTCTGCAGAAGATACTGCGCCTGTCGATTGTCTGCTTCGTCCTGCTGCCATTCACGGCGGCGGCAAATCCGTGGACGTTCGACGACGTCGAGCGCATCGTTGCCGTTGCCGATATCCACGGTGCCTTCGAGCCGTTGGTGGCGACGCTGCGCAATGCCGGTGTAATCGATGATGAACAGATATGGTCAGGTGGTGCGAGCCACCTCGTCATAGTCGGCGACATCCTCGACCGTGGGTCGGACTCGCGTGACGCGATGGACTTGCTAATGCAACTCGAAGGCCAGGCCGAGGCAGCCGGCGGCAAGGTCCACGTGCTGATCGGCAATCACGAGGCCATGAACCTCGTTGGCGACCTGCGTTACGTGGCCAAAGACGAGTTCGCGGCATTTATCGAGGAAGAATCAGCGGAAGAGAGAGACCGCTGGCTCAATGTTTATGCCGCGAAGAAATCAGAGGCCGGCAATATCAGCAATGGATTGCGAAATGAATTCAACGAACGCTTCCCACCGGGCTTTTTCGGCCACCGGCAGGCGTTCGCCGCGGATGGCCACTACGGTTCCTGGTTACTGACAAGGCCAATCGTTGTCGTCATAAATGGCACTGCATTCGTGCATGGCGGGCTGTCGCCAATGATCGCCGATATCGGGCTCGAGGGCGTCAATCACCGCCTGCATGGCGAAATGGTCGAGTATGTGCAGAGACTGGAAATACTCTACGCGGCGGGCGTCTTGTCGCCGATGGACAGTTTCTACGCGCATCCGAGGATCCTCAATGGATTTATGCCGGCCGTGGACTCGGACCAGGAGCTTATCGATACAGTCGCCAGGGTCGGGAAACTGAATGAATCGGATCTGCATGCTAGTGACGGACCGCTCTGGTATCGCGGCAATGTCGCTTGTTGCCGGGTCATCGAAGAGGGACGACTGCAGTCGGCGCTCGAAGCTATCGATGCGCAGCGGGTCGTCATCGGTCATACACCGACGCCGGAGCGACGTGTCCTGGAGCGCTTCGGCGGCAGCATCATCGAGATCGATACCGGCATGCTCAACGAACGCTATGGCGGGAGTGGTAACGCGCTGGTCATCGAGGGCGACCGTGTGTCAGTCATCAATCAGAGCGGTGGTGAGGTCCTCACACCACAACCGCACCCGCGACAGGTCGGTGCGCGACCGGGCGGCTTCCTGTCGGTGGACGCAACCGAGCTGCTGCTCGCGACTGGCGAAATAAGCAATGAACGCAAGGATGCACTGGGACGCACAATTGTCACGGTAAACGGTGCTGACCGGCAGGTTGACGCAGTTTTCGAGAAGCGCAAGGGTAAGGAGAACTACCCGGAGCTCGCCGCGTATCGACTCGACCGCCTGCTCGAACTCGACATGGTGCCAGCGACCGTCAAGCGAAGTCTCGGACGCCGCGAAGGAACGATGCAGTTCCTGCCGCCAAAACTGGTCAATGAGGCGCAACGGTCGGAGTCAGGCCGTGGCGGCTCCGCGAATTGTCCGCTGCCCGAGCAGTGGTCGGCGATGTACGTGTTCGATTCGTTGATTTTCAACGAGGGGCGCGCTCTGGAACGTATGACCTACAGCACCGCCAACTGGCAGCTCATACTCGTCGGTCATGAACGTGCCTTCGGGACAAAGACCGGGCGACCGTTGCATCTCTCCAATATCGATCTTGCGATCGGCTCGGGTTGGCAGCACGCGCTCTCGGCGCTGACCGACGAGGTCATTGAGAGCGAGTTCGCCGGTGTGCTGGATAAACGTCGTCGCCTCGCTCTGGCGACGCGCCGCGACGGACTGCTGGCCGACTAGTTCTCCTCGCTGTCTTCGAGGACGGCGATACACTCGATTTCGACCCTCGAGTTCAGCGCAAGACCGCTGGCGCCGAGTGCGCTGCGGGCTGGCGGATTCTCGAAATACGTGCGGTAAACCTTGTTCATAGCACCCCATTCGGACATGTCGGCGAGGAACACTGTGCACTTGACGACTTTGTCCATGGATGAACCGAAAGTCTCGAGCGTGTCTTTTATGTTCTCCATCGTCTGTCGCGTTTCCCCCTGAATGCCGCCTTTAGCGAGTTCAAGGGTGCCCGGGACATTACCGATGCTGCCGGACAGGAACAGCAGGTCGCCGACGCGGACGGCCGAGGAGAACGGCAGGTTCATGTCCTCGGTGCCGGGCGCCTGCAGGTATTCGACCTCGGTATCCTGATCGACGTGGATTTCACAGCCGCAAACACACAGTGCGACAACCAAGAGTGTCAGCTTGTTCATCGTTCTCTCCCGGATTTCAAATCTCGCCGGCGGTCGCCGCCGCCTTGATTTTGTCGGCAGCGCGGAACGCCAGCGCCATAATGGTCATTGTCGGCTGACCGCGTCCGGACGTCACGAAGCTCGAACCGTCGCAAATGAAGAGGTTCGGCACGTCGTGGCTGCGATGATCGCGATCCACGACCGAACTCGCGGGATCGTCGCCCATGCGGCAGGTACCGAGCAGGTGTGCGCTCCAGGTAGTTTGTCCGACACCCCCTCGCCATGCCTTGACGGCGCCCGCAGCCTCGACTAATTCCATCGCACGGTCCTCGAGGAATTGCGCCATGGAGAGGTCGTCGTCGTGGTCCATGTAGGTGACGCGGATGGAGGGGCGTCCCCGGTCATCCGTGTTCTGCGGATCGAGCGTAATGTTGTTGCTGTCCAGCGCGAGCGAAGTAGTGCCGCCGACGACCGACATTTGCCGCGTGAAGTTGTGTGCAAACTCGTCTTTCCAGGCAGCGCCCCAGCTGGGTACATCGGGTGGCATCCCGAGCTCCGCGTGCAGGATCGGGGTCGCCGACCAGAGCGGCCGGGCGTCGATCCCGCCGCCCCCGTAGAAACCACGCGATTCGTCGCTTTCGTAGAAGTCATGAATGATGCGCGTGACCTGCACGCCTTTGTAGTCGTTGAGAGGTTCTTCGAATACGGCATTGACGAATGCGTGGTTGTTGAACATGAGGTTGCGGCCAACGAAGCCGCTGGAGTTCGCGAGGCCGTCCGGGTGTTGCCCGCTGGCCGACATCAGCAACAGACGCGGAGTTTCCGCACCATTGCCGCATACGATGACCGCTTTCGCCCTCTGTCCGCGCTCGTTGCCGTCGGCGTCGTAGTAGAGCACTTCGTTGGCGCGGCCCTTCTCGTCTGTCTCGATACGAAAAACGGTGGACTCTGCCCGGATCTCGCAGTGCCCGGAAGCTTCTGCCAGCGGAATCATCGCGGCCAGCGTGGAAGACTTGGCGCCGACTTCGCATCCGAACCACATGCAGTAGCCGCAATTGATGCACGCCGGGCGGTTGTTGAAAGGCTGCGACAGGATGGCCAGGGGTTCAACCTGGGCATGGAGCCCGAGTTTTTTCGCCCCACGCTCTAGCAACACGCCCGAGGACGTCACCGGCATCGGCGGCAAGGGAAACGGTTTCGACCGCGGCGAATCGAACGGGCCGGGCTCACCGGATACGCCGATCTCCCAATCGACTTTCGTGTAATAGGGCTCGAGTTCGGCATAGCTGATCGGCCAGTCGGCGAAGTTCGTCCCGGAGATCGGCCCGAGCAGGCTTCTCTCCCTGAAGTCGATGTCACGAAACCGCCAGAGATTGGCGGTGAAATGTACGCTGCTGCCGCCAACAGTCTGGGCAAATTCGGCCGGTAAGCGCCCGGTCCGTGTCATCGCCTTTTCGCCGGCATTGCTCCTGAATGTTTGTCTCGAGTTGCGAGCGCCGCCGCCTTCGAGCTCATATCGATACAGGACAGCCAGTTCATCGTGCGTAAAGTCGCTGGCCTTCCGATACGGTCCCTGCTCGAAGAGGACGACGTCGAAGCCGGCCGTGGACAGTTCTTTCGCGATAATGCCGCCTGCGGCGCCGGAGCCGATGATCGCGAAGTCGACGGGCGTTCGCGTTCCGAACGTCACACTATTCGCCATCGTCGCTACCTCCGCGAACCTGCGCATCGTAGTAGCCGAACGGGTACTGCCAGCCGCCGTGATGACCTTCGAAGCCGATCAGGTCCCAACCGACGTGGTCCCTGTTGCCGCCGTAGTCGCTCATCGCAAGGAAACCGTAAATCGTCATCTGCCGCAAGAACGCAAAAAATTCGCTGGTCTCGATTGATTGCAGCAGCGCATCCTGGTCGTCTGCCGAGAGCCCGGCGAAAGTCGTAGCCCCTGGAATCGACGTGTTGTATTCGTCGAGTGCGCCGCGTGCCAGATAGAGGTCCTCGCTCATCTCCGCGGCGAACGCTTTATCGAAGAAGTGGATGACACCGGCTTCGGTGGCGCCCGGCGTGTCCGTCGTCGGAATGATGCGCGCCGCGATCGCAGCAATATCGGCGGCCTCTTTCTCCATCAACACCTCAAATGCGACACCATCGTCTCTGGCCGTACAGGCGGCTTGCGTGATGGCGAGCAGCGATGGGACTGAGATACGAGCGAGTGTCGCTCCCGACATTGCACTCGCGGCAAGCAGGAACCGGCGCCTGGTCAGGTCGTTATTATTCTTCATGTAGACCGCCCAGCAGAGACAGGCGACGTATAATGACCGCATCGCGATGCGTGGTGCAAGCCGGAGACCAGATGGGAAGACTGACGACACACATACTCGACACCGCGCACGGATGCCCGGCGGCGAACGTCGCGATCCGCCTTTTTTTCCTCGATGAGGAACGTACCCTGGTGGCATCCACAGTCTCAAACCCGGATGGCCGCAGCGATGAACCCCTGCTGGACGGCGACGCCATGCGAACCGGAACCTACGAGCTGGAGTTCGATATCGGCGCGTATTTTTCATCCCGGGGCGTGAGCCTTGACGACCCCGCCTTCCTGGATACCGTGGTGATCCGTTTTGCCGCGAAGTCCGGCGAGCACTATCACGTGCCGTTGCTCGCATCACCGTGGAGTTACTCCACCTACCGGGGCAGCTGAGCGCCGTGGCGCGGTCCGGGTCGTCCGATTCTGACAAAGGTACGATTCGTTTCGTACTCGATGGCGAAGTGATCGAGCTCGACGACGTCGAGCCGACACGCACGGTGCTGCAATTTCTTCGCGAAGATCTGGGACGGACAGGCACGAAAGAAGGCTGCGCGGAAGGTGACTGCGGCGCTTGCACAGTGGTTGTAGCCGAGCT
>Ga0209578_10002770_pt1 | contig 14078 bp, 14 predicted proteins | sample tdAd472_FD_187127 | JGI IMG/M metagenome (GOLD analysis project Ga0209578, IMG submission 187127) | Marine sediment microbial communities from the Atlantic coast under amendment with organic carbon and nitrate - tdAd47.2 (SPAdes)... | ecosystem: Environmental > Aquatic > Marine > Coastal >...
CATACGTGGGGCCGCGATCCGCTGATCTTTCACCCGCATGTCCACTTTGTGGTGCCGGGCGGAGCGGTGGCGAGCGACGGATCGCAGTGGCTGGCGACTCCGGACAACTTCCTGTTTCCACACGCGCAGATGTGCGCGAAGTACAAAGCGCACTTCAAAGCGCAGATGCAGCAGGCCGGACTGCTGCACCGGATTCCGCCCGACGTGTGGAAACGGAAGTGGGTGGTCGATGTCCGGCCCGTGGGCGGAGGGCACTCGGTCCTGAAATACCTGGCACCGTACGTGTACCGTGTGGCGATCAGCGACAACCGTATTGTGGCCTGCACGGACGACTCAGTCACGTACCGCTACCGGCCCTCGGGCACCAGGCAGTGGAAACTGCGGACCGTCACCGGGCATGACTTCGTCAAGGGTTTTGCGCAGCACATCCTGCCGGCCGGCTTCCGCAAAGTGCGTTATTACGGCTGGTGGGCAGCGAATTCCCGCACCACACTCGACCGAGTCAAATGGCTGGTGTGGTTATGGAGGGGCTGGACCTGGTGGCTGGGCAGCGGAGTCGCTCCGCCACGGGAACAGTTCACACCAGCGGTGCCCCGGTGCGCCGACTGCGGCGGAGACCTGACTCTGGTCCGCGTCATCGACCACCACGGCCGGATCCTCCACACGGGAACCCTGCCGGAGCATACCACCAGCTACCTCGACAGCGGATGAACCACAGCAGGTGAGACTCGTGCCTCGCAGCAGCACACACATCCCGAGCCCGCTGTTTCCAGACACCGCCAGCCCGGTGGCCGCTGTCGGTCCGCGCCGATCTGGTCAACCGACCGACAGAATGCGTTCCGGTACCACCAGAGAGCCGGCAGGTACGCACTTAACCTGCCCTGTGTGGCCTGTTCGACACGCCGCAAACGGTCAGCCCGCAGCACAGCAACCCTCAGCGGGGCGTCGCGACTTTGCTTTTCCCAAAGGCCACCACCGCGAGCGAATCCACCGGGCTCCTTGAACACAGGCCTTGAGCTTCGGCTCGCCTCCGCCGCCGCCCGAGCCGCCCGCCTGCCCCACCACTCACCCGATGCCACGCTCAAGCTTCACCGACGCGAAGTCAAAGCCTTAATGGTTAGCCCGAGTTTGTGAAGGAAGCTACTTCGCACCATACGTACGGGAATAGTCGTTGAACCATGCTTGAGTCCTCATTGCTGTGCGGAGAACCGGCACGAGCCAAAAGCTGACGTTGAAAAGTACAAAACACATAATTGAGGCGCCGGGTCCTTCTGGAGCGGCAGTCATGACTAGGCCACCAAAGAGGAAGAACGCTGAGACGACCAGATGCCCAACCAATCTGTCGAGATCCTTTTCTCGAGTATAGAGAAAAGTGAGAGCTCCAAAGAACAGCGCGAGCAGCAATGCTGTTGTCTTGGTGTGCCCGCCCACTGGCGACGGCGTGTCGAGCGTTTGAGCTGTGACGTGGTCATTGGGCAGAGAAGTGACAGGTAGGTCGTTAGCTGCGGCGAGCGAGTTTCCACATTCGGGGCAATACTTTGCCCCGGAGGCCTGTTCGGTGCCACATTGTTTGCAGAACATCGCGTGGTGCCCTTGGTGTCAGTGTTGGACGGAATTGCTGAGGGCTAACTTTGAATTCTGCGGCGTGGGGTTTTATCGGATTACCCGGACGCGGCATTTCCTGATTATCCCGCCAGCGGGGTAACCCGGCGACCGGATGTCCTCATCTGTTGAACGGCGTGAGGCTACGGCCACTGCCGTCAAATGTCAAGCGGCCGTCTGGCTGGATGTTTACAGCACATCCGCCGTATTATGCCGCCGCGGGGTAATTCTGTTACCCCGCCAGCGCGTTGCGGAACCTGTTGAGCGAGGGCTGACCACGCGGAGCGTGGTGCCACACTGTCAGGTGACCCAGCCAGCGCGTTGCGGAATTTGTTGAGCCAACCAGTCGGGAGAGTCGAATGGGGCCACGCGAGACTGCAGGAAATGAGTCGCAGGCAAGATGTCCAGCCTCGATGCAGGAGGCCATCAGGCTGTTCGGACCAGTGTTGACTTCACGGAATGTGCCCGCGAAAGCGAGGAAGTACTTCGTTCGCTGGGTGGAAAGGTTTGACGCCTTTCGCACGGTGAAACTGCGTCGATCACACCGCAGTTGCAGCAATGAAGACATCGTGGCATTTCTGCAGGATCAGCGAGCGCGGTTCTCGCCGCCCGACTGGCAGCTGAAGCAGGCTCAAGAGGCCGTCGTCCTGTTCCTGCGAAACGTCATTGGCGTGGAGGCGATTGATACTCGGCGTGTGACGGAACTTTCTGGCGAATCAGGCCAGACAGCGTCAGGCGGGCAGATGAATGACGTGCCTGTCCGGGTGGATGAAACCCGGCCAGCCTGGTATCAGCGCATTCAGCGAGCCCTGCGCACTCAGCACTATGCGCTGTCGACGGAAAAAGCCTACCTGGAATGGCTGGAGCGGTTCGTTGATTTCCATGAGGGATGCGAACTGCAGAATGTGGGGACTGCGGAAGTCCGCTCGTTCCTGGAACACCTGGCTGTTGAGCGGAACGTCGCCGCAAGCACTCAGAATCAGGCCTTCAGTGCGCTCCTGTTCGCGGCGAAGGTTTTTGACATCGAACTCGGCGATCTGTCGAGTACGGCGCGCGCGAAGGGGGACAAGCGACTGCCCGTCGTCCTGACGGTCGACGAGGTGGATCGGTTGCTGGCCCATCTGAACGGGGTCTCGAAGCTGGTCGCACAGTTGCTGTACGGGGCAGGTCTGCGACTGATGGAGGCTCTCCGGCTGCGCGTCAAAGACGTTGATTTCGATTACTCGCAGATCGTCGTCCGTGACACAAAGGGAAATGAGGACCGCGTCACCTATCTTCCGGGAGTGGTTGTCGACGCGCTGAGGGAACACATCAGCGGCGCCCTGGCAATCCACGCTGTCGACCTTGCAGATGGATTCGGGCGTGTGTGGCTGCCGTATGCGCTGGCTCAGAAGTATCCGAATGCGGATCAGGAGCCCGGCTGGCAGTACGTGTTCCCGTCCGGCAATCTCTCAGTGGACCCACGAAACGGAATCATCCGGCGCCACCACCTTGGGGAAACGTCCATTCAGAAGTCGATGAAGAAAGCAGTTCGGTCCGCCGGGATCAGCAAGCCGGCAACGAGCCATTCACTGCGCCACAGCTTCGCGACTCACCTGATCGAGTCCGGCACCGATATCAGGACCGTGCAGGAATTACTCGGACATAAGGATATGTCGACGACAATGATTTACACGCACGTCCTGAACCGTCCCGGTGTCAGTGGCAAAAGCCCGCTGGATGCGCGGCCGGCAAAGCCTCGATAGGCTCGGGCGAGCAGCGCAGCGTTTAAGAATTCGCCAGTGATTGGCGAACAGTGTGACCAGCGCCAGACCGTGGTGCGCGACGGGACGTGTGAGCAGGGTCGGGTCTCCCGGAGGGACTCGCGATGCTCGGGAAGAGCAGATCGCGAGATCGCGGCGCCTGCACCACGATGACCTGTCGGATGGATTCGGCGCGGTTTCACTTCCCTACGCGCTGGCACGAAAGTATCCGCATGCGGAAAAGGAGCCCGGCTGGCAGTTCGTGTTTCCGTCGAGAAAACTTTCTCGCGACCCGCGTTCGGGAACGGTGCGGCGGCACCATCTGCATGACACGACGTTTTCACAGTCACTCAGGGCGGCCGCTCAGCGAGCTGAACTGACGCCCGCAGTGCATTCTCACTGTCTGCGACATTCCTTCGCCACGCACCTGCTGGAAAGCGGAACAGATATCCGCACGGTGCAGGACCTGCTGGGGCACAGCGACGTCTCGACGACGATGATTTACACCCATGTGCTGAATCGACCTGGGATCGCTGTGAAGAGTCCGCTGGATTGACTTTTTGAGCAGGTCGGCGGATGCGGGCTGTGCGCGCGACGTGAGGGAGAAAAAGGGGACGGGGGGTGAGGTTTGCCAGAGAGAAAAGGGGACGGGACTCATTCCTGATGCGGAATCATGTGGGGCCGACAGGCGTGGCAGCGGGAACAGTGTGTCCGGGCCGTTCTGATGTTGCTCGCCGGGGTGAGTGTTGCCACGAAAAGGCACGAGAAGACACGAAAAACGGTGCTCTTGAATCTTTGTGGCTTCTTGTGCTTTTTCGTGGCCACCAGACGCAGTTGGCAGAGCTGGGGATAAGACAAAGGGGAGGCGCATCTCATTCCCGGTGATCCGGATCAGCATCGGGATGTGCCGTTGTTTTTCTCGATCACTTCGCGGTGCGAGAACGTTTCGTGCCGCTGCGGACGCTGGAATCGGAGAGAAAAGGAGACGCGCCTCATCGGAGAGAAAAGGGGACGCGCCTCATTCCTGGGGAGAGAAAAGGGGACGCGCCTCATTCCTGGAACGAAATCATGTGGGGCCGACAGGCGTGGCAGTGGGAACGGTGTGTCTGAGCCGTTCTGGTGTTGCTGGCCGGGGTGAGTGTTGCCACGAAAAAGCACGAGAAGACACGAAGAACGGTGCTCTGGAATCTTTGTGCGTTCTCGTGCTTTTTCGTGGCCAGCAGGCGCGGCTGGCAGAACTCAGAACAGTACCGGTAGCGTGCGCTACGCAGGCACTCGTTCGGACCGGCCCCCCTCGAGATGGTCACGACCGACTGAGTGGAACGCAAAGAATCCCGCAGTGTCCACTCCGCGCACTGTGCGCCGGGTGCCACTGCGGTCTTGATAAAAAGTCAGGCATGGCCGAACGGAACTTATGGGCAGGCCAGCAGTGGCGCCCGATCAAGCCAGCAGTCGAGCAGGAGGTGTCTCGACGCTCCATTACGCATTTGAGAGTCGTCATTGTGCGTCACGACGCAACCTGCCCGCCATTTTGCAGGTTGCGATTTACTTGTGACGCCGATCGAGTTCAGACAGCAGGGTTTTGACGACGTCGGGTTGTTCACTGGCGAGGTTGTGGGTTTCGGCTTCGGGGGTGCGGTGGTCGTAGAGTTCGATGTGGCCGTTCTTGTGCTGAATCAGGCGGTGGGTTTTCGTGCGGATGGTTCTGGCACTGGTGTAGGAGATGGCGTCGTGGCCGGGGGCGGTGGGGGTGTTGAGGATCGGGCGCAGGGAGACGCCGTCTGAGAAGTCCGGATGCGGCAGGCCGGCGAGGTCGGCGATGGTGGGGAAGATGTCGATCGTCTCGACCATCGATTCGGTGGGCTCGCCGGGGGACTTGATGCCGGGGTGCGCGATGATCAGCGGCGAGTGCAGGGACTCTTCAAACAGGGCGTGCTTGCCCCAGATTGAGTGCTCGCCCAGATGCCAGCCGTGGTCGCCCCACAAGACGATGATCGTGTTGTCGGCTGCGCCGCGCAGTTGCAGGCGATTCAGGATGCGACCGACCTGAGCATCGGCGTACGACACGCAGGCGGCGTAGTGGCGACGGACTTCGGTGGCGAACTCGGGATCGGTGTTTGGATTCCGGCTCCAGCGCTGATACTTCATGAACTCACCCGAGCCATGCCACGTCGTTCTGCCGCTCGGCTTGGATGGATGCGGAATCGGTGGCAGCTCGACCCCGTCGTACAGGTCCAGGTACTGCTGCGGGGCTCCAAACGGCAGGTGCGGGCGGATGATGCCGACGGCCAGGAAGAACGGCTTGTCGGTGCCCTGGGCCGTCAACTGGTCGAGCTGTTTCAGAGCCTCGTTGGTGATCAGTCCGTCGGGGTAGATCGAGTCCGGGCCGTCGACCGCCTGGAACACGGCCATCGCTTTCGCGTTGCCGCGAATCTCGCCATTGGCCAGCCCATGCATCGCTCCGCGAGGATGCTGCCACGGACCGGCGGGGAGCAGGTGCCGGTCCCAGGAATTCGGCATTTCGATGATCGAATCGTCGTCCCAGTCCCTGCCGCCTCGCCCCCCTGGATGGTGCGAGACCTTGCCGACGGAAACCGTCGTGTAACCTCGTTCGCGAAACCACGCGGGGAAGCTCGGCGGGGCTGCATCCGGATTCTTCTTCAGCCGCTCGCCTCGCGCGAACAAGGCTCCGTTGCCATACGGACCGTACATGCCGGTCAGCAGGGCGTACCTCGACGCACCGCACGTTGGTGCCTGCACGTAGTGTCGCTGGAATGCCCGCCCGCGAGCAGCCAACGCGTCGATGTTCGGCGAGTGGATGTAGTCCTTTCCGAAACAGTTCAGCTCGGGCCGCAGGTCGTCGATGCACAGCAGGAGCACGTTTGGTCGGTCGGCGGCCACCAGCGGACTTGTCGTGACGAGCAGAAGTGCGAGGAGGCCGAGTCGGACGGAGAAGCGGAGCGTCATGGTGAGCCTGCGGAGTTGGAGGCACGGTGTTGGGTTGCTCTGCAGGGTAGCACAGGCAGACGTTTAACTCTCCCACTGGGAGAGTCGCGGTCTCAGCCGCGGTGAGGGGCAGCGCTGGACTGTGGTCGGAGTTGGTTCACCAGCGTGACGCCCTCCCCCGGGCCTGAGAGCCCGACCCTTTCGGGGGGAGAGTGGAGGGCATTGCGTTTCGATCGCGGAGCGATCAACGACTTTGAGGCTCGCGGTCTCTTTCTGCTCCTCGGGTCTGAGAGCCCGACGCTCCCGGGGGGAGAGTGGAGGCATTGCGTTTCGATCGCGGAGCGATCAACGACTTTGAGGTTTGCGGTCTCTTTCCGTTGGAACGGCGGGCTTCTATCGTGGCTGCGGATTGTTCTGCCTGAGAGTTGCCTGCCATGCCGCGTGTTGCTGTCCATCTTGTTCTGCTCGCCGTGATCGTGCTGCTGGTCGGTGCGGATGTGCGGTCGCGGATGAAGGCAGAGGGTGTTGAGTATCCGGGGCGGCCGATCAAGCTGGTGGTTCCGTTTAACCCTGGCGGGGGCAGTGACACGTTCGCTCGGATCATCAAGGCCGGGATCGACGAACACAATCTGCTGCCCGAGCCGCTGGTCATCATCAATCGGCCGGGCGGGAGTTCGACGATCGGCAGTCGTTACGTCCGCGATGCGAAGCCGGACGGCTACTCGCTGCTGATGCTGCACGACGCGCTGATCACGGCGAAGTATGCCGGAAAAGTCGCCTACGGTCCGGAAGCGTTTGAGCCTGTGGCCGGTACGGGGAAGATCGATCTGGTCGTCGCTGTGCATGAGGACTCGCCGTACCAGACGCTGGACGACCTGCTCGACGCCGCGGAAGAGAAGCCGGGCGAAATTGTTTACGGCGTCAATATGGGCGCGCCGGCTCACTTTCTGGCGCTGCGGCTTGAGGGGGCGCGGCCGGGGGTGAAGTTCCGGTACACGCAGGCGGGTGACGGCACGGATCGGCTGCAGAAACTGGTCGGCGGGCATATCGAAGCCGCGACGTTTTCCGCGACCGAGTATCTGAACTTTCGCGAGAAGGGGCTGCGCGGCCTCGCGATCTTTGATGACGAACGTCGAGCGTCGCTTCCAGAATTGCAGACGGCGGTCGAGCAGGGCGTCGACGTCGTCGAGGTCAACATGCAGTACTGGTGGTTGCCCAGAGGGACGCCGCAGGATCGGGTCGACTATCTGGCCGATGTGCTTCGTCGTGCGATGGAGACCGAAACGGTCCGGGCGAAACTTGAAGAACTACAGATGGAGCCTCGGTTTCTCGCCGGGGCCGAGCATCGCGCGAACCTGGTCAAACGAGAACAGGCCGCTGCGTCGGTGGGTGCTCAGCCCGAACCCGACCTGCCGGACTTTCCGTTGCTGGTCGGCGGAGCGTTGGTTGTTCTGCTGGGAACGATGGTGGTTGGTGGAGCATCCTCGGAAGAGAAGCGGTCGCACAGGCCGGTGTCGCTGCTGGCCATCAAACGGGTCGGCGGATTACTGGGGCTGTCTGTGCTGGCGGTGCTCGCGATGACGTTGGGAGTCCCGTTTGCCTGGACGGCCAGTGCGTTCATTTTTCTGGCGGGCCTGCTGCTGAGCACGGTTCGGCCCAACTGGCTGGTGCTGGTCGAGGCCGCTCTGCTGGTGTCGTTCGGAATTCAGTTCCTGCTGACGAACGTGGTGGTGACCGATCTGCCGTGACTGGAGGAAGGCAACTCGAAACGTCAACGAGGGGCCAGTTTCCCGCTGTCGCGTTGAGTGGCGAGCGGTGGCGACCGACGCCTCAGGATTTCCTTTCCCGGACTTTTTTAACGTTGTGACGGACTCTTCTCTGTGGAAGCACTTTCGGCGGAAGCACTTTCGGTGCAAGCATCGCAGTTCATCGATATCGCGTACTGGCTGTTTCTGATCAGCCTGGGGACGACGCTCGGTATTACGGTCGGGGCGGTGCCCGGTCTGACTGGCGCGATGCTCATTGCGCTGACGTTGCCACTCACGTATGCGATGCAGGCAACCGATGCGATGATGCTGCTCGTCGCGATGTACGTCGGCTCGGTGAGCGGCGGGTTGATCACGGCGACACTGCTGCGCATGCCGGGCACGCCGGCGTCGGTGATGACGACGCTGGACGGCTACCCGCTGGCGAAGTCCGGTCGTCCGGGGCGGGCGCTCGGGTTGGGGATCATGGCGTCGTTCGCTGGCGGAGTTGTCTCGTGCGGCTTTCTCGTGACACTGGCGCGGCCGATGGCCGACCTGTCGACGAAGTTCGGACCGTTCGAGTTCTTTTCGCTGGTGATGATGGCTCTGGTGCTGATCGCGACTGTCGGCGGACGATCGCTGAGCCGGGCATTGTTCTCCGGATTGTTCGGCATTCTGTGCGCGATGCCGGGGGTGGCAGAAGCGACCGGCGAGGTTCGGCTGACGTTCGGTTTCGAGGAACTCAACGGCGGACTGAAGCTGCTGCCGGTCTTGATCGGGCTGTTCGCGGTCAGCCAGGTCATCACCGAGATCCTGCATCTGGGCGACACGGCGGAACGAATCGAAGTCCGTGATGAAAAACTGTTTCCGCCACTGGCCGACTGGCTGGAGCACGGGCTGAATATGATCCGTTCGGCACTGATCGGAACCTGGATCGGCATTCTGCCGGGCATCGGGGCGAACATCGGATCGGTGGCGGCGTACTCGACGGCGAGATCGTTTTCGAAGCAGCCGGAGCTGTTCGGGCACGGCAGCGAAGAGGGGATTGTCGCGTCCGAGTCGGCAAACAATGCGACCGTCGGCGGCGCTCTGATTCCGCTCGTCGCGATGGGCATCCCCGGCAGCGTGATCGATGCGATTCTGCTGGGAGCGCTCGTCCTGCACGGCCTGCAGCCGGGGCCGCTGCTGTTCAAGAATAACCCCGACCTCGTCTACACGATCATGGGCACGTACGCCGTCGCAAACGTCGTGATGCTCGTGTTCCTGATCTTCGCGGCAAAGCACATTGCCCGGCTCGTCGACGTGCCTCGGTCGCTGCTGATTCCCGTCGTGCTGACGTTCTGCATTGTCGGTTCGTACGCGCTGGGGAATCGCTTCTTTGATGTCTGGGTGATGCTGCTGTTCGGCCTCGTCGGGTTTGGAATGGAGCGTTTCCGGATTCCGCTCGCCCCGTTTGTGATCGGCTTCGTGCTCGGCCCCGTGGCGGAAGCGAATCTCAGCGCCGGCCTGATGAGTTCCGGAGGCAGCTGGCTGCCGGTGGTCACTCGCCCGCTGTCCCTGACGTTCCTGCTGCTGAGCGTCGCGATGGTCGCCGTGCCTCTCGTGTTGTCAAAGCTGCGTTCGGCCGGCCAGGGGACCTCGTCCGCACAGCTGCCCAGCGACGGCGATGAAGTTTCAAAAAATTAAAGTTGACTTTTAGATTGTTTGGATTCATGCTCCTCGGGCTTTAACTTTGTTTGTCCGCAGTTGAGTAATGTTGTGCCTGACCCGAATTGGCTTGAGTACCTGAGTGACGAGGATCTGGCCTTCATCCGAAGGTTTGTTCTGGCGTCGGGGTCGCTGAAGAAGGTCGCTGCCGAATACGGAGTGACCTATCCGACCATTCGGCTGCGGCTCGATCGGCTGATTGCCAAGATTGAGGCTGTCGAGCAGGCCGAGCAGGTCACGCATTTCGAGCGGCTGTTGCGGGCACAGTTCGCCGACGGCAGGATTGGTCAGGAAGCATTTCGGTCACTGCTGGCGGCTCATCGTCAGGATCTGGAGGAGTCGGGAAATGAATCGTCTGTTGAAAGTTGAGCTGCTGACCCTGGTCGTCCTTCAGGCCTCAATGCTCTTCGGAGCTGAGACAACTGTGACACACCAATGGTCCGGGACATCTGTGGAGAAACTTGGACAAGGTACGGTGTTGGCGGATGAAAAGCTGGGGAGTGTTCTGTTTGTTGAAAACGTCGAGGCCCAGCCTCTGACCGTCCGGATTGCGACGTTTGAAAGCAGCCTGCCTCAGAGTCATCTGTTCGCTGTTCGCGGGATGGTCAAGTACGAAGGCGTTGAGACGGGGGAAGGGCCGGCGTTTCTCGAAAGCTGGCAGTACTTCTCGGACGGTGGCCGGTACTTCAGTCGCACGCTGGGGACGAGCGGCGTGATGGGCAGTCTGACCGGCACGTCGGCCTGGCGCGAGTTTTCGTTGCCGTTTCAGGGGAGCGAGGAATCGGGTGCCCCGGCGAAGGTCGAAGTGAACCTGTCGTTGCCGTCGCGAGGGAAGGTCTGGGTCGGGCCGCTGCAACTCGTGTCCTATTCCCCCGGCGAAATGGGTGGCGCGTTCAGCGACAGCGGCGCCTGGTGGAGTCGCTCTGAGGCCGGCTGGCTTGGTGGGGTCATTGGAGGTGGCATCGGGATTATTGGAGCGATTATCGGCACGCTGTGCGGCTGGGGACGCGGTCGCTCGATCGCGGTCGGTCTGGGATGGCTCGTCGTGGTGGCCGGTGTCGTCAGCCTGCTGGCTGGAGGAGTCGCTGTCGCGGCTGGACAGCCCTACGCCGTTTATTACCCACTGCTGCTGCTGGGCGCGATCTCAACCCTCGTCATGGGAGGCAACATGCGAACGATCAGAAAGCGTTTCGCTGAAGCTGAATTGCGACGGATGGAAGCAATGGATGCTCAGTGAAGCCGGTTGCGGACAGCGGAATCAGCGATTCGATTCCGGCGGGCTGAGTCGGAAGCGTTCGGTGCCTCGATACAGCAGGACGATGCCGGTCCAGACAAACAGAGCCGCGATGATGGCGGTCAGTCGAGCTTCGCGACCGGTCAGGCTGTTGGCGATCTGCAGATTGATGGCGACACCGGCTCCGAAGAAACCGCTCAACAGATTCAGTAGCAGCAGGTCGCCGTGCCATCGTGCGGTTCCGCGTCCGACGCGCTGGCGGAGCTGGTCCCAGGCGTCGCAGAAGTCCTGCCCGTTGATCAACTTCAACTCGGCCGGTTGCAGCAGGCTGTTTGAATAGAGCAGCGCGACGAAGCTCAGTGCGACAGCGATGAGCTGCAGTCGCTCGTCGGGAACCCGGCTGTCGAACCAGCGGGGCAGCAGAGCGATGAGCAGCACCGCGCGGCCAGTCATCAGCGCGTACCCGCTTGCCGTGCAGATTGTCTGGGCGATCAGGTTCACGAGGCCGTGACGCCTTCGAAGACCGTTCGCACGGCGACCATCAGAGTGACAGCAACCGCGATTGCGACGAGGACGGTTCCAGGAGTGAGCTTTTTCATGCGGGATCAGTTCCGTGACGACGAGTGAATGACGCCGAGTGAATGTTTCAATTTAGAGGCGGGCCGAGAGTTCACACGACTCGTGCTACACGCGCTGCGGACTCGATTGAGGCTCGCCGCCGATCAGCGAATGTCGCAGCAGGTCGATCTGGAGTCGCAGGCGGTGCGCGTCCCAGTCCGCGATCGTCAACGATGCTTCGTCGAAATCGCAGCCGGACTCCTGCTGGTAAATCCGGATGGCATCGTGCCGTCGTCCTTCGTCGAGCAGACGGTCGATCCGGGCGACGAGCCGCTCCGGCCAGTCACTGACGACGGACCTGCCGATCTCGTCCAGCTGAGCATGCAGGGCATCGGGAGAAGACTTTGTCTGGAAGCGTCGCGTCCCGACTCGCAGGAAGAACGTGATCCCGAACACCAGCCCGATCCACAGGAATGAGAAGCTGGAAGTTTCGGCGGCTTTGCGGGCAATCGGGTCGGCCAGCAACTGATCGAAGGCGTCACGGAACGGAGCCGACATGGTCACCATGCCAAGCCGGCCGACAGCACTGCCGAAACCCAGAGCGACAAATGTCAGGCAGACGGCACCGATTTGCCCCCACCGGCGGTTGCTCGCCTGTCCGAGACATTTCAGCCGGAACACGAGCCACGCCGCGAATCCCACGCACAGTATCACCGGCAGCAGTCTGATCATGGCGTGTGCCGGCAGGTCCATGCCCGCCGGATTTCCCCGCAGCGCCGCGATCAGCATGACGGCTCCGGTCGTTCCGAGGCTCAGCTCGAAGACCAGCAGCAGTAGCTCCGGGAGTTTGAATGAAAATCGCCCTGGTGTTTTCATCACGAGTTCTCTTTGCCCTGTCACTCGCCCTGGTTGCCCGCGGACCTCGGGACGGCCAATGCCCCGTCTGGTCACAAACGGTCCGGCGTTGAGTTCCGCCAGTCGTCCGCGGAACCCGGCTCAGACCTCTTCCGTTATGCGCGATGGAGCCGGTCGTCTGCAGCAGATTCCGGCCAGTGGCAAGAACAACGGCGTTGCCGGAAATCAACACGCCGGACATCCCGACTGGGCGTCATGCCGCGCGGACTGGCGAGCCTTGCAGCGTGCTCGCCGAAACTGCGTGGCGGCAGCTGAGGACAGACCGGCGAGATCCGGCAAACCGGAATTGCGAGTCGCGGATTGCCCTGCCGGCAAAATCAGCTGGCGGCGGAATCAACTGGCGGCGAGATCAGCTGGCGGCGAGATCAGCTGGCGGTTCCGTCGCGTTCGACGAGGCGCGCCGCGATGGACATTTTCACGAGGTGAATGCCGCCCTTGAAGACGAAGCTGGCTGCGAGCACCGTGACGGATGCCTCAACGACCTTCTGAGTTTCGAGAAATTCGAACGCCGAGCGGACGAAGAACAGAGCGATGATGAGCAGTGACCATCCCAGAAGTTCGCGGATCGTGAACATGGCTGTTGTCTCGAAGCTCGTTGAAAGTTGCTGGCGAGGAATCTGGTCGCGGGCTCATCATCACGGATGACCGCCGCGTCTGGCAGAGAATTTCCGTTGCGACCGCCGTCAATGGCGACGGCGTTTCTGTTTCTCTTTCAGACGCAGGATCGTGTGAATGTCGCGTCCGCACCACTCGGTCAGAGTCGAATACTGCACCAGACGAGCGGCTCGCGGAGACAGCCGCCGCCAGGCCGCTGAGTTGGCCAGCGTGTTGAACAGGATGACGACGATGGCGAAACCGAGTCCCAGTCGGATGGTCCGTTGTGCGGTGGGGATCAACGCGACGTCTTCGGGAGCTTGCGGGTTGTTCGGAACGAGCGTGAGCAGCCACGACGCGATGACGACTGCTCCGATCGCGCGGACGCCAATCAGCAGTAGCTCGCCGGTGCCGACGCTGCTGTGAAAGGCGACTGGCTCTGAGGCCCGGTGGAACGACAACCAGTTCGGAAGCCGCAGGCGGTCTGAGATCTGCTGCAGCAGTTCCCGCAGACGCGGCGGTTCAGGAAGCTGCAGATAACGCTGCAGGCTCAACAGCAGGACGAGCAGGCTTCCGGCGATCAACTGGTCGTCGAACGTGACCGTCGACCGCAGCGAACTCTGGTCGGTCACAAAGAAGACGGCCTGTGTGAGAAACAGCAGCGCAGGGATCAGTGCCGAGCGGAAGACGAGTGCCGAGCAGACGGTCAGCAGCAGGAGTACGCCGGCGATGCCCAGCTCCAGCGGGAAGCTCAGTGACAGCAGCCATGCGGAAACGGCGGCGACGATCGCCAGCGGGACGATGGGAGCGTAACCGGTCGTCCGGCGGGAGGGCTTTCGACCGGTGTTTGGGGGCTCGTTCTTGAGGCTCGTCATCGGCCGCTCCTGACATGAGTGACTCGGCCGAATCTTGCCAGATCCGCTTCCGCCAGAATTCCATGAATGCTGTTGGGGGCGGTGGCGAAGGCGACCGACGCTCCGCAGCGGCGCAGTTCGCGGCGCAGTCGCGCGGCTGCCGAATCGATTCGCTGTCGTT